>LNFM01002694.1_pt1 | contig 27267 bp, 25 predicted proteins | sample 596031 | NCBI WGS metagenome assembly LNFM01 (sample SAMN04254537, study PRJNA301005) | activated carbon metagenome | isolation source: dual media filters at the Ann Arbor, Michigan drinking water treatment plant | place: USA: Ann Arbor
ACCTCGATGATCGCCGAGCCGCAGATGCCGGTCACGCCGGTCCTGCTGGACTCCTCATCGAAGCCGGGCTCGTCGGACCACTTCTCGCTGCCGATGACGCGATACTTCGACTCAAGCGTATCGGGATCGATGCGTATGCGTTCGATCGCGCCGGGTGCCGCGCGCTGGCCGGAGGAAATCTCGGCGCCCTCGAAGGCCGGGCCGGTGGGCGAGGAGGCCGCAACGACCCGCTTCGAATTGCCCAGCACGATTTCCGCGTTGGTGCCGACGTCGACCAGGAGCATCATCTTGTCCTGGCGGTAGGGGCCTTCCGACAGCGTCGCACCCGCAGCGTCGGCGCCGACATGGCCGGCGATGCAGGGCAGGAGATAGAGCCTGGCGCCGCGGTTGACGTCGATGTCGATCTCATGGGCCCAGAACTGCAGCGCGCCCGAGACGGCGAGCGCGAAAGGCGCCTGGCCGAGTTCGGTCGGGTCGATGCCGAGGAACAGGTGATGCATGATCGGGTTGGCAACAAAGACCATGTCGAGAATGTCGTGGCGATCCACCTGTCCCTCGGCGCAGACCTTGCCGATCAGGTCGTTGACCGCCTCGCGCACGGCCTTGGTCATGGCTTCGCGGCCGTCGGGGTTCATCATCACGTAGGAGACGCGGCTCATCAGATCTTCGCCGAAGCGGATCTGCGGGTTTGACGCGCCGGACGAGGCGGCGATGCGGCCCGACAGCAGCGAGACGAGGTGCATGGCAATGGTGGTCGAGCCGATATCGCAGGCGATGCCGTAGGCCTCGTTCTTGAGCCCCGGCCACAGGCCGATGATGAAGGGGCGCGCTGATTCCATGTCGCGGTGGATCGCGGCGGTGACACCCCAGTGCCCGGGTTCGGTCTCGGGCTGGTCAGGCAGTTTCGTGCGCAGGATCTTCTGGACCTGCGGAATGAGATGCGGGGCGACCAGCATGTCCTTCCAGCCCCATTCGCGCTCCAGCGCGACCTTCAGCCGGTCGAGATCGCCCAGCGGCTTGTGCATGTCGGGCTCGTCGACCTCGACATAGCAAAGCTGCACGGCGGCGTTGCGCTCGATGACGCGGTCGGAGGCGGCCTTGCGGACCACCTGCGCATTGACGACCGTGTCCTGCGGCACGTCGACGACGAGATCGCCAAGGATCTGCGCGGAGCAGGAGAGCCGGCGGCGCTCCGGCAGGCCGCGAACGCGCTCGTAGCGCTCTTCCTTGGGGCCCTTGGGGCTGATGTGTCGGTTGGACGAGACGATCTGGTGCTTTGCGAAATTGCCTTCCTGCACCTCGATCTGGCAACGGCCGCATGTGGCGCGCCCGCCGCAGACGCTCTCGACATAGACGCCGAGCTGGCGCGCGGCATCGAGGACAGCGGTGCCGACAGGAAAGCGCCCGCGCTTGCCGGACGGCATGAACAGGACGAGGGGATCGGTCGGGTTGATGGGGGCGTTCACGATTACGCTTCTATTCCAACCCTACCCTCGGCCCATCCGCGCCTCGCGGCCGCCGCGGCGGCGGCCGCCGGCGGCGGGGCCTTCGCCCGGCGCGTTGACCTGGGTCGGGGCGGGGGCATGGACCTCGCCCGGCTTGTAGTCCTTGTAGGTCTTGATCCAGTTGGTGCAGTTCGCGTCGGTGCCGTTCAGCACGTTGGCGGCACGAACCGCTTCCATTTCCTGCGGGCGCACGGGGTTCATGATCGCCGACGTCATGCCGGCGCCGATGACCATCGGGATGAAGCCAGCATTGATGCCGTGGCGGTGCGGCAGGCCGAAGGAGATGTTGGACAGGCCGCAGGTCGTGTTGACCTTCAGTTCCTCGCGCAGGCGGCGCAGCAGCGCAAAGACCTGGCGGCCGGCGTCGCCCAGAGCGCCGATCGGCATGACCAGCGGGTCGACGACGACGTCATGGGCCGGAATGCCGAAATCGGCGCAGCGCTCGACGATCTTCTTGGCGACAGCGAAGCGGACATCGGGGTCCATGGAAATGCCGGTCTCGTCGTTGGAGATGGCGACGACGGGCACGTTGTATTTCTTGATCAGCGGCAGGATGGCTTCGAGCTTCTCTTCCTCGCCGGTGACGGAATTGACCAGCGGGCGGCCCTTGGCGACCTTCAGCGCCGCCTCGATGGCGGCCGACACCGAGCTGTCGATCGCGAGCGGCAGGTCGACGAGGTCCTGGACGATCTGAAGCGTCTGGACCAACAGGCCGGGCTCGGTCTCGTTGGGATTGACCGAGGTGACGCCGGCATTGACGTCGAGCATGGTGGCGCCACAGGCGGCCTGCTCGAGCGCGTCGCGGATGACCGTCTCGAAATTGCCCGCAATCATCTCCGCCGCCAGCTTCTTGCGGCCGGTCGGGTTGATGCGCTCGCCGATCACGCAGAAGGGCTGGTCGAAACCGATGATGATTTCCCTGGTCGCCGAGGCAACGATCGTGCGGGTCATGACGTTCTCCCAAGTGATATAAAGAGTTCTTTATATCGTTATCTGTTCGGTTTCAAGTGAGTGCGGCAACCGCATCGCCTAATGCGCGGCGTCCTTGACCATCTCGGTCTGCGTCTCGGTGACGTTGTCATGGAGGATGTGATCGAGGCGGGCGGCAACGAGCAGGTCGTCCCGCCTTGCTTCGCGCTTCCAGGGCCGTCGACCCTTCAACACGCCGGATTCATCGACGATTTCCGCGACATATTCTTCCTGCCGATAGGCCATGACATGCACGCCGGCGACGCCGGGGATTTCCTTGACCTCGTTCATGATGTCGATGCAGAGGCGCTTGCCCTCGGCCTTCTGGTCCTGCGCGCCTTCGAGCCGCTTGATGACCGCGTCCGGAATATGGATGCCGGGCACGTTCGAGCGGATCCATTTCGCTGTCTTGGCCGATGCCAGTGGTCCGACGCCGACCAGGATGAAGACCTTTTCGGTGTGTCCGAGGTCGCGGGCCTTTTGCATGAAGGTCTTGAACATGGGCACGTCGAAGCAATACTGCGTCTGCACGAACTGCGCGCCGGCGGCGATCTTCTTGCCCAGATGGATGGGGCGGAAGTCGAAGGGCGGGGCGAAGGGATTGACTGCGGCTCCAAGGAAGAGCTGCGGCGGCGTCGTCAGCTTGCGGCCGGACAGGAATTTCCCGTTGTCGCGCATGATGCGGATGGTCTCGAGCAGCGACATGGAATCGAGGTCGAACACCGGCTTGGCGCCCGGCTGGTCGCCCGCCTGGACGCCATCGCCGGTCAGGCACAGCATGTTGGCGACGCCCATGGCAGCGCCGCCGAGCACGTCGCCCTGGATGGCGATGCGGTTCTTGTCGCGGCAGGCGATCTGCATGATCGGCGCATAGCCCATGCGGGTCAGCAGCGCGCAGATGCCAACCGAGGACATATGGCAGTTGGCGCCCGACGCATCGACGGCATTGATGGCGTCGACCCAGCCGTCGAAAATTTTCGCGCGGTTGTAGACGTCTTCCGGGTCGGCGCTGTCGGGCGGGTTGAGTTCCGTGGTGACCGCGAATTCGCCGCGCCGCAGCACGCGCTCCAGCCGTCCGCGCGAGGAATGGCCGGGCAGGGGATCGAGCGGCAGGTGAATGCCGGCCGGGTTCTCGTCGGGCTGGTGGCCGATCATGCTGGCGTTCCTGCCCGCGCGGCTTCCTTGGCAGCGGCGCCTTGCGCGGTGACGCGCAGCCAGGCGGAGGTTTCGCGCAGCGACTGGTCGACCGGCTTCTGGACGGCGAGGATAGCATCGCCCTTGACCATCTGCTGCGAGCCTTCCCACGCCTTCACCCAGACGCAGGGCATGTCTGGCTCGACCTCGCAATTGCCGTTGGCGCGCACGCCGCCGCAGGGTCCGTTGCGCAACTGTTTCGGGCAGTTCATCGGGCAGGACATGCCGGTCGACGACAGGACGCACTGGCCGCACATGCGGCAATCGAACATGAAGCCCTTGACGCGCTTCTCGATGAATTTCACCGGCGCCTCGACGCGGCTGTAGCCGATGCCCTTCCAAAGGGGATGCAGCAGCAGGAACATGTCGGCGAAACGCGAATAGAACCATTCGAGCAGGCGCGAATGGCGCACCGCCCAGAGCCGGATCGCGTAGGATCGCTGCACGCGCCGCTGCGGCGAGACGTCGGCCGGCTTGTAGTCGCTCTTGGGCGCCGCCTTCTTGACGATCGATGCCTGCGTGGCGCCCGCACCGACAGTGGCCGCGGGTATCTGTTGCGTCGTGCTTGCCTGGGCGCTGGGCGCCGGGGTGGGCAGAGGCTCAGACATCGGCCTTGCCTCCGGACTTGACCAGCGCGACCAGCCGCTCACGGTCGTATTTGGCGTCATACTCGGCAAAGGCCTTGTCGGCCTCGGCTTCCAGGTCGTCGCCGACGGGGATGGGATCGGCCTTGCGCCATTCGGCGAGGTAGTCGTCCGTGCCGCCGGCGCCGGTGCGCATGGCGCACATGTCGATGGCCTCGGTGAAGCGCAGCGGCAGTTCGCGCTTGGCGTTCTGGCGACCCTTCTTGACGATGATCTGGGCGGGAATATCGCGCCAGAAAACGATGATCAGGTCGGCCATGCAGAACCTCGCGATTTCGATTGCGCGAGCTTTGCCGCAAGCGCCTCTCGGCTGCTTGTTATGGGACGACGCGCGCCCATTCAAATGCGACGCAGCGCGATGTCGCAAAAAAGAACATCGCCGCGGTGTGCGCTACCAGACGCGGCCGCGCAGCCCCGTCCAGACATAGGCCCAGAGCGTGGGGTGATACCATTGCATCGAGACGCCTTCACCTTTCGCCGGCCTCAGCTTCCCCGCGAGTGCGTCGGCGATGGCGCGGACGCAGATTTCGCGCGAAAACGCCGCTTGCGTGAGAGGGTAGGTGGCGATCGTGTCGCCGGGCAGCGGCTCACCGCGCGCCTGGTAGACGATGTCGCCGGTATCGACGCCGGTATCGACCAGGTGAACCGTCGTTCCGAAATTGTCGGGGTCTCCGGTTGCCAGTGCCCAGTATCCGCCGTTGGTGCCGCGGTAGCTCGGCGTGATGCCGGCGTGGTAATTGAGCACGGGGCACGAGATGGCCCGCAGCGTCGTCTGCGACAGCATGCGGCAACCGGCAAGCAGCACCACGGACGGGGCGAACTGCGCGATGGCGGCTGTCAGTTCAGCGCTGTCGGCCGAGCGGATGCGCACGACGTGTTCGTCGCGCGGCGGCGTGGTATCTAGGCCGGTCTGCCGGATGTTGCGCCGGGCCAGGTTTGGAACCAGCCGCTTCGTCATGCGGATCACCATCATCGTGCCGAACTGGCCGGTCGCCGAGACGAGCCCGAGCCTACGCGCGCGGCCGCGCAGCAGTGACCATTTGGACGAGGGCTGCTCCATCAGCACGGCGATCGGCCCGAAGGCATTCGTCAAGGCGTTGAAGATCCCCCAGACATGGGGCCCGCCCTCCGTGACGACGACGATGCGCGGCCGCGCCGCCCCTAGATCAGCCATCCCAGAAATGCCTGTGTGGCCATTCCGGCGGCGCCGATGACGAAAGTGACCACGGCGATCGACGCGACGCCGACAAGGCTGGCGATGCCGAACAGCACGCCGTCACGCTCTGTGAGCGCGAGGCCGAGAAGCGTGATGGAAAAGGCCGGCAGCCAGTTTCCCAGCGGGATCGGAAGGGTGACGATGACAGCCAGCAGCAGAGCGATGAGACCAATGATGCGGTCACCGCGCCGACGCCAGAATGGCCAGTAGCGCGGGCGGACATACTGTTCCAGCCGCGTGAGATGCGGCACGACACGCTCGATCAGCGCGCGGAACTGCTCGGCGGAGAGCGATTTCTTCGCGACGAAGGCGGGCAGCCATGCCCGCCGCGCGCCGAACGTCATTTGTGCGGCCACCACCAGCAGGGGAATGCCCAGAACAGCGGATGCGCCCGGGGGCAGGGGGATGAGGTTGAAGGCGCCAAACAGGACCAGGAGGGCGGCAAAGCTGCGATCACCGAGCGCGTCGCGAATGTCACCCATGGTGACACGCTCCGTGGACACGCGCGCCAGTTCGGAAAAGACCAGGGAAAGGCGACGCGGCCTCCTGCGCTGGCTCACTGAACTGGACAGTCCCGCTTCGAATCCCGTCACATCCGCTCTCATATCCGTTCCCAACGGCACGCAATCACCTGCAAGACGGCACCATTGTGCCGCGCAGGCGTTAAGCGATGATGACACTGACCTCTTGAGGATGCTGAGGTGGGGGCTACACAGGCGTTTGGCAAGCTACTTTCTGAACTCGAGGATATCGAGCGTCGATTCATAATAGGGTGCCGGCATCTCGATGCGCCAGGCACGCGCGCCGGTGCGGAACGCGTAGCCGACCTGATCGGTTTGCGGGCCGCTGCCATAGGGCGTGACCGGGTCGCCAGCGATGAACAGCGAACCGAGATAGATCAGGCGCCGTTCGTCGTCGTCGTAGAAGCGCCCCGCCGTACGCTGCGATCCACTGGTCTTCTCAAGTCGCCAGCCCGAACCGTCGTCGGTCACAAGGCACCTGAACCAGTCATAGACAACGAGATCGCCCAGCCCGCCGACCTTGATGGTGCGGCACTGCCAGCGTCCCGTCATGTCGAAGCCCTGGAACGAGATGAGCGGCCTTGCCAGCACGCCATCCAGAACCGCGATGTCGGCGGGAGCGCCCTTGCGCGATTCGTCGAGCGCCTTCCTTCTGGTTTCGCCATATTTTTCCAGCTTCTGCCTGTCGGAAGCGGTGATGATCTTCTGCACGGCCCCGTCGGCAAGCGCTGCTTGGACCGGGCCAAAGACGGATACGACAAGGAGGATTGCAGTCAGGAGCATTCGAGGATGCTGTTTTTCACTGCCGCCTCGGCCGATTGGGGAGCGCATCACGAGACGGCCCGCGCGGCGGCAGTCAGCGCCGGTATGAGATCGCCGTAGCCGGTGACACGGCGCTCATAGGCGAGGCCCAGAAAGTCCGCGGCCTGTTGCGCGACGGCTTCGAGCGACGGATCTTCGGTCTGCGCGAGATACACGAGCTTCTCGTAGTTGCCAAAATAGTCCTTCACCAGTTCCGGATGGCGGTCGAGGCCAAGCGGGCGGATGAAGAAGGCGTCGAACTGGCGGCAGAGGAAATCGGTCATATAGAAGGCGAGCATGTCGCGGTCGCCGGATGCCTCGAAAGCGTCGTTGCCCTGGTAGAAGGCGAAACAATGCGCTCCGGCCATGCGTTCAACGCTATGCCTTTCAAGCACCCGGTCCAGCATGCCGCCGGTCCCGCAGTCGGCGTATCCCGCGAATATGTGGCGATAGCCGCGGGCGCGGGCCGCGATGATGGCGGTGTCCATGGCGGACGCGATCCTGTCCGGATGGAAGTGGAAATCGGCGGGAAGGCAGGTCAGATCGAGGTGATCGAGCTGGTTCAGTTCCTTCACCGCAAGGATCTCGCGCGCCAGCATGCCGCAGGCGATGACCAGCACGCGATCGTTCTCGACCAAGGGGGCGCATTCGACGGCGGACATGGAACAATTCCCGCTAGAGGCCGTTCATGTAGGCAATACTAGCCAACGAGGGAAGAACCGTCCATGAAACTCAATCGCATTGCTCCACTCGCTGCCATCCTCGCATGTGCGCTCTTCGTCTCGGCCTGCGCAAATACGGTGCGCGGCGTTGGCAGGGACGTCAATCAGACCGCGGATGCGGTGCAGGATTCCGTCGACTGAGGCCTCCAGCCTGGAAGACATGGAAAAGCCCCGCATCGCGGGGCTTTTCCATGTCCGGGAGCGGGAAGAGCTTGGGCGTGGAACTGCGGGCGCGACTCATCGTACAATTCGCGGACTGGTCCAACGAGGGAAGGTCCGCTCCATGACACACCTACGTCTCGCTCAGATCGCAGCCATGCTGGCCTGCGTGGCAACGCTGGCTGCCTGCGCTAATACAGTGCGCGGCGTCGGCAAGGACGTGAAGGGAACTGTCGCGGCGATCGAAGACACGGTCAACTGAACGGGACATCTCTTGCCGGCGCCTGACGATGGCTGCCGGCAAGAAGCCGTTCGGGGGCAGGCGCCCTTTGGTTCAGGCAGCGCGGATGTTGTGCTTGCGCTTCATGTATTCCTTGGCGGTTTCCACCGCCACCGCCGCATCGCGGCAATAGGCGTCGGCACCGACGGCCTTGCCGAATTCCTCGTTGAGCGGCGCACCGCCAACCAGCACGACATAGTCGTCGCGGATTCCCTTTTCCTTCATCGTGTCGATGACGACCTTCATGTAGGGCATGGTCGTGGTGAGCAGCGCCGACATGCCGAGGATGTCCGGCTTGTGCTCTTCGATGGCATCGAGATATTTCTCGACCGCATTGTTGATGCCGAGGTCGATGACGTCGAAGCCGGCGCCCTCCATCATCATGCCGACGAGGTTCTTGCCGATGTCGTGAATGTCGCCCTTGACGGTACCGATGACCATCTTGCCCTGCTTGGGCGCGCCGGTCGCGATCAGAAGAGGGCGCAGGATGAACATTCCCGCCTTCATGGCGTTGGCGGACAGAAGCACTTCCGGCACGAACAGGATGCCGTCGCGAAAATCCTCGCCGACGATGCGCATGCCCTCGACGAGCGCCTCGGTCAGAACCTTGTAGGGAGCCCAGCCGCGGCCGAGGAGGATGTTGGTGCCTTCCTCGATCTCTTCCTTGAGCCCGTCATAGAGATCGTCGTGCATCTGCTGCACCAGTTCGTCGTCGGAAAGCTCGGAGAGAATGATCTCGTCGTCGGACATTTCGGAGGCTCCTTGAGCGCGCGGGTGCCGCGACGCGGAAACTGACATCAATACCTATCGTGCAAAGGCTTAAATTCCATAGCTGATTTGCGACGCGGCGCAAAAGGAAAGCGACCGGAGACAACCATCACTCCGTGTCTTCATTGCGACAGGGCTTGGCGCGGGCTGGCCGTCTCCAGTAGGGTGCTTGGCTACGATCCGCGCAGGGCGCATGAAAGCGCCGCGAACCGATATTTCCAGGGATGGCTTCGATGGACGAAAACCTCTTGAGCGAGCAGGAAGCCTCTTCCGCGCGGCGCGGACGCGCGGCCAGCGGCGGCGCCGCTGCGCGTCGGGCTGCGCGCTCCGGCGGCGGCCCAGGCACCCAGCTCACCTATATCAAGCGCAAGATCAACGTCTTCGAAGTGCTTGACGAGGAAGGCCTTTCGATCATCGAGGCCAATGCCGACACCGTGCTCGAAGAGACCGGCATCATCTTCCGCGATGATCCCGAGACGCTGGCGCTGTGGAAGGAGGCCGGCGCGGACGTGAAGGACGACCGCGTGCATTTTCCGAAAGGCCTGCCGCGCTCGCTGCTCAAGACGGCACCCTCGAGCTATACGCAGCACGCGCGCAACCCGGCGCGCTCTGTCGAGATCGGCGGCAAGGGAACGGTGTTCGCACCCGTCTACGGACCGCCCTTCGTGCGCGACCTCGACGGCGTCAGACGCTATGCGACGATCGAGGATTTCCGCAACTTCGTCAAGCTCGCCTATATGGCGCCGTCGATCCACCATTCGGGCGGCACCGTGTGCGAGCCGGTCGACGTGCCGGTCAACAAGCGCCACCTCGATATGATCTACAGCCACATCAAATACTCCGACAAGCCGTTCATGGGCTCGGTCACCGCGCCGGAACGCGCCGAGGACACGGTGGCGATGGCAAAAATCCTGTTCGGCGACGATTTCGTCGAGAACAACACCGTGCTGACCAGCCTGATCAACGCCAACTCGCCGATGGTGTTCGACGACACGATGCTCGGCGCCCTGAAGGTCTATGCGCGCAGCAACCAGGCCTGCATCGTCACGCCCTTCATCCTGGCCGGCGCGATGAGCCCGGTGACGGTGGCCGGAACGCTGACGCAGGTTCTGGCCGAAGTGCTGGCGGGCGCGGCAGTAACGCAACTGGTGCGGCCCGGCGCGCCGGTGTTGTTCGGCACCTTCGCCTCCTCGATCTCGATGCAGTCCGGCGCGCCGACTTTTGGCACGCCGGAGCCGTCGCTGGTCTCCTATGGCGCCGCGCAGCTGGCGCGCCGTCTCGGACTGCCGTTCCGCACCGGCGGATCGCTCTGCGCCTCCAAGGTTCCCGACGCGCAGGCGGCTTACGAGAGCGCGAACACGCTCAACTCCACGATCCTGGCCGGCACCAATTTCGTGCTGCATTCGGCCGGTTGGCTCGAAGGCGGGCTCGCCTCCTGCTACGAAAAGTTCATGATGGACATCGACCAGCTCGGCATGACGCAGAAGTTCGCCGAGGGCGTCGACCTCAGCGAAAACGGCCAGGCGATGGACGCGATAAGGCAGGTGGGCCCGGGCAGCCACTTCCTGGGCTGCGACCACACACAGGCGAATTTTCAGACTGCCTTCTACCGGTCGTCGATCGCCGACAACAATTCTTACGAGCAGTGGCTGGCCGAAGGCGAGAAGACGGCGCCGCAACGGGCCAACGAAATCGCGCGACGCTGGCTGGAGACCTATGAGGCGCCCTATCTCGACCCCTCCATCGACGAGGCTCTGAAGGATTTTGTCGCCCAGAAGAAGGCGTCGATGCCCGACGCCTTCACCTGAAAGGAGCCCGATTCAGGCCGGGCTAAAGTGGCCGACATCATTCACAAGGAAGTCTGGCGCAGCGCGTTTTCCGACACGCCAGGCAAGAAGGGCTAGTCCGTGGTGCTGGCGCCACCGCCGCAGGCTTCAATGGTGCGCGCGGCGCTGGCGGTGATCGCCGAGGCGCTTGCGCTCCATGGACTGATCCCTCGCGGCGGGTTTGACTTCGAGCCTGGGAACGTGACGGCCGCCGGTCCATCGGGTGCGCCCGCCAAGTCCGTCCTTCTGGTCGGCCACGCCGGCTCCGCCCCCTGGCCGCATTTCCTGCGCTGGCGCGAGGCGCAGCCGGCCGGACTTAAGGATCCGCTGGATACATGGTCACGGGCGGTGATCGGCGCGGTGGCCCGACAGGTCGGGGCGAGGGCGGTGTCGCCTTCCGACCGGCCGTTTCTGCCGTTCCAGCAATGGGCGATGCGGGCTGAGGGTTTGAAGCCGTCGCCGCTCGGTGTACTGATGCACCCCGAATACGGGCTGTGGCATGCCTATCGCGGGGCATTGCTGTTCGACGTGGAACTGGACTTTCCTGACGCTGAGAAGCCGATTCACCTGTGTGACACATGTGACGGAAAACCTTGCCTGAAAGCCTGTCCGGTCGGCGCGCATTCAGCGGCCGGCTTTGCATATGAGGCGTGCCTCGCCCATGTCCGTTCCGTTGCCGGGCTGGGCTGCATGGAGGGCGGCTGCTTCGACCGCAAGGCATGTCCCCATGGAGCGGAATACCGCTACCCGGCGGACGTGCAGGCGTTCCATATGGGCGCTTTCGCTGGAGGCGCAGGATGACCTCGAGCGGACCGATTGCCTACGATCTGCAGCGCTTCGTCGATGCACAGCGGGGCGCCATCGACGCGGCACTGGCCGAACTTGGCCGCGGCCGGAAGACGAGCCACTGGATGTGGTTCGTCTTCCCCCAAATCGCCGGACTGGGCCACAGCGCCATGGCCCGCCGATACGCCATATCCTCGCTCGGCGAGGCGCGGGCTTACGTGGATCACCCGGAACTCGGGCCGCGGCTGAGACAGTGTGTGGCGGTGCTCCTCATCCACGGCGACACGTCGGCGCGCCAGATCATGGGGGCGCCCGACGATCTCAAGCTGCGGTCCTCGATGACGCTGTTTGCCCGTGCAGTGCCGCAGGAGCCGTTGTTTGCCGAGGCGCTCGATCGGTTCTTCGGCGGCGACCCGGATCCGGCGACGCTGGAGCGCCTGTCGCCTCAGTAGTCCCTATGATTGACGGATTTTCGCCGATCATGTCGCTCCGGGTCGGAGGCGAGCCGGACGCGATTCAGTCTCGCGCTCGCGTCGAAATAATTCTTCCGTCGCCCCAAGGAATGTTCCAAAGCGATCGTCTTACCTGCAATGATGGCGATGATGCTGGAACAGGGCGAGACCTCCGACAGCGCGCTGATCGGACGGGCGCAACAGGGGGACAGGGCGGCTTTCGGCGAACTCGTCGAGAGGCACTATGACTTCGTCTATCGCGTCGCCTACCGCTGGTGCGGCGCCAGGGCCGACGCGGAAGACATCGCCCAGGAGGTCTGCGTCAGGATCGGGCGCGCGATCGGCGACTATCGCGGCGGCGGCGCCTTCACCACCTGGCTCTATGCGCTGACGCTGAACGCCGCGCGGGACATGTCGCGCAAGGCGATGCGCGAGACCGCCAAGGCACAGGCATTCTTCGCCGAAGCCCTCATCGAAGGCGCATCCGTTCGCGAGAGCGCCAGTCAGGACGCGACGGAATCGCTGTGGGAGGCCGTGCGCAAGCTGCCCGGAAAGCAGCGCGATGCGGTGCTGCTCGTCTATGGCGAGGGGCTGAGCCATGCGGCGGCCGCCGACGCGATGGCGATCTCCGAGGCCACGGTGTCGTGGCACATCCATGAAGCGAAGAAGCGGCTGAAGGTGCTGATGCGCCCGGCCGGGGAAGATTGACCATGGTCGATGAAAGCGAACTCAAGAAGCTGAGCGGAGCGCGGGTGCCGCAACCTGCCGCGGATGCCAGAGCGCGCGCGATGAATGCGGCCTTTGCCGCGTTCGACGACAGAGAAAATAATTCGAGGGCACCCCAAGGATCGGCCCGGCCTGAGCGTCTCACCGACAAAGCAACAAGGCTTTGGAGTGGGATGATGCAGAAGAAACTCTATGCGACGCCGGCACTGGCAACGCTGGTGGCGCTGCCGATCGCGGGCTACGCCACCTTTTACATGCTGCAGGACTCGCCGTTCAATTTCGGCGGCGAGCGGCAGGCAACCGACGGTCCGGCCGGCCAGGTGGAAACGCGCCTCAGGGTCGAGGAGCCGGCAAAGGTCGCTCCCCCGGCCGCCGTGGGTGAACTGACCGGGAAGGGCGACCAGGAAGAACTCAGCCGCGACATCACCACTGAGCTTTTCTCCGGCGAGACGGAAACCAAGCCTGAGGCCGGCGATACGGTGCCCGCGCCCCAGGAGGCGGTCGCTGTCGAACAGGCTCCGTCGGCAGAGCTCATGCCTGCCCCGCCGCCGATGGCGGAGAGCGCGTCACGTATCGGCCGCGCGCCTGGTGTCGCCGGGACCAGCAAATTGATGGCGCCGGCGGCACCTCCCGCGACCGACGCGATGGCCGACATGCCGGTTCTGGCGCAGGAGAATACCGACAGGGTACAGGTTTTCGACACCAACCCGGTTCGCTCGGCGCTCGAGAATCCGGTCTCGACATTCTCGATCGACGCCGACACAGCGTCCTATTCCTTCGTGCGCCGCTCGCTGAAGGAAGGCTTCCTGCCGCAGGCCGACACGGTGCGCGTCGAGGAGATGATCAACTACTTCCCCTACGACTGGAAGGGACCGGACACCGCGGAGACGCCGTTCAATACGACGGTAACGGTGATGCCGACGCCGTGGAACGACCATACGAAGCTGATGCATGTCGCCATCAAGGGCTATGACGTGAAGCCGGCCGAGAAGCCGGCGGCCAATCTGGTGTTCCTGATCGACGTCTCGGGCTCGATGAACGAGACGGACAAGCTGCCGTTGCTGCAGTCCGCCTTCCGTCTGCTGGTCAACACGCTCGGCCCGAACGACACGGTGTCGATCGTCACCTATGCCGGCGACGCGGGCACCGTACTGGAGCCGACCAAGGCTTCGGAAAGGGTCAAGATCCTCAACGCGATCGACACGCTGGCGCCGGGCGGAACGACCGCCGGTGCGGCCGGGATCGCAGAGGCGTATCGGCTGGCTGAAAAGTCCTTCGTCAAGGGCGGCGTCAACCGCGTGATGCTGGCGACCGATGGCGATTTCAATGTCGGCCAGACGGACGACGACGATCTGAAGCGGATGATCGAGGCCAAGCGCGAAAGCGGCGTGTTCCTTTCGGTGTTCGGCTTCGGGCGCGGCAACCTGAACGACCAGATGATGCAGACCATCGCCCAGAACGGCAACGGGACGGCGGCCTATATCGACACGCTGGCCGAGGCGGAGAAAGTGCTGGTGCAGGACGCGTCGTCGACCATCTTCCCGATCGCCAAGGATGTGAAGATCCAGGTCGAGTTCAATCCGCAGGCGGTCGCCGAATACAGGCTGATCGGCTACGAGACCCGCGCGCTTGCCCGCGAGGACTTCAACAACGACCGCGTGGACGCCGGCGAGATCGGCTCGGGGCATTCGGTGACGGCGATCTACGAGATCACGCCGAAAGGCAGCCCTGCGACAGTTATTGACGATCTGCGCTACGGCCAGGCCGCGACCGACAACCCAGGCGGGATCGTCAATGCCGGCGAATATGCCTTCGTAAAAATCCGCCACAAGGCGCCCGATGGCGACACGAGCACGCTGACCACGACGCCGGTCACCGCTGCCAACGAGGTGGCCAGCTTCGAGGCCGCCGGCACGGACCAGCGCTTCTCGGTGGCGGTCGCAGCCTTCGGGCAGAAGCTGCGCGACACCGACCAGACGGCTGCGTTCGGTTTCGACAGGATCATGGAGATTGCCACTGCCGCGCGTGGAACCGACCCGTTCGGGTACCGGTCGGAGTTCCTCTCGCTGGTGCGCCTGGCCTCGGCGCTCTCCGCGGGCAAGTGACGGTGGCGATGACGGCCTGATCTTGCGGACGCGGGATCGTTCCGACACGGATCAGGTCATGGGCGGGTGAGGCAGGCCGGCGGGGGGAAACCTCCGCCGGCCTTTTTCAGTCGCTGGAGACATGGACGCCAGTGCGCAATTCGCGGGACGGCCGGGGCACGGACCGGAGGCGACGCCCCTCGGCCGGGACGACGCGCCCTTTTCCTACCTCCAGGAAACTACGGCGCCTCTTTGCGTCCACAGGACGACCGACAGGTAGATCACCCCGAGCGGTGAGGCGAGAATGAGCATGATCGGCCAGAGGTTGGATTGCTGGGTGAACGCGATGCTTGCGTGCAGGGCAGCCGGAAGCATGACCAGCAGCGGCGCGACCGCCACCCAGCGCCACCTGCCCGAAAGCCGCACGACGGCCCGCAACTGGAGGATCAGGTAGGCGGGAAGGGCGGCGATGGCTGCGAAACCCAGGACGATGGAGAACAGGGTCGCGAACGGCGAATCGCCGTGTGCGCCAGACTCGACGGCGAGGCGCTTTTCCTCGGCGCGCAGCGCCTCTACCCATGCCGGCGGCCTGGCAGCCACCACGCCGTTGCCGGCCCATGACAGCCGCGCCGGCAGAATCTGGCGCGCCACCGGCTTCCAGTTGTCATCATAAGCGGTGACGTGGATTTCATCGACGGTGGCGGGGTTGGAAAAGCCGACCCAGACCAGCCCGGTTCCCTTGCCTGCCGGATGCAGCACGGAGGGGTTCATCCTCTGGCCCTCGTCGACGGAGGCGCCGTCCCGGTGGGCGCGCGCCTTAAGGCGTAGTGGGATGTCGCTTCGATAGTCGATGGCGATGTAGATCGTCTCGTTTGGGGCCAGCACCGAATTGAAGCCCGGGGTGTTGCGCTTCATGTGCAGGTGGACCGCCGAGCCGGCGGCTGCTCCATGAACGAGGAGTGCCGCGGCCAGAACCGCCAACGTTGCGATGAGATGAACCAGCCTGGCCATGCGGCCAATATGCCATCATCGCCTGAACAGAAGGTTTCGCGGCGTCAGCCAGCGGGAATCAGGCGCGGCTGCGACGGCGCTCGCGGCGGGCTTCGCTGGTCTCGCCGGTGGCGCCGCTCTTGTCTGCGGTCTTGTTGCGCAGCGGGCCGATCATTTCGACGATCGTCTCGACCGTCGGGCGCTCCGCCTTCGTGTGATTGTCGAGCGCATGGCGCATGGCGGCAAGATGCTCGAAAGACGTGCCGCAACAGCCGCCGATGATGCTGGCGCCGGCATCAACCGCCAGGCGGACATAGTCCGACATCAGTTCCGGCGTGCCGGAATAGTGGATTTCCGTGCCGCGAAATTCAGGGATGCCGCAGTTGCCCTTGACGATCACCTTGGCGCCGGGCTTGGCGGCCGTCATGTCGAGCAGCGACGCCAGGATGTCGGAGGCGCCGACGCCACAATTGGCGCCGACCGCGACCGGTTCTGGCACCATTCCGTCTGCTACGCCATGGATGTCCTTTGGCGCCAGCCCCATCATCGAACGGCCGGCGGTGTCGAAGGACACTGTGAAGGTGTATGGCATGCCGGCGTCGATGGCTGCCTGGGCCGCGGCGCGGGCTTCCTCGGGGGCCGACATTGTCTCGATCCAGGCGACATCAGCGCCGCCCTCCTTGAGGCCGCGGATCTGCTCGCCAAAAGCGTCGACCGCGTCTTCATAGGTCAGCGCGCCGAGCGGGATCAGAAGTTCACCCGTGGGGCCGACGGATCCCGCCACGATAACCTTGCGGCCCGCCTTGTCGGCGACGGCGCGGGCAATCTCGGCTGCACGCTTGTTGAGGTCGTGCACGCGATCCTGCGCATGATGCAGCTTCAGGCGGTGGCGCGTTCCGCCGAACGAATTTGTGAGAATGATGTCGGCACCAGCCTCGACGAACTTCTGGTGCAGGGTCGCGATCTTTTCGGGCGCCGTCTCGTTCCACAGTTCGGGCGCCTCGCCGGCTTCGAGGCCCATGGCGAACAGGTTGGTGCCCGTCGCACCGTCGGCCAGCAGAACGCCTTTTTCGGCAATGAGGGCGTCGATCGGGTTGGTCATCGGAAAACCTTTGGGGCGTGAAAACAAGGATAAAGACATAAGCAAGTCTTTATGTCCGGTCAATGGGCGAGGCAGGCCGCACGGCGTTTCCGGTGTCCTCTAGACCTTTCCGGCCAGTTCCTTGGCAAAGCCGGCAGCCTCGTGCGGGTTGATCTCGGCACTGCGGATCAGGTTGTCGAAATGGCGGGTCAGTGTGCCAACCGCGGACGTGGCGTTGAGGACCAGATACATCTCGCCGACATAGACGGCGGCGCGCAGCGAGCCAAAGATCGTATAGGGCACCGAGTAGCGCATGCGGCCGTCATAGAGGAACAGGCGGAATGTCGGGTACAGTTCGTCGAGCAGGACCGCCATGTGGTTGAGCTGGTCGCGCCGCACCTGTTCGTCGAGACCCGTCCAGACGCCGAGACCGCGCGCAAAAATTTCCAGCGTGTGGCGCGGCATGCAGACTTCCATGTCGGTGTCCGGGCGCCTGTTGTAGTCGATACGATACTGGGTCTCGTCCGTCTGCGCCTCGCGGCTGCGGTTGGAAACGCGCGATTCGTACTCGATCAGCGATTCGGTGCGGAGCAGGTCGGGGATACCGGCCGGCACGTAGCGGATCTTGGTGCCCGACGCTTCGGCGTGCCATTTCGCAAGCAGGGTACGTTCGAAACCGCCCGAGCCTTCCTCGATCTCCAGGCTCTCCCGAATCTCGCCCGTCAGCCCCTCGTCCTGGCTGAGGCCCAGCAGCCAGTCGAGCGACACCTGATGTTCGGCAGCAATCGTCAGCAGCGTCTCGGCCCGGGGGAGACGGGTCGAACCTTCCGACAGCATCTGCGACAGAGCCGAGCGGTCGATGCCGAGGGAGGCAGCGAAAGCCGACTGGTTGCCTGCGGAGCGCTGCACCAAGGTGCGCAGCCGCGTCCGGAACAGGCTCGACAGATCGCGTTTGTCCACTACGCCCTCCAAAGCGGAAAAATCTGCCCCGGTGAAGGAGTTCATCGTCTGGCAGAGGAATTCGAATCTCAACGTTTGTTTACAATCCATAACATGTGGGGTTTTATATGCGCAATCACACCATTTACTGCGCATTGTCGCATTGAAAGCCGACGAACATCCTGACACCATGTTGTCAGGATGTTCTCGATTCCGGCGACTGGGGGCAGTGGTCGACACATGACAGCAATGAATCAGCGACGGGTGCGGGTTGTGCCGGGCGTCGAGTGGCCAACCGTTCTGCTTATCGCCGCGACCTATTCGGGCTGGGCGGCGGTGGCCTTGTTCGTCTGGCCGGTCTATCCCGTTCTTGCTCTGGTCCTGCTCGGGTTTCTCCTGGCGATGCAGTCCTCGCTCATGCACGAGGCCTCGCATGGCCACCCGACCCGCAGGAACTGGTTGAACGAGTTGCTGGTCGGGCTGCCGATCGGTCTCGTCTATCCGTTTCGGCGCTTTCGCGCATTGCATCTGCGCCACCACGCCGACGAGAGTCTCACGGATCCGTTCGACGATCCGGAATCCTACTACCGGGCCTTCTGGCAGCACGAAGATCTGCCGACTTTCCTCAAGCTGTTGCTGCGCGCCAACAACACGATGGTCGGGCGCTTCGTTCTGGGTCCGTTGCTCGGCACGCTGGGCTTCCTGCTCGCCGAATCCAGGCTGCTGGCGAGGGGCGACCCGGCGGTCCGCCGTGCCTGGCTCGTCCATGCCGCCGGCCTCGCGGTCGTGCTGCCGGTCATCATCATCGGCTTCGGCATTCCGCCCTGGCTCTACATTCTTGGCCCGGTCTGGCTTGGGCAGTCGCTGATTTCCGTGCGGACCTTTGCCGAGCACCAGTGGTCGGAGCGGCCGGAAGGGCGCACGATCATCATCGAGCGTTCGCCGCTGTCATTGCTGTTTCTCAACAACAATCTGCATTTCGTCCACCACAAGAGCCCGGCCGTGGCCTGGTACCGACTGCCAGGACTGTTTCGCGAGCGGCGCGCCGAATGGGTCGCCATGAACAAGGGCTACGTCTTCCCCAATTATACCGCTCTGCTGCGAAGCTATGCGTTCAAGGCCAAGGAGCCGGTGGTGCATCCGGTATTGCGCCGCATGCCCGAGCACGGCAGGGCGTTCCGGCCGCGGATGCGGGCGCACAGTGTCGGCGGCCTCGGCACGGCGCCGGTCCCGGCCGAGCCGCCGAAGGAGTGAGACCGCTCGGCCCGCTGCCGCTGGTCGGCTGGAGTGCTCCGGCGGGCCGCTCGCGCGCCAAACGCATCGAGCGATGGCCTTCTGACGAAGGCGATGATGGGGCGATGTTGGTTGGCTCGGACCGGAGTGCTACCCGACTGCGATGAGCCAATTGATCGCTGCACTTCCCATGTATGATTGGCCCGAGACACGCGCGGCGGTCGATGCTCGGTGGGCGCTTTTGCGCGACCTGCTGCGCGCGCGCGGCCTCGATGCGCCTGACTTCCTGGTGCGACGCAATGCCGACATGCCGGCAGTGCCCGGCGGAATCCGCGAAGAGGGAGGCAAGGTGATCGCGCCAGATCCGGCGATGCTGCCGCCTGACGATCTGGATCTGCAGACGCTGTGGCGTCATCCGCAACTGCTGCTTGGCCAGACATGCTGGGGCCCGATGGAGCTAGGCCTCAAGCATCAGGTGCAACTGGTCGGGCAGCCGGACTACAGCGACGTCGAGGGGGGGAGGGGGCCACTCTATTCCAGCGCGATCGTCATGCGGCACCCTGCGCGCGACGGCAGTGTGAGCGCGCCTGCGGATGGATCGCCGCGAATTCCCCTCGACCTGCTTCGCGGCAGGCGGCTCGCCTTCAACAGCCATGATTCGATGTCCGGGTTGACCGCGATCACGCGCGATGTTGCCGCGCTGGGCGAGACCGGCGTGTTCTGGTCCGACACGATCGAGAGTGGCGGCCACCGCCAGTCGCTTCGCGCCGTTGCCGAGGGCAGGGCGGATGTCGCGGCCATCGATTGTCGGAGCTGGGCATTGGCGCAGCGCTTCGAGCCGGCGTCGACCGAGGTCCGGGTCGTCGGCTGGACGGCGCAGCGGACGGGTCTGCCGTTCATCGCCTCGAAGCAGGTGCCGGCCACTCTGCTCGCGATCGTGCGGCTGACATGCGCTGGCTTCCAGCCATAGGGGTAGGCCTTTTGTGGGCCAATGCCGTGGTTGCCACGTAGAAATTCATATGCCGGCTCATTGATATCGATCAAGGCGCGCCACAGGCGGCCATGTCCTCCTCTACTCGCTCGGAGGAGAAAAGACATGGGCGCTGCTGAGACCGAAGACGAACGCATCACATCGCCGCTGCCTCCGATCGCAGCCATCCCACCGGGAGAGGGTGCGGCCCAGATCGAGGAGCCAGCACCGGCCGAGACGCAGAAGAGGCCGACGGCGCCGGGCGGCGCGCGCCGGCGCACGCGGCGGGTCACCGAGATGCGGCACGATCCCGAGGCGATCCGGCACATCTTCGAGAGCGGCGAATATCCATACAAGCAGCAGATCCGGACCGCGATCTACGAGCAGCACAAGATGGAACTGCAGGTCGAACTGCTCAAGGTTCAGGAGTGGGTGAAGCAGACAAAGCAGCGAATCGTCATCCTGTTCGAGGGTCGGGACGCCGCCGGCAAGGGCGGAACGATCAAGCGCTTCATGGAACATCTGAACCCGCGCGGCGCTAGCGTCGTGGCTCTGGAAAAGCCGACGGAGCGCGAAGCCACCCAGTGGTATTTCCAGCGCTACATCGAGCATCTTCCGGCCGGCGGAGAAGTCGTGCTCTTCGACCGCTCCTGGTACAACCGTGCCGGCGTCGAACGCGTCATGGGTTTCTGTACGGCGCCGGATTATCTCGAGTTCATGCGCCAGACGCCGGAGCTCGAACGCATGCTCGTCCGCTCCGGGATAAGGCTGTTCAAATACTGGTTCTCGGTCAGCCGGGAAGAGCAGAAGCGGCGCTTCATGGCGCGGGAAACCGATCCGCTCAAGCGCTGGAAGCTGTCCCCCATAGACCGGGCATCGATCGACAAATGGGACGAGTACACCGAAGCCAAGGAAGCGATGTTCTTCTACACCGATACCGCCGACGCACCGTGGACGGTCGTCAAGTCGGACGACAAGAAGCGCGCCCGCCTCAACGCCATGCAGCACCTTCTCCATGCGTTGCCTTACCCGGACAAGGACCTGAGCGTGGTGCGCGGTCCCGATCCCTTGATCGTCGGCCATACGGCGCAGGTGCTCGGGCGTTCGGAACACATCTTGGGAGCCAGCATCCATCCGGCGGACCGGAAGAGCCAGCCCAAGAACGTTCCTGGCTGAATCAGCCGCTACTGGCGGCGGCAGATAGCAGCGAACAGCGACTCGCCAGCCCATGGCGAGCGGCCGTCTTTATTCCGAAAAGCGTGTGCGGCTCGCCGCGATCCTGGATCGATTTGCCGTCGGCAGACGGTTCCGTCTAACGCTGCACTGCTCCAGGCCGTGTGGTCGGGAGCGCGGTGTAACTGCGCAAACCATCGGTCATGTCGACCGCCGGGATCCATACGGTGACCGGCGCCGCAGACAGATCGAGCCTGTTTGCCGTGGCGAAGGCTTCCAGGGATTTCGGCATCGTCGCGCTCGTTGTCCATATCAGCAGAACCCTGTCACCCATATGCTCGGGTGCGCGCGTCATGCCCGGCATCAAAACCGGCATGCCGGGAAGCTCGACGCGAAGGTTGCCCGACAGAGGCATCCAGTTGGTGACAATCGACGATGACTGACCGATCGGTCCGCGCAGGGCGTCTACGAGATCGGCCATTTCGCCGACGCGGATGGGGCCGGTGCGGTTCGTTTTGCCGATTGCAGCGCCACCCATGAGCACGAGATTGATCGCCGCCGCCGCTGCACCAGCTACCCCGAGAATCCGCAGCATCTCCGTGCCGCGCTCGAGCCGCTCCAGGGTTGCGGCCGATCCGAGCACGAGCAGCAGCACGCAGGGTTGCAGCCAGTTAGCCTTCACCTCGGTTGTTCCGGTCACGAGGATGAGTGCCAAGACAAGGACCGTGAAGACCGCGATGCTGCGCCACAGAAGGATTTCGAACGGTGTGGCGCCCGCCGCAGGTCGGGGAAGGCGCCCTAGACGGAATGCAACGAGACTGGCCGCCAGCAGGCCGACGGCAAGCCAGAGGTAGATGGAATAGGCGACCGCTGCGACGAACCGGGCGAGCCCGATCGCCCGGCTCGTCCACAGCTCCGGGGCCGCGATGATCTTCTGCTGGATAAGGTCGCCCGTCTGCGGAAGAGCATGGATGGCGAACCATGCAAAGGGACCGGCAAGCAGAACCGCAAGGACCAACGGAGCTGCGAGCGCGCGCGCCGTGGCGAGGCGCGCGCGCAGGCCAGGCATCGACAGGGCCGCAAAGAAAAAGGCGAGCAGGGGAAATGCGGTGCTGTACTTGCCCAGAAGAGCGGCTGCCACCACTGCGCCGACGCCGCCCCAACTCGCCCAGCTCCGCCGCGATGTTGCCCGAAAAAACGCGGCCGGCAGCCAGGCCATGGCGGCATTGGCGGCAAGCACATGGCTGAAGCGCCAGGTATCCTCGCCGCCAATCTGCGTCAGCAAGAACATGCCGAAAGTCGCGCCAATGGCCGTTTTCCGGGTGAGCCCGCCTGCGCGCGCCGAGGCATACACGCCGCCAAAGGTGGCAAGAAGGCAGATGAAGCGTGTGACGCGCACCGCCGCGAGGTCTGGCTGGACGACGAGGGCAACGAGCTGGGCGAGCCATGTGTAGAGGGCAGGTTGGGCGCCGACATAGCCCCAGTCGAAGAACTGCATGTGAACGATCTGCTCGGCATCGTCGCTGTCGGCGATGGGCAGCGTGGCACCCAGAACCGCCATGACGGCGAAATAGGTGGCCAGCAGGAAAATTGACGACGCGCCGCTCCGCCACCCGGACACGGGGGCGTTGCGGCCGTCGGTTGGCGAACTGACGTGGCTATCGGATGGCGTCATCCTGATCCCGATGCGCAATAGGGGTGCTCTAGGATCCCAGTAGCCTGCTGTCCAGCGGGTACAGGGAGAGCTGATCGTTGCCGGTTTCGGTGATAAGGATCTGCTCCTCGATCTTGACGCCCTCGCGCCCGCCGAGGCGGCCGATATAGCTCTCGACGCAGAGGACCATGCCCGGCTCGAGAACCCCATCCGGCGTGTCGTCGGTCCAGTCGGCCGCATGCGGCAGCGTCGGGTATTCGTCGGCGAGCCCGACGCCGTGATAGAGCACGCCGTAGCGGGTCTGGAAGCAGTCTTCCGGCGGGATGACCGAGCGCTCAACGAGTTCGCGGAAGCTGATGCCTGGGCGCATCAGCGCGGTGTTGTGGGCGATCTGGTCGACGGCAATGCGGAACAGGTCGCGCTGCTCGTTGCTCGGCCGACCGTCGCCGCAGAAGAAGGTGCGGGACAGGTCGGCGCAGAAGCCGTAGGAGCCGATGAGGTCGGTGTCGAAAGCAACGAGATCGCCTTCTTCGATGATTCGCGACGAGCATTCCTGGAACCACGGGTTGGTGCGCGGACCCGACGACAGCAGACGCGTCTCGATCCATTCCCCGCCGCGCGCAATGTTGCCACGGTGCAGTTGCGCCCACAGTTCGTTTTCCGAGATGCCGGGCTTCAGCGTCGCTTCCATTTCGGCCATCGCCGCTTCGCAGGATCGGATCGCGCGGCGCATGGCAAGGATCTCGTCGGGCGACTTGATCAGGCGCGCGGTCTCCATCACGGCCTCGCCATTGCCGATCTCGACGCCGAGACGCGTGAGTTCGGCGACGCCTTCCGGGTTGAGGTGATCGATCGCGATGCGCCGTTTGCCGCCGCCATGCTCCTTCACGAGATCGGCGATGCCGGCGGCCCAGCGGCGAACCTTCATGTCCGTCAGGTCGCCGCCATACATGAACATCCAGGAGATCGCCGGTCGAACCTCGTCGACGACGCCGGAATGGTCGGACAGATGCTCGCAGGAGAAGTAGTCGAACAGGACGACCGGGCCTTCGGTCGCGACGAAGCAGTGGCGGGTCGGGTTGTGCGCGACCCAGAGCTGCATGTTGGTTGAATCGGTGGCGTAGCGGATGTTGATGGGGTCGTAGAGGAGGGCGCCCGCATAGTTGCGGCGCTTCAGTTCTGCGCGGATGCGCTCGAGCCGATACCGCCGCATCGCGGGCAGATCCGGCGCCGCAATGCCGGCCGCCAGCCATTCAGCCTCGGCGAGCGGACCGTAGCCGAGGACGTGCTGGTTGAGGCCGGCAGCCTTCTCGCGCGACGCCTTGCGCAGCGCCACCTCCGTGCCCGGCTCGAACGGCGCGATCTTGCGGTGGCGGGCGAAGGCGGTAGGGCTGGTCAAGTCAGTCGCTTCCGGGTGCATTCGAACCACGACTACCCTTGCTACCCTCGCATCTTCTCGCCAGCCGGATCGAACGGCGCCTCGACGTTGATGCGGGCCTTGCGACGGTGGCCGAGGATCTCGATCTCGAACAGGCCTTCGCTCTCGTCGTTGGCAAGCTCGGCCGGGACGTAGCCCTGCGCCATCGATTTCTCAACGTAATGCGCAAAGCCGCCCGAGGTGACCCAGCCGACGACGGACCACTCGCCATCATGCAGTCCGCGCACGGCAGACGCGCCGGTGGCGGCTTCGGAGCCACGGATTTCCGCGCCGGACGCGTCGAAGCGGGGGGCGCCGAACTCGTGCGTCTTGCCGACGGTGCCGAAATCCCTTCCCGACACCTTCGCCCAGATCGGTTCGTCGCCCATCACGTCTGCGTCGACCGCATCGACGATCAGCGAGACGCGGCGGAGCTTCGGGCCGTCGGAAAATTCCTTCGCGGCGGCGTCGCGGCCGATGAAGTCGTTCTTGTCCATCTTGATGAAGCGATCCATGCCGCCTTCGAAGGGACCGTAGATCGGCCTCAGCTCGCGGAACCAGGTCGGGAAGTTCTTTTCAAGGCGCATGGAGAGGAGCGCGCGCATGCCGAAATCGACGATGCCGAACTCTTCGCCCGCCTTCTTGATTTCTGCATAGACGAGCCGCTCGTAAGACGGCGCCATCCAGATCTCGTAGCCGAGGTCGCCGGTGTAGGTGATGCGGTTGACCATGCAGGGCGCGCCGCCGACCGCCATCTCGCGAAAATCCATGAAGCGGAAGGCTTTGGACGACACATCGACGTCGACCAGTTTCGCCAGCAGCTTCTGGCTGTTGGGGCCCGCAATGGAGAGGCCGACCAGCGTCTGGTCGAAGCGGTGGATGCGGACGGAACCGTCCTTGGCCAGATGCTGTTCGAACCAGCGCATGTGGTATTTCTGCGCGGCGGACGAGCCCCAGATCATGAACTTTTCGTCGCCCGTCTTGGCGATCGTGAAGTCGCCGATCAGCTTGCCCTTCTCGTTCAGCATCGGCGTCAGGACGATGCGGCCCTTCTTGGGCATCCTGTTGGTCATCAGGCGATTCAGGAAATCCTCCGAACCGCTTCCGCTGACGTCATATTTGGCGAAGTTGGCGATCTCGGTGACGCCAACGGAGTTGCGCGTTGCGCGCACCTCGTTGCCGACATGTTCGAAGTCGTTGGAGCGGTGGAAGGAGACGACATCCTTCGGCTCGGTGCCCTTCCGCGCGAACCAGAGTGGGGTTTCGAGGCCCCACGAGTCGCCCATGACGGCGTTCTGTGCGACCATCGTGTCGTAAAGCGGCGTCGTCTGTGCCGGCCTCGCGGCGGGCAACTCCTCGTTCGGGAAGCGGATCGAGAAGCGGCTGGAATAGTTCTCGCGCACCTTGGCGTTGGTATAGCGCAGCGAAGCCCATTCGCCCCAGCGCGCGACGTCCATGCCCCAGACGTCAAAGCCGGGATCGCCGTTCACCATCCAGTTGGAGAGCGCGAGGCCGACGCCGCCGCCCTGGCTGAAGCCCGCCATGACGCCGCAGGCGACCCAGAAATTGGTCAGGCCCTGGACCGGGCCGACCAGCGGGTTGCCGTCGGGCGCGAAGGTGAAGGGGCCGTTGATGACCTGCTTGATGCCGGCGTTGGCGATGCCGGGAAAATGCTTGAAGCCGAGTTCCAGCGATGGCGCGATGCGGTCGAGGTCGGGCGCCAGAAGCTCGTGGCCGAAATCCCACGGCGTGTTGACAGGCGACCAGGGCTTGCAGGCCTTCTCGTAGGTGCCGAGCAGGATGCCGTTGCGCTCCTGGCGGGTGTAGATCTCGCCCTTGAAGTCGAGCACGCCGACCATCTCGCGGCCGGTCTCCTTGTTGAAGGCCTCGACCTCGGGCATCGGCTCGGTCAAGAGATACATATGCTCCATGGCGAGCACGGGCAGTTCGACGCCGACCATGCGGCCGATCTCGCGCGCCCAGAGCCCGCCGCAGTTGACGACGTGCTCGGCATGGATCGTGCCCTGCTCGGTAACGACGTTCCAGGTGCCATCCGGCTGCTGGGTCAGGTCCTTGACCGGATTGCGCAGCACGATCTCGGCGCCGAGCTTCTTCGCGGCCTTGGAATAGGCAATCGTGGTGCCGGACGGGTCGAGATGGCCTTCGACCGGGTCCCACATGGCGCCGACGAAATGGCTCTCGTCCATGAAGGGGAACATGGATTTTGCCTCGGACGGCGTGATCAGTTCAGTGTCCATGCCGAGATAGCGGCCCTTGGCATGCGCGAGCCGCAGGAAGTCCATGCGCTCGGGCGAGTCGGCCAGCATGACGCCGCCGGTCAGGTGCAGCGAGCAAGACTGGCCGGAAATCTCCTCCAGCTCCTTGTAGAGCTGGACCGTATAGGCCTGCAGCTTGGCGACGTTGGGATCGCCGTTGAGCGTATGAAAGCCGCCCGCCGCATGCCAGGACGAGCCGGAGGTCAGCTCCGACCGCTCGATCAGCATGATGTCGGTCCAGCCCGCCTTGGCGAGGTGATAGAGCACCGAGCAGCCGACGACGCCGCCGCCGATGACGACTGCTTTAACGTGGGATTTCATGAGGATGGGTCCGTGTTGATACAAATTGAATCAGGGGAAATTGGCTGCCGGAGAGGAAAATGTGCGGGGCGCGGGTCGAGCCCCACTCCGGTCGGCGAACGGCAGGCGCCGCTTCCAGGGGCGTAGACAAAGTGCAGGTCGCTCGCGACCACGTTCTCTGCGAGATGGCCCGAGAGAGCAGCCAGGATGTTCTCGGAGATTGCGCGTCGCTGCTTGAGGATCTCGTGACTCCAGAAACGGAGGATGGAGAAGCCGTGCTGGCGCATGAATTCATCGCGTCGACGATCGTACGCACTGTCGGCGTGGTGGGAGCCATCCAGCTCCACGACCAGCCTGGCTTCACGGCAACAGAAGTCTGCGAAGAACGGTCCGATCGGGAATTGTCTGGTGAATTTCCAACCCCCGAGCTTTCGGCTCTTCATGTCCAGCCAAAGCAGTGCCTCGGCTTGGTTTTCGCGTTGCCTCAGATCCCGCGCGCGGGCCGTCGTGCCCGGCTTTCGGCGGCTTCGCGTTCTACCGCGGTCTTCCCCCACTCCGTCGCCGCTTCGCGGCGCCACCTC
>LNFM01004140.1_pt1 | contig 27265 bp, 29 predicted proteins | sample 596031 | NCBI WGS metagenome assembly LNFM01 (sample SAMN04254537, study PRJNA301005) | activated carbon metagenome | isolation source: dual media filters at the Ann Arbor, Michigan drinking water treatment plant | place: USA: Ann Arbor
AAACTTGACCCGGCTTCCGACCGCTTGGCTCCTGACAGGCTCCTGGAAACGGGTCTTTCCAAGGAGTCAGCTATGGCCAAGATCAAGCTCACCAAGTCCGCAGTCGATGCGGCAAAGCCCGAAGCGCAAGCCATCGAGCTGCGCGACACCCTCGTTCCCGGCTTCCTGTGCAAGATTACACCGGCCGGTCGCAAGGTCTTCATGCTCCAGTACCGCACAAATGCCGGCGAGCGGCGCAAGCCGGCGTTGGGCATGTACGGAGAACTAACCGTCGAACAAGCCCGCTCGCTGGCGCAGAACTGGCTGGCCGAGGTTCGCCGAGGCGGTGATCCCGGCGCAGCCAAAACCGAGGCGCGCAAGGCGCCCACGGTTGAGGAGTTGTGCAAGAAGTTCATGGAGGACTACTCCAAGAAGCGCAACAAGCCCAGCACCCGCGTCGGTTATCAAGGCGTCATCAACCGCAACATCATTCCGCTCCTGGGACGCAGGAAGGTTCAGGACGTGAAGCGGCCCGACATCGCGGGGCTGATGGAAAAGCTCTCGTACAAGCCGACCGAAGCGAACAAGGTCTTCAGCGTCTTGCGCAAGATGTTCAACCTGGCCGAAGTGTGGGGCTTCCGCCCGGACGGCACCAATCCTTGCCGTCATGTCCCGATGTTCCCTGCCGGCAAGTCCACCCACCTCATCAGCGACGAGGATATGGGCAAGCTGTTCCGGCAGCTCGGCAAGATCGAGGCCGAAGGGCTTGAGAACTACGTCATCCCTCTGGCGATCCGCTTGCAGTTCGAGTTCGCCGGCCGTCGCGGCGAAATCGTCGCGCTCGAATGGGAATGGGTCGATCTGGAAAACCGGCGCGTCGTCTGGCCCGACAGCAAGACCGGTGGCATGTCCAAGCCCATGAGCGAGGAAGCCTACCGGCTGCTTTCGACGGCGCCGCACGAGGAAGGCGCTCGCTATGTGCTGCCGTCGCCGCGCCATCCGGGGCAACACCTGACCACGGGCGAGTATTACGGCGGCTGGAGCCGCGCGCTCAAGGCGGCGGGCGCGACGCATGTGGGTACGCACGGCATCCGGCATCGCTCGGCCACCGACATTGCCAACTCAGGGATCCCGGTCAAGGTCGGTATGGCGTTGACCGCGCACAAGACCGTGGTGATGTTCATGCGCTACGTTCACACTGAGGATGATCCGGTGCGTAAGGCGGCCGAGCTGGTGGCGAACCGGCGTAAGACGATCACAAGGGCGCAACGCGCCGAGGAAGCTACGGCATGACCGAGCACTTGGCTGCTAGCGAGGCTGGAGCAGGACGAATTGTCGTGTCACTGGCACGACAATCTCGCTGGTTGCATTCCTATATCCGAACGGATATATTGCTATGACTGAGAAACGCAAGCTCCTTTACTGGGAGGGCTCCTCGAAGAAGGATTTCAAGGAATTCCCGATTCCAGTCCAGAAGGACATGGGTGTCGCTCTGTTCGTCGTGCAATTGGGTCGGACACCTGACTCCGCGAAGCTCTGGAAAGGGCTCGGGTCTGGGGTCTATGAGCTGGTGGAGGACCATCGCGGCGACACATTCCGCGCGGTCTACACTGTGCGTGTCGGCGATGCAGTGCATGTGCTGCATGCGTTTCAGAAGAAGTCCAAGTCCGGTATCGCCACACCGCAGCCGGACGTAGAGTTGATCGAGAAGCGATTGAAGGTAGTGCTCGCCCGATATGCGGCGAGCGGGAGATCATGATGACACGCAAGAGCAGTCCTCAAGGCACCGACAACGTACTGGCCGACCTCGGGTTCGATGATGCAGAAGAGCTGTCGGCAAAGGCCGCGCTTGCGGTCAAGCTCAACGAGTTGATAGACAAGCGTGGCCTCAGTCAAATGGAGGCTGCCGACATCACCGGCATGACCCAACCCAAGGTGTCTCAGGTACGTCGCTATAAACTCCAAAACATTTCACTCGAACGACTTATGCAAGCGCTGGTGTCGCTTGATCAGTATGTTGAAATAGTTGTGCGGCCTGCTCGGGCTGCACGAGCCCGCGGTATAACCGTTGCCACAGGATGACGGCAACCATCAAAGTGGTTCGGGTCGTTCTTATAGGAGGGGGACATGGCGGATACAAAGAACGTATTTATTAGTCACGTCCACAAGGATGACCAGGGCTTGCAAAAGCTGAAGGAGCTGCTAGCTCCCAAAGGAATGGATATCCGGGATTCGTCGATCCACACTGGCAAATTTAACAATGCCAAAGACCCGGATTACATCAAGACTCAAATTCTAGCTCCTGCGATAAATTGGGCTGGCACTTTCATCTGTTACGTTTCGCCGCAGACCAAAGACAGCGAATGGGTCAACTGGGAAATTGAATATGCAGCCAAGCAGGGTAAGCGGATCATCGGCGTATGGGAGCATGGCGAGAAGGAATGTGATCTTCCTGCCGCATTACAGGAGTACGCCGACGCATTAGTAGGATGGAATGGTAATGCGATTATAGATGCGATCAATGGCAAGGACAGTTGGGAAAAGCCAGACGGCGGCCCCTGTGCTCCAGTGCCTCTTAAGCGCCATCCTTGTTAATGGCCCGCGTCTATTCATACGTAGTGCGCTACGACAGCGGGTTTGCGCCCAATCCATTTTACGGCTATTGCACCCTCGCAACGTGCAAACCGGATATTCGCCGCCATGCCGAAGTTGGCGACTGGGTAGTCGGCAGTGCCAGCAATGACCGCAGCATTAGACGCGGGGGGCATCTCGTCTATGCCATGCGTGTGACGGAGACGATGACGTTCGATGACTATGCGGCGGACACACGGTTTGATGTCAAGAAGCCTTTTCGCATGGGTAGCCGCAAGCAAAGTTGCGGCGACAATATCTATTTTCGCAACACGCCAGACGATGATTGGTGTCAGCGCGACTCATTCCATTCGCGTGAAGACGGGCGGATCAACCAACAACATGTAGCGCGGGACACGGGCGTGAATCGAATACTGGTCAGCGATGACTTCGTTTATTTTGGTGGTACAGGGCCAGCATTTCCTGCAAACCTTCGGGATCGGCACGGTAGGCCATTATGCAAAAAAGGTATTGGTAGGTCCTGCTTCGATGACCCGCAACTAGTCGCGCTCTTAGAGCGCTGGGTGCGCGATTTCGAAGTCAGCGGTTATCAAGGGCCACCACAAGAATGGATTTCGCTTCGTGGCTAACCCGATCGCTCCCAACACAGGTTCGATTTTATTGGCGGAATATGCCGATCAAATCGCCGACACCGACGTGCTTGACCCATTGGATGTTGGTCCGATATTGCAAGGACTCTACGGCGAAGTCGGTGGAATCATGTCCACTGCCAAGAAACATATCCGTGAGCAATCGGCCTACCCTGGATTCAAACGGGCCGCTGAGGAGGAATTTGGCGATACGCTATGGTATCTCGCTGCACTCTGTAGACGACTGAAGATTCCGTTCGATGAGCTATTCGCGGAGGCCGCCAACAGTGCGCGGTTCCGAACGGCGGGTGCGGCAACCGATATGGTCGAAGGAACCTTTGCCCGCGTTGCCATACCTACAACCACCGATCCTGTAGACACAACACTTTTCAAGCTTGGACGTTCAGCAGCGGCTTTGTTAGAAGGTACGCCAGATCACGCGAGAATTGCTGCGTTTGCAATCGATTATCTCGGTGCGCTCCAAGCAGCAAAACTTGCCTTTTCAGATGTTGCACGAAGTAACTTGCGCAAGGCGCGCGGGGCGTTTCTCGAACCACGGCCAGAGGATCTGGTTGACTTTGATGCCGGGTTCGGGCTTGAAGAGCAGTTACCAAGAACATTCAAAATTCGCGTCAATCAAAGAGAGAGCGGCAGAAGTTACCTTCAATGGAATGGTGTATTCATCGGCGACCCTCTTACTGACAATATCTCTGATCCAGACGGCTATCGGTTCCACGATGTTTTCCATTTCGCATACGCCGCGATTCTGCATTGGTCGCCCGTCATACGCGCACTGATTAAGCATAAGCGCAAAAGCAAGCCGGAGTATGACGAAGCTCAGGATAGCGGCCGGGCAATTGTCGTCGAAGAAGGGTTGACTGCTTGGATTTTTACCAGAGCCAAAGAACTAAAATTCTTCGAGAACCAGGAGCGTATTACACTCGGAATGCTCAAGACTATCGGCGAGTTTGTGTCTGGTTACGAAGTGGAGAAATGTCCACTCAAGCTTTGGGAGCGAGCCATTCTTGATGGCTACAAAGTCTTTCGCCAACTTAGAGCTGCCCAAGGCGGCTGGATCATCGGCGATCGAACGCATCGCACAATTAGCTATGAACCGCTTGGGGCAGAAAAATGAATCTACATCCTTTCGTAAATACAGTTGCTAAGCTGAAATTCGATAACTGCTTTAACCCTTATGCTGATCGTTGTGAGGTGCATGATCACGATGATGCGCCCAGTCTTCGAGCTGCCGCTTTATCGGCAATGCTAGAGCGAGCCGCAAGTGAACCCGTCGATGCAATTTGGGTTGGTCGAGACCTTGGATACCGTGGTGGGCGTCGCACCGGGTTGGCGTTGACTGATGATGTTCACATCGACAAGCACACCCGACGTTGGGATCTTCCTGCCGAGCGGCCAACAATTGGTGCTGCTGTCGCCGAGCGGACGGCGGCTGTTGTCTGGAGCATGCTGGATCAGATTGATGCTCGGATATTCTTGTGGAATGTATTTCCACTCCATCCTCACGAATCAGGCGAACCATTCACGAACCGCCAGCACAATGCTTACGAGCGCCGGGCTGGCGAGGAACTACTCCAGGCCCTCATTGAACTGCTAAGACCATCTCGCATCATTGCGATCGGCAATGATGCAGCCGTCTCGGCTAATCGAGTCGTGGACCTCGTTCCGGTAGCCTGTGTTCGACATCCAAGCTATGGCGGACAGACACAGTTTTTGCGCCAGATTGCGGAGCTTTATGGGATTACGTCGCGGACTAAATCTTTGTTCTAGCGACGCCGGCCGGATCAGAGTGGATTGCTGAGCCCCGTATTTGACTGACACATCGCCTGATTGTGCGATATGGAGGCTGGCCGTTTCTAGCCGGATATGAACTCGGACAACACTATCCTACCCAGGTGGCAAAGTTGTTGTATCCATCATTGGCCGACCAGCAATAAATTTTATAGCCGAGGCTGGAAAGACTAAATAGTTTTCCTCGCCTCTGTTCGGAAGCGACAGTCTTCAGTTTATAGTCGGTCAGTTTTCCATACGGAACCCATTTTCCGCCTTCAGCCTCAAGCACTTCAACCTTCGTGCCATCGCCACTGTATTTCAAGGCCAGATAGTCGAAAGGATTAGGGCCATTACTTTTTGTTAGCTGATCTTTCCCTTTGATCTGATTGATGTGCACTCCAAAAACACGATTGCCGCGATAGATGCTCTGGATGATCTCGTAGCGTACCCAAGGACGCGCGTAAGTGTCGCTGCCCACCAGCACGCAGGTTGCCGAAGTATTTTCCAAGGCGCCATTAATCAGCCGCTTCAACCCGATTTCATTTTGCTTCTTGGCTTCCTCCCAAATTGAGGCGTCGAAGTAACCGGCTTCCTCCCGATCATCCTTCAAAACCCAATGCTTGCGGACGACATTGGCCCGGAAATCTATTACATCTTTGTAGTGGAAGCTGAAAAATACACGCTTGGCCATTGTCATCGTCCTTATTTGTTTTTGTTGTCGATTTCAGCCGGCATGCCCGCCGGAAGCGATAGTGCTTAGATGCGAATGGAACAGGCGGGCGAAATCCACATCGTGTAACTCTGATTCATCGAAATAGCCTAGACGTTTTGCCAGTTCAAGCGCTGCACCGCCCGGAGCGGCAACGGGCAGCACCTTCGCTTGGGGGTGAAAGCGAATAAATAGATCGTACTCAGCTTCAACCCCTTCCATTCCACCGATGAATACGGCTGCCACCAAATCTTGCCGAGAAAGCATCTGTTCGCGCATAAATAACAAGCTTGCGCTCATGTCGGTGGGCACAGCATCTGTTAGCACTACGTTGTGAAATCGCTGGCTTTCTTCAGGGAATCTATCCTGGAAAAATTTGCTTTGGTACAGAACGACCGCTTCAGAATAGTCGATGCTTAGATCCTCGCAGATACTCCATATCATCGGAGTGATTGCCGGATGCCCGCCCCAGACAATCTTGTGTTGCCGAATCACTGAAATGACCAGTTCTCGCACAGCACACTGAATGAGGAATGGATTAGCTGTCTCGTGGTAGTTGCCGCGATTCACAAGCGGCACGCTGGCGGAAAGGAAGATGGCGCTCATGTGCTAAACCTCCCAGTCTGCGAACTGCCAGCCTGCCTCACTGGCTTTGACCCAGCGCGCAGTGCGAATGTGGCCACCGAGCCAGTCCAGGTGCTCCAACCACCGAGGATGAAGCCCTACGTGGTCAAAGACGACGGCAACGGACCTGTCCGGGGAGTTGGTAGAGGCGTCATGCAGTGTCGTCGAAGTGGGTACGCCGACCGTGGGGTAGACCACAACTTCCCTGCTATCCGGCAACTGGATATAGACAGCCTTGTTCAAGCCAACACCAGTGACTTGCCCGCCGATTGTCTCGACCGCATTACGCAGATTACTAACCAGATTGATGCTGCGTACCGCATGGCTCTGGCTGCGAACCGCCTCCAGTTGTAGACAGATTCGCTCAATAGCCCCGTCCGCCAGCCGACCTGTTCCTGCATCCACTTCTTTCGGTAGCAGTTCTGCACGACTCGCCGTGGCCGTCCGCACGGAAGGCGTGGAGTCGGGCCAGCCGATGCGCAACACGCTGATACCCTTAGCCAGTGCTCTGCCAAACTCAGCACTGGTCCACCGACTCTCGAAGTAGCCAGGTGTATCAAGCATGACCAGCACATCGGAATCGCACAGGCGATGCCAAAGCATCGTTTGGAAGTCTTCGGCAGGGGCGATGCCATGTGTATCAAGGAACACATCGAAGAGCCGAGCGGAGAATGCATTGAAAAGCTGCAACGCGGCTTCACGTGCTTCCCCCCTACGATAACTGACGAATACGCGGCGTTGGCGTGGCAAAAGACCCGCGCATTCCAATAGTGCCGTGGCCACACGTTGCGCGCCACCCGCGCTGTACGCGAGACAATTGAGGGGCCGTAGCAGCTCAGGTATCTCCGCAGCGACACGTCCTGTCTCGGAGGCGACTGGCAGTATGGGAACTCCACGCTGCAACAGGTGCGCTACGTTGGCTAACGGTGCATTGATGGCGCCGTAGAAGACGGCTGCGGACGACTTCTGCTGATCGGGATTAAACGCAGCAGGGCGAACTTCCCATCCCACTTCGTGACCAAGCCGCAACCCGAACAACTGCACTGCTTGTGCGATGATCTGTTCCAGCTCATTGGCTTGTTCATCGGAGGGTTCACCGAGCACAGCCAGTTGGTACAGCACGGACATACGGCCCCTCCGTTATCACTTCCTAGAGCGTTGATCGGCTCAGCGTGCCCTCCAGCTTCCCGTCCTGCCTTTATTGTGGCAACGACCTCGCGGTGACGGCTTAAGTCGCTTATTTGTATGCAAATATCTGGCGAATTTTAGCCTCTATTGCCCGTCCATCAAAGGGCGGTATACAGCCAGCTGTACTCCATCCCCCATAGGTGTCCCGCTGTCGGCCTCGCAGGCTGTGCCCTGCGCTTCGTATCGAATCGTGGCCGTCCGGCTTTGATCCCTGATGCCTCCGGCCCCTTGGGTGCAGCGGTCATCGAGAAATCCCAGACAGTGTTTAGGAATTTCACGTCCGGCCCTTGCGGGCCTGCGTGCGCCGCTTGCCTAGCTACAGACGGATGCCGGCAGATTTTGGCGTTGCAAACTGCTCGGGTTCCTTGCCGAGTGGAAAGCCGATCACGTACAGAACCGTGGCGGGCATCGGTTTGCTATCCGAATCTGATCCCCACTTCACCTGCACCTTGCGCGTCGCGTAGCGCAGTGAGACACCGAGCACCTTGAGCACGTCGATGTGAGATTGCATCTCGTCGTACACATCGAACTTCTGCGTTTCGTTGTAGACATCGGCGCAGTCCCGGTACTCGCGGAAGTAATCCACCAGCATGGCGAATGTCTCGTCCGCTTCGCGGGTCAGCTCGAAGGCCGGCTCAGACAAGTCCATCGTGCAGGACTCGGCCAACCTGGCCAACTGCTTGCCGGTTGTCAGCGGCGTGGCCGTCAGCGTGACGTGCGCTCGGTCGAACTTTTCTTTCTCGGCTTTGAATTCTTCTTCGGAAGGAATGGTGAATGGCTTGTTGAGCGCGTCGATGTCCTCGAACTCGAACGCGCTGGCAAGGGCTCGGCGGGTATCAAGGCTGGCGGACAAGCCTTGCTCGACCCGCTGGATCGTCCGCACGTTGAGGCCGGAAATGGCGGCCAGTTGTTCCTGTGACCACTGCCGCATCTCTCGGAACAACTTGATGCAAGCGGCCAGTTCGGCCGGAGTCAGCAGACGGGTTTGTTGGGCAGATTGTGTAGCGTTCATGGGCGGTTCCATCGTTGTCAGTAGACGCGGCGAAGTATGGGGAGCCAGGAACAACGGCAACACGACAGCAACCCGACAGTCGGCCGACAGATAGCAACTATAAATGTCGCTTCCGGTTCTCTCCAAAGGTATTCAAGGGGCGAATCACTGCGTCCCGGCGTGCCGCCGTCGGGCTCGCGGGCTGCGCCCCGCGCTTCGTGCCGAATCGCAGCCATCCGGCTTTGATCCCTGACGCCTCCGGCCCTTGGGAGCCTGCGCGCTCCGCTTGCCTGTCCGTGCCTTCGGGGCGGTGAATGGGCGGTCTTGCTGTTCCCTTCACCGTACCACGGCGTGCTCGCCGTCAAGGGCGGCGCGTGCCTTGCACGCTTGCGGCCGCGGCCTTCTGCGACCCCTGACTGCTTGCGCTGCGCCGTGCTGGCGCCGGTTCCGGGCAATTCCGCCCGAGCAACCGGAGATCATCATCATGAACGACAAATCGCATGTTTCGCTGGAACGTCACGTCTGCCTGGTCTGTGGCGTTGCTTACGACACGGGCAGCATCCTGCTCGACAAGCGCCTGCGCCAAAGCATGGAGCGCTACACGACGACAGGCTGGGGCCTGTGCGCCGAACACCAGAAGCTGTTCGACGAGGGTTTCGTCGCGCTGGTCGAATGCGACCCTGAGCGCAGCGGCAAGCCGTCGGGCGCTGATCGCTTGAAGCCCGAACAGGCTTATCGCACGGGCCGACTGGCTCACCTGAAACGTGAGGCGTTCGCCGCCGTGTTCAACGTGCAGCTCGCGGCCAATCAGGTTTGCGTTTTCGTCGAACCCGGCATCATCGAGAAGATTCAGACGATGGTGGCGCCGAGCTGATCGCTCGATAAAAGCATCCGATGCGTCGTCCCCGTTGACCACGGGGGCGGCGCATTTTTTTGCTGCGCCTGGTGTCGAACACTTCGGCCCGTGCGGGCCTGCGCGCTGCGCTTGCACTCCAGGGGAACGGCTTGCAGCCGATCCCCGCCGCGCGTTGCTTGGCGCCCCTGATAGCCGCCGAACAGGTTGCACCTGATCGGCCTTCGCACCTGCGGCGCTGCGCGCTTCGCTTGCGTGGGATCTGCGCCAACTGCGGGCCGTTGCCTGTCGATCTGCCTTTCCTGACTCCATCACCTTTCCGCGACTGTAGCCCGCGCCCGTGTGCCGTCAAGGCACGCCGGGCCGTGTCCTCGCTGCGCTGCGGGCCGCACCAACCCGTCGCTTGTTTCCTTGACGGCACCCGTTCGCGCGCTCCTGACCGTCGCGGGCGATGAACTCAGGAAAGACGGTGGCAACGAGGCCGGCCCAGGTCTCCGCGCCGACCCCACCGGAGAAGCCGAAAGACGGGCTCCGAATCTAGGAATCCGGTGGGGCTTTCAACAGCAACTTTGTCAGGAGTAACCACCATGCAACTCGCATCCCGTTTCGCATCCCGTTCCGCGATGCTGCGCGCCAGTCATCCGCTGTCGGATGAAGAAATCCAGCGCGTGGCCCCGTCCATCTTTGCCGAGGACAAGCACGAAAGCCGCTCCGAGCGGTACAGCTATATCCCTACCGCCGCCGTGCTGACCGAGCTTCGCAAGGAAGGCTTTCAACCCTTCATGGTTTGCCAGACCCGCGTGCGCGATGAAGGCAAGCGCGAGCACACAAAACACATGATTCGGCTGCGCCACGCCAGCCAGATCGCCGGCAGCGAAGCCAACGAAATCATCCTACTCAATTCCCACGATGGAACGAGCAGTTATCAAATGTTGGCAGGCATGTTCCGCTTCGTGTGCAGCAATGGCCTTGTCTGCGGCGACACCGTGGCGGACGTGCGCGTGCATCACAAAGGCGACGTAGCCGGGCACGTCATCGAAGGCGCTTATGAAGTGCTGCACGGCTTCGAGCGTGCGCAAGACTCCCGCGATGCCATGCAGGCAATCACGCTGGACAATGGCGAGGCCGAAGTGTTCGCCCGCGCCGCGCTCGCCCTCAAGTACGACGACCCGGACAAGCCCGCTCCCGTCACCGAAACTCAGGTGCTGGCCCCACGCCGGTTCGATGATCGCCGCCCCGACCTGTGGAGCGTGTTCAACCGCACGCAGGAGAACTTGACGCAAGGTGGACTGATGGGACGCAGCGCCAACGGCCGCCGCCAGCGCACACGCCCCGTGCAGGGCATCGACCAGAACGTGCGCCTGAACCGCGCCCTGTGGCTGCTGGCCGATGGCATGCGCCAGTTGAAAGCCTGAACCCCTCGCGGCAGGGGCAGGCAGCAGCCCTTGCCGCTTCTTTAGACGCTGCATTTCTCAACCGATAGGAGCTATCACCATGAATGCCGTTACCAAAGCCGAAGTTCGCGCCATTGAATCCGCCCCCGCGCTGGAAGTGGCCGACCCCACCAAGAATCTGATCTTGGTTCCGCTCTCGCAATTGCTGCCGCGCCGCTCCAAGCGCAACGCACGCACGACCCCGCGCCTGTCCATCCCCGAATTGGCCGCGAGCATTTCCCGCATCGGCCTGCTGCAAAACCTCGTCGTCATCCTCGCCGCCGATAGCGAGCAGTACGAAGTGGTGGCCGGTGATCGCCGCCTGACCGCCTTGAAGCTGTTGGCGAAGAAGAAGCGCATCGCCGCCGACTACGAAGTGCCGTGCCTGCTGGTGCCCGACGCTTCGGCCCGCACCGTCAGCCTCGCGGAAAACCTGCTGCGCGAGCAGATGCACCCCGCCGACCAGTTCGAGGCGTTCGCCGCGTTGGTCAAGGAAGGCCGCCCCATCGAGGACATCGCTGCCGACTTCGGCGTGTCCCCGCTGGTGGTGCAGCGCCGTCTGAAACTCGCCAACGTCTCGCCGCGCCTAATGGCCGACTACCGGGCCGGTGGCGTGACGCTGGAACAGTTGATGGCCCTGACCATCACCGATGACCACGCCGCACAGGAACATGCCTTCTACGGCGCGCCGGAATGGCAGCGCGGCGCATCCGCCCTGCGCGAACGCCTCACCGAGCGCGAAATCAGCGCCAGTCATCCGCTGGTGCGTTTCGTCGGGCTGGACACCTACACCGCAGCGGGCGGCGGCACGCGCCGCGACCTGTTCGCGGAGGACGACAGCGGCACGTACCTGACCGATGCCGCCTTGCTGGAAACGCTGGTGCGCAGCAAGCTGGACGTGCTGGCCGAGGACGTGCGGGCCGAAGGGTGGGCATGGGTGGAAGCCGTGCCGCACCTGAGCCACGCCGACCGGCATGCGTTCCAGAACGCACCGCGCCAGCAGCGCGAGCCGAGCGCACGCGAAGCGCGGCGTATCGCCTCGCTGCAAAATCGCCTCGACAAGCTCGACGCCGAACTGGAAGAAGCCTACGACGCCGAGGACGAGAACAAGGTGGAAACGCTGGAACCGCGCCGCGAACAGGTGGCCGGGGAACTACAAGCCATTGAGGAAGCCTTGCAGGGCTACGCCCCGGACGTGCGCGCCGTCGCCGGTGTCATCGTCACCATCGACCGCGACGGCGAGGCCGCGATTCATCGCGGGTTGCTGCGCGAGGCCGAGGCCAAGGCGCTGCGCACGCTGGAAAAGCTGCGCCAAGGCTTCACCGGCACCGAAGGCGCGACCGACGACGACGGCGAGGACACCGAGCCGCCCAAGGCCGCGAACCTGTCCGACCGGCTGGCGCAGCGCCTGAGCGCGCACCGCACCGCCGCGCTGCAAATCGAAGTGGCCCGGCATCCGCAGGTGGCGCTGGCCGCCCTGGTGCATGGCATGGTGCAGACCGTCTTGCAGGACAGCCGCTATGGCCACGACCTGCCGCTGGGCGTGCGCCTGACCGTGAAGGATAGGCTGGACGCCTACGCGCCCGACTTGCCGGAATCGCCTGCCGCCGTCGCCTTGCGCGAACTGCAACAGGCATGGGGCGAACGGCTGCCGCAGGACGACGCCGAACTGTTCTCCGCGCTGCTGGCGCTGTCGCAGACCGAGCTGGTGCGGCTGCTGGCCGCATGCGTGGCGTCCACCGTGGACGTGGTGACGCCGCGCGCCACGCAGGCCGCGCCCGGCGCGGAACTGGCGCAGGCTGTGGGGCTGGACATGGCGGCATGGTGGAAGCCGACCGCCGAAGGCTATTTCAACCACGTCTCCAAGGCCGTGATCCTCGATGCCGTGCAGCAGTTCGCACCGTCGCACGTCACCCGGCTGTCCAAGTGCAAGAAGGCCGACATTGCCAGCGAAGCCGAGCGGCTGGCCGATGGCACCGGCTGGATGCCCACGATGTTCGCAGCCGGCAACAGCACGGCGCAGGGCGCAGCACCGCAAGAAGCGCAGGCCGAGGACACCGCCGACGCGGAGGAAACGGCGGATACAGCCGAAGCGATGGCCGCATAAAGGTAGTCGCGTGACACATGGCCCCGGCGCAGATCGCGCCGGGGCTTTCTTCTGCACTTCAAAAATCCCGGCGCGGCGCCACCGCCTTCGGTCAGGCGGTGGCGCTGAATGCCTGGCTGTACGTCACGCGGCCCGCTGGCATCGCTCCCCGGAAAACAAGAGCCATGAAGTATTCCGGGGGCACGTCCGGCAGTTGCAGCGCCGATTCGGGCTTGAAGCCGAACCGGGTGTAGTAGCCGGGATCTCCCAACACTACACAGCCTGCGGCATGACGTGCCCGAAGGTCGGACAGCGCCCGCTCCATGAGTTGCGAGCCGATGCCTTGCCCTTGGTGCGCGGGCAGCACGGAAATCGGCCCGAGGCCATACCAGTCACCGCTGCCATCGGAAAGCGTCACGGGGGAGACCGCGACATGGCCGACGATCCGGCCTTCCGTTTCCGCCACCAGCGAAACGGTCAGCTCACCCGCTGCGCGCAGCGCCCGGACGATGAATTGCTCCGTGTGATCGGTATGTGGAGCGTCCCGGAATGCCGCAGCGGTGACAGCCTCGATGGCCGCTGCATCCGAGTCGGTTTCATTTCTGATGTGGATCGTCATGCGGTTCACTTTCCGATCAATATAAGCCCGTTTCGTGCGTGTCGGCGCCATGCGCCGCCGGGCTTTCGGGCTGCGCCCCGTGCCGTCTTCGTCGTCACGGCCATTCGGCGTCAATCCCTCACGCCTGCGCGCTCCGCTTGCCGAAGTCGCCGACGCCCCGCCGCGGTGGGCAGTGCGCCGGAGCACGCTGCACATTGCTGCGCCCGGTTGTGCAAAATCGTGCCGTCCTCGACGCTGACGGCAGGCTGTCCGGGCCGTCACGCCGGCCTGTTCACCGACATGCCCCACGGCCTCGCCATGATGCATCCATGCCACGCCTCAAGCCGTCCACCGCTGGATGCGAGGGGCATTCACGCCTGTCGTTGCGGGGTGGACCTTGCCAGCATCCGGGTGCGTGCCGGCGAAGCCTTATCCGGAGTGCCGAGCCGGCCATCGCTCCATTCGGGTCAGTTCGGCCCGTTGCGTCCTTGGTTCGTTGTGAATCCTGGCGGGGGCACGGCTGCGCCTCGGGCTTCCTGGCTGCAACCGTCCGGCGAAAACAATTTCCCCTGCGCTGCGCGCATTCCTCGCGCGGCAAATTCTTTTCGCCTCCCGGTCCTCCACGCTGTTTCGGCCGCTATGCGATGCAGCCCGCCCGTCCCCCGCCGACCGGATCACAACAAGGACGCGATGGGCGCGACCTTGGCAACCCGAAAGGAGCAAACATCATGGCCAACATCGGCACCTTCACCGCAAACGACAACGGCTTCACCGGCACGCTGCGCACCCTCACGCTGAACGTCAAGGTCAAGCTCATCCCCAACGACCAGAATGGCAACGAGAACGCCCCCCACTTCCGCATCCAGGCAGCGGGCGGCTACGACATCGGCGCAGCCTGGAAGAAAGTCAGCCAGAACGAACGGCCTTACCTGTCGGTGAGCCTGGATGATCCGTCGTTCCCGGCGACCATCTATGCCCGCCTGATCGAAGAAGAAGACGCCACGCACACCCTGATCTGGTCGCGCAACAAGCCCGCGGCCTGATAGCCGCCCCGGCGCCCCGCCCACCGTGGCGGGGCGCTTTTCGTGCTACGACTCGGACGCCGCCAGGCGGCGTTCCGTCTCCGCCATCAGCTCGGTCGAACTGCACCCGAGCGCTCGCGCGATCTTGAGGATGAGCGCGAGCGTCGGCATGTGCTCGCCACGCTCCACCTTGCCCATGTGCGATCGCTCGACGCCGGCCAGATGCGCCAGCGCTTCCTGCGCCACACTGCGTTCCGTTCGCAGCGCACGCACCGCCTCGCCGAAAGCCCGTGCCGGCTCGGCCTCGAAGGTGGTGGCGCCGGTAGGCCGGCCGCGCTGGATTGGACGCTTCTGCATACACAGAAGCGTCGATTCAGGACACAATTAAAACCACGTTAAAGATAACTCTTTCCCCGCTTTTGCCCTACCATGCAGAGAGCTTCCACCGGCTGCTTCGGCGGCTTTGCACGAAGGCGCAATGGCGCAAAACCGCTTCTGTTCTTTTGTATGTTTGGAAACTTCCGCGAGTGCGCTTCTGTGGGCTTCCGTAAATCTGCAATGCCTTCTTCGAGGCTTTCCGTACTACCGCCGATCCGACTTTGCGAATCGGCGTGCAAGCACATACGTGGATCGTTGGCTTCGTGCAGTTTCGTGCCGCTTCCCCGATTCACGCCCCAGCGGACAACGTGCGCGAGTCTGGCGCACGCTGCTTGCCGTCAACCCCGGCCCGCAACCGGGTTGGGGTATGACGGCCACGCGCATCGCGTGCGCCTGGTATCGCCTCGCTCCGCCGTGGAGCGAACCTTTCAAGAGGAAGCGACCATGAACCCATTCATCACCGACGAACAACGCGCGCAACTGCTCGCCAACGGCCGCGCGCGCGCCGCAGGCGCGGACATCGACCCGCAGCCGGTCGTCAAGCTGTTCACCCCGGACGCGCACGCAACCTGGCTGCTCACCGAACTCGATCCCGAGGACGGCGACACCGCTTTCGGTCTGTGCGATCTTGGCTTGGGCATGCCGGAGCAAGGCACCGTGCGCCTGTCCGAGCTGGCGTCCATCGTCGGGCCACTGAAACTGCCCGTCGAACGCGACCTGTACTTCGTCACCACGCGCACGCTGTCGGAGTACACGCGGCTGGCGCAGCGCAATGGGTCGATCATTGATTGACCGACGCCGCTGGCCCTGGCGCATTGTGTCTATTTCGGTCTGAGTTAGGACCGGCCGTGCATCAATCGGGACTGATGCACTGGCAAGGTGCATGTATGACCAAAATAGTCCTGATCGCCGGTGCAGATTTGGGCAAGGTGTACGATGTCGCGCACCATTCTGGCGCCATCCAATGGGTGCGGCCGTCGCATTCGGACGACCCGTGCAATGCCCTTGGAGCCATCGGTCTTGACGCCGCCAGTTTATCGAACACCAGTGACGATATGACGATGTAGCCGTAGCTCCCTGACGCCCGTGGCGACGAGTCCTGCTGTCCCAACAGGAGGCCCGCGTCATGGAATGCCCGGATTACTGGCACCCCGTTGCCGCCTACCTTTACGTCCTGCATCTCGACGGCCCGGCGCTGGCCTGGGAATACCTGCGCCGCCACCCCGGCTACCGGCGCGACTGGCGGCGCCGGCGCCGTGATCCCGCTGCGGCACAGCGCTGGGGCCTGCGCCTGCTCGAAAACCCCGCGCTCGATTCGCGCGACGCTCACCCCGCCTGGTTTCCTGACCACGACGCCGTGGTGCAGCTCTATCCCGACGCTGACCCGCCGCCCGGTGCCGAACGCTTTGCGTTCTGGCACCTGCCGGGGCGCAAGCACCTGATCCACGACGGCCAGCGTCTGGTGCTGCTCGCGCGCTGGGCGGGCTGCTGCATCCGCCTGGCCTTCGCACCCGGCCTTGAAGACGGCATGGCCTACGCCTATGCCATGCGCGCCGCGCCCGATCCCTGCGCGCACTGCCACGCACTGGCGGATGAACTGGACATGCTAACGGCCGCCGCCGCGCCGGCGGCGCTGGCCCGGCCGCGTCCCTCGACCACCGCACTGCTCGAGCTGCACACCTTGCAGGCGCTCGACGGCACGCTGGCCGGCGCATCTCTGCGCACTGTCGGCCAGGTGCTGTTTGGTGCCGAATCCATCCGCCGCGACTGGCACGCCGACGGCGCACTGCGCGCCCGCGTGCGCCGCTTGGTCCGGCGCGGCCAGACGCTCATGTGCGGTGGCTATCGCCAACTGGCACAACTCCCCACCGTTGAACAGGGACGTTCCGCACCGCTCGCAGAACGTCCCTGAGCACAACGCCCGTCCTTTCCGAAGCTGCCTCCATCCGGCCGCGACCCCGTGGCCGCCGACCCAGACCGATGGAGGTTCACCGCATGAGACCCGCACCGCTGCGGCCGCAAGCCGCACTCACTGCCACGCAGCAACCCGTTGCGCCTTCGCGCTACCTGACCAACGATGAAGCCGCCGAATACCTGCGCCTGTCGCCGCGCACGCTGGAGAAGCAGCGTGTGATCGGCGGCGGCCCGCGCTTTCGCAAGTTCGGCCGCCGCGTCATGTATGCGGTGGCCGATCTCGATGCCTGGGCCGACGCGCGCAGCTTCGAGGCCACGTCCGACCCCGAATACGCCGAACGTCACGCCGGCGATTACCGCGATGGCCGCTGACAGCCGGCGCGCGGGTGGCCCTCGTCGTGTCCAGCCCGGAGAAGGAGCGCGAACAGCTCGACCTGTTCCGCGCGCTGCCGGGCGACATGGCGCCGCGCGACGCACAAGACCTGATGGCCTATCCGTTCTTCTCGCTGGCGAAGTCGCGGCGCACCGCGCCGATCGACTTTCGCTCCGGCGGCATCACCGTGCGCGTGGAAGGCACGCAGGAGCACGGCATCGCCACCATCTGGGATGCCGACATTCTCATCTGGGCCGCCAGCCAGATCGTGGAGGCGCGCGACGCGGGCATCCGCCCGTCGCGCAGGATGCAGGCTACGCCTTACGAGATCCTGCGCTTCATCGGCCGCGGCACCTCGCTGCGCGACTACCAGCGCTTGAAGGCCGCGCTGGATCGCCTGCAATCGACCACGATTGCCACCTCGATCCGCGAGACCACCGGCCGACGCTTGCACCGCTTCTCGTGGATCAACGAGTGGAAAGAGCGCACGGACGACAAGGGTGTACCGCTAGGCCTCGAACTCATCCTGCCGGACTGGTTCTATGCCGGTGTGATCGACGAAGCGCTGGTGCTCACCATCGACCCAGCGTACTTCAAGCTCACCGGCGGCATCGAGCGCTGGCTGTACCGCCTGGTGCGCAAGCACGGAGGCCACCAGCGCGACGGCTGGCAGTTCGACTTCCGCTACCTGCACCGCAAGTCGGGCAGCCTGGCCAAGCCCTACGACTTCGCCTGCGACCTGCGCGCGCTGGTTGCGCGGCAGTCGCTGCCGGGCTACGCGCTGTCCATCGTGCGCTGTCCCGGCGAGCCGGAAATTCTCGCGTTCCGTCCCGTGCCGTCCACGGCACGTTGATAACCGCGGGACAAAGTGTGGATGCGCTCGTGCTATCGGGCGTGCCGAGGCTCGTGCTATCAGGCGTGTCCCTATCGTGCTATCAGGCGTGCGAATCAGCCGCAAACCCAATAACGGCGCGGGTTTCGGCGCTCTCTAACGTATCTAACCTTGAATATCTAACTTATAAGATAAATACCTTGGCGCGGTGGATAACCGCCCAAGGGCAACAGCAACAGCGTTTTCCAAGCTGCTCATCGAGCCGCCTTCCGCAACGGAGGGCCGCGCCATGATCGTCGCCTTGCTCAACCAGAAAGGCGGCGTCGGCAAAACCACGCTCGCCACCCACATCGCGGGCGAGCTCGCGCTGCGCGGTCAACAGGTCATCCTGCTGGACGCCGATCCGCAAGGCTCGTCACTGGACTGGACGCAACGGCGCAGCCAACAGGGCTTACCCCGCTTATTCAGCGCCGTGGGCCTCGCACGCGAAACGCTGCACCAGGAAGCACCCGAACTCGCACGGCGCTGCGATCACATCGTCATCGACGGCCCGCCACGCATCGCCGCTCTCGCGCGCTCCGCGCTGCTGGCGGCCGACTGCGTGCTGATTCCGGTGCAGCCGAGTCCTTACGACTTGTGGGCCAGCGCCGAGATGGTCGCACTGATCCGTGAAGCACAAGTGTTTCGGCCAGCGCTGCGCGCGGCCTTCGTCATCAATCGGCGTATCAGCACCACGATCATCGGGCGTGAGGCGCGCAACGCGCTCGCCGACCAGCCACTGCCAGCACTGCGCGCAGAAGTGCGCCAGCGCATCGTTTTCGCCGACAGTGTGACTGCTGGCCGGCTCGCCTGCGAAACCGCACCGGACAGCATGGCCGCACGCGAGATCACCGCGCTCGCCGACGAACTACTGCGGTGGTCGCCATGAGCCATGCACGCGGCAAACGCATCGGCATCGGCGCGCGTCCGCCCGCGAATCCGCAGGCTGAAGCCTGGATTCGCCAGGGCAGCAGCAACGGCGTTCAGAAAGCCGACCTCTACACCGCACGCCTCACGCTCGACATCACGCCAGCCATGCGCGCACGCATCAAGGTCTCGGCCTTCACGCAAGGCGTGACGGTGGCCGAGCTGCTGCGCGCGCTGCTGGAGCGCGAATTCCCGGAGCGGATGCCATGAACACCACCGCGCAGGCACGGATTCCTGAAAGCGCGGCTGCGCCGCCGCCTTCATCACAGACACTCGCCGCGCTCGACAGCCGCGTACCGCTCACGCGCGTCTCTCTCGCCTACATCGAGCAGCGCATCAATCTCTATCTGCGCTTCGGCCATCCGGCGCGCACCATGCAGCTCGACCGCTGGCGGCGCTGCGCGGTGTTCCTGCCGGCGGCGATCTTCTGCCGCATCCGCTGGCAAGCGAACGACTACGGCACCGTGCGCTGGCAGCTCATGGTGCTGCAAGCCTGCACGCCACTGGATGTCATGCAGAGCATTCCCGGCATTCGCCCCGGCGCGCGCCTGCTGCTGCACGCCGAAGGCGAACAGAAAGCGCGATCTGTGCTCGCACAGATCGACGCCATCGAAGCATTGGGCATCGACCCCGCCGACGTGTCGCCCGCGTACTGGCGCACGCTGGGCAACCGTCTCGCTGCACGCCTGCCGTTGCCGGCGTACAGCGCCGAACGGCATGCGGCCTGGCTGGCTGGGAGGGCACTGCAATGACGGCGCCCACTCGCTCACGCCTGCGCGTTCGCCTCGTGCTGGCGGCACTCGCTGCCTGCGGCCTCGCTGCGCTGGCCTGGGCAGCCTTCGTGCAGCCGGACGTGCGCATCGTCTACAACCCGTCCGACAGCGTGCCCGTCGGCTGGTATCGCATCGAACCCGCGCACGCGCTGCACGTCGGCAGCATCGTGCTGACCACCTTGCCGGCAGATGCCGCCGCGCTCGCTGCGCAGCGCGGCTATCTGCCGTCGCACATTCCGCTGCTCAAACGTGTTGGCGCTATCGCGCCTCAACACGTCTGCATCGTCAATGGCATCGTGCGCATCGACAGCGTGCCGGTGGCCGCCGTGCGCCGCGCCGATGGCTGGGGCCGGCCGCTACCATCCTGGCCGCAGTGCCGGCCGCTCGCCGAGGGTGAGCTGTTCCTGTTGAGCAGCACGAATCCGGCGTCGTTCGACAGCCGCTATTTCGGCCCGATCCGCGCTGACGCCGTGATCGGCGTCGCGCATCCGGTCTGGCTGGAGTCACGGCCGTGACGGCGCACTGCATTGCGCCGTCCGGCGTGTCGTTCTCGCGTTCATGCCGGTGCAGCGCGCGTGCAGTCGCACCGCGCTGTACACGGCATGCCCCCGTGCAGACAGCTTGCCCCGAGCGCGCCATGCCGCAGGCATGGCTGGAGTTCGCCGGCGGCCGAGCTGCGCTTTGCGCAGCGCCGCCGGGGCATCGCTCCCCCGTGCCGTCAGGCACGGGGAAGATGCAGGGCAAGATTGAAGGGTGCGACACCACGGTGCCCACAAAGCCAGTCTGCACGTGGGGTTGGCGCGGCACGCGCCTTATCACGGCACCGTGCCGTGAACAGCGCCAATGCCGCATGGCCATTGACGAAACCGCGTGCATCGCGCCCTCTGGCTCGCTGGACTGCGCCGGAGCCGCCGCATGAACCGGCACAGCAATGACGATGCCGACCGCTTCCGCATCCGGCCTGGCGCGCCGAAGAATCGCGGCGATGCCTTCGTCTCCAAGGTGCTGCGCCAAGCCAGCAAGGCGGCCAACGTCACCGGCCGCAAGCGCGGCAAGGCACCCGGCTCGCGGCTGGGGCGCGGCCACGTCGCCGCGCGCTTCACCGGGCAGTCGCTCTCCACGAACTCGCGCCGCGCCACCGTCAAGGTGCGGCTGGTGTATCTCAAGCAGGCCGGTGCGCGCTCGACCATCACGCACCTGCGCTACATCGAGCGCGAAGGTGTCGGCCGCGACGGCGAGCCGGGGCAGGCGTACAGCGCGACGACCGACGACGCAGACTTGACCGCCTTCGAGGAACGCGGCCGCGACGACCGGCACCAGTTCCGCTTCATCGTCTCGCCGGAAGATGCCGCCGAGCTGGACGACCTGCGGCGCTACACCCGCGACCTGATGAACCGCATGGAAGCCGACCTGGGCACGCGCCTGGAGTGGATCGCGGTCGATCACTGGAACACCGACAACCCGCACACCCACGTCGTCTTGCGCGGCAAGGACGACACCGGCAAAGACCTCATCATCTCGCAGGACTACATCACGCGCGGCATGCGCGAGTGCGCCGCCGAACTTGCCACCGAATGGCTGGGACCGCGCACCGAGCTGGAGATCCAGCGCGCCATGCAGCGCGAAGTCGATCAGGAGCGGTGGACCGGGCTGGATCGCAGCTTGCAGCGCGAGGCCGTGGACGGCCTGGTGCATGTTGAACGCTTCAACGAACCCCGGCTGCAACGCCAGCGCCTGCTGCTGGTGGGCCGCCTGCAACGCTTGCAGCGCATGGGGCTGGCGAGTGAACCGCAGCCCGGCGTGTGGGCGGTTCATGCGGAGGCGGAACAAACGCTGCGGACGATGGGCGAGCGCGGCGACATCATGCGCACGATGCAGCGGGCGATGGGCGGCACGCGGCGTGAGCTGGCGGTGTTCGAGCCGGGCCAGAACACGCGCCCGATCATCGGCCGCGTCGCCGCCAAGGGCCTATCGGACGAGTTGTACGACAAGGGCTATCTGGTGCTCGATGGCATCGACGGCAAGGCGCACTACGTCACGCTGCCGGCCAGGACCGAACTGGGGCAGTACCCAGCCGGCGCGGTAGTGGAAGTCAAAGGTTCGGCCGGCGTGCGCGCGGCGGACAGGACCATCGCCGCGCTGGCCGTCGATGGCCTGTACCGCGCCGATCATCACCTGGCCGTCGCCAAGGTGCAGGCTGTGCCCGGCCGCGCTCCCGCAGAGGTGGTCGCGGCCCATGTCCGCCGGCTGGAAGCCCTGCGCCGCGCCGGCATCGTCGAGCGTCTGGGCAAAGGTGTCTGGCAGGTGCCGGCCGACCTGCCCGAGCAGGGCCGGCAGTACGACGCGCAGCGCGCCGGTGGCATGGCTGTTGAGCTGAAATCGCACCTGCCCATCGAGCGGCAGGCCCGCGTGATCGGCGCCACCTGGCTGGATCAGCAGTTGATCCGCGGAGGCCAGGGCATCGGCGAGTCTGGCTTTGGCGGCGAGGTCAGGGATGCACTGCAACAGCGCGCCGACTTTCTCGAAGAACAGGGGCTGGCCGAGCGGCGCGGCCAGCGCATCGTCCTCGCCCGCAACCTGCTGGCGACACTGCGCAGCCGTGATCTGGCCCAGGCGGCGCAGACCATCGCCGCTGAAACCGGCCTGGAGCCCCATACAGTCAGTGACGGCGAGCGCGTCAGCGGCGTCTACCGTCGCAGCGTGATGCTGGCCAGCGGGCGTTTTGCGATGCTCGATGATGGCAAGGGTTTCAGCCTGGTGCCCTGGAAGGCGGTGATTGAGCAACGGCTAGGTAGCACCCTCGCAGCGACTGTCCGTGCGGGACATGTGACCTGGGAAATCGGGAGGCAACGTGGCCCCACAGTTTCATAAGGCGAGTCGGTCCCCTCGGTACGGTGGCGATGCTGGGCGCTGAAATGTGTTGCCGCTTTTCCCCGGTTCTTGGTAACATAATGAAATGGTGCATACTTTTATCAGACATAGGCTGATGGTGGTGGCGTTGCTGCTTGCAACGTTCGTTGCCATACCTGTGGCTGACATGTTTCTGTGTGCATCCGAGAGCGTAGATGCTCACTATGTCATGGCGGATTCTCACGATGAGAGTGTGGATAGCCAGAGCAATGGTTCCGACTCAGACAGTGGTCATGACGCCTGTAGCCATGGGCATTGTCACCATATCTACGCTCACATTCCCCCGGGCACGGCCCCCAAAACCGAGTCCCTCAATTCGACGCACCAGTGGCCAGCCAGTGATGCCCTTGCGTCTCGCACTCCCGACGGGTTGATGCGCCCACCCAAAGCCTGACGACTTCCGGCTGCACCCTCCGTGCAGCCGTTTCGTCAATTCATTCAGCTTTGGGAGTTTTCTCATGTTCACGTCGTTCGGTCGACCGCAATGGGCGGTTGGCTTTGCTGTGGCTATTACAGCGACCTTATTCGCATTATCTGCGCGGGCCGAGCCGGCTCCGCCTTATGAGTTATTGATCGAGAGCCTCGATCGCATCCCCATCACGGTTGAAGCGGAGGCATTGCTTGATGCTGCCAATGCACGCGCGCAGCAGGCACGGGCTTTGCCCAATCCTTCCATCTCCGTGGGAACAGAAAATGTCTACGGTCGAGGCCCTTTCTCCGGCTATGACGCTGCGGAATCAACTTTTTCCATCAATCAGCCATTGGAACTGTGGGGCCAACGAGGCGCACGCATCGGTGCTGCACAGGCGGAAGCGAAGGTCGCTGCACTCCGACGAGATCAAACGCAGTGGACGGTCGCCGGCAGTCTTGCGCTGATCTATGCCGAAGCGGAAGCAGCGTCTTTGCAATATGAGCTGGCCGTCGAGGCGCTGGACCTGACGGAAGCGGATGCCAATGCAATCATGCTGCTGATCGAAGAAGGCCGGGAGCCTTCACTGCGTGGCATTCAGGCGAACAGCGAAGTTGAGGCTGCCCGTGCTGCAGTAGACGAAGCACGGGCAAACCGCGATGCCGCATTTGCCAGACTGAGCGCTGTCGCGATGCTAGTTGAGCCAGTGACCGCCATCGAACCCAGTTTATTGAATCGCTCCCCTGATGCCTCCTTTCAGGTCATGGGCAATCCTCTCACCGTTCAGATTGCCGAGGCAGAACTGGAGGCGGCGAGTAAATCCGTCAGTGTTGAGCGCTTGCGTGCTCGTCCTGCGGTAAGCGCGTCGCTTGGTGTGAGGAGGTTCCAGGAATACGACACCGAAGCATTCAATTTCGGCATCAACGTATCCCTCCCCTTGTTCGACAGAAACAAAGGGGCAATCAGTGCCGCCCGCGCAGAACAGCGTGCCGCCGAAGCCAGACTGACCACGGCAAAACTGCAAACCCAGGCTAATCGCAGTGCTGCACAAGCCCGTCTTGACGCATCCATCACCCGCATACGTGCTGCCGATAACGGTGTTGCTTCCGCGGAAGAGGCCTACCGGCTTGCACGCGCCGGCTTCGACGCCGGGCGTATCTCACAGCTGGAGCTGCGCAGTATCCGATCGGCTCTGATCAGTGCACGCAACACGGCGGTGAATGCACGGTTGGCGCGCGTCCGCGCGGAAGTTGAACTCGCCGGCCTTGATGGCCGCACTCCATTCTGAGGAAGCACACATGAACTCGAACAAAAATCGGCTCCTCATTGGAGCAGCTTTAGTGATCGCCCTGGGGCTTGGCTTCGGCATCGCCCAATTCATGCCACATGCGGAGCATGAAGCGCATGCCGAGGATAGTGATCATGACGAAGGTCATGAAAATGAACAACATGATGATCATGACGAGCACGAGGGAGAGTCAACAGAAGAAGGTGTTGTCGTTCTGACCGAAAAGCAGATTGAAGCGTCGGGCATCGGCATCGTCAACGTCAGTCGTGGCGGAGGAAGTGAATACCGACTGTCTGGCCGTGTTGAACCAGCGGTTGACGCCAAGGCCATTGTCGCCGCGGTCACCAGCGGCCGGGTTGAACAGATACTGATTGCTCCAGGTGCATCAGTAGAGGTTGGTCAATCGCTGGCCATCATCGTCAGCGGCGAGGCCGCCACATTACGCGCCAATGCCGATGCTGCCGTGGCAGAGGCGGAGGCTGCACGACTTGTCTATCAGCGGGATCTGAATCTCGTTGCGCAAGGCATCGTTGCCCGCCAGGAGATGGAAGCATCCCGGGCACGGTCGCTAGCCGCTGACGCGGCAGCGAGGGCTGCGCAAGCACAAGTCGCTGCCAGTGGGTCACCTGACGCCTCAGGACGACTCACCATCAACAGCCCGATTGCCGGCATCGTCAGCGCCGTCAATATCACCCCCGGTGGGGTTGTGGCTTCCGGCAGCGCGGTGGCGGAAATCGCCGATCCAGGCCGGGTGGAGCTGGTATTCAACGCACCTCCGGCGCTGGCATCCGAAGTTACCACCGGAACCCGCATCCAAGTGACGGGGGCTTCCCGTAACTTTGACGCTGTCGTGGTAGGCATCGCGGCCAATGCACGTGAGCAAAGTGGTGCAACGGTTATCCGGGCGCGCTCAACTGCCGGAGGTTTACCGCCGGCTGGTTCACCTGTCACGGCAACTGTCGTCACGGATAGACAAGAAGCTGGACTCGCCGTGCCTGCGGACGCCGTGCAAACGGTGGAAGGGCAATCCGTCGTGTTCGTGATCGGCGACAACGGTTTTCGCGCCACACCGGTGCTCGTTGGTCGGCGTGCCGGTGGCTTCATTGAAATTCTCAATGGGCTGTCTGGCAATGAACGCATTGCTGGCACCAATGCCTTTCTGTTGAAAGCCGAACTCGCCAAGGGCGAGGCCGAGCACGGTCATTGAGGCGAATCCCATGTTCAAAATGATTATCGAGAAATCAGTCCAATTTCGTTGGGCTGTGGTATTTGCCGCTACGCTCGTCATGGCTTACGGGTTGTTTCAGCTCAGCAGGCTTCCCATCGATGCTGTTCCGGACATTACCAATCGTCAGGTACAGATCAATACCGTTGCACCTGCGCTGGCGCCAGCGCAAATCGAGCGTCAGGTGACCTATCCGCTTGAAACCGCTCTCGCCGGGATACCGGGGCTTACCAGTACACGCTCCATATCACGCAATGGGTTCTCGCAGGTCACTGCCATCTTCACCGACCAGACCGACATTTACTTCGCGCGTCAGCAAGTCGGCGAGCGCATGCGTGAGGTGGAGGAAGATCTGCCGGAAGGGGTGACACCGATGATGTCACCCGTCACGACGGGACTTGGCGAAGTCCTGATGTGGACGGTGGATTTCACACCATTCGATCCGGACAAAACAGTCTCTCCCGGTGAGCCAGGCTGGCAGGCGAACGAAATCTATCTGACGCCGGAAGGCGAGCGGCTCACGACGGCCGAAGAGCGCGCCACCTACCTCAGAACGGTCCAGGACTGGATCATCGCGCCGCTGATGCGCTCAGCACCAGGGCTTGCCGGCGTCGATACGATCGGAGGTTACGTCAAGGAGTACGCGGTCAGGCCCAACGCCGAGCAACTGGCGGCCTATGGGCTTGGGCTTGGCGATCTCGTGCTCGCACTTGAACGCTCCAACATTCAGGCAGGCGCAGGTTTCATTCAGCGTGCGGGTGAAGGTTTGATCGTCCGTGCCGATGCGCTCGCGCTAACCGTCGACGATCTGGCGCAGGCGCCGATCACCCGGCGCGACGGCCTCGTCATCCGAGTCTCCGATGTGGCGAGCGTAGGTTTGGGCCGCGCACCGCGCCTGGGCGCGGCGACGCGCAATGGTCACGAAGCGGTACTCGGCACAGCCTTGATGATCGCCGGCGGCAACAGCCGCACGGTCGCACAGGCAGCAGCGGAGCGCCTTGTCGAAGTCAACCGCTCGCTGCCGCCAGACATTGTCGCCGAGCCTGTACTGAACCGCAGCGAACTGGTCAATGCAACGATCAAGACGGTGGCGAAGAATCTGACCGAAGGCGCATTGCTGGTCATCGCCGTGCTGTTCTTGCTGCTGGGCAACCTACGTGCGGCCGCCATCACCGCACTGATCATCCCATTGTCCTTTCTGTTCGCGGTCATCGGCATGAACCGCTTCGGGATCAGCGGCAACCTGATGAGTCTTGGCGCACTCGATTTCGGCATTCTCGTCGATGGTGCCGTGATCGTGATCGAAGCAACCTTGCTCATGCTCGGTCAGAGACGTGCCGAACTGGGTCGCGTCCTGTCGCCAGTCGAGCGGTTGAACGTGGCCGCTCAGGCCGCACGCAAGATGGTTCGCCCGGCCGCATTCGGTCAGGTCATCATCCTGCTGGTATTTGCCCCCATCCTTACCCTGGAGGGCGTGGAAGGCAAGACCTTCCAGCCCATGGCGGCAACGCTCATGCTGGCGCTGGTCGGCGCATTCATTTTTTCGTTCACCTTCGTACCGGCAATGGCCGCCCTGTTCGTGCGTGAGCCCAAAATGCAGGGTGACGAGCATGGCCGTTCGGATGATGGCGAGCACGAAACCCGTCTTATCCGCTTCGTGCGTGCCAGGGTGGAACCGATTATTCGCTTGGTGGTGATGCGG
>LNFM01004141.1_pt1 | contig 27264 bp, 31 predicted proteins | sample 596031 | NCBI WGS metagenome assembly LNFM01 (sample SAMN04254537, study PRJNA301005) | activated carbon metagenome | isolation source: dual media filters at the Ann Arbor, Michigan drinking water treatment plant | place: USA: Ann Arbor
CCATCGTGATCCATGGGCGTACGGTGCAGAGCAAGGGCAAAATCGCCGCCAACATCCGCTCCGTACGTTCCGGCATCGGTTTTGTGTTCCAGCAATTCAACCTGGTGGGCCGCCTGCCGGTGCTGGTCAACGTGCTGGCCGGTACCCTGCACCGGGTGCCGATGTGGCGCAGCCTGGTCCGCTGGTTCACGCCCGAGGAAAAAGCCAGGGGCATCGAAGCCCTGCGCCGCGTCGGGATTGCCGAATGTTGCGCGCAGCGCGCCTCCACCCTGTCGGGCGGCCAGCAGCAGCGCGCCGCGATTGCGCGCGCGATGGTGCAGGGCGCCAAGGTGGTGCTGGCCGACGAGCCGATCGCCTCGCTGGACCCGGAGTCCTCGCGCAAGGTCATGGACATCCTGGCGCGCATCAACCGCGAAGACGGCTGCACTGTGGTGGTGTCGCTGCACCAGGTCAATGTGGCCATGAAGTACTGCGCTCGCACCATCGCCCTGCACCAGGGCAAGGTGGTGTATGACGGCCCCTCGGTGGGCCTGACACCGGCCGTACTGCGTGACCTGTACGGCGCCGAAGCCGACGACATCCTGTCTCTGGGTGACGCCATCTCCAGTCTGGAAGACAAGCTCAAACCCGTTCCCCACCTGGCCTGGCCGACACCGATGGCACAGGCCGCCTGATCCCGCCTTTTTTCTCACACTCCTTCAAGGAATCATCATGTTCAAGAAACTGTTCACCGGATTTGCCGCCAGCGCATTGCTCGCCCTGGCGCCCGCCCAGGCCCAAGACCTGAAGGAAATCACCTTCGGCATCATTTCGACCGAGTCGACACAGAACCTGAAGTCGAGCTGGCAACCCATTCTGGATGACATGGCCAAAAAAACCGGCTACAAGGTCAACGCATTTTTTGCGCCTGACTACGCCGGCATCATTGAAGGCATGCGTTTCAACAAGGTGCATGTAGCGTGGCATGGCAACAAGTCGGCCATGGAGGCGGTAGATCGCGCCAGTGGCGAGGTGTTCGCGCAGATGGTCAATGCCGATGGCACCCAGGGGTATTACTCGCACTTTGTGGTGCACAAGGACAGCCCGCTCAAGAACCTCGACGACGTGCTGAAAAACGCGAAGAACCTGTCCTTCGGCAATGGCGACCCCAACTCGACATCGGGCTTTCTGGTGCCCAGCTACTATGTTTTCGCACAGAACAAGATCGATGCGAGAACGGCATTCCGGGTCTCACGCAGTGCCAACCATGAAACCAATGCGCTGGCCGCGGTCAACAAGCAGGTCGACGTGGCGGTGACCAACAGCGAGACCATGGACAAGATCAAGGACCGCATGCCCGAGAAGTTCAAGGACATCCGCATCGTCTGGACCTCGCCGCTGATCCCGCTGGACCCGCTGGTGATGCGCAAGGACCTTCCGGCCGTTGCACAGCAAAAACTCAAGGACTTTTTCTACACGTATGGCCAGGGCGGCCAGCAGGAAAAAGACGTGCTGATGAAAATTTCCAAGCTGTCGGCCTTCAAGCCTTCCACCAACGCCCAGCTGATCCCGATCCGCCAGCTCGAGCTTTTCAAGGAACGCAACAAGTTCGAAGCCGATGCCAACCTGCCCGGCGCTGAAAAGCAGGCCAGGGTCGCCGAGATCGACCGCAAGCTCGCCGAGCTGGCCAAGAACTGAGTCCGGCCGTGAGTACCACTGCGCGCCTGCCGGTGCCGACGCCACCTGCGCTGCCAGACATGCCGCGCACCAGCCTGCTGGGCATGATGGCCTGGGGCGTGCTGCTGGCCTTGCTGGCCCTGTCCTGGAAGGGCGCCGACATGCGCCCGCTGGACCTGCTGCGCGACTCCGGCAACATGGCCGAGTACGCTGCCAGCTTTTTCCCGCCCAACTTCAGCGAGTGGCGCAACTACCTGCATGAAATGGTGATCACGGTGCAGATCGCGTTGTGGGGTACGGCGCTGGCCGTGGTTTGCGCCATTCCGCTGGCGCTGCTGTCATCCGCCAACATCGCGCCGGTCTGGGTGCGGCAGCCGGTGCGCCGTTTGATGGACGCGGCACGCGCCATCAACGAGATGGTGTTTGCCATGCTGTTTATCGTGGCGGTGGGACTGGGCCCGTTTGCCGGGGTGCTGGCGCTGTGGATCCACACCACGGGCATCCTGGCCAAGCTGTTTTCGGAGGCGGTGGAGTCGATCGACCCGCAGCCGGTCGAGGGCATACGTGCCACCGGCGCCCATGCACTGGAAGAAATCCTCTACGGCGTGATTCCGCAGGTGCTGCCGCTGTGGATCTCCTACACGCTGTACCGCTTCGAGTCGAATGTCCGTTCGGCCTCGGTGGTCGGCATGGTGGGCGCCGGCGGCATCGGCGTGGTGTTGTGGGAAATCATCCGCGGCTTCCAGTATGCCGAGACCTGCGCGGTGATGATCATCATCGTGGTCACTGTCAGTGTGATCGACCTGATTTCGGCGCGCATCCGGAAAGCCCTCGTTTAGGAGAACAGCCATGGCATTGACCCTCGACGAGATCACCGAACTGTTCCACGCCAACGGGGCGGTCCAGTATGGCGCCGAGGCGGTAACCCAGCAGCAGCATGCGCTGCAGTGCGCCCATCTTGCTGAACAGGCGGGCGCAACGCCGGCGCTGATCGCGGCGGCGCTGCTGCATGACCTCGGTCATTTGCTCGCTCCTGAAAGGGCGCCAAAAAACGCCGCAACCGCAGATGACCTGCACCAGTTCATGGCGCTGCCGTTTTTGCGCGGTGTGTTTCCCGAGGCCGTGCTGGCACCGATACGTTTGCATGTGGATGCCAAACGTTATATGTGCCGGGTGGATCCCAGCTACTGGGCCGGCCTGTCGCCGGCGTCCAAACGCAGCCTGGTGCTGCAGGGCGGGCCCTTTTCGGAGGACGAGGCATTGGCTTTCATGCAGCAGGCTTTTGCGGCCGATGCCGTGGCGCTGCGGCGCTGTGATGACAGCGCCAAGGATCCGCAGGCCAGCACGCCTGGCTGGACACACTATGCCGCTGTACTTCAGCGCGCCAGCTGCGCGGAACCGGCTTCCATCAGGTAGTCCACCAGTTGCCGGCCGGCGTCGGCCAGTTCGCCGTTGTTCACGATCACACAGTCGGCGCGCATGTCGTCGAAATCCGAATTGCGTTCCAGGCGGCGGGCCACCGCCTCGGCGCTGTCGCGGCCGCGCTGGCGCAGACGAGCGGCCAGGGCATCCGGGTCCGCGGTGATGTGAACCACCTGTATCTCGGGCGAAGCCGGCAGGCCGTGGACATGTTCGCGTGATCCGTTGACCACCACCCGTTGCCCCCTCCTGACGGCATCGCCGTAGCGGCTGGCGATGCCATACGCAAAGCCGTGGGCCTGCCAGTGCCAGCTCAGGCCACCGGTTTGCAGCAGGTCGGCAAAGGCCGCAGGCGAGAGCGCGTCGTGGTCCGAGCCGGCCTGCACCGGCCGGGTGACAAAGCGCCGCGCAAAAACGATGTCGGCACGCGATGCCAGTGCCTGCTGCGCACAGGCCATGACGCTGTCCTTGCCGGAACCCGAGGGGCCGCAGACAAACACCCAGGCGCCGCCTTCTTGAAGGGTGCTCATGCGGACAAACGAAGGTCGATGACGCGCTGAAACGGCGCGCCCGGGGCCTGTTCGACAAACAGGCAGAGCCGGTCCAGCGTCAGCGGCGCCAGCGCGTTCAGCCGTGCGGCCTGACCGACCAGGGCCTGGCACACGCGTTGCGCCGAGGCGCTGTCGACCGGGCCGGTCAGGGTCATGTGAAAGCGAAAGCGCTCCAGCACATGCGGGTAACCATGCAAGGCCAGCAATTCGGATTCCCGCGCGTCGAGGCCGGCGCTGCGGCGCCGTGCGAGGTCGGCCTGGCTCAGTGGCGCACGCAGGTCATCCAGTTCTGTCACACAGGCGGCGGCCAGGCTTTGCAAATCTGCAGGCGTCGCCCCGGGAATCAGGGCCACAAAGTTGCCCAGCGTGGCCAGGTGCAGGTGGCCCAGTGGCACGGGCTTGAGCGTCTGCGCCAGACGCCCCAGTCGCGCGACCAGGTCGGCCTCGGTGTGGCCGGCGGACAGGTGGAACGGGGCTTTGAGTGTGGCATGAAAGCCATAGCGGCGCGGCTCTGCCGTGATGGCCTGCAGCTCTTCCGCGCCGATACCGGCAACCTCGGGCTGGGGCAGCGGCGTGTGGTCGTGTTCATCGCGGCCCAGCCAGTGCGCGCCGAAAGCCCACCACGCCGAGTATTTGGCCGGCGAAAAATAAACGGCGAAACGCGCGCTCATGCCGCTTCCCCGGCATCCTGGCCCGCGCTGACCACCAGTTGCACCCGGTCGCCGCAAAACACCGTCTCGCCGTATTTGATGGGCCGCCCGTCCATGTCCACATCCAGGCATTCGACGCACAGCACCGGCCGGCTGGTGGCCTGTTTGAGCAGGCGCGCGGTTTCCTCGGAGGGCATTTGCGTGGTGATGCGGCTTTCCGCGCGCAGGTAATCGACGACCCCGAAATGGCGCAGGATGTCGGTGGTGCGTGTGCCGTCATTCAGCATCTCGAGCAGTCCGGCAAAACGCGCGGCGGGGTAATAGGCGGTGGCCAGTGCCATCGGCTGGTTGTTGGCTTCGTCCAGCATCTCCACCATCAGCACCGCGGCCCCCTTGTCCAGCCTGAGTTCGTGTGCGGCCCGCTCGGGTGCCGGCATTTCACGGGCCGTCAGCAGCTGTTTGCTGGGCAGCAAGCCCTGGCGCTGCAGGTTTTCGCTGAAGCGTGTGCGGCGCGACAACACGTAGTCCAGCAATTCGTGCTGCACAAAGGTGCCGCGTCCGGGCTCGATGCGCACCAGCCCGTCGAGCTGCAGCGCCGCCACGGCCTGGCGCAGCGTGTGGCGGTTCACGCCGAAGCGCTGCGACAGCTCGCTTTCACTGGGCAGGCGGCCGCTGGCGGTGAAGGCGCGGTTGCGGATTTCGGTGCCCAGGGTGTCGGCAATCTGCTTCCACACGGCCACGCCGCTGCGTCTGCCGGGCGCGCCAGAAAAAGTGCGTTCGCTTGTCATCATTTGGTCATGTTGTCCGGTTGAACTAGCTGTCTCTTGCATCCGATGTGCAGTTTTTTGCACTGACTTCAACTCTAGTGACTGATTTAGACATCTGTATGACAAACCAGGCGATTCATGAAAACCAGGCCGCGCGCCAGCGCTGGCTCGGGGTGCTGTCGCGCGCCGGGCGCACCGAACTCGAGCAGGCCCTGATGGCCATTGCCGACCTGCCGCCCATCGAACATGTGCGGCCGCCCGAGCCGGGCATGGTCATGCTGCGCGGCCGGGTCGGCGGCACCGGCGATGCCTTCAATCTCGGCGAAGCCACCGTGACGCGCTGTGCGCTGCGTGTGGGGAGCGGCGCGCTGGGCGTGGGCTACACGCTGGGGCGCGACCGCCGCAAGGCCGAGCTGGTGGCGCTGTTTGATGCGCTGTTGCAGGACAAGGCAAGGCAGGCGGGGCTGCAGCGGGAGTTGATTGAACCGATGCAGCAGCGGCAGGCGGCAGCGCGCGAGGCCACCAGCCGTTCGGCCGCAACTTCCAAAGTCGAATTTTTTACCTTTGTCCGGGGTGAGGCATGAATCAACACGCAATGAGCGCGGGTTTTGCCGACCCGGTGCATGACGCCCAGGCGGCCTTCCGTGCCGTGCTGGAAGCGCTCTCCCGGCCGGGGCAACGCATGGCTCTTGGCCGGCCGGTGCAGGGTCTGGCACTGGGCCCGGCGATGGCGCACCTGCTGCTGGCATTGACCGATGACGACACGCCGGTCTGGTGGCAGCAGGAAGGCAGTGACGCGGCGGAGTGGCTGCGTTTTCATACCGGCGCCCCTGTGGCGGCGGCGCCTGCTGGCGCTGCGTTTGCGGTGGTAGGCGATGCGGCCGCGATGCCAGCGCTGGAGGCTTTTGCGGCCGGTTCGGTGGAATCGCCGGAGCATGCAGCCACCTTGTTGATCGAGCTCCCGTCGCTGAGTGAAGGCCCGGCGGTGCAGTGGCATGGCCCCGGGATCCGCGACATGCAGACAGTCCGGCTGGCCGGCCTGCCTGCCAGTTTCTGGACCCAGTGGCAGGCCAACCATGCGGCCTTTCCGGAAGGTGTGGACATCGTGTTTACCTGCGCCGATGCCGTGCTGGGTTTGCCGCGCACAACGCGGGTTCGCCGCCTGGAAGGACTTTGATATGTACGTCGCAGTCAAGGGCGGCAGCGCCGCCATCGAAGCTTCCTGGCGCCTGCTGGCCGCGCAGCGCCGCGGTGACACCGCGCTGTCGCCGGTGTCGGTGGCGCAGATCCAGGGGCAATTGCCGCTGGCGGTGGACCGGGTGATGTCGGAAGGGTCGCTGTACGACCCGGAGCTGGCCGCCCTCGCGATCAAGCAGGCCGGCGGCGACCTGGTCGAGGCGATTTTCCTGTTGCGCGCCTACCGCACCACCTTGCCGCGTTTCGGCTACAGCCTGCCGCTGGACACCGCCCGCATGGCACTGACGCGACGGGTCTCGGCGACCTTCAAGGATGTGCCGGGCGGGCAGGTGCTGGGCGCGACCTATGACTACACCCAGCGCCTGCTGGACTTTGCGCTGCTGGCCGACGGCGACGATGACAACGCGCAGGCCATACCGCCGGAAGCCGCGCAAGCGCTGCCGGAAACCATGCCACGCATCAACGAACTGATGGCGCGTGAGGGCCTGATGGAGATCCCCCAGCCCGGGGCGCAGGAGCCGCCCGGCGACCTGACGCGTGAGCCGCTGATGTTCCCGGCGGATCGCCCGCTGCGCCTGCAGGCGCTGGCGCGTGGCGACGAAGGCTGGTTGCTGGCGCTCGGATATTCGACGCAGCGCGGGTATGCCAACAGCCATCCGTTTGCCGGCGAAATCCGGCGCGGCAGGGTCGCTGTGGAAATCCAGCCCGACGAGCTTGGGTTTGCCATCGACATCGGTGAGGTCGAGCTGACCGAGTGCCAGATGATCAACCAGTTTGCCGGCAACCGCGAGCATCCGCCCCAGTTCACCCAGGGTTACGGCCTCGCGTTTGGCGGTGCCGAGCGCAAAAGCATGGCCATGGCGCTGGTGGACCGGTCGCTGCGTGCAAGGGAACTCGGCGAGCTGGCGACCTCACCCGCGCAGGACGAGGAGTTTGTGCTGTCGCATGCGGACAGCCTTGAGGCCTCCGGTTTTGTCCAGCACCTGAAGCTGCCGCACTACGTGGATTTCCAGTCCGAGCTCGAACTGGTGCGCAAGTTGCGCGCTGCCCACTTGCAGGAAAAACAGGCCGGCCAGGGCGAAGAACATCCCGGTGAGCCGACCGCAACGATACAGAAGGCCGCATGATGGACGCCAACTACAACTTCGGCTTTCTTGACGAGCGCACCAAGAAAATGATCCGCCGCGCCATGCTCAAGGCCGTGGCCATTCCCGGCTACCAGGTGCCCTTTGGCTCGCGCGAGATGCCGTTTGCCTACGGTTGGGGCACAGGCGGCGTGCAGGTCACTGCCAGCATCATCGGGCGCAACGATGTGCTCAAGGTGATCGACCAGGGCGCCGACGACACCACCAATGCGGTCAACATCCGGCGTTTTTTTGCACGCACCACGGGTGTGGAAACCACTGAAAAAACCGTGGACGCCAGCATCATCCAGACCCGGCACCGCATTCCCGAGCGGGCGCTGACGGAAGGCCAGATCATCGTTTACCAGGTGCCCATGCCGGAGCCGCTGTTTCGCCTCGAGCCGCGCCGGCGCGAAACCATCACCATGCATGCGCTGGCCGAATACGGGCTGATGAACGTGAAGCTCTACGAGGACATTGCCCAGCTCGGTGCGATCTCCAAGACCTACGACTACCCTGTGCTGGTCAACGGGCGTTACCTGACCTCGCCCTCGCCGATACCGAAATTCGATAACCCCAAAATGCACATGAACCCGGCGCTGCAGCTGTTCGGTGCCGGCCGTGAAAAACGCATTTACGCAATTCCACCCTACACCGCGGTGCGCAGCCTGGATTTCGAGGACCATCCCTTCGAGGTTCAGCGCTGGGACCATGCCTGCGCGCTGTGCGGCGCCGCCGACAGTTTTCTCGATGAAATGATTGTGGACGACGCCGGCAGCCGGCTGTTCGTCTGCTCGGACAGTGACTACTGCGGCGAACGCCGGGATGCCTGCCACATCGGCACGCAGCAGGCGGTGCAGATGCCCGATGTGCTGGCGCGCGCAGATGCGGGGGGCGCGCGATGAACAGCAATTTGCTTCTGTCCGTGCGCGGCGCCGGCAAACAGTTCATGCAGGCTGGCCGGCTGCGCTGGGCCTGCCGCGATGTGGGTTTTGACCTCTACCCCGGCGAGGTGCTGGCGGTGGTCGGTGAATCCGGTTCCGGCAAGTCCACCCTGCTGCGCCTGCTTGCCGCGCGCCTGACTTGCGATGCGGGATCGGTGCATTACGACGTGCGTGCGGAGGCCGGCGCCGCCGGCGCGGCGCCGGTCCGCAGCGAAGCCGGCCTGGTCAATCTGGCGGACCTGTCCGAAGCCAGATTGCGCTGGCTGGCGCGCACCGACTGGGGTTTTGTCGAGCAGCATGCACGCGACGGCCTGCGCATGAATGTCTCGGGCGGGGCCAACATCGGCGAACGCATGATGGCCCTGGGCAGCCGCCATTACGGCAAGCTGCGCGGGCAGGCGCTGGACTGGATGGAACGCGTTGAGCTCGACGTGGGCCGCATCGACGACCTGCCGGGTACCTACTCGGGCGGCATGCAGCAACGGCTGCAGATCGCGCGCAACCTGGTCACCCACCCGCGTCTTGTCTTCATGGACGAACCCACCACCGGGCTGGACGTGTCGGTGCAGGCGCGCCTGCTGGACCTGCTGCGCGAACTGGTGGATCAACTGCAACTTGCAGCGGTGATCGTGACCCACGACCTGGCCGTCGCCCGTTTGCTGGCGCATCGCATGCTGGTCATGAAGGACGGCCAGGTGGTCGAGCAGGGGCTGACCGACCGCGTGCTCGACGACCCGCAACATGCTTACACGCAATTGCTGGTGTCCTCGGTGCTCACACCCTGAACCCTCCATCCCCATCCCTCACGTGATTGCTCCCATGACTGCCTTGCTCGAAACCACCCAACTGTCCAAAACCTTCACCCTGCATGGCCGCGGCGGGCTGGCGCTGCCGGTGTTCTCCGGCATAGACCTCAGCGTCTTTGCCGGCGAGTGCCTGGCGCTGACAGGCCACTCAGGCAGCGGCAAAAGTTCGCTGCTGCGCTGCCTCTACGGCAACTACGGCGCCAGTGCCGGCGAGGTGCGTGTGCGTCACGATGGCGGCTGGGTTCGCCTCTCGCATGCCGAACCGCGCGAGGTGCTGGAAGTGCGGCGCCGCACCCTCGGTTATGTGTCGCAGTTCCTGCGCGTGATCCCGCGTGTCTCGACGCTGGACATCGTGGCCGAGCCCTTGCGCCGTCTTGGTGTGGCGGCCGACGATGCGCGCGCAGAAGCGGCGCTGTGGCTGGCGCGCCTGAACCTGCAGGAGCGTTTGTGGCATTTGCCGCCGGCGACTTTTTCGGGCGGTGAGCAGCAACGCGTCAATATTGCCCATGGCCTGATCGCCGGCCAGCCGGTGCTGCTGCTGGACGAGCCGACCGCCTCGCTGGATGCCGACAACCGCGCCGTGGTGGTGGACCTGATCCGGGCCGCGCGCGCCCGGGGTGCCGCCGTCATCGGCATTTTTCATGACGACGAGGTTCGCGAGGCGGTGGCCAGCCGCTGCTTCGACGTCGAACAACATCGCCCCTCCCACTGAACCGAACCCAGCACATGACACAACGCATCATCAAAAACGCCAGAATCGTCACCGCCGAGGAGGAATTCACCGGTTGTCTGGTGGTGGAAGGCCCAAACATCCGCGCCATCGACCGGGGCGACACCTCGGTGGCGGCGGCCGAAGACTGGGCCGGCGACTGGCTGCTGCCCGGCCTGGTCGAGCTGCACACCGACAACCTCGAGAAACACCTGGTGCCGCGCCCCGGGGTGATCTGGAATGCCCACTCCGCCACCGTCATGCACGACGCCCTGTGCGCCGCGGCCGGCATCACCACGGTGCTCGACTCCATCGTGATCGGCGACATGGACCGCGGCGGCGCGCGCAGCCAGACCCAGCATGTGTCTATCCAGGCGCTGCACGAATGCCGCGGCGAAGGCCTGCTGCGGGTCGACCACCTGCTGCACCTGCGCTGCGAAATTTCGGCGCCAGACATCGTCGAGGTCTTCGAGCGTTATGCCGACGACTCGCTGCTGGAGCTGGTCAGCGTCATGGACCACACGCCGGGCCAGCGCCAGTGGCGCGACCTGAGCAAATACCGGCGTTACTCCGAGCGTTATGGCCGCTTCGATGACGCGCAGTACGAAGCGCTGGTGGCGGAACTCACGGCGCACCAGTTGCGTTATGCTATCCCGAACCGCGCCGCCGTGATTGCCGCCAGCCATGCACGCGGCCTGCCGCTGGCCAGCCATGACGACACCGAAATCGAGCATGTGGAACAGGCCAGCGAGGAAAACATCGCGATCTCCGAATTCCCGACCACGGTGGCCGCGGCGCAGGCGGCACGGGATGCGGGCATTGCCATCGTGATGGGCGGCCCCAACCTGGTGAAGGGCGGCTCGCATTCGGGCAATGTGTCGGCGGCTGAACTGGCCAGGCTGGACCTGCTGGACATCTTCTCGTCGGACTACGTGCCGGCCAGTTTGCTGCAGTCGGCCTTCCTGCTGTGCGAGACCGCGGGCTGGAGCCTGTCCAAGGCGGTCAACACCGTGACCCGCAACCCGGCCCGTGCCATCGGCCTGACCGATCGCGGTGAACTCGCCCCCGGCCTGCGTGCCGACCTGATCCGCGTGCGCAAAAGCGCAGGCATGCCGATTGTGCGCGGCGCCTGGCACCAGGGTGAGCGGGCCTTTTAGGGTCGGTGGCTGTCGGACGAAGCGCTGTGTCTGTCAGCCGGGTGCCTACAGCTGATCTGGGTGCCTGCTGACTAGCCCAAATTTGCCGGCTCTCCTACAGTCACAGCCATCAACCACCCTGTGCAACATACCAAGGAGCTGCCATGAGAGTCGACACCCCCCTCGCCAATCCGTTTGCGCTGATGATGGCGCCCCAGCAGGTGCTGGAGGCGATGGAGAAGTCCGATTCGCTGCGCCGTTTGCAGCACCAGGTGTTCCACCCGCTGGACACACGTGCCGCTTTCCAGGCCGATGCCGACCTGGCAGCGTTTGACGCGGCGATCGAGCGCGCCAACATCGTGCTGCCGCCCGAGTCCGACGAAGCGGTTTAAGTTTTGGCGACCGGCGCGGCCTTGACCGGCTCGCGCATGGTCACAAACTCTTCGGCGACCGTCGGATGGATGCCGATGGTGCTGTCGAACTGGGCCTTGGTGGCGCCGGCTTTCATGGCCACCGCAAAACCCTGGACAATTTCGCCCGCATCCGGCCCCACCATGTGCAGGCCGACCACACGGTCGGTCGCGTCGTCCACCAGCAGCTTCATCAGTGTGCGTTCGCTGCTGCCGCTCAGAGTGTGTTTGAGCGCCTTGAAGTCGGCGCGGAACACCGTGACCTTGCCAAACTCCTTGCATGCGTCAGCTTCCGAAAAACCCACGGTTCCGATGTTCGGGTGTGTGAACACCGCGGTCGGCACAAACTCGTAACTCATGCTGCGCGGCTTCTTGCCGGCGGCCGCACCGAGCAAATGGTCCACCACCACCATGGCTTCGCCCAGCGCCACCGGCGTCAGTTGCAGGCGCGCGGTCACATCGCCCAAGGCATAGACCGACGGCAACGAGGTCTGGTAGTGGCGGTTCACCTCGACCGCGCCTTTGGCGGAAAGCTTGACGCCGGCTGTTTCCAGCCCCAGGCCGTTGGTGTTGGGCACACGGCCGGTGGCGTACAGCACGGCATCCACCGTACAGGCTGCGGCGCCGCCCTTGAATTCGACCGTCAGGCCAGCCGCGGTTTGGGCGATGGCGGCGACTTCGGCGCCGAAGCGGAAGTCGACACCGGTTTTGGCCATCTCGGCCGCAACAAAACTGCGCACGTCCTCGTCAAAACCGGTCAGCAGTTTTTGGCCGCGGTGCACCTGGATGACCTCGGCGCCCAGGCCGTTGAAGATGGAGGCGAACTCGCAGGCGATGTAGCCGCCGCCGACCACCAGCAGGCGCTTGGGGAAAGGCGTCAGGTCGAACATCTGGTCCGAGGTCAACACATGTTCGCGGCCACTAACGGCCGGAACGGTGGGTGTGCCACCGGTGGCGATCAGGATGTTTTTGGCGCTGAAGGTTTTTTCATCGACCTTGACGGTATGGCCGTCCACCAGCGTGGCCCAGCCGGTGATGATGGTGACGCCGGCACCCAGCAGCAGGCCCTGGTAAATGCCGTTCAGGCGCGTGATCTCGCGCGCGCGGTTGGCCTTGAGGACGTCCCAGTCGAACACCGGCGCCTCGCCGGTCCAGCCGAAACCGTGCGATTCCTCGAAGGATTCGGCGTAGTGGGCGGCGTAGCTGTAGAGTTTTTTCGGGATGCAGCCGACGTTGACGCAGGTGCCGCCCATGGCCGCCACCTCCGCCAGCGCCACCCGCGCACCGCGTTGCGCCGCCATGCGCGCGGCCCGTACACCACCGCTGCCGCCACCGATGACAAACAGGTCGTAATCAAAATTGTGCATAAAAAAGTCCTGATGGCCCCGGATCGAAAGGATGCAGCATGCCTGCAGTGACTTGAACCTGCATGGCGCAGGGACTTCCGAGTCAAAAAGGATAGCTGAAAGCGACGGCTGCGGCGCGGCAGGCATCCCCCCTTTGTTTTCGGCCGGAAAAGCACCAGACTGGGGTGGTCCATGCACCGCGACGAAGGCGCGCTGCCGCTGCGCCGGGGGCCGGCAGAGCTGTCGCTTTATCTGGCGGAGGAGGCGCGGTAGTGGCTGGCCCATTCAATGCTCGCCACACAGATGGCCAGCCAGGCCGTGCCCGAAGCAAAACCCGCCAGCACGTCGGTGGCGAAATGCACTTGCAGGAAGATCCGGCTGCAGCCCACGCTGAAGGCGGTGGCGGCGGCCAGCAGCACCAGCGGCAGGCTGGCGCGCCAAGCCAGCGCCGGTGGCAGGCTGCGCAGCAGCACATAGGCCAGCATGCCGTAAACCACAACGGCGCCTGAGCTGTGCCCGCTCGGAAAGCTCCAGCCTCCGGCCTGGATCAGGCCATCCTCGTGCAAGGGCCGGGTCCGGGCGAATACCGCCTTGAGTGTGGTGTTGAGCAGGGCGTTGCCGCCAACCGCCATCAGCCAGGCCAGCGCCAGCCAGCGCCGGCCACGCAGCAGCAGGCTGGCAGACACCACGACGGCCACCACGCTCAGGGTGGCGGTGTCACCCAGCCGGGTCACCCACGCAAAGGCCTGCAGTGCCCAGACCGGCGTGTGTTCACGCACCGCGTCGGAAAACAACTGGTCGAGCTGGCCGGCGCGTTCACCGTCGCCGAGCTCCTCGGCGATGCCGGCAAACAGGGCGGCGCCAGCCACCAGCGCTGCAAAACCTGCAGCCAGCCGGATCACAAGATAAACACCGGGACTCAGGGAACTGGTCTCGCGCGGCAGCGCATAACGCTGGAGCAGCCACCACGACGCGGCGGCCAGCGGCAGCAGCGCAGCCAGCAACACTCCAAAAAGCAGCAGGGCGTGGGCGCCCAGGGTCTGGACCAGGGCGGCGGGGAAATCGTTGTGAGGCATGAGGAATGGAGCAGGGGAGGGCAAAAACTGGCATCGGCCCGCGCATCAAGCTTAAAGCCTGGGCGCGCCGCCCGACCCGGCACCCGTGCAGCCCGGCCGTGGCGGCGCCCTGTTTGCTATGAATACGATAGCTGTCTGCCCTTGTTTCATATGGGCTGAAGGCTGATTTCGCTGCTAAACCGCACGGGTGGCGGCAGCCCACTGCCGGCGCCGCCCAGGGTCTCCCGGCGCACAGAGCGACGGCGAAAACACCCCAGCGCCGATAATCGATACATGACTTCTTCCCCTTCCACTTCCGGCGCAGCAAGCACTGACTTCAGTTCGCTGCCGCTGAACCCTGCGATGCAGGCCAATCTGCAGACCCTCGGTTACCTGGCCATGACGCCTATCCAGGCGGCCAGCCTGCCGCTGGCGCTGGCCGGCAAGGACATCATCGCGCAGGCCAAAACCGGCAGCGGCAAGACCGCCGCCTTCGCCATCCCCCTGCTGGCCAACCTCAATGCGCGGCGTTTTGCGGTGCAGGCCATGGTGCTGTGCCCGACGCGTGAGCTGGCCGACCAGGTCGCCACGGAAATACGCCGGCTGGCGCGGGCCGAGGAAAACATCAAGGTGGTGGTACTGTGCGGCGGCGTGCCGCTGCGCAACCAGACAGCCAGCCTCGAGAATGGCGCCCACATCGTGGTCGGCACGCCGGGCCGCATCATGGACCACCTGGCGCGCGGCCACCTGACGCTGGAAGCCCTGAACACCCTGGTGCTGGACGAAGCCGATCGCATGCTGGACATGGGCTTTTTCGAGGACATCGTGACCGTCGCCAAACAGTGTCCGAAAGAGCGCCAGACCCTGCTGTTCTCGGCCACCTATCCGGAAGGCATTGCCAGGCTGAGCCAGCAGTTCATGAAGACGCCGCACACCATCACTGTGCAGGCGCAGCATGAAAAAACCAAGATCCAGCAGCGCTGGTACCAGGTGCCCGAGAGCGACCATGACGAAGCCCGGCTGGGCGCCGTGGCCCAGGTGCTGCGCCACTTCCGCCCGGCCAGCACGCTGGCGTTTTGCAACACCAAGTCGCAGTGCCGTGCGCTGGTGGCTTACCTGAAGGAGCAGGGCTTCAGCGCGCTGGCGCTGTTCGGCGAGCTCGAGCAGCGTGAGCGCGACCAGGTGCTGGTGCAGTTTGCCAACCGCAGCTGTTCGGTGCTGGTGGCCACCGACGTGGCCGCGCGCGGCCTGGACATTGCGCAACTGGCGATGGTGATCAACGTCGACGTGACACCCGACGCCGAGGTCCACATCCACCGCATCGGCCGCACCGGCCGCGCCGACGAGGAGGGCTGGGCGATCAGCCTGGCCAGCATGGACGAGATGGGTCATGTCGGAAAAATCGAGGTGTTGCAGAAAGCCGAATCCGAATGGCACAAGCTCAGCGAGCTGACGCCGGCCAGCAACGAGCCGCTGCTGCCGCCCATGGTGACGCTGCAGATCGTCGGCGGCCGCAAGGAAAAAATCCGCGCCGGCGACGTGCTGGGCGCGCTGACCGGCGACGCCGGCAACATCCCGCCCTTCACACGCGAGCAGGTCGGCAAGATCAATGTCAACGAGTTCTCCACCTATGTGGCGGTGGAGCGCGCGCTGGCCAGCCAGGCGCAACAAAAACTCGCCAACGGCGGCGTCAAGGGCAAAAGTGTCAAGGTTCGTTTCATGGACGAGGCTTGAGCAGCAGCCCGGTGACGACCAGCGTGCCGCTTGCCCCGGGGCTGGCCGTGGTGGTCGGCGCCGGCGGCGGGCTTGGCGCGGCGCTGCTGGCGCAACTACAGCAAGAGGGGCACTACGGTCGCGTGCTGGGTCTCGGGCGCGCGGGCGAGATTCGCATCGACTATGCGGATGAGGCCAGCATCGCCGCGGCGGCGCAGGCCGTCGCCAAGCGCTGTGCCGAGTCCGGGCAGGCGCTGCGCCTGCTGCTGGTGGCCACCGGTTTTTTGCATGGTGCGCAAGGCCAGCCCGAACGCGGCTGGCGCCATCTCGACGCCGCCTACCTGCAGCAGGTCTTCCTGGTCAACACCCTCGGCCCGGCGCTGCTGATCAAGCATTTCTTTCCCCTGCTGCCCCGGCAGGGGCGCTGCGTGGCCGGATTTGTCTCGGCCAAAGTTGGCAGCATCGGCGACAACGCGCTCGGTGGCTGGTACGGCTACCGCGCATCGAAAGCCGCGCTGAACCAGCTGGTCAAGACCGCCGCCATCGAGCTGACGCGCAGCAACCGGGACGGCCTGTGTGTGGCGCTGCACCCGGGCACGGTGGACACGCCGCTGAGCCAGCCCTTTGCCAAAACCGGGCTGACGGTTCGCCCGCCGCAGGAAGCTGCCCGCGACCTGCTGGCTGTGCTGGCTGATCTGGGGCCGGCCGATAGCGGGGCGTTGGTGGACTACCGGGGCCAGACGCTGCCTTTTTAGGCATTCAAGGCAAAGTACCTCTGGCCCTTGCCAGCATTGCATCGACAGCTATCAAAATAATAGTAAATCGAGCGCGACTGTAGGCGGATGTGCTGCACGCGCGTCAGGCGTGGTGGTGGCGCTGTATGAGGCACGGCCGCGAGTTGCCGGCAGGGTCTCTGGAGGTCATCACAATCCACCATGGCGGGTGATGCCCGGTGGCGACTGCACGCCGCAGCACCTTCCACACCTCCCCCTTTTTTACTTTGCAGCTGCGCCCGCCGGCTGCAGCACCCCTTCAGGATTCATCCATGGTCAGGCTCAAATTTTCCATAGAACTTGCGTACCAGGTGGCCGACGCCGGTTGCGACTTTGTGTTCAACATCCATGCGGCGCAGACGCGCCAGCAGACCGTGGTGTATGAAACCCTGGGCATCAGCCAGGTGTTGCAGCCCGATATCCATACCGACGCGGTGAGCCACAACCGTTACCTGCGTTTTCACGCGGCGCCCGGACCGCTGACGGTGAATTACGCCGCGACGGTGGATGTGCAGCATTTCCGCGAGCTGCCCGACAACCTGTCCGAGATCAACGTGCTGCAACTGCCGGGCCAGGTGCTGCCTTACCTTTTTCCCAGCCGTTATTGCCAGTCCGACCGGCTGCACCGGCTGGCGGTCAAGGAGTTCGGCCACCTGCGCCAGGGTTACAGCCGGGTCCAGGCGATCCGCGACTGGGTCAACCAGCGCGTGACCTTCACCTCCAACAGTTCGACCGGCTACACCACCGCGGTGGACACGCTGATCGACGAGGCCGGCGTCTGCCGCGACTTTGCGCACCTGATGATTGCGCTGTGCCGCGCGGTCAACATTCCGGCGCGTTTTGTCAGCGGCATCGATTACGGTGCCGACCCGGCGCTGGGCCCGACCGACTTCCACGCCTATGTCGAGGTGTATCTGGGCCACCGCTGGTACATGTTCGATCCCTCGGGCACGGCCATCCCCATGGGTTTTGTGCGATTTGCCACCGGCCGGGATGCCGCGTCGGCGGCCTTCGCCACCATGTTCGGCGGCGTCAGTTCCTCGGCGCCGGTGATCAGCATCGAGGCCTTGCCCGATGACAGCGGCAACCTGGTGCTGCCGGAACACATCAGCGATGCGCTGTCGACGGCAGGCATCGAGGATTAATGCCCCCACGCCCGCTGACTGGCGTGTAGCTCTCGAGGCCTTGCAGGGCGCGGCTCGCCAGAGGCGCTGCGCCTGCGGGCCGGCGCAGCCGGATCCGCGGCCCTGGGGGAATGGATGGAGTCCACTTTCGCTCAGCCGTGCTGAACGGGCGGAAGAATGCCCTCGAAGGGAGTGTCAGGCGCCGGGGTTCTCCGCAGCGCGCCGGCGCCGCTCCATCCACGCCTGCAGCTCGCCGACCACGCCTTTGCGGAAAGCCAGCACACAGATCACAAAAATCACGCCGATGATCACGCTGACCCAGGAGCCGACCTTGTCGGCCAGCAGGTTCTGCAGCGCGATCACGATGCCCGCGCCGAACACCGGCCCGAAGAAGGTGCCGACACCACCGAGCAGGGTCATCAGGATCACCTCGCCGGACATCGACCAGTGGGCATCGGACAGGGTCGCGAAACCCATGACCAGGGTCTTGAGCGATCCGGCCAGGCCGGCCAGCGCGGCCGACAGCACGAAGGCCAGCAGCTTGTAGCGGTCCACGTTGTAGCCCAGGGAAATCGCGCGCGGCTCGTTTTCGCGAATCATCTTGAGCACCTGCCCGAAAGGTGAACGCACGATGCGCGCGATACCCAGGAAACAGGCCACAAACACCGCGACCACCAGGTAATACATGGCGGTGTCCGACTCGAGTGACACCAGCCCGAACAAGGCGCCGCGCGGCACGCCCTGCAGGCCGTCCTCACCGCCGGTGAAGGGTGCCTGCAGGCAGACGAAATACACCATCTGCGCAATCGCCAGCGTGATCATCGCGAAATAAATGCCCTGCCGCCGGATGGCAACCGCGCCGACCACCAGGCCGATCAGGCCCGAGGCCACCACGCCAGCCAGGATGCCCAGCTCGGGCGTCCAGCCCTGCGACTTGAGGAACCAGCCGGTCACGTAGGCGGCTGAGCCGAAAAACGCCGCGTGGCCGAAGGACAGCAGGCCGGTGAAACCGAGCAGCAGGTTGAAGGCACAGGCAAAAATCGCGAAGCACAGCAGCTTCATGACAAACACCGGGTACAGCCCCAGCATGGGCGCGACCAGCGCCAGTGCCAGCAGCACGATGTAGGTGATCCGGATCAGTTTGGCGGCTTGGGACATCTGCTTGTTGTCGTGGGAAGGGGTGAGGACGTTGGCCATGGCTCAGGCCTCCTTGCCGAAGAGACCCGCGGGCCGGAACATCAGCACGATGACCATGATGACAAACACCACGATGTTGGAGGCCTCGGGATAAAACACCCGCGTCAGGCCCTCCACCACGCCCAGGCCCAGCCCGGTCACGATGGAGCCCATGATGGAGCCCATGCCGCCTATCACCACCACCGCAAACACCACGATGATCAGGTTGGAGCCCATCAGCGGGTTGACCTGGATGATGGGGGCAGCCAGTACGCCGGCCAGCGCGGCGAGCGCGGCGCCGGCGCCATAGGTCAGCATGACCATCATGGGGACGTTGATGCCGAAGGCCTGCACCAGTGCGGCGTTTTCAGTGCCGGCCCGCAGGTAGGCGCCGAGCCGCGTGCGCTCTATCAGGTACCAGGTGCCCAGGCAGACCACCAGCGAGACCAGCACCACCCAGGCGCGGTAGTTCGGCAGGATCATGAAACCCAGGTTGGTGGCACCCGAGAGCAGTTCCGGGACGTTGTAGGACTGACCGGATGCGCCATAAATCTCGCGGAACACACCCTCGAAAATCAGCGCCAGGCCGAAGGTCAGCAGCAGGCCGTAGAGCGGGTCCAGCTTGTAAAGGTGTTTGAGGAACAGGCGTTCGATGACCACACCGAGCGCGCCCACGATCAGCGGCGCCAGGATCAGCGCCGCCCAGTAATTGATGCCGAACTTGTCGAGCATGATCCAGGCGGCAAACGCGCCCAGCATATACAGTGCGCCGTGCGCAAAATTGACCACGCCCAGCAGGCCGAAGATGACAGCCAGTCCGAGGCTGAGCATGGCGTAAAAAGCGCCATTGACCAGGCCCAGCAGGAGCTGGCCCAGGAATGCTTGATGGGGAATGCCGAAAATTTCCATGGAGACCCGTCAGTTCACGCGCGATGCAACAGAAACAACACAAAGGGAAAATAAAAGATGGCCGCCCGCCTGCGCGGACGGCCACCGGGGGCTCAGCTTACTTCTTGAGCAGCGCGCACTTGGACTCGGCGACCGTGGTGAAAGCCTGCTCGCCGGGAACCTTGGCGACCATCTTGTAGTAGTCCCATGGCGTGGTCGATTCCTTGGGCGACTTGACCTGGTACAGGTACATGTCGTGGATCATGCGGCCATCGGCGCGGATCTGGCCCTTGTTGTAGAAGTCGTCGATCTTCATGCCCTTGAGTGTGGCCATGACCTTGTCGCCGTCCGTCGTGCCGGCCGCCTGCACGGCCTTCAGGTAGTTGGTCGCGGCCGAGTAGTCGGCAGCCTGCAGGCTCGAAGGCATGCGTTTGTACTTGTCGAAGAAACGCTTGGCGAATTTGCGCGAGGCGTCGTCCTGGTTCCAGTACCAGCTGTCGGCGAGTTGCAGGCCTTCGGTATTGGCCAGTCCCAGGCTGTGCACGTCGTTGATGAACACCAGCAGGCCGGCCACCTTCATGGTCTTGCCGATGCCGAATTCCCTGGCGGCCTTCATGGCGTTGGTGAAGTCGCCGCCGGCATTGGCCAGGCCCAGGATCTGGGCCTTGGACGACTGCGCCTGCAGCAGGAAGGACGAGAAGTCGGAGGCATTCAGCGGATGGCGCACGGCACCGGCGACGGTGCCGCCGTTGGCCTTGACCACGGTGGAAGCGTCGGCTTCCAGCGAGTGGCCGAAGGCATAGTCAGCCGTCAGGAAGTACCAGTTCTTGGCGCCGGACTTCACCAGCGCGCCGCCGGCCACCTTGGCCAGGGCCACGGTGTCGTAGGCGTAGTGCACGGTGTAAGGCGAGCAGGCTTCATTGGTCAGTCGTGCCGAACCGGGGCCGATGGCGATGAAGGGGCGCTTCTTTTCCTGGGCGACCGTGGCCATGGCCAGGGCGGTGCCGGAGTTGGTGCCGCCAATCAGCATGGACAGGTTGTCCTTGTCCATCCACTCGCGGGCTTTGGAGCTGGCCACGTCGGCCTTGTTCTGGTGGTCGGCGGTCAGCACCTCGATCGGACGGTTCAGGACCTTGCCGCCGAAGTCCTGGGCGGCCCACTTGACCATTTCACCGCCGGCCGGGCCGTCGATGTCGGCGTACAGGCTGGACATGTCGGTGATGAAGCCGATCTTCACCGGGCCGGTGTTGGCCGTCTGGGCCGATGCGGCGGCGCCGAATCCGATGGCCATTGCGGCGACGAGGGTCTTGAGTTTCATGGGGTCTCCTTGGGTTGTGGTCGAAAGCGGGAAAAGTGTTTGGTGGATGGCCAGGCGGCTTCAGACGCCGAGGTATTCCTGCAGCATGGACATGTTCTGGGCCAGCTCGTTCTGGGCAAACTGCTTGACGATGGTGCCGTGCTCCATCACGTAGAAGCGGTCGGCCAGCGGTGCGGCGAAGCGGAAGTTCTGCTCGACCAGCACGATGGTGTAACCCTTGGCCTTGAGCGTGAGGATCATCTCGCCGAGCTTTTGCACGATGACCGGGGCCAGGCCTTCGGAGATCTCGTCGAGCAGCAGCAGGCGGGCGCCGGTGCGCAGAATGCGCGCGACTGCCAGCATCTGTTGCTCGCCGCCCGACAGGCGGGTGCCGGGGCTGGATGCACGTTCCTTCAGGTTGGGGAACATGTCGTAGATCTCGTCCAGGCTCATGCCCCCCGGCCCGATGGTCGGCGGCAGCATCAGGTTTTCTTCCGCCGTCAGGCTGGCGAAGATACCGCGTTCCTCCGGGCAATAACCAACGCCCAGGCGCGCCACCTTGTGCGGCGCGAGCTTGATGGTTTCCTCACCCTGGATGCGGATCGAGCCCTTGCGCGTGCCGGTCAGGCCAACGATGGCGCGCATGGTGGTGGTGCGGCCGGCGCCGTTGCGGCCCAGCAGCGTGACCACTTCGCCTTCGTGCACGGTCAGGTTCACGCCGTGCAGCACATGCGATTCGCCATACCAGGCGTGCAGGTCCTCGATTTTCAGGAGTTCTTTGGTCATCAGTGGGCACCTTGCAGTTCGGTGTTGGCGCTGCCCATGTAGGCCTCGATGACGAGCGGGTTTTTCGACACCTCGGCATACGGCCCGTCGGCGATGATGGCGCCGCGCTGCAGCACCGTGATGCGGTCGGCAATCGAGGCCACCACGTTCATGTTGTGTTCCACCATCAGAATGGTGCGCCCGCTGGACACCTGCTTGATCAGCTGGGTCACGCGGTCCACGTCTTCGTGGCCCATGCCCTGGGTCGGTTCGTCGAGCAGCATCAGCTCGGGCTCCAGCGCCAGCGTGGTGGCCAGCTCCAGCGCGCGCTTGCGGCCATAGGGCAGGTTGACGGTCAACTCGTCGGCAAAGTCCTGCAGGTCCACCTCGGCCAGCAGCTGGCGGGCGCGCTCGTGCAGGTGAAACAGCGTGCTTTCGGCTTTCCAGAAATGAAACGAGGTGCCGAGGTTGCGCTGCAGCGCGGCGCGCACATTCTCGAGCACCGTCATGTGCGGGAAAACGGCCGAGATCTGGAAGGAGCGCACGATGCCGCGCCGCGCGGTCTGGGCCGGCTGCTCGGTGGTGATGTCGGTGCCGTTGAAAAGAATCGTGCCCGTGGTCGGGTGCAGGAATTTGGTCAGCAGGTTGAAGAAGGTGGTCTTGCCGGCACCGTTGGGGCCGATCAGCGCGTGGATATGGCCGCGCCGGACTTTCAGGTCCACCTGGTTGACGGCCACGAATCCCTTGAATTCCTTGGTCAGGCCCCGTGTCTCAAGAATGAACTCCGCTGACAAATTGCTCTCCGGCTATTTTGAAGGTGCATGGACGGACACGCGGGCCCGCCACAAGAGAGATGGATGCTATCGGCTTGCCATGGCCGAGACCAGCGGGTTAGGACTTAGGTAGTTTTACCTGCTTTTGCGAAGCAGGCAGGTTCAGCCGGGTCAACGCGCGTGCGTCACCCCGCCATCGACCACCAGCGTGGAGCCGACCACATAGTCACCGGCACGCGAGGCGAGGTAAATCGCCGCACCGGCCATGTCGGCGTCTTCACCGACGCGCCCGGCAGGCACACGCGCTGCAACGGCCTCGCCGTGGTCGCGCGCGTCCTTGTTCATGTCCGAGGCAAAGGCGCCCGGCGCGATGGCCGTCACCACGATGTTGTCCTTGATCAGGCGCAGCGCCATGCGGCGTGTGAGCTGGATCAGGCCGGCCTTGCTGGCCGCATAGGAGTAGGTTTCCATCGGGTTGACCGAGATGCCGTCGATGGACGCGATGTTGATGACCTTGGCCGGCCGCTGCGCCGCTGCCTGGCGCAGCATCGGCGCCAGCGCCTGGGTCAGGAAGAAGGGGGTCTTGAGGTTCAGGTCCACCACCTTGTCCCAGCCGGTTTCGGGGAACTCGTCAAAGGGCGCGCCCCAGGCCGCGCCGGCGTTGTTCACCAGGATGTCGAGCCGGCTTTCGTGTTTTGAAAATGCCGCGACCAGGCCGGCGATACCCTCCGGCGTGGACACATCGGCCGGCAGCGAGACGCAGTGGCCCTGGCTGGAAAGTTCTTTGGCCGTCTGGTCGCAAGCGGCAGCTTTTCGTGCCGAAATGTAAACGCGCGCGCCCTGCGCCAGGAAACCGGCGGCAATCATGCGGCCGATGCCGCGCGAACCACCGGTGATCAGCGCGGTGCGTCCCTGCAGGGAAAAAAGGTCTTTCATGCTGTGCTCCTTGGTGTCGACGGACACATACCGGCCCGATGCGGCGCAGCTTAGCGCGGATGGCCGCCCCGGGCGGTCACCTGCGTGTCTGGGGCCCGCGTTTGTGCGCGCAGGCCGTAAGCGCTGCGATAAGCACAAAAGCGGCCCCTGGCCCATGTCCAGCGGTCATCGGCAGCTATCAAAATGAGAGCGATGCCTGATCGCTGAGGGCGTCTCGCAAGCGCCAGATTTGCGAATGCGGGTTTCTCCTACAGCGCTGCTGTCGCACTGCGCTAAGGTGGGGTGTCCAGCAAGCGTCAAGGAGCAAGCATGCGAGTGGATATCTATCGCCGGGCCGAATCGGGGCATCGTTATTCCTACCTGGCCGTGCCTGAGGGCCGGGTGATTCCCGAGGAGGCCACCAACACCGACTGGGAAACCGAGGCGCGCGGGCTCGAAGGCGGCGCCCAGGCCGAACAGATGGGCAAATACGCGATTGCCGGGCTGGAGCAGCAAATCAGCGAAAAGGGCTACGCGATCACCAGCGTGAATGCCCGGGTGGACGCCGGCAGCTGAGCATCAGGATGGGCTGGCGTCCGCAGCAGCGGCGGCGGCGCGCAGCTTGTCCTTTTTGCTGGGGCGCTTGCCCTTGATGCCGCCGGTGGACGCGGCAGCGCTGTCGGCCGGCGCACTCGGCGCGCCTTGCAGCGGCTCAAAACCCTCGACCTGCTCCAGAGGCAGGCTCACACCCTGGCGTTTTTCAATGAGTCGGAAATGGGCGACGGTGTCTGCACTGACAAAACTCAGGGCGAGTCCGCTTTCGCCAGCGCGCCCGGTGCGGCCTATGCGGTGGATATAGTCCTGCGCCGAGCGCGGCAGGTCGTAGTTCACCACCACCGGCAGTTGCGCGATGTCGATGCCGCGTGATGCCACGTCGGTGGCCACCACCACCTTGAGCCGCGAGGCCTTGAAGTCGGCCAGCACCTGCGTGCGTTTGCCCTGGCTCAGCTCGCCGTGAAAAGGTTCGGCATAAATCCTGGCCTTGCGCAATTTGTCGGCGACGATTTCAGCCGCGTGTTTGGTCGCCACAAACACCAGCACCCGGCGCCAGGCATTCTGCGTGATCAGGTGCCGCAGCAGCTGCGTGCGCCGTGCCGCGTCGACCGCAATCGCGCGCTGCGCGATGTCGGGTTCGCCCTCGGGTTCGGCCGGCGCGTCGATATGCACCGGCTCGCGCAACAAGCGCTTGGCCAGCGCCTGCACCGCTGGCGGAAAGGTGGCCGAGAAAAACAGGTTTTGCCGCTGCGCCGGAAGCAGCGCGAGGATGCGGCTCAGTTCGTCGGCAAAGCCGAGGTCCAGCAGGCGGTCGGCTTCATCGAGCACCAGCGCCGCCACACCTGAGAGCACCACCGCGTTGTGATCGGCCAGGTCCAGCAGCCGGCCCGGCGTTGCCACCACGATGTCGGCGCCGCCGCGCAAATTCATCATCTGCGGATTGATGGACACGCCACCGAACACAATCGCGACCTTCAGCGCCTGCGGCAGGTGCTGGGCCAGGCTTCGGATTTCCTCGCCAACCTGCGCCGCCAGTTCGCGCGTGGGCACCAGCACCAGCAGGCGCACGCGGCGCGGTTTCTCGCTGGGCGCCTGCTGCAGCAACTGCAGCAGCGGCAGTGCAAAAGCCGCGGTTTTGCCGGAACCGGTCTGCGCCGAGGCCAGCACATCGCGGCCCTGCAGCACGGCCGGAATCGCGGCTGCCTGGATGGCGGTGGGGGTCAGGTAATCCCTGGCGCTGACGGCGCGCAGCAGGTCCGGGGACAAGCCCAGAGAGGTAAATGGCATGGGCAGGGCTTTGTGAGGGCAAGGGCGGAACAGGCCTTGCAAACACCCAGTTTAAGCCCGGCGGCCCTGCGCCCCCGCAGGGCAAGCCGCATAATCGACAGATGGCAAACCGGCTCTTTCCAGGGACCGGACGCCGACTGACTTCAAGGCACCCGTGAAAAAGACATTCAAGCTCAACATCGAAGGCAAAAACCGTGACCGCGTGCTGGACGCGGTCAAACACGACATCCGCAAATACGTCAGGCGGCAGCGACGGGTGCCGCTGCCCGAAGGGGTGGATTTCTGGGACTTCGACTGCCGCTTCGGCGCCAGTGAGGAAGCCGCGACGGTGGTGCACTTTGCGACCGTTTTGCCGCTGGTCGATGCCGCTGCCAAAGAAGGCGCCGACAGCTTTTACCTTGAACTGCTGGCCAAAGAGGGCAGGCGCACGCACAGGCCGCGTCCGCTGGGGTCCGACGAGGGCGGCGGGGCGGTGCCGCAGGATACTGAACCTGGCGAATGAGCCTGAAGTTTCTGGAGTTCGACTACAGCGAGGACGCGGAGGGTATTGGCGTTTTTGATGCCATGGCCTCGGTCCGGCCGGCGCAGCTTGCAGAAGTCCGCGCTGAGATCTCTGAAGTGCTGCAGTGGGCCGAAACAGCGTTTGCCGGCCAGCGTGCGCCGCTGGACGAGGGCGGCGCGTGGGATGTCGACCTGCAGCAGCGGATCGATGGCGCTTCACCGCCCTGGCATGTGCTGAGCTTTTCCATCTGTGGCAGCGCGCCGTTTTGCACGGCACTCAGACTGCGCTTCGGCCTGTACCCGGGCGGCAGTGACTGACGCTTCGCCTTCGCGATCAACTGCAAGGCTATCGGCCTACTTCCGCATCGTGAAAAGTCCTACGGCGTCCTGTAAGAACAAGTGACACACTTTTGCAGGAGCCAATTCCGGCTTCAAGGATCCCACCATGACTTGTTTTTTATCCCCGACCCGTGTCCTGACTTTGGCCATGACAGGCCTTTTACTCGCGGGCCCCGCCTTGTCCAAAGGCAAGGACGATGACGACCATGGTGGAAAAGGCCATGGCAAACATGCCCAGAAGCATCAAGAAAAACAGCAAAAGCATGAATCAAAGGAGCACGCCAAGGCCGAGAAGCGGCAGCGTAAAGACATTCAAGCTGGCGCCTATTTCAATGATCAACAGCGCACGGTTGTCCGTCAGTACTACGTGCAGAACTACACCAACGCGAATAAATGCCCTCCCGGGCTGGCCAAGAAGAACAATGGCTGCATGCCTCCCGGCCAGGCACGTAGCTGGGCTGTTGGCCAGCCGATACCACGCGGCGTCACGACCTATGCCGTGCCTCAACCGGTCATTGCGCAGCTTCCGCCCGCACCTTACGGCTACCGCTACACCCGCATTGACGGCGACATCGTGCTGGTGCAGCAGCAAAACAACCTGATTGTGGACATTATTCAGGGCCTGCTGGGCGGCTGAACCAGGCAGTTGTCAGTATTCACGCGCGTGGCCCGGTGGCAAGGCCAGCGCGTCGAACACCCGCATGGCAGCCCAGGCATCGTTGGCGGCGTAGACCAGCTGGCTCTCGCTGAGCTGGCGATTCGCCCAATTGGAGGTGGTGGCTTTCCTGGACTTCAGAAAGCGCCGCTTGAACAACACCGCAACGGCGCCGCGCACGCCGATTTCCTTGGCGTAGCCTTGCTTGCGGAAGACCACGTTCAGGTCCAGCACATTGCGCGGTTCCACGCCCAGCGTGCGGCGGATCTGCGTGTGGTCGCCGGCCAGGCCAAAGCCGACCTTGATGACCGTTTCCGAAGCCAGCAGGGCAGACACCACCTCGCGGCAACGCGCATCCAAGAGCTGGAAGACCCAGGCCTTGTGCAGCGTCGCCAGTTGCACAACGTGCGGGCCTTCGGATACCTGGTCGCGGAAAAAGGTGGGTTTGGATTCGGTGTCGAAGCCGAGCGCGCTGCAGCTTGAAAGCATCGTCCAGGCCTCTTCGGCCTGCGCTGCGGTAGCGACCAGCACGATGTCGGCCAAGCCCAGTCGCTCCAGCGGCTCCAGCAACGCGAGTTCATCGCGTGTCGGTGAGGCCAATTTCGGCATGGTCGGCGAGGCTCAGGCCGGCTGAACCAAACTGGGAATGGTGGTGGCCGGTGGTGTGTTGCGGCTGCGCCCGCAACGCACGATGCCGTCAATCATCACCATGCCCACGCCGGGAATGTCACCG
>LNFM01007328.1_pt1 | contig 27256 bp, 31 predicted proteins | sample 596031 | NCBI WGS metagenome assembly LNFM01 (sample SAMN04254537, study PRJNA301005) | activated carbon metagenome | isolation source: dual media filters at the Ann Arbor, Michigan drinking water treatment plant | place: USA: Ann Arbor
TGGCGAAGATCGCCGGCTGCGCCTACATCGCCACCGTCGTGCCGAACAATCCCCGGCGGGTGGAAAGTTGTATCAAGAAGGCGGTCCTGATCGCCCGGGAAGTCGGTCCGACCTATATCCAGGCCTATACGTCCTGCAACATCGAGTATGCGATCCCGACCGACCAGGTCATGGCGGATGCCAAGACCGTCGAAGATGATCGCTACAAATTCACCGAGTACGTCAGCGACGAAGCCAAGGCGTACTTGACGGAGCGGTACGGCTACAAAGAGTACATCCAGAAACCGGCAGCAGCGGCGGCGCTCACGACGACCTAACGGCAGGGGTGGAAGATTCGGGCGCATGACACGTCCGAACCTTCCATCGCCGACCGGCTGAGCTCCAACCATCACGACTCAGGCGTCGTCATCGCCGGAAATCCCCCCGACGCCTCCCTGGGAGGGACGCGATCATGCAGACACTCCATATCGATCGCCCCAATATGCCCGATCTGCAGTTCGCCCTGTTGATCACGGCCCTGTGCACATCCCGTCTGACCGTGCTCAATATTCCGGACCCGCTCCGCACAAAGATTTTTGACCGCTGCTGGGTGCTCATTCACGAGGGGCCGCCGCCGCGCAGGCCAGAGGAGCGGGTGCTGGACTTGCGGCCCTGGACGGCGGTGACGCTGGAGGCGGTGGTCGAAACCATCCGCAGTCTCTTCGCGGCGGCCGGCATCCGGACGCTCACCTGGGATCATCCCGCCAGCGAGCCGACGCCGCGCCGCACACCTGCCGCCCAGCCCCTCATCGATCGAGTGGACCGAGTGTCTCCGCAACGATCCGGGACAAGTGACGCGGCCGGTCAGGAGGCGGCGCCGGATCCGCCGGACCGCAGCCATCACGCGGCACCGGACGTTCGGCAGGTGGTCGGTGAACTGGCCGCAGTGATAGGGGCCTTGGCCCCGGCATTGAAGCGGCGCGCCGCAGACCTCGCGGTGAGCGGGAAAGATACGGAGGCGGCCGGCACGTTGCTGAAGGGAGCCGATGCGATACGAGACAGTGGATGGATGTATCTGACGTGGGCCCGCCATTATGCCGCGCTGGCTGACGGCCAGGGCGATGAGACGGAAGAGACGGATGGGAGTGAGATCTTGCCAGGGTGATTGCCTGTGCGCTCCCGACACGTCTTTCTCCCGCGTCGTTCCTACACCGGTTGTTCGACAAACGCTGCTATGGATTAAGGACCTCCGAACGAGGAGCCTGAAGGTAGAACTCCCGCATTTCTGCGCCTGATCACCATCTTAGTTTTAACTTCAAGAGAAACTCGCGCGCGTCTATTGTGACTGGAGGACCGGGAAACGGCGACGGATCGGGTGGCCGGGGCGGATTAGGCGTAGGAGCTGGTTCAGGCAATGGAGGGCCGGGAAACGGTGATGGATCGGGCGGCAAGGGCGGGTCGGGCATGGGAGTCGGTCCAGGCAACGATGGGTCCATGGTCAGCTCGCCCTGTCTGCTAGCGGGCGTGGTGAATCAATCTCTCGATTGGAACGAGGCATGTCTTTGGATTCATCGCGAGGCGACACTGCGCTCCTGCAAAAATGCGGTGACCACCTCCGTGCCCGGATGAGTAGCGCATGCACCAGCCTAGCCGGGGCCGGGAGGATCTTCACGATCTTCTCCCGTCAGCAAGTCGGCTTCTTGCGTTTCGAGTGGTTGCAGATTGGTCAGGATACTCTGTAGCACCTGCCGGCGTTGCTGCAACCCCTTCTTCGGGATATCTCGTGTCAATGGCTCCTGAGCTGATTCCGGCAAATTTACCAGCGCTTCGGCTTCCCCCACGGTGGCATATTTGTAAGATTCTACATACTGATGATTCGCGCCATATATGTTGATCAGTATGTCTTCCGTGTCAGCATCAAACTGATCGAAGGCGGGAATCACTACCGTGTGGTGAGCGAGGCCTTCAAGCTTGTCGATCTGCGCCTTGAGCGCATCGCTCCGAGAATGCGCATGATACATCGAATTGACTTGAGTCATAACGGCATCTCCTTCCCTGTTAATGTTGGTCGGTAAGTTTGCGTCATCGAACGAGCCGCTGGTGAAGAGTCTGCGCGCCTCTCACATCGCGTTCACAAAATCTCTCCACGCATGTTGCGCCGCAGGGGCAGCGTCCCTATGGGCTACTAGCGTGAATGATGGGGGATGCCACTCCGCCGAAAACCGACCCGCCGAGATCCGTCATTCGGCGCGCTCGGAGGTTCTGCTCATCAGGCGACGCGACGCAGCGGTGTATTGACCGACTCCGTACTGAACACTCAATCTCGGTCGCCATTCGCTCTAACGGTTCTGATAGAAACCTTCTCATTGCGAGAGGTCGAAGTCTGTTCAAAATAGCTCAGCTTGAGCCACGTGCATCCTAGTCCATAACCGACTTAGAGCTAGAGTTTTCCCCTGTTGCGGTCATCGGAGTACAGGGGTACTGATGGCAGTATGAGAGATGAAAACAGCGGAACTGAGTCTGTCTGGACCGCTTCCTGGCCGACGCTCCCTTTGCGTCCGTTGAATCAATCCTTAGAAGCGGATGTCTGCATTGTGGGGGCCGGAATTGCGGGACTATCCACCGCCTATTGTTTGTCTTGTGAGGGCAAATCGGTGGTGGTCCTTGATGCTGGAGTAATCGGTGGAGGGATGACTGAACGGACGACGGCTCATTTGTCCAACGTCATTGACGACGGCTATGTTGAAATCGAACGTCTGCATGGTGAAGAAGGCGCTCGCCTGGCAGCCGAGAGCCATACGGCAGCGATCACTCGCATCGACACGATTGTGACCGCCGAACGGATTGACTGCGATTTCGAGCGAGTCGACGGCTACCTCTTTCAAGCGCCTGAACAATCAGGGGAACAACTGGAACAAGAACGACTGGCGGCACTTCGTGCGGGAGTCGTCGGGGTAGTCCGGGTCGAGCATCCCTCAGTCCCTGCGCTGGAACCTGGCACGTGCCTTCGAATCCCACGGCAGGCACAATTCCATCCCTTAAAGTACCTGACCGGTCTGGCACAAGCCATTGGGCGGTGCGGTGGACAGATCTTCACAGACTGCCACGTCGAAACGGTGAAGAGTGAAAAACACATGCGAATTGAAACTCGACCCGGGCACGTCATCACGGCTCACTCGGTTGTCGTGGCCACGAATACCCCCATCAACGATATGGTCGTGGTGCACACCAAACAGGCGCCCTATACCACCTATGTCATCGGAGCAAGTGTGCCAAAGAATTCTGTCCCCACCGCCCTGTACTGGGATCAGGCTGACCCGTATCACTACGTCAGAATCCAAAAGGGAGCCACAGCAGCCGATAGCCAGGATATCTTGATCGTGGGCGGGGAAGATCACAAAACCGGTCAGGCGGACGATGGAGAAGACCGTCATCGGCGCTTGGAACAGTGGGCCCGGGCACGGTTTCCTATGATCCAGCAGATCGAATACCGATGGTCGGGGCAGGTCATGGAACCGATTGATGGCCTAGGCTTAATCGGTCGGAATCCCGGTGATGACCCCAATGTCTACATCGCCACCGGCGATTCGGGCATGGGCATGACACATGGCACGATCGCCGCCATGCTCATCACCGATCTCATTCTGGGTCGTCCGAATCCCTGGGCTACCTTGTACGATCCCTCCCGAAAGTCGCTGAAAGCGGCCGGAACCTTTGTGCAAGAAAACCTGAATGTGGTCGCGCAGTATGGAGACTGGTTGTCGTCAGGGGACGTTGAATCTGAAAATCAAATACCGAAGGGAACGGGGGCGATACTTCGGCAGGGTCTCCAGAAGCTCGCCGTCTATCGGGATGAAGGGGGAGAATTACATCGCTGCTCAGCCGTATGCCCGCATCTCAAATGCATCGTCGCGTGGGATTCCATCGAACACAGTTGGAATTGTCCCTGTCACGGTTCTCGATTTAATGCATACGGCAAAGTAGTCACCGGCCCGGCTAAGGCCGATCTGGCGCCGATGGAGCCATGACTGTCGGACGGATTCTATAAAGATGGCCCCCTCATCTGGCTCCAGGGCCTTCACTAGTAGCCAAAATATTCTTACTCGATGCTATAAGCTCAATGTTGAAGTACGGCCGTACCTTCCGTCCATTTGATCCAGTGCTGCCTTCAGTATTTCATGTATTTCTGGACTGATGATACCGCCGAAAAGGTCGCAAAAGGATTGCGGGCTGTCTTGCTCTAATGAAGAAAGGCGGCAATTGCGCACTTTGAGTTACCTAGATTCCGCAAAAGCGCGATCCCGAGCCAGGATCTTCCTGTGCGGGCTGCTAATCGCGTTCACCTACACCGGGTGTACCACGCTATTCCCGACTCCACCTGATCCATCGGTATCCTTTACTGCATCTTCAGCCACCACCGTTCCAACTGCCTGTCCCCAACCAGGAATCGTGGACGCACATTCACTTGCCAAAACGAACAACGACAAGGCCATGCAACCCCTGAAGCGTCAACTCCATGATCGAAAGAGGCGTATTGTAGATGGATTAAAATCGAGCGAGGCTGGCATCGTCATTGTCAGGGTCAAACCCGGAAGTGTCGCCGAAGAATCGGGAGTTAGAGAAGGCGATATCGTCCTGGAAGTGAATGGTCAGACTGTAACGTCAGCGAAGGCTTTTGAGCAAATTGCCAACAAGGTACCCAAAGATCAGGCGGTCCTACTTTTGCTTAAGCGGAAGGGGAGAACAATGTACCTGACGCTTCGCCCATGACGAGGAAAGCTGAACTGCCACGATCCTGCATGAGCAAGGCAGGAACTACCAGCTGAAGCAAACAGATCTATCGAGAAGAGTAGCAGTACAAAACGATCTTCATCTCGTTCAGGGCAACCAACTACGCATCGTTCAGTTCCCCTCTTTAGGGACATGTTTAGATTCGCGCGTACTTTCCACACTGTCTTTCGATCTTTCCATCTCCGCATTCGCATCGTTGATTTTGGGATCCTCCCTCTTCCTCTCCTCTTTCGGCTCCTGCACCGTTCCCTTCATCTCACCTTTGGATTTGTCCACTTGGCCCTTTCCCCGCTCTGTTATGCTCTCGAAAGCTGCGATCAACAGTCCTATCATCACGTCCTCCTAGTCATTCAATTGGGATATGTCTGACTGACGAATCAACTATACCTATGCTAGCTCCAATGGATTGTCCGGGATCCTAGAGGCATCCCTAGCTCCTGCACGGCAACCCCAAATAACAGTGCACCGCCCGTCTCTTTCCACAATGCTCATGCTGCTCTATGCGGCAGGAAGTACTTTCAAACCCGCTTTCACAAACTGCTCTTCAATGGAGAAGCGGAGATCGCTGGCCACTTTGTTAGGGTCGATATCAAGCCGAATCTCGAGCCAATAGTTTAACGTGAAGATACGGGCCTGGGCTCCGAACTCTTCCAGCAGAATCTGAGGTTGTGGGGCTTTTAGGACTTGAGGGTGCGCCCCGGTCACATTCGTTAGGAGCTCGATAACGCCTTGTGTGGACGAGCCGTACGGAGCTCCCACGCGAAGAGCAAATCGACCTTGCTGGCTTGAATGAGTCCAATTGGTCAGAGACCGTTCAAGGAAGCTACTATTTGGAATCAGGGTGTCAATACCTTTGGTGTCGCGCACGGTGGACGAGCGGAGACCAATCGTCGTCACGCGTCCTCGAACATTATCGACCTCGATCAGATCACCCACGCGCAACGGGCGCTCGATCAGGATGAGAATACCGCTGATGAGATTCTTCAACAAGTTCTGAGCACCGAATCCCACACCAATGGCGAAAGCACCCCCGAGAAACGCAAAAATGGTCAAGGGAATTTTGACCGATACCAGACTGATCACGATAAGAACCATAATAAGAAACGCCTGACTCCACTGGCGCATGAGATTGGCGACGCCGGCTGACATGCCGAGTCGCGTGATGGCCAGGCGGCCAATTTGTTTCGCCAGGATCAGGCAGAGCCAGTATCCAACCAAGAGGATGCCAAGTGCGCTCACGATCTTTCCCAACGTCACACTTCTGTATCCGGTAATCTTCTTTCCCTCCAACTCTATCGTGTCCTCAGCGGAGAAGACCTCGAAAGCCCATCCGCCTTTCACCACCTCCCATATTTGCCGGAGCCCATCATCGATTGTGGCAGACAGTGGGAGCCCTTTCTTTTGTTCTTTGAATTCAGACTTCCAGCGCTCAAAGAATCTGGACGCATCATCGGACCGCCGGAGCGAATCGTTATACACCGATTCCCGTTGCCGGTAGACCTGTAGCATGGTTGTCACTTGACGACGATCGTCTGCACTCGACGCATTTTTGAGACGATTGGCAAGTTCACTGATCCGGCCGGAGGAGGCGACGAGTTGCTGATGCATGTGATCCCGAAAGGCGCGAAAATGCGCAAAGAGTGGCGCGAGTCTGGCATAGGCCTCCCGAGCACGGCTTGCCCCTCCATCGTGCGCCACTACAAATCTACTTTCCCACAACTGTCGCTCACCCTCTACGACATCCAGTAACTGTCGGAGAAGGTCTCCCTGCACAATCAGATTGTCGAGTTCCGTGCGCTTCAACTCGACGTCCATTTTGGCACGGGTCACTGTCTGCGGAGCCTTCTTCTTAGATGACACGGGGGCTAATTGAGATGCCCGTTGCACACTGGCCTGCAATGATTGAGATCCTGCTCGTTGTTGGATGAGGGTCCGTTCCAATGCCTCTTCGAGCGCCTGACGCTCCTGTGAAAGACGCTTCCGAACCTTTTCAAGATCCTTTTCGCCAAAGTCCCTCTGTTGCTCCGCGCTCTCCAGCTGCCGGGTGGCAAATGACAGAGCCGCTTGAGTCTCGGAGATCTCCGCCTCCACACGTTTCTTGGAGATTTCGGCAGCCGCTACCCTGACACCCGCCGCACGCAACCTCAACTCTGCCAAGTCGCGCTGCGCCCGCTGGGCGGTGGCCTGTGACGGATCTGTGACGGACTCTAACTCCTCTGACGCTTGTCGGAGGTGTTTCTCCGCCGTCTCTAGTGATTCGCGCGCTCGGTCGAACCTCAGCGCAATGAAACTGACCTGGGACTGGAGGCCTTCGACGGCCAGACGAAGTGAAAACGTTGTGTCCCAGAGTTGATCGACGAAGAAAATAGAATAGGGGGGAACTTCTGCAAAACCGATCCACTCGGCGCTGGATCGAACGATGTCGGCGAGGCGGTGGGTGGCTTCCTTCACCCGTTTGTAATCCTCAAGCTGCTCGTCATAACCCCGTGCGATCTGCTCGAGCAATGCGCGTCGTTCGAGAAGGCCGCCTTGGGGGACTACGGGATCGGGATTCGCCAGAGCCTCCAATTCCAATTCAATTGTTGCGCGTTTCTTTCCCAAGTCGGTGATCGCCACTGCATCAGACGGTGTCTCCTTGGAAGGCTCGGCTTTCGTGGGAGGAATCGGGACGACGGCAGGTTGCGCGTGGCATACGGTATATATCAAGGTCATCGTGAGACAAAAACAGACGACGGCCCATGGGCCCAGATTACCAGTGCTATCCCGTTGCATCTCTCAGACCTCCTACAGGAGACTGTCTCCCAGGAACTGATGATAGGAATGTCGATGAATATGACATAGGACAAAACTGAAGCAATGTTAACTAGGGATGTTCCGAGTATTACGCCACTTACGGCGCCTGGCGCTAACGAATGTCCTAGGCAAGAGGCAGCTCATTAATAAACGAGGGGTGGGAAATGCAAATTGCATGAGCAATATTCACGGTTGCGACTGGAAAAATTGAAAGGCGATCGTGTCGGATAACCAGTATCCAGGCGGGTGAGACTCCGCAGTCAAGCTTACCCGCCGAGCGCACCTTGCAGAATCTCTTGCCTCTGTTCTGGGACAGTTTCGATGTAAAGGGTCGGATCGATCGCGTGCGTCGCAGGGGCATCATTCAGAACCATCTACTTCCCGCATTTAGTGATCGTGTGCTGACAGCCCTCGCTCACGGACTGCCGAGTCTTTCGTCGGTGGGAGGAGGTCCGAGCCTTCAAGAAGTATTGGTCCCGAGTGTGCGGGTTGGCGAAGATCCACCTTCGCCACCCGGTTACAAGGTCTTAGCGTCGATTATGAGGTGCGACAGGCTCTCCTCGGGCATCGGATGCCAGGAATGACAGCGACCTACTCACAGGGAGGTCCAGCGTGGGATCAGAAGCTACGAGAGGCAGTCACGATGCTCGATTCTGCTTTCAAACTGTCCTATGGATTTCCTAGGAACGCCCAGCTGTCGCGGTGGGTGATCCTAACTATTTGAAAAGTGGTGAGCCGGCTGGGACTCGAACCCAGGGCCCTCGCCTTAAAAGCACCGACACTCCTGAACAAAATCAACAGGATGATTCCGCTGAATCGTCCGATGAGCAGTAAGGTTTTACAACGATTTACAAGATGCGTGTCCTATATAGGACAACGGCTTTTGCGTGGTTTGGTGCGCCAGTCTTTCGTGTAGCTGGTCCAGCCAGTGCGCACAAAGACTGGAACTGTTGACTCTCAGGTGTCCCTCTTGTAACTTGTGGATGAGCGGTAAGCCCGCTGGAAGTTCTTCTCGTGTTCCCTTCCATCGGTTGGCTAAGCGAGAAGGTCACAAGCTTCCACGGCACGCTCATTTTTATTTCAGATATACGTCATCGAAGCAGATCTTCCCCGTAAACAGTCGCTTCCACGCTTCGTCGCGCCGCTCATAGCCCCGAAAAATCCCCCAGCTAAAGAGGTCTACGGCCTGGAGCCCTCGCTGCTCGTGAGAGCTTGTGTGCACGATATCGAGCGGAATCCGCGGATCGATCCGACCCTGAACCTGTCGTTCGATGTAGCAGTTGAAATGCGCGATCTCCGCCGTGTTCTTGCATTTGTCCATGGTCAAAGCAATCCGCGTCGTCGCATCGGCAAGCGGCACCCGATCGAGCACGAGACGCGCGATGAAGTTATAGAGCCGATCTTTCTCGGCCTGAAGATCCTGGTAGACCCGGCGTTTGTTGAGGGTGAGCGCGAAGATCTCGAACGGGTGGTCTTGCACAAGCCGGTAGAAGTACTGCTTGACCTCCAATGAGGTGTGCGCCCCCTTCAGTTCGACGCCCACGCGTTTCGGCAGCTTTCGCCGGATCGTCTGCTTCACGGCCGAGAGGATCGCCCGGTTGTGCTCGACGCCACGCACCAGCAGCACACACACCGTGAAGTAGTTCGACGGACTCTTCGTGAAGAAGTCGAACCCGAGATCGCCGCTTTCGTCGACGTAGAGGTACCACACGGATTGAACCTCGTTTTGTGTACCCCTGCGCTTCTCCTGAAAGGTCTAGTGGGGCATTTCACCGCGTGAAGCGATTTGCTCAGAGGCAAGAGCCTCACGGGGATTTGAGCGTCATCGACGGCTTCAGTTCAACAGCTAACGTAACGAGCTCCCGAATGGCTCCAAGAATTCGATAGGAAAGGTTTGCGATATCTGGCGCAGAAACTGGAATCTGGGGCACCCGCAATTCAAGGGGCTTCTTTGAAATCGCTGGCTTTAGTCTAATGCGAATCATATCGCCGTCCGTATCTGACAATCCCCACACGTCGTGAATCATCCTATTTCTCTCCTCCGAAAGACCTTCTATTCTATTGAGAAGGTCCATCAGACGGTTATGCCAGTTGTTTGGCATGTCTTTTCCTACTACAACCGCAAGGCCCCTGAGCAGTTGAACTTTCCGTTTCATTTCCAGGACGCCCAAAACATCACCCTTAGGCGTGAATTCGATGTCTAGCATCACATTAAGCAATATCGAAAGTTGTAACTCCAAGCCACCGATCATGATCACGAGTCCGCCTAGTGCCTCGGCATGGGGTTTCACTTCATCGGAGAGTACAAATATCGGTACCCCTTTTTGAGGGGGAAGCTGTCTCTTGTTCTCTTCCATCGTATCCATGCTCGACTCATTCACCTCGACGTCGAGCCCCAATCAGCCCCCTACTCTGCCCCTTTCTTGGGGTTTTTCTCGCGGTACTTCTTCAAGAGATCCCGGGCGGCCTCCTCCAGCAACTCGTTCACATACTTATCTTCGTCTGTCGCCAAGTGCTGAAGCTGGACCATAAGGGCGCGCTCCATCCGAACACCGAAGAGCTTGCGCTCGAGCTCTTGCTTTTGTTTCGCCATCGCGACCGAACGATAGCCTACCACCTGTTATATGGTCAAATAGATAACTTGCTATCTAGTTATGTCATGTGCTATACGTTCACTTGAATGGAGGTGACGCTATGGCGATGGTAAAGCTGCTGATCATGGTTCCGAAATCGATCAAGGCCAAGCTGGATGCGCTCCGGAAGGAGGGCACAACGGCCAGCGGGTTTATTCGGAGTCTGCTAGAGCGGGAGTTAAAGACACGGAATAGGCCGACATTCGCGCCCAATGTCCGGCGCGGCGATTGTTCGAGGTCAAATGATTCGACACCTGCACCTCACCGCTGATCCGCAGGCGTTCAGTGTGCCTGCGGATCTCGGCACCCAGACGGTGGCGATTCTCGCCCGGAAACGGGTTGGGAAAACCTATACGGCCTCGGTGATGGCCGAGGAATTCTGCAAGGCCAAGATCCCGTTCGTCGTGCTAGATCCAACTGGAGCGTGGTGGGGCCTGCGGGCGTCGGCGGATGGACAGGGGCCAGGGTTCCCGGTGGTGATCATCGGCGGCATGCACGGCGATGTGCCCCTGGAGCCGACGGCGGGTAAGGTAATCGCCGACCTGGTCGTGGAGCATCCAGGCTTCTACGTCATCGATCTCTCGCTCACGAATTCGAACGCTGAGCAGGATCGATTCGCGACGGACTTCGCCGAGCAGCTCTATCGGAAGAAGAGCACGCATCCGGATCCGCTGCACCTGTTCATCGACGAAGCCGACAGCTTTGCGCCGCAACGGCCGTTCCCTGGGCAACAGCGGATGCTCGGGGCCTTCGAAGCGATCGTCCGGCGAGGCGGGATTCGCGGGATCGGCGTCACGATGATTACCCAACGGGCGTCCGTGCTGAACAAGAACGTCCTCACGCAAGCGGAAGTGCTGATTGCGCTGCAGACAACGGGGCCGCAGGACCGGGCGGCGGTGCAGGAGTGGGTCAAGAGTCATGGCACAAAAATTCAGCAAGAGACGTTCATGAATTCGCTGGCCGGACTTCAGAAGGGGCAGGCCTGGCTCTGGTCGCCGGCCTGGCTCGATGTCTTCAAGCTTGTGCGGATCCGGCAGCGGGAGACGTTCAATTCCTCCGCAACCCCGGAAGTCGGGGCGCAGGCGATCGAACCAACCCGATTGGCCACGGTTGATCTTGACGCGCTCAAGGCGAAGATGGCGGCCACGATCGAGAAGGCGACGGCGGACGATCCCAAGCAACTCCGCGCGAAGATCCAGCAGCTGGAGGCGGATCTGAGGAACATCAAGACAGCGCCGGCGTCGAAGGTTGAACCCACGATCAGGAACGTGCCGGTGATCAGTGAGAAGCAGATCCAGAGACTTGAGAAGGTCGCCAACCAGGCGCTGACGATCATCGAGACCTTGGGGCCCATCTTGAGTGAGTACGGGTCGGCGTTGGCAAGCGTCGCTGATAATAGAAGCGTGCAAATGCCAAGCCCTCGGATGACCTCAACTGAGGTCGGGAAGTTTCCTGAGAATCTCAGAAGGGCTGTCCATGCTACCGAGCGATCGCAAGGGCATACGACGACTCGCCAGAGCAAACGTAGCCACTCGCAGCAACGCATTCTGAACGCGCTCGTCTGGGGTGAAGGTGTCGGTTTGTTCTACATGGAAAAGACCCAGCTCGCGCTGATGGCCGATCAGAGCCCAACCAGTGGCGGGTACTTTAACAATCTGGGAGCACTGCGGACCGCTGGATTGATTGACTATCCTGGGCCAGGCGCCGTGACCCTCACCGACGCGGGACGGGCCCAAGCGGAACCGGTCAATGTCCCGACCACCAGCGCCGAGCTACAGGACAGGTTGTGCGAGAAGCTGTCGAACTCGCAGGCCAGTATCCTCCGCCATGTCATCGCGCAGCACCCGCAGGAGATCCGGAAGGAGGAGCTGGCGGCCGCCACCGGCCAGAGTCCCACGTCTGGCGGCTATTTCAATAATCTCGGCCGGCTGCGCTCGCTTGGGCTGATCGAGTACCCCAGGCCAGGGCATGTGGTCGCCAAATCGGTGTTGTTCCTCAATAAGTAACCGTCACACTCACTCAAGGAGGGTCCTATGTCCGCTGCCGTTCTTGACCCGGTTATTGACCGTAGGTTCACACGCACGGCGTGTCTCGCCTGTATCGCGCAATCGGAGGTCTGCGTATATCTGACATGGTGACAGCGAAGCAGATGGCTAACGCGGAGACGCTGGCGCCTGAATTGACGGTCAATCAGTTAGCGGCGGCTGGCAGAAAATGCAGCGCTGGCGGAGCGAGTACAAAAGCGGCTATGACATGCTGAGACCGTCCGTGCGTCGATTGCTTGGCGGAATGCCAGGATCTGGAGTGAATCGCAGGGAAGAACCTTTTTTTGAGAGGAGGCGTGACGATGCCGACACGCGATGTGTCTCGACTGCTACACGCGAGCGCGACGGGTGACGGTCCCTCGTTAGGGAGCTTGAAGACGGCCGAGCAAGTGGCGCCGGTCGTCCGCCTCCCTGCCCAGCGGATTCTGGAGTTGAGCCAGGCCCAGGTGCTTCCCCACTTTCGGATCGATGGCGGAGAGCCACTCTTCTCCACACCGGCGCTGAAAGCCTATGTCCGGCAATATCTCACTATGGAATGTCCCGGCGCGCCCTTGCCGCTGGATCTGCGGCCGATCGTGGTGAGCCCCGTCGAGCGCGCCGTCCCGATGGTCTTAACCATGGTGCGCGATCGGCTGTGCGAGTGGCCAGAAATCGACTTACCGCCGTGCGTGTATTTCTTGGTCGACGGCGAGACGGTGCTCTACGTCGGCCAGAGTCGCAACCTGGCCGCGCGGCTCGCGCAGCACAACCGCAACGGCCGGCAGTGGCAGCGGGCGTTGTTTTTGCCGGTCCCGGAATCGGAGTTGTTGCGAGTGGAGCGCGAATGGATCCGGACCGTGCGCCCGCCGTGGAATCGGGCCGGTCTCATCAAGGATGTCTCTTAGTCAGTCTTTCAACCAAGGAGGTACGAGATGCGAGATACGCAAATAGATGGAATGGCGCAAGTCATCAACCGCGTGGGTCTATCACAGAAAGGAACTTCCATTGCTGTCGGCATGACTACAGCCGCACTCAAGGCGCTCGGATTCTCGCGCGGGGAGATTCAGCGAGTTCGGAACTATGCAAAAGGCGCGGGCATATCCGTGCCCGAAATGGTGCGTTGTTGTGTCGAGGAGATGGCGTGGCAGGTTGCGCTGATCGCCCCCAGACCGAAGTCATGAATGGAATCTGCGAGGTCGACAATTGACTCGACGACTATCAGCGGCACCAATGTCATGTTTCAGTATGCCTTAACCAAGGAGGTATTCGATGTCTGCTACGCAGGTTGAGAACCATAAAGAAAAGGGAACCGTGGGCAAGGAGCTGGCACTCGTGAAAGCCAAAGCTTCGACGTCGACGGACGACAGTGAACGCATTGTTCTTCTGGAAATGCTTCCGAAGAAGGAGTGGTTCATTCGGACGACCTTTCGCGGGAAGGTGATGTGGTACGTCCGGCTCGCGATCACGGGCCTACGACCCAGGATCTACGGACCATTTTCTACTAAACGGGCGGGGTTACTTTTTCTCGATGGTGCAATCGACAAGCTGGCCGATGTCTGGAACGAGGTCAACGATGTCGAGAAGCAGTATTCCTGCCGAGGTGAATTTCAGCATGTTTCCTGGGGGCCGATCATCGAGCATCCGCTCGCGGCTCCCCGTGAGACTGGTGCCCTATGCGCCGGGAGTGCAGACGTCTGCAGACAAGGACGGTGATTATGGGAACCAAGCATAAAGTTCAACCGCGCCCTCATGACGAGGGTGTGATGGGGCGAAGTACAATCGTGTATCAGATCTGCGATGCCACACCAAACGGCGACATTGAACCGATTGGGCGGTTCATGTACGACACCCCAGAGCAGGCGGAGCGCGAGCATCGAGAGAGGCAGCTCTCCTGTCCAACCGCCTTTCTTGCGCGTGTGGTGTTCACTCGCTTGCACAGGCGGGATGCACGGAAACATCTTCGGCCAGTTCGGGGTTGATCTATAAGTAACGACGCGCTACCGTTTCACGGTGGCTGGCACATCGAACAGACGAGCCTTAATGAACGCTGAGAGCTGATAACTTAAGAATCCAGGAAGGGCTAAGCGCCGGCTGATCCCCGGCGTGATGGAGTCGTCCTCGCGGCTCCGGCCCTTCCCTCTTCACGCGAGGTCCCACGAGGAATGGGCATGTCTCAAGGGTTCAGTCCGCGACGGCATAAACTCGATGTTGAAAAAGCGGTACGTTGGGCTCGTTTTCGAGAGACGGGAGAGAAAGACTTTCTCCCGGATCATCCCGGTGTACTCCTCCTCATCATCGAAGCCTTACGTCGGCGTCTCCGGCGCATGATTCGAACAAAGAAAGACCAACACCTTGCCACAATCAAGAATCCGCCCCAAATCGATATCGATGATATGCAGCGAGTTGCACTCGTGCTTCTCGGGCGCATTGAGGAACTTGATCGAACCGCAAAGAAGGAACTTGCCTGGAGAATTCGCCTCTACATTCAAGCGATGACGCAACGTATCCGGTACCCCAGCGAGGTAGAAGAAAATTGGCTTTACAGGTCGAACCTGGGGCACTTCGACATCCTATTCGAGGATGAGTTGGAGGCTATTGCGCAGTCCAAGCTGGTTAACTTCACATGCCTCCCGGCCGTGCTGCGGCACCAGCGGGATCTTCTCTATGATTTCATGAGAAGGCGTGCACCTGATGGTTATGCAAAAGAGGACACGCCGGAGACGTGGCTCAAACGAAATCATAAACGCCTCTATCAAGAGCTGACTTTCTACGGATGCGCATGCACCTATCGACGTGATCTTGAGAAGCTTTCCAAGGTCGTGGAGGTGGGCACTGCCCCGCGAAGGCGACACGACAAAAAGAAGCGCATTGCGTCCCTCGATAGCGACTCCTCATGGGTCACCAAAGAATGGCCTTTCCCTCCACGCAAAGTGATCTTCGAAGATCATCACATAGAGCTTAACGATGTCATGAAATCGAAGGGGCAAGGCGAAATGATTCCAGCGCTGCTCTCCGTGATACATGCCATCTCGACTTCGTCGATACGGCAAATTCTTAAGGCGTCGTCGCGAAGATTCAAGCTCCCACCATTCCTCCAATAACAAGTATTTCTGACACAGTTGTTACCAGCTTCTGCGGGATTCTCTCGCTAGACTATAGCCTCCATGAATGTAGTGGAGGTAGCTATGAATGATCGTCAAAGCATGGTCTCAGCAGATGCCATCATGACAACGAGAGATGTTTCGCGCGCCCTCGATATAAGCGTTGATCGAGTGCGCCAGCTTGAGCGCGTCGGCGTACTCCCAGCACGACGAACTGAATCGGGCGTCCGAATTTTTGCACGAACTGTCATCGACGAATTCCGCCGGCGGCGTGAGGCCAGAAAAGGGGCTCGATGAGTTGGGCAGCGACGAGCTATGTGAAACAGTTGCGGGTGGCTCCGAACGGAGAAGCCATCACAAAGGGCGAAAAGTTAGTGCTCTTCGTTCTTGCGGACTATTACAACGACGAGCGCTTGTCCGCATGGACATCATTTTCTCGCTTGGCCGTTGAATCATTGCATACCCGTAGGGGCGTGGTGTTGACGTTGCAGGCCCTGGAGAGGAAAGGGGTTCTTTGTGTTATTCGCTCGTCGGAATCTGCAACGAAACGAGTTACAAATCGCTACCGTTTCCCCGGGTTGGAATCACACCCGTACTCCCATACTGGTGCAACTGCTTCCCCAGGGCTGGTGAAGCCACTTCACCAGGCTGGGGAAACCACTTCCCCAGGGCTAGTGAAGCCACTTCACCCTATCTTTAAAGAAAATCTTTCTACTGATCTTTCCAAAGACACTGCCGGGCAGGTGCCCGGCACGGTCTCAAGCTTGCGTGGTGCCGTGCCCCCGAAAAGTGCAGCGGTGTGGGACGCCTACTGCAAGGCCTATGAGCGTCGTTACGGAATCGAGCCGGTGCGGAACCGGAAGACGAACGCGCTGCTCTGTCAGCTCGTTGATCGGTTGGGAGCGGAGGATGCGCCAAAGGTGGCGGCGTTCTATGTCCATCACCCAAAACCTGTGTACGTCTCGAATCGGCATCCGGCCACACTGCTCCTGCGCGATGCGGAGGGGTTGCGGACGGAATGCTTCACCGGGCGGATCTCGGGCACGATGCCGAAAACATTCGCGGATTCGTTATGAGTGCGACGACAGGCATGAGTCAGGCTGAGTTTGCACGAGGGTGGAAGCTTTTGATCATTCAGCCGTGGGGCTGGCGCTACAACCAAATGGATCAGAGCGGGCAGCCAACCAGCGCGGCCATGAAGCAGATGGAATTTTACTACGACAAGCTGAAGTGGGCACAGGCGGCGGCGTGGCTCGCGGTGGTGGATCTCTTTGCGCGCGGAGACAAGTGGCCGAGCGTGGACGATCTGACACAAGCCTTGCGCCAGGCGAACAGCAAGTTCGTGAGGGCGCTGCCCAAGCCGGAACCGCGTTGGGAGCCGATGCCGGACGAGGTGCGGGCGCAGCTGCAGCGGCTTGGGGTGTTGGCCTCATGAATTACGAGCGAGTGACAATGAACCAGTCAGCGCTCTCAGCGGCAACCGCGCGGTGGCTGTGCAATCTGGAACTCTGTAACGGAAAAGGAACGCGATGCGCGCGTCGTCAATCCTCCAGCGGCGCCGCAATGTTGGAGCTGCACTGAAGTTATCGGCACAGCTCCAACATGAAAAAGTCGGGAGGATCGGCAATTCAACCAAACGGAGGAATCATGCAACCAACAGCTGAGAGAAAGACGATCATGAGCGGAATGGGCGTGGAGCGGGATGAAGCCCTGAGAGTCAAAGGCCTCCGCCGCCCGACGCGCACGTATGTCGGGATTGGCAAGCCGGAAAGCAAGGATTACCTACTCGGGCTGAGCAAAGCCTGTGGGCATGATTCCTTCGTCGAAGGGGATTTAGTGAGCGTCGATCCCACGGGGAAGATCGTGCCGCTCGACCCGGCGCTGCCGTTTGCCGGAATCATTCGCGCGATCGGCCAGGACAATCTCGCGAAATGGTTCGCCAGGGTTTACACGCGCTGCGCGATTTCTGAAAGACTGGAAAACTTTTCCCCGGACGTGCATCAAGGGGTTCCGGTTTTTGCGATTCCAGGCCCGAACCGAACGCATTGCTTCACGGCAGATGCGTGGGCGAGGTGTACGCCTTCGGGGAGAGTAGCAGGGATACAGTCGTCGGGATTCGTCAGTCTGGCGACACGCGCTCGTTCTATTTCGGTAGCCCTGCAACAGCTCAGCGTGCCCCCCGCTGAGGCAGAACGCGTCCTATGATGCAGAACGGAGGTTTTCAAATGATACGCGCACAGAAGACCCAGCACTTTCAGTCGGGAGTGTTTCAGCTAGGCCGGACGATTCACGGGCTGCTTGATGAGCTGCTGGCCAGTCAAGCTCGGGAAAGTGGGCGGATAGGTCAGTCTGGGACGGTGCGTAAGCTGCAGCCGGGTGCAAGGCATGCGGCAACGGTCACGATCTCAAACCCGACTCTGGAAAAGAGGTCGGCCATGCGCAAGCCAGCCGTTGACGCTGTCGACGAGCTGCTCGCGCGTGCACGGCGGTTTTCTGTGGAGCCCTGGTCTCAATCGAGGATCAAGCTGATCGAATCGGAGGATCTTTCCCAGCTGGCCTACAGAGCCAGTTCGTGGCTGCAACGTGAATTTGTCCGAGAACCTAATTTCATAGCGTTTTGGCGAAGGCTGAGACGATGAGACGTTGGGAAGAGGCCCGATGGATACCGCGGGTCCTTCCAGGCCCTGATCCTATGCGGGTAAGCAAAGCCGCACTTTCGCGCTAGTTCCAGGGGGGAAATCGAGGTTGACGACTGTTTAGCAGACAACAACAACGCGCATGATGTTGTATCGGAAATATTCAAAGCAGCAACTTGCAGCAATCTTCGGTGTGAATCGGTCGACGGTCTATAGCTGGGAAGGTCGCGGCCTACCAGTTCGACGGCCTGAAAGATCTGGGCGCCCCGCGAAGGTGGATTTCGAAGAGGCGCTCAGCTGGTACCTAAGCAACGAAGAAATAAAAGGCACTTCGGAAGAAGGATTGGAGATCCTCGAAAAGACTATCAGGGAAAGGAAGGCCAAATACTATGGCTGAGCAGCACGAACCGGTGAGCCAGAAAACCGATTTGCGGTTGATCGTCTGTCCTCGGCCGTTGTCGGTGACGCGGGACCGGATCGACGTGCAGATCCCGGCCGGATCGACGATTGCTGAGCATCTGCGGGCCATCGGCTGTGAACCGGATCGGCTCACGGCGCTGGTCTATGTCGACGATCGGATGATCCCGCGCGCTGAGTGGGAATGGATGGCGCCGCGCGCCGGACAATCGCTTGCCGTGCGGGCGATTCCGTTTGGTGGTGATGAGGGCGGCGGGAAAAGCATTATTCGCATGGTGGCGATGATTGGGCTGATCGTGGCTACTTGGTACATCGGCGGCGGCGGGCTGGGCGCGTTCTTGCCTGAAGCGCTAGGAATGGCGTTCGGCGCCGGTACCACGGCGTCCGCAGTCTTGGCCGGCGCCGTGACAATCGGCGGGGCGTTGGCGATCAGTGCGCTGATTCCTTTTTCGCTACCCCAACAATCGTATTTACCGGCTGGAACCGGGGGAGGCGAGCTATGCTCGAACATCTAAGTCCACTCCAATTCATCAAGAAACCGGATGGGACGATGGGGCTCAAGGGGCAACCCTCGGTCACACTCGAAACCGTCGAAGGCCAAGGGCAAGTTAAGGGCCGCGACTGGCCAAGCGAGCTTGGCTTACCGCCTTTTTACGAAGATTGGGAAGTCTTGGCCCGCCCACGCGGGATGAGCTCGCGGCGCCTGAGTTTTGTGTTAATGGACGAATCCCCGACGAATCAGAAAGGCCATCCGCGCCTGCGACCCGAGATGATCGAACTGCCGACATCCTGCCAGTTTGAGCTCGGTCATACTGGCTTCGTCGTCGGAATCGTCAATTACTTCGTGCCGCTACTGCGATCACAGAAATTGTCGTGTAATGATGAGCCTGTGCTGTTGCCAAGTAGTGAGCCCTTCTCTCTTCCATTCACCCCTGAAGGCAGCTTTGTCGTCGCACAGGCCCAGTTCTACGATTCAGGATTAGCAGAGGCAGCCTGGCTTGGAATAACACGCGGGATCTTCTCGCACGCATGTCCCGTCATCTTCAAACCGTTTGGCGCGCCGGCAGACACCGGAACGTTGCTGCAGGTCTCACTCGTGCCAGGTGATTTTCCTGGTTGCCCCAACGCCAGAATTCTGAGGCAGTGGGAGGAGGTGTCCGGTGGCTGACAATCCCGAACAGATGAATCAACAACCTAATCTGCGGTTGATCGTCTGTCCACATCCGCTGTCGATCACGCGGGATCGGATCGATGTGCAGATTCCGCCTGGGGCGACAGTGGCCGAGCATCTGCGGGAGATCGGGTGCGAGCTGGATCGACTCAGCGCCATGGTCTACATCGATGACCTGCTGGTCCCGAAGGCCGAATGGGAAACGGCGGTGCCGCAGGCTGGCCAAGTGCTCACCATTCAGACCGTCCCAGCCGGTGGGGGTGACAGAGGCGGCGGGAAACATATTTTGGCCATTGGGGCCTTTTTTGGGTTGATGATGGCCAACCAGTTTTCACGATCAGGTCAATCATCTTTCCCTGGCCTAAATTTCGGGATTCTTCCGGATATGATTAGCCGGATGGTCTCGGGCGGGAGTGCGGCCATGATGGCGAGAGCCGGTCTCTTGCCCCTCTCACCGCTCGGCGGCTGGTTGGCGGTCAGTGCGCTGATTCCTACCCGCGATTTTGAAGACATGGGAGTGAACGAGGAGGTGTCCAATGGCTGAAAATCGCGAACTCGCGTTGGTGCTGAAGCTGGTCGCCGATCAGTTCCAAAATGAAATGAAAAAATCCGGCGGGGTGGTCGGCGAGTTCCAGAAGTTCATCGGCGATTGGCGGACGCAGCTCACGCTGGCCGGCACGGCGCTGTTCGCCATTGCGAAGAGTACGGCCAATTTCGGCGAAGAGGCGCTCAAGAGCTCGCAGCGCCTCGGCCTGATGGTCGAGACGACGACGGCGTTGAAGTACGCGGCGCACCTGGCCGATGTGCCGATGTCGACGCTGGAAGTGAGTCTGAAGAAACTCTCGCAGAATGCCGTCGAAGCGGCCGCCGGGACCGGCGAAGGGGCCAAGCTCTTTGCCTCGCTCGGGATCAGCGCCACTGAGGCCTCCGGCAAAATCAAGCCGCTCGATCAATTGTTGTTTGAGTTTCAAGATCGACTGCGCGGGGTCGACAATCAAGCGCAATTTGTCGATGCCGGGGTCAAGGCCTTTGGCCGGTCATTCTTAGAGATCGTGCCGTTCATAAAACAGGGCTCGGCGGCGACGAAAGAGGCGATGGAGGAAGGCCGCAAGCTAGGTGCCACGATGTCGGGCGAACAGGCGCAGGCGGCGTCACGCTTCAACGATGAATTGAAACGGCTTGATGCACAGCTGATGGGCGTGAAGTTCTCGATCGGGAACGCGCTGATTCCGACGATGCGCGAGCTGATCGAATTGTTCCGGACGGTGGGGGTTGGGCCGGGACTCGGTGAGGGGCTGAAATTCATCCATTTCAATCTGCTCGCGATCAATACGGCGATCAAAGACTTGCAGGCCGGGTCGCAATGGCTGTTCGGGAAGGGCAAGGACGCGCTGACGTTTGAACAGTTCCGTGGCCGGCTGGCCGAGAATGAGGCGTCCGCAAAACGGTCCTGGTTCGAGGCACAGCATCCCGGCGTGCTCAGTACCCCCGGCAATGTGCTGTCTGGCGGGGCAGGCGGGACAGGTGGGGCCTTGCCTGGTGGTGGCTCAACGATCGCGGCCAGCGATGCAGATCATGATGCAAAGTTGGCGAAGGCGCTGAACGAGATTTGGCAAACGAACCAGCGGTCGTTAGAGATCCAGGATCGACAGTTCGGTGAGGTGATCGCGCAGTGGGGTGAGCGTACCCGGGTGATCGAGGCGATTGAAGCCCGTCAGCGAGAGGCCCGTGAGGCTGGTGTCAAGGCGCTGACTGAGTACGCGGAAGCGGAATTCAAGCGGGACGATGAGATGCTGGCCCATGCGGCGGCGGTCCAAGAGGCTCGCGGCGTGATGATCCGCGATTCGACAAAGCTCGAAGTGCATCTGCGTGAGCAGGCGCTGGCCGAGCAAGTGGCGGCCAACCGGACCTTCTTCGACGAATGGAAGATCGGGATGGATAAGTATGTGCGCGATACCAATTCCGGATTCGGCCTCGGCGCGGATCTCGCGCGGCGGACGGCGCAGACGATGGAGCAGAGCTTCCGGCAGTTGTTCTTCGATGTGTGGGACCGGAAGATCGAGAATATGGCCGATGTACTAGAGAGCCTGGGTGATTTTGCGAAGCAGGTGCTGGGCACGGTGTTTTCACAGTTGGCGACGAAGGCCGTTTTAAGCTCGTTCGGCTTCGGCGGCAGCATTCCCGCGTTTGCGTCCGGTGGCGCCGTGTTTGGGCCGACGCTCGCGCTGGTCGGCGAGAACGCCTCGCGCAGTAATCCCGAATATATCGGGCATGCGAATCAGCTGGGCCTCGGCAGCGGACTCAATCTGACGTTCATTGTAAATAATCAATCCGGTGCCGAGGTTGGCCAACCTGTTGTCAGCCAAGGTCCTGACGGACGAAGAATCATTGAGATGACGATCAAGAACGCAGTGCGCGGCATGATTCAGGGTGGTGATATGGATAAGTCGATGTACCAACGATTTGGGTTGAATCCCGTTCCGGGGCGAAGATGATCATTCAATCGAAAGCAAAGGTGTGTCTGTGTCTCTGCGTGGACGATGAGAAGGAGATCCGCTTCGAGGATCGCGGACCGGTTGTGCTCCCAGCAAAGTGGGCGGTGCCGGCGGTCCTCGCCTTTCCCGACGACATCGAGGTGATCTCGTCGCTGAATCCTGGCCCTGGGTGTGAAATTCTGTTCACGAGTGAAACCGGTGAAGTCTTACGGGGTATGGCACTACTACCAAAGCTCACCTATCAAGGAGCGTCGTCGTTCTTGGTCATGGTGGGAGAAACCGGCCGCCTTGTGCCCACTGAGCGGATTGTGGGTGTGAACGCTTCCCCGCTATTCCGCCTCGTCAGTCAGGCCGTCGACGTCATGGGCACTCCCGAGGCCAAAACCATGGGCGCAGACGTTATCATGGCCCTCCTGGGTTTAGATCCTGAAGAGTAGGCACTGTGGCTTTGTCCGTACACCCTACTTGACCGTTCTAACAGAAACGAGACCCCTAGTGACCGATAGAGTCAGGAACATGGAGGAAGCGGATTTCTGATCCCGCGTATGACAAATGAGACCGTTGACCCTTCAAGAAGCCGCGCAGTTTCTCCGGATGTCGAGATCGTCCCTGTACCAGCGGAAGGACATCCCTCGATATCGTCGTATTGAGAAGTTCGCCGGCATCGTCGGCGAATCGCAGAAATTCATCGGCGATTGGAAGACACCTTTCAAAGGAGGAGCGCTCATGGACAAGCTGACCGTTACCATGATGAATTTTGACGAAGCCCAAGCCGCCTTTAATGCCGCATCGGATGTCAGCGCTCGGTTCGCTAAAACAGCGTTATTTCGCTTTGCGCGGCGTGTGGCTAAGAACACGAAGCGTAACTATCTGCACGGCGGCGCCGGGATTAAGGGCGGGCGCTGGGCCCGGCTCAGCGATAAGAGCATTCGCGGATTTACTGTCGGCGGGGATCTCTCGAATCTGAAAGCGGTCTCGAAAGTCTCGCGCATCGTGCGCACGCACGTCGAGGGCGCGGTCATTACTCCACGGCAGGCAGGTTATCTCTATCTGACTAAAAAATCCGGGGTGGCCGGCCCGGGGAGTGTATTTGCGCTGATGCGCGCCGTGACGATCCCGGCGCGGATTCCGTTTGAGTCGGTCTGGAGGGGAGAATTACCTCGGGGAACGAAAGAAGTTGGGGACGCCATCCACCGTGCGGTCAATCTCAGCCTAGATCAGCGGATGAAAGTGATTTCACAATATCTCAATAAGGTCGTCTCACATAGCTGAAATCGCTCTGAGCTCGCATGTCGATCGGATTTATGATGAACAGCCGAAGATGGATGGGGAACAGAAAAATCGATGTCGCGCCTCAGTGTAGGGGCAAAAGCTTTCACTGCACAATGCATTCACCCGTGCTTGACGGACAATTTCCGGTTGTATCCCTTCTTCAAAGTCTGGTGGGCAAGTTTTGAACTCTTAATCCCTTATTCGATCGAGCGTATGACGAATGAGACCGTTGACCCTTCAAGAAGCCGCGCAGTTTCTCCGGATGTCGAGATCGTCCCTGTACCAGCGGAAGGACATCCCTCGATATCGTCGTGTTCGATCAGGACGAGCTTGAGGCCTGGGTACGCACCGGCCGCATTGAACCCGCTCCTCTAGCAGGCTCGGCTGCCGGCATGCTCACGACTGTTCCAGGTCTACGCGAGAGGCCCGGTGTGCTCCGCGCAGTGCCTGCGAGCGACGATCTAGACATTCAGGCCGTAGCCGTCTACCATCGCAATTCCCGATATCGCTGAGCACCGCATGGGCTATACGATCAGCAAGCGACCGACGAAGAAGGGCCTGGCCTTCGATCTGTACGTCCGCTGGAAGGGCGTGCGGTATCGCCCGCTCCTCGGCTACGATCTCACCAAAGAGCAGGCTGAGACGGCCGCCATTGCCATGATGGCCAAGATCCAGGCTGAGTCTATAACACCAGAACGCCCGCAGAGTGAACGCACTCTCCGTGATCTGCTGCCGTTGTTTTGGGATAGCTTTACCGTCAAGAAGCGGATCGATCGCGTAAGACCCAAAGGGATTCTCGACAATTATCTTCTGCCGACATTTGGTCATCGCTCTTTGTCTTCCCTCACCCCCAAGGACGGGTTGGATTACGTTCTGAAACGGCAGCAGGACAACGCCGAGGCTAGCACCATCAGACGGGAGTGGCAGGTGTTGATGCGCTTACTCAATCTCGGTGAGCGCTATGACTGGCTGGATAAGAATCGGCTCAAGGCTGTGGAATTGCCTGATACCAAACGTCGGACGCGAGTAGCCATGGGCCCCGAACTCGAAGCCATTCGCCTCTTGCGTGATCGTGTCACGCCGAAAGTGCTGAGCGAGCTGTGGCGAGTGGTGGTTGCGGAACTCAATACCGGACTCAGGCAGTCGAAGCTCTTGAGCATTGATCGATCGTGGATCCGCCAAGAGTCGGACGGGTGGTGGTTGGTACTCCCGCCAAGTGCAACGAAGCTGAAGGGCACCCCGCCGAGGATTCCGCTCAACGCCTCAGCCTTATGGGCGCTCCGAGATCCATTGCCTTCACTCACAGATGGTCGAGCGTTTCGCCGCTGGACCGATGTTCGCGCCTTCAAGAAGTACTGGGCCAGGGTCTGCGATCTAGCGAAGATCCAAGACCTGCACTTTCACGACCTTCGACACACATTCGCGACCCGATTGCAGGGGCTAGGTGTCGATTACGAAGTGCGGCAAGCTCTCTTGGGCCATCGGATGCCGGGTATGACTGCCAGCTATTCCCATGGCGGGCCTGAGTGGGATCGGAAGGTCCGAGAGGCAGTCGCGAAACTCGATTCTGCCTTCAAAATGTCCTATGGATTGTCCTATGAACGCCCAGCTGTCGCGGTGGGTGATCCTAACCTATTGAAAAGTGGTGAGCCGGCTGGGACTCGAACCCAGGGCCCTCGCCTTAAAAGGGCGATGCTCTACCGACTGAGCTACCGGCTCACACAGGAACAGGGGAATCGACGATCGTCACAGGTCATTCGTGAAAACTCAGGCACCGGGCGGGGCTATCCTACCATTGACGAATGCCTGATGACTATTGACGTTGCTCACCGTCGCTTCGGGCGGCGGCGGGAACAGTCCAACGGATTGCGGAGCATGATCGTTTCTGTCCGTTTGGACCCGGTCGAGATCATGTCGATCCGGCATTGCGCCAGCTCTTCGATGCGGGCCAGATAGCGTTTCGCCTCCGCCGGCAGCTGCTTGTACGCGGTGGCTCCGGTCGTCGAAGCAGTCCACCCCTTCATCCGCTGATAGACCGGCTCGCAGTGGGTCAACACGTCCAGATCCGACGGCATCTCTTTATAGAGCACGCCTCCGTGCCTGTAGCCGACACAGAGCTTCAGTTCCTTGCAGCCATCGAGCACATCAAGTTTGGTGACGGCCAGAGAACTCAACCCGTTGACCTGGACCGCTTGACGAACCAGGACTGCATCGAACCAGCCACATCGTCTGGCGCGCCCGGTCGTCGAGCCGAATTCTCTCCCTCGTTCCTGCAAACCTTGGCCGACTTCATCGGTGAGCTCGGTCGGGAACGGTCCGCTGCCCACTCTGGTGGTATAGGCCTTCGCGATACCGAGGACCGCATCGATCATCGTGGGCCCCACACCGGTGCCCGTGCAGGCCCCTCCAGCCGAGGCGCTGGACGAAGTCACATAGGGATACGTGCCGAAGTCCACGTCCAGATGTGTGCCTTGCGCCCCTTCGAACAACACTGTCTTGTTCTTCTCGATGGCCCGATTCAGGAGCACGACCGTATCGACGAGATAGCTCTTGAGCCGATCGGCATAACCCATGTATTGGTCGAACACCTTGTCGACCTGGAAGGTCTCGACCTTGTAGAGACGCTCCAGAAACCAGTTCATCTCGACCAGATTTTCTTCCAGTTTCTTCCTGAACAATGGGGGATTCAACAGATCGCCGGTGCGAATGCCCACCCGCGCCATCTTGTCGGCATAGGACGGTCCGATACCCCGCCCGGTAGTGCCGATCTTCCGCAACCCCTTCGACTGCTCCGACGCCCGGTCGAGCGCCTTATGATACGGCAGGATCAGGTGCGCGCGCCGGCTGACGGCGAAGTTCTTGCCGATCACAATACCCTTGGCTTGGAGCTGATCCATTTCTTCGATCAGCGACCCGGGATCCACACAGGTAGTCCGCCGGTACAAAATGCCCGACGGAATGAGATGAAAAATGTAGGTCCCCTGTTCATTGATGACCGTATGTCCCGCGTTGGAGCCGCCCTGATAGCGCACAACGAAGTCGGCATCCCTGGCCAGGATATCGACGATCTTGCCCTTGCCTTCATCGCCCCATTGGGCGCCGATTATGACGAGATTACCCATGATCTGTGACTACCCGGTGCTTGGCCCACACGAAAAAATGGCTCTGACCCGACTGGGAGATCAGAGCGAGGGGCTCATGGTAGGGTTCCGCCTTTCCCTTTGTCAAGCCACTCCTCCGACTCGGAATGGCGATCAGATCAGGAATCGTACCGGTGTACGCTTCAGCCTATTCCGAGTACCGGTGACTCGCCGAGCTTTGTGGGAGCGGGTTTTCAGCTGCCGGATGGCCGTTGGTTTTCTTGACTGGTCAGGACCTGCGTGTTAGCATGCCCCCACTTCTCGCGAAGTATCCATATCGCAACGAATCAGCGTGGGGCTGTAGCGCAGTTGGGAGCGCGCGTGAATGGCATTCACGAGGTCGCCGGTTCAATCCCGGCCAGCTCCACCAAACCGCACTTCGTGTGACCCGGCGGCTATTTTGAGGTTTATCGTAATTGCGCCGCCGGAAAATCACCCTACGTGCCAGACAGTTTTCTGATACTACACTAGCGCCCGCTGCCGCTGGACAGTCACCTCGCATGATTCACAGTCTGAGAATGCCACATACGCTTGTATCACCGGAGTTGTTCATCAACTTCGAGCTGCCACGCCTCCCGACCTGCTAGCTTCTGCTGCAACGTCTCTGATCAATAGACCCGTTGACTCATTTTTACACAGAAGGTTTGCGCACATGCTTCAAATTGAATCCGTCAGCAAGCAATACTCGACGAAGGTGCTGCTCACCGAAGCATCCGCGCATCTCCGTCCAAATTCACGGGTCGGTCTGGTCGGGCCGAACGGCGCGGGCAAAACCACGCTCTTCCGCATGGTCCTGGGGGAAGA
>LNFM01004745.1_pt1 | contig 27254 bp, 19 predicted proteins | sample 596031 | NCBI WGS metagenome assembly LNFM01 (sample SAMN04254537, study PRJNA301005) | activated carbon metagenome | isolation source: dual media filters at the Ann Arbor, Michigan drinking water treatment plant | place: USA: Ann Arbor
CGAAGGGCGCTTCACCTACTTCTCGACGGCCGAGACGCAAGAAGGCCTCGGCCTGGTCAACCTCCTCGGTCGCACCCGCAACGATTTCGCCCGGAAGGATCCCGACAACCTGGTCCGGCTCGATTGCATCAACGAGAAGGTGCGTGCGCGCGAATCGTTTCGCAACATGCCCTATGTCGTCGAGACTGACGGCGGGCCTGCCCGCTGGTGCGAGATCAGTGGAAGCCCGAAGTACGACAGCGCTGGTGTCTTCGAGGGGTACCGTGGCGTCGGTCGCGACATCACCCCCTTGGTGGAAGCACGGGAGCAGCTCGAGCAGCGGCAAGCCGAGCACCAGCGGCAGTCGGACCTGCTCCGGGCCATCTTTGCCAATGTTCCTGCCGGCATCGCAGTCTACAACCGGAATTCCGAGCTGGTGGCCTGGAACGAGCGCTGCATCGAGATCGTCGGAGCAGATCCCTCCATCATCCGCGTCGGTGTCACGGCGCGCGAGATCGTTGCCTCACGGGCGAGGGCAGGCGAATACGGCCCCGGGGTCGATCCGGAGGCGGTGGCCGATCAGGTGGTGGCCAGCCTGTTGGCCGGCGAGATGGACTTCGCCGGGCATGTCCGGCCGAACGGCCTTGCCTTCGAGATGCACCGCGGTCGTCTGCCGGAAGGCGGGTCGGTGTCGATCTATCTCGACATCACCGAACGCAAGCGCAACGAGCAGGAACGGCGGGCGGCGGCGGAGGCCCTCGCCGAGCTGAACGAAACGCTCGAGAGACGGATCTCGGCGCGGACGGCGGAACTTGCCGAGAACGACCGCTTCCAGCGTACCCTCATGTCGAATGTCCCGGGGATGGTCTATCGCACGCTCAGGGAGGGGCCTCGCTGGACGCTGGAGTTCGCCAGCGAAGGCAGCCGTGCGCTGATCGGCGTCGCCCCCGAAGACCTCATGAGTGGCCGCATACGGGCGCAACTGCTGATCCACCCGGACGAGCAGGAAGCGGTACGATCGAAGGTCAAGGCCGATCTCGCGCTCGGCGACTCCTTCGAGGCGGAGTATCGGGTGCGGCGGGCCGATGGCAAGTGGCGCTGGGTCCTGGACCGAGCCAGGGCGATCCGGTCGGAGAGCGGCGAGATCGTGGCGCTCGAAGGCCTCGTGCTCGACGTCGATGACCGCAAGACGATGGAGCAGCAGCTTCATCAGGCGCAGCGCATGGAGGCGATCGGCCAGCTGACGGGCGGCCTGGCGCACGACTTCAACAACTACCTGGCCGTGATCCTGGGCAACCTCGACATGCTCGCCGAGCGCGGGCAGGGCGATCCGGAAGCGACCAAGCTGGTCCAGGCCGCGATCTCCGGGGCACAGCGTGGCGCCGAGCTGACGCGCAGCCTGCTCGCCTTCTCGCGGCGTCAGCCGCTCGACCCCAAGGTGCTCGATGTCGGTGAGCGAATCGGCGACGTCGTGCGACTGCTGAGACGCACGGTCGGAGAGCGCATTGCGCTGGAGCTGCGGGTAGCCCCCAACCTGTGGCCCGTGAAGATCGACGGCGCCCAGCTCGACAGCACCATGATCAACCTCGCCAACAACGCGCGCGATGCCATGCCGTCGGGCGGCACGGTGACGATCGTGGTGCGCAACGCGCCGGCCGACATGACCGACGCCCCGGCCGGCGATCACGTTCTGGTGGAGGTCAGGGACTGCGGGGTCGGCATGGACGCAGCGACCCTGGCAAAGGCTTTCGATCCGTTCTTCTCGACCAAGGGAGCCGGTCGTGGCAGCGGCCTCGGGTTGAGCATGGTCCATGGCTTCGTGCATCAATCCGGAGGCGGAATCCGGCTCGCCAGCACAGTGGGCGAGGGCACGACCGTGCGACTGTTCCTTCCGCGCTCCATCGTGCAATCGCCGGCTTTGTCGAAGCCTGCTGCAGCGAAATACCCGCGCGGCACCGAGAACGTCGTTCTCGTCGACGACAACGATGCCGTACGCGAAACCGTGGCCGAGACCTTGAGGTCGCTCGGCTATCGCGTGACCGAGGCGGCGAGCGGCGATGCCGCCCTGAAGCTGCTCGAGGAAAGCGCCGGCGAGTACGATCTCGTGGTGAGCGACATGGTGATGCCGGGCAAGATCGACGGCTCGGCCCTCGGCCGGATCGTACGCGAGCGCTGGACAAATCTCGGCATCCTGTTGACGACAGGGTTCGCCGGCGACCCCGACGCCACATCCTCCGGGCTCGTGGCGGACTTCGACATCCTGACGAAGCCCTTTCGCAAGGAGGAGTTGGCCCGCGCCATGAGACGTACGCTGGAGAGGGCGAGGTAGACCAGGGAAAGGGCGCTCAGTTTCGTCGCGCTCTCGCCCCGGTAGTGTCACACTCGGCGCTCACGGTGGTCGAGTTTCGCCCGGGAGCGCCCATGCACCGTATTCTGTCCGTCATTGCCCTCGCGGGCCTGCTTGCGTTTCCCACCCTGGCCGCCGCCCAGGAGCTCGCGCTGAAGCGCGTCATGCTGTCGTCCGGCGGTCTCGGGTACTTCGAGTACGAGGCCACGATCGAGGGCGACGCGACGCTCAAGCTGACGGTCGGCTTGCAGCAGGTCGACGACGTGCTGAAAAGCCTGGTCGTCTACGACGACAAGGGCGGCGTCGGCGGGCTGAGCCTGCCGGGACGCGAGCCGCTGGCCCAGGCTTTCAAGGACCTGCCGTTCGATCAGGAATCACTGGGCTCGCCCGCGCATCTGTTGTCGACCCTGAAGGGCGCCCAGGTCACGGTTGGCGGCAGTCGGTCGATGACCGGCCGCATCGTCTCGGTCCAGGAGGAGACCGTTGCGCTCGGCGATGGCAAGGCCACGACCGCCCGCACGCGCGTGACCCTGCTGACCGACCGCGGCCTTCAGCAGTTCATCCTGGAGGACGCCGAGAACCTGCAGTTCGCCGACGCGAGCCTGCGCGACAAGGTCGGCCAGGCGTTGCTCGCCATCCAGACCAACCGGGCCAAGGAGGCGCGCACCCTCGACCTCGCCATGCGCGGCGAGGGAAGGCGGACGGTGCGAGTCGCCTACATCGTCGAGGTGCCGGTATGGAAGGCATCGTACCGGCTGACCCTCGGTGCCGATCCCACGGCGCCGCGCTCGGGCCTGCAGGGCTGGGCCACGGTCGAGAACCTGAGCGGGCAGGATTGGAAGAACGTCGAGCTGACCCTGGTGTCGGGCCGCCCGGTGGCATTCCGCCAGGCCCTCTACAATGCCTACTACGTGGTGCGGCCCGAGGTGCCGATCGAGGTCGCTGGCCGGCTGATGCCGGGCGTCGATCGCGGCGGCGTCGACGCGGCCAGGCAACGCGCCAAGGAGGTACCCCCGCCACCACCGGCGCCGGCCACTGCGCCAATGCAGAATCGGCGCTACCAGTCCGAGACGGCGGCAGCAGGGCGCGCGCCGGCAGAGATCGCGGCTGCCGCCGATCAGGTCGAGGCGACCGATGCGGCCACCCAGGTCGTGTTCAAGTTCCCGCGCGCGGTCACCGTCGACAACGGGCGCACGCTGTCGATCCCGATCATCGACCGCCAGGTGCCGGCCATACGTCTGGCGCTTTATCAGGCCGATGCCGCGTCACGCAATCCGTTGGCGGCGATCAGGCTGACCAATGACGGCGACACCGGCCTGCCCCCCGGCATCATCACGCTCTACGAGCGCGACAGGGCGGGGGCGGTGGCCTATGTCGGCGATGCCCGGCTGTCGGCGTTCCCGATCGGCGAGACCCGGTTGCTGGCCTATGCGCTGGACGAGAAGATCGTCGTCGAGCGCGAGGCGGCGCAGACGGACCGGCTCGCGACCGGGACGATCGCCAAAGGTGCGCTGCAGGTTTCGCGGATCGCCCGGCAGACCACGACCTACCGCGTCAAGGGGCCGGCCAAGGAGCCGCGCCAGCTGGTCGTCGTGCAGCGCCGCCTGCCGGGATGGACCCTGGTCAATCCCGACGCCAAGGGCGTCGAGCTGAGCGAAGGCAACTATCGCATTCCGTTCCAGCTTCCGGGCGGCGACAAGACCCAGGTCTTCGAGGTCGTGCAGGAGCAGACCCAGCACCAGCAGCTGCGCCTGCTCGATGCCTCGGCCGATCAGATCCGGATTTATGTCGACGCGCGCGAGTTCGATGCGAGGACGCGCGAAGCGCTGACCCGGGTGTTGCAGCTCCAGGCCACTGTCGCCGATGCCCAACGTCGGTTGACGCAGGCCGACCAGGAACGTCAGCAGATCGTCCAGGAACAGTCCAGGCTGCGCGACAACCTCGCCAGAGTACCGGCGAACAGCGACCTGCAGCGCCGCTACCTTGCGACGCTCGACAGGCAGGAGAGCGAGCTCGAGGCAATCGCCAAGCGTCGCGCCGAGGCCGACAAGGCCGTCGAGGCGGCGCGCGAGGCTCTGCGCAGCTACGTGGCGCAGCTCGGGTAAAGCTCATCAACTGAAGCCTCACCCCGCCCGCAGAGTCCTCACCGCATCGTCGCGGCGGAAGAGGTAGAGGAGCGCGCGCAGGGCCGTGCCGCGGGCCGACTCGAGGTCGGGGTCGCGGTCGATCACCAGCCTGGCATCGTCGCGCGCGGCCTGGAGCAGCTCTCCGTGCGCGGCCAGATCGGCCAGGCGCATGTCGGGCAGGCCGCTCTGGCGGGTACCCAGCAGCTCGCCGGCGCCGCGCAGGCGCAGGTCCTCCTCGGCAATGCGAAACCCGTCCTCGGTCTCGCGCATGATCGCCAGGCGCGCGCGCGCGGTCTCGCCGAGCGGCTGGGCATAGAGCAGCAGGCAGGTCGATCGGGCGCTGCCGCGGCCGACGCGGCCGCGCAGTTGGTGAAGCTGCGCCAGGCCGAAGCGCTCGGCATGCTCGACGACCATGACGGTCGCAGCGGGCACGTCGACGCCGACCTCGATGACCGTCGTGGCGACCAGCAGCGACAGGCGCCCCTCGGCGAAGGCCGACATTGTCGCCTCGCGCTCGGCGCTCTTCAGCCGACCATGCAGCAGGCCGACCTTGCCGGGAAAGCGCGCCTTCAGCAGGTCGAACCGTTCCTCGACATTGGCGAGATCGATCTCCTCCGATTCCTCGATCAGCGGGCAGACCCAGTAGACGCGGGCGCCGCCGGCGATCTGCCGCCCGACGCCATCGGCCACCTCGCCGATTCGTTCGAGCGGCAGGGCGCGGGTATCGATCGGTTGCCGCCCGGCCGGCTTCTCGGTGAGCTTGGACACATCGAGATCGCCATAGGCCGCCAGCATCAAGGTGCGCGGGATGGGCGTCGCCGTCATCACCAGCAGGTCCACGGCGTGACCCTTCGACGACAGCGCCATGCGCTGATGCACGCCGAAGCGATGCTGCTCGTCGACGACGGCGAGCGCCAGGTCGGCGAACTGGACATCCTCCTGCACCAGCGCATGGGTGCCGACGACCAGCGATATCGCGCCATCGGCCAGACCCTGCAGGGTTTCCCGCTTCTGCTTCTGGCCGTCGCGGCCCGTCAGCAGGGCGAGGCGCACGCCGGCCGCTTCGGCGAGCGGCACGATGGTGGCGTAATGCTGACGGGCCAGCAGCTCGGTGGGCGCCATCAGGGCCGCCTGGGCGCCGGCCTCGACGCAGATCAGCATGGCCAGGAAGGCGACCAGTGTCTTGCCGCTGCCGACGTCGCCCTGGAGGAGGCGCACCATGCGTTCGGGCTTCGCCATGTCGCAGGCGATCTCGTCGAGCGCCGTGCTCTGGCTGCCCGTCAGGGCGAAGGGCAGTGCCGCGAGCGCCGTCGCACGCAGCCGCCCATCGCCCTCGGTGGCGCGGCCGGCGATCGTGCGGTTGTGATGACGGACCAGCGCGATGGCGAGCTGGCTCGCCAGCAGCTCGTCGAAGGCGAGGCGGGCGCGGGCGGGGTGATCGGGCGCGAGATCGGCTTCCTCGCCGGGGGCATGGGCCCGCACCAGCGATGCCCGCCAGCCGGCCCAGCGGTTGCGCGCCAGGAAGGCAGGGTCCTGCCATTCCGCCAGCTCGGGTGTCCGCTCGAGGGCGGTGCCGATTGCCTTCTGCACGACCTTCTGGGTGAGCCCGGCGGTGAGGCCATAGACCGGCTCGACGCGCAGGACCTGGTCGCGCTGCTCGGGCGGCACCACGTGGTCGGGGTGGGTCATCTGGACCTCGCCCTGGTAGAGCTCGACCTTGCCACTCACGATGCGCTGCTCGCCGACCGGCAGCAGCTTCTTGAGGTAGTCCTCACGCCCATTGAAGAACGTGAGGGTGATCCGGCCGGTCTCGTCGCTGCACGACACGCGGTAGGGATGGCGCGGCGAACGGGGTACGTGGTGCTCGTCGATTGCGACGGTGAGCGTCGCGATCTCGCCGGCGCGTGCCTGGGCAATGTCCGGCGCGTGGCGCCGGTCGACGATGGCGAAGGGAAGGCGCCACAGCAGGTCGACGAGAAGCGGACCAGCCAGCTTCTCGAGCAGCTTGCCCAGGCGCGGCCCAATTCCGGGCAGCGACGTCGTCTGGGCGAACAGGGGGGTAAGGTTCTGCGGACGCATGGTTGCCAAGCTTGAGGGCCACGTGACTTGGCCATCGCCGCCGCCTATATGCTACGCCCCTTTGGGGCCGGCCCTGGGGAAAACATGGCGGGCGAGACAGATCTCGACACCAGGCGCAAGCGGCTGCTCTACCGCAGCGTCTATCGCGGCAACAAGGAGAACGACATTCTCCTGGGCCAGTTCGCGCGCGACCATATCGCCACCTTGGACGAGGCCGAGCTCGACCAATATGAGCGCCTGCTGGCGGCCGCCGACAACGACATCTTCGACTGGGTCTCCGGCCAGGCCGAGGTCCCGCCGGAAGCGGATACCCCGGTATTGCGCAGGCTTATGGCGTTCCGCGTGAGGTTTTAGGGTCATGAGTGCTCTTTTCATTCTCCTCCCCAGCTGCGCTGGGGAGGTGCCCCGTCTTACGGGGCGGAGGGGTCATGAGTCACGAGAGACGACGGGGCCCATGGCTCATGACCCCTCCGTCGCCTTAAGACGGCGACACCTCCCCAGCGAAGCTGGGGAGGAGGATCTGAGATGCGCCTGCTCCCTCAGACGGAAATTGAATCCATGACTACCCTCTCCGAAACCCTGGCCGCGATCGCGCGTCGGGCCGGGCGGTGGACGATCGCCGGCTTGCCGGAGGGTGCCGATTCACTCGTGCTTGCCGAGCTCGCACGCACGACGGGCGGGCGGGACATTCTGCACGTGGCGCGCGACGGCCAGCGGCTGGAGCGCCTGCAGGACGGCCTGCGCTTCTTCGCGCCCGACCGCGAGGTCCTGATCTTCCCGGCCTGGGACTGCCTGCCCTACGACCGAATGTCGCCCCATCCCGACATCGTCGCCGAGCGTCTGGAGACCCTGGTGCGCCTCGCCGCGCCGCGCCCGTCCGGAGTGCCGGCCCGCATCATCCTGGCCTCGGTCGGCGCGACGCTGCAGAAGGTGCCGCCGCGCAGCCTCTACGCCGAGGCGGCCGTCGTCCTGCGGCGCGGCCAGACCGTCGACGTCGCCTGGCTGACGCGTTTCCTGGGCGAGAACGGCTACGGCCGTTCCGAGACCGTGATGGAGCCGGGCGAGTATGCCGTGCGCGGCGGTCTGATCGATCTCTACCCGCCCGGCACCGACGAGCCGCTGCGTCTCGACCTGTTCGGCGATTCGCTGGAAGCGATCCGCTCCTTCGATCCCATGAGTCAGCGCTCGACCGGCGCGCGCGACGAGGTCGTCCTGTTGCCGGTAAGCGAGGTGCTGCTGACCGACGCCTCGATCGCGCGCTTCCGTGGCGGCTACCGCGAGCTGTTCGGCAGCGCCGCCGATGATGTGCTGTACGAGGCTGTCTCGGCCGGCCAGCGCCATGTCGGCATGGAGCATTGGCTGCCGCTTTTCCACGAGCGTCTGGAGACCCTGCTCGATTACTGCGGCGAGGCGATCGTCACGGCCGACCACCAGATCGCCGAGGCCTTCCAGGCGCGCCACGAGCTGATCGCCGACTACTACGACGCCCGCCTGAAGACCGGCGCCAAGGGGGGCATGAGCGGCGCCGCCGACTACCGGCCGGTGCCGCCCGAGCGGCTCTATCTGAAGCCGTCCGAATGGGAGCGCCTGCTCGACGGCCACACCGTGGCCCAGTTGACCACTTTCGACAGCACGCCGGACTTGGTCAACGCCATCGACCTGCACGGCCGTCGACACGAGGGTTTCGCCCAGGCGCGAACCGCACAGGGCGTCAACCTGTTCGACAAGGTGGCCGAGCACGTCAAGGCGGCGAACGACGCGGGCCGGCGCGTGGTGATCGCAGGCTACACCGAAGGCTCGGCCAATCGCCTGCAGCATCTGCTGCAGGAGCACGGCGCCACCACGCCGGTGCCCGTCGCCGACTACGCCATGGTGCTCGGCCTGCCGCCGGGCGCGCTCGGCATCGCCGTGTGGCCGCTCGACCATGGCTTCGTGCTCGAGGCGCTCGAGGTCATCGGCGAGGAGGACATCCTCGGCGACCGCCTGTCACGCCCGGCCAGGAAGCGGCGGCCGTCCGAACGGTTCATCGCCGAGGCCTCGGCGCTGAGCGAGGGCGACCTGGTCGTCCATCGCGAGCACGGCGTGGGACGCTACGAGGGGCTGGTGACCCTGGAGATTCAGAACGCCCGGCACGACTGCCTGAGGCTCACCTACGAGGGCGGCGACAAGCTCTTCGTGCCGGTCGAGAACATCGACGTGCTGAGCCGTTACGGTGCCTCGGAGGAGGGCGCGCCGCTCGATCGCCTGGGCGGCGTCGCCTGGCAGTCGCGCAAGGCGCGGCTCGAGCAGCGCATCGCCGACATGGCCGACCGGCTGATCCGGATCGCCGCCGAGCGCGCCGTGCGGCGCGGCGAGACGATGAGCCCGCCCGACGGGCTCTACGAGGAGTTCTGCGCCCGCTTCCCCTATGTCGAGACCGACGACCAGCTCCAGGCGATCGCCGACGTCATGGAAGATCTGTCATCGGGCAAGCCGATGGACCGCCTGATCTGCGGCGATGTCGGATTCGGCAAGACCGAGGTCGCGCTGCGCGCCGCCTTCGCCGCCGCCCTGTCGGGCAAGCAGGTGGCGGTGATCGGCCCGACCACGCTGCTGGCGCGCCAGCATCATCGCACCTTCGTCGAGCGGTTCGCCGGCCTGCCGGTGCGCGTCGGCCGGCTGTCGCGGCTGGTCGGCGCCAAGGAGGCCAAGGCGACCAGGGAAGCGATGAAGGAGGGCACGCTCGACATCGTCGTCGGCACCCATGCGCTGCTCGCCAAGAGCGTCGAGTTCAAGGATCTTGGCCTGCTGATCGTCGACGAGGAGCAGCATTTCGGAGTCGCCCACAAGGAGCGGCTGAAGGAGCTGCGCGCCGACGTGCACGTGCTGACGCTCACGGCGACACCGATCCCCCGCACCCTGCAGCTCGCGCTCACCGGCGTCCGCGACATGAGCGTGATCGCCACGCCGCCGGTCGACCGGCTGGCCGTGCGGACCTTCGTCACGCCCTTCGACGGCGTCACCGTCCGCGAGGCGCTGCTGCGCGAGCAGTACCGCGGCGGCCAGACCTTCTACGTCTGCCCGCGCATCGAAGACATGGCGCAGGTGGCCAACGACCTGCGCGAGCTGGTGCCCGAGATTCGCCTCGGCATGGCGCATGGCCGCCTGCCGCCGACCACCATCGAGAACACCATGCAGGATTTCGTCGACGGCAAGTTCGACGTGCTGCTGTCGACCAACATCGTGGAGAGCGGGCTCGACATCCGCAACGCCAACACCATGGTGATCCACCGTGCCGACATGTTCGGCTTGGCCCAGCTCTACCAGCTGCGCGGCCGCATCGGTCGCGGCAAGACCCGGGCCTACGCCTACCTCACCGTGCCGCCGGGGCGGGCGCTGAACGAGGCGGCGGCCAAGCGGCTCGAGGTGATGCAGACACTCGACACCTTGGGCGCCGGCTTCCAGCTCGCCAGCCACGATCTCGACATCCGCGGCGCCGGCAACCTCCTGGGCGAGGAGCAGTCCGGCCACATCCGCGAGGTCGGCATCGAGCTCTACCAGCAGCTGCTGGAGGAAGCGGTCGAGGCGGCGCGCGGGCAGGCGCGCGAGGCCGCGCGCGCCAACTGGTCGCCCCAGCTCAATCTCGGCATCCCGGTCCTGATCCCGGAGGAGTACGTCTCCGACCTGTCGGTGCGCATGGGCCTCTACCGGCGGATCGGCGGGCTCGCCAACCAAGCCGAGATCGATTCGTTCGCCGCCGAGATGGTCGACCGGTTCGGCAAGATGCCGGCGGAAGCCGAGTTCCTCCTGAACACCGTGGCGCTGAAGCTGCTGTGCCGCGCCGCCGGGGTGGAGCGCATCGATGCCGGCGAGAAGGCGGTCGTGCTGTCGCTGCACGACAACAAGTTCGCCAATCCCGACAGGCTCATCGCCTGGCTGCAGAAGAACGCGCCTTTGGTACGCCTGCGGCCCGACCACCGCGTGATGGTGCAGCGCGTGTGGAACGACGAGCGTCAGCGGCTTTCCGGTGTGACCTCGATCGTCTCGGCTTTGGCGAAGCTCGCGGCTTGAGGAGCGGCAGTGCGGCGCGGCGGGCCGCGCGCAGCAGCCAGTCGGAGAGCCGGGTGTCGCCCGAGGCCCGCGCCAGCGTGACCGCGCCGACGGCCAGGATCGCCGCCACCGTGGCATCGCCGTCGAGCTTGCGCGCCTTGGCCCGCGCCAGCTCGGCTATGGTGGCGTGGAGCATGCCGGCATAGGCGAGCCGCGCCGCCAGCGGCGCACGGGCGACGTCGCCGGGCAGGGCGGCCAGGGTGCAGCCTTGCGCCGTCTCGCCGAGGTTCGCCTTGTCGAGGTAGGCGCGCAGCACGGCCGCCGGATCGCCGGCCCGAAGCTGCGCCAGCAGCCCCGGCCCGGTCCGCACGATCTCGGCGAACAGAGCGTCCTTGGAGGCGAAGTGGGCGTAGAAGGCGCCGCGCGTCAGCCCGGCCGCCAGCATGACGTCGTCGATCGTGGTCGCGTGATAGCCGCGCAGCCGGAACAGGCGGGCGGCATGCCGCAGGATCTCGGCGCGGGTCTGCGCCTTGCGGTGAGGGGAGGGAGGCATGGGAAACACCAATGATATGTTGATAAACATACCATATGATCATTGACATATCGAGCGGCCGGTGATTTTTGGGGCGACACAGCAACCACCTCATCCTGAGGAGCCGCGCGCGGCGCGGCGTCTCGAAGGATGGGGATCAGACAAGGTGCCGTGTTCCCCATCCTTCGAGACGCGCCCTTCGGGCGCTCCTCAGGATGAGGTTGAGAGCGCTTCGACGCGCCAAAAATGAAAGACCCCCGTTGCGCTCGGGATGACAGCATTGTCGTTTATCGCGACGGCAAAACTGTCATCCCGAGCGCCGCGAGGGACCTTTCCTCTTCTTGACTGGCCTCAGGCCACGGACTGGGCCGCGCTGGTCGCGGCGTCGCGCTCGGCGAGGTTGAAGACCTCGACGAAGGCCGACGGCGGTTGGGCGCCGGAGACGGCGTACTTGCGGTTGACGATGAAGCAGGGCACGCCGTTGATGCCGAGACGGCGGGCGTAGACGTCCGAGGTGACGACCTCGTGGCGGCCATCGTCGCTCTGCAGGAAGCTCCGCGTGCTCTCGGCGTCGATGCCGGCGCGCCGGGCGCACTCGACCAGTGTGTCGAGATCGCCGATGTCGAGACCCTGCTCGAAATAGGCCTTGAAAAGCTCGTCGACGACCTCTTCCTGGGCCTCGCGCTTGGCGCCCCAGTGGACCAGCCGGTGCGACAGCACCGTGTTGGGCGTGCGCCGGATGCGCGAGAACTGGAACTCGATGCCGGCCTCGCGGCCGCTCTCGGCGATCGCCTGGTAGATCTGGCGCGGCCGGTCGCCACCGCCGAACTTGGCGCGGACATAGTCGTCGCGCGTCATGCCTTCCGGCGGCATGTCGGGATTGAGCTGGAACGGCCGCCAGGCCACCGCGATGTCGGTGCGGCCGCTCTGCGCCAGCGCGCGCTCGAAGCGTCGCTTGCCGATGTAGCACCACGGGCAGATCGTGTCGGAAACGATGTCTACGTAGATCATGGCCGAAGCCTACGCCTTTCGCGCCGGTGCAGGAAGATGCCGCTGGCCGCCGTGATCCCCAGCGCGATCGATGTCAGCCATGCGGCGGACGACCAGCCGCCGGCCGTCACCAGGGCGCCGGTGATCGGCGGCCCGAGCAGGGTCCCCATGTTGGAGCCCTGGAGCATGAGCCCGGTGGAGGCGCCGATCAGCTCTGGCCGCGGCGCATGGACCGGCAGCGCCGCGAACAGCGCCCCGGGAATGACGCCAATCACCGCGGAGAAGATCGCGGCGAGCACGAGGCGGGCCAGGTCGGGCATGCCGTCGGCGAAGATTCCGGCGGCGCAGAACGACATCGACAGGGCGGCGCCGACGATGAGGGTGACCCGCGGCAGGCCGCGGCGCAGCAGCCATCCTGCCATCTGGTTGCCCAGGATGTTGGCGATGGAGACGCCGGCGGTGACGATCGCGGCGGTGGACGTGGCCATGCCGAGGCGCTCGACCTGCAGGGTGGGCAGGAAACCCACGATGACGAACCAGCAGCATGCATAGGCGCCGAAGCAGATCGCCAGAGCGAGCGGACCGCCGCTGCTCGCGACCTCTGCCATCTCGTTCAGGATGGGCCGGCGCTCGGCGGGCCGTGGGTCGAGTTCCGGTCGCGACCGCATGCTCAGGATCAGCACCGCGAGCATGGCCGCGGACGCACCGGCCGCGACCAGCCAGACGACCCGCCACGACGTGCTGGGCAGGATGACGGCGGCGATCAGCATCATGAGACCGGTGCCAGCCGGAAAGTAGGAAGACCAAAGGGTCATCACCCGGCGCTGATCGTGGGCGGCGGCGAGGCGTATCAGCAGGGGCGGCGCGGCCACAGTCATGGCGACGAAGCCCAACCCCTCGGCGATGCGTGTGAGCAACAGGAGCTCGATGCTGCCGGCGAAGGCGCCGAGCAGGCCTGCCGCCGCGCAGACCGCGGTGCCGGCCAGTACAAGTCGGCGATGGCCGATGCGGTCGGCGGTGAGCGCGATCGCCATGCCGCTCAACGCCGTCGTCAGGTTGAGGATCGACAGGATCCAGCCGGCCTGGCTCAGCGTCGCCCCCAACTCGTCGCGGATCGATGGCAGCGACGGCGGCGCCTTTCCGACATTGAACGCGCCGACGATGCCGGCCGCGAGCAGCAGGGCAACCAGGCCCCAGGCCGTACGGGCGGGCGCGGTCAGGATTGCCCCCGCGCCGGCATGCGTATGGAGAGTGTCATCGCCGGGAGCGCACGGAGTAGACGACGAAGCGGCCGACGCTTTCCGTGTCGCCGGCATTCAGAACGCGTTTGCCCGCCAGGCCGAGGTCCATGGTATCTCCCGGGAGCTCGTTCGCCGAGCGGCGGGCATGAAACAGGGGAGCGGCCGGTATGTCCAAGCGTTTCGATCTCGAAGGCAGGGTGGCGCTCGTCACCGGGGCGTCATCGGGGCTCGGCGTGCACTTCGCCCGTACACTGGCCTCGGCCGGCGCATCGGTTGCAATCGCGGCGCGCCGCGCGGAGCGCCTGGCCGCTCTGCAGGCGGAGCTGAAGTCCGCCGGCGCGAAGGCCGTTGCCGTGTCGCTCGACGTGCAGTCGGGCGAGGCCGTGCGCGCCGCCTTCGACGCGGCCGAGTCCGCTCTCGGTGCGGTCGACATCGTCGTCAACAACGCCGGCATCTCGATCGTCAAGCCGGCGCTCACCATGCCGGAGGAAGATTGGGACGCCGTGGTCGACACCAACCTGCGCGGCGCGTGGCTGGTGGCACAGACCGCAGCGCAGCGCTGGGTCGGGGCGACGCGACCCGGCAGCATCGTCAACATCGGCTCGATCCTGGGCCTGCGCACGATCGGCCAGGTGGCGCCCTACAACGCCTCGAAGGCCGGCCTCATCCATCTCACGCGCGCGCTCGCCATGGAGTGGGCGCGCCACGGCATCCGCGTCAACGCGATCTGCCCGGGTTACATCGAGACCGAGATGAACAGCGACTTCTGGAAGACCGACGGCGGCAAGCGCCTGATCGATCGGATCCCGCAACGCCGCATCGGCCAGCCCGAGCATCTCGACGGCGCCCTGCTGCTGCTGGCGTCGGAGGCCGGCGCCTTCATGACCGGCAGCGTCATCACCGTCGACGGCGGCCACACGGTGAGCTCGCTGTAGGTTCCCCCCGTTTGCTCCCCGGTTCCGCAGGGCTATCGCATACGACAGGAACCGTCATCCCGACCGGAGCCGAGCGTAGCGAGGCGCAGCGGAGGGACCTTTCTTTTGCGGCATCGACAAGAAAGGTCCCTCGACGACGTCGCCCTGCGGGCACCTTCGCTCGGGATGACGGAGAAAGGCTGCATATGCCCGGTTACGGAGGAGACAAGCGAGAGCAGGCTCACCACCCGTTGATGCGGTCGTAGGTGTCGACCACGGAGCGGCCGCCATCGAGATCGCTGTCGACGACGAAGTAGCGGTCGTAGGCGGCGGCGGTGATGCAGGCGTGGTTGGGCAGGATGCGCACGCGCGCACCGACCGGCAGGTTGCCGAACGGGATCGGCTCGTCGGCGCCGACGAAGCCGTGCTCCTGCGAGCAGGCGACCACCGCCATGTCCTTCGCCGGCGCATCGACGATAGTGCCGTAGCCGACCTGCGGCCTGAACTCCTGCGCGCTGATGTCCTTGGAGAGCGCGAGCGCGCCGGCATCGACCAGGAGCTGGTTGCGATGCGGATAGTGGCCGATCACCGAGGCCAGCACCGAGAGGGCGAGGTCGCCGGCGCCGCAGGCGCCGATGAATTCCTGGTCGAGATCGTTGAACACGTAGACGCCGGGCCGCATCTCGGTGATGCCGGTGAAGTCGCGCGAATGCACCGCGGTCGGCGTCGAGCCGGCCGACACGATCGGGCAGGGGATGCCGGCGCCGCGCAGCCGGTCGGCGGCGGAGACGATCGCGCGGCGTTCCTGCTCGGCCACGGCGGCGACGCCGTCCGGCGTGCTTTCGTGATAGGAATGGCCGGCATGGGTCATCACGCCCGCCAGCTCGACGTCGGGCGCCTCGTGCAAGACCCGCGCGATGTCGAGCAGGCCGGGCAGCTCGGGGAAGGGCAGGCCGGCGCGGCCTGCGCCGCTGTCGATCTCGATCAGCACCGAGAAGGTGTCGCCATCGCGCGCCGCCCCGTCAATCGCCCGCGCCACGGCGAGAGTGTCGGTGACGACGCGCAGGTTGACGCCCTGGCGGCGCAGCGCGCCGACCGCGGCGAGCTTCGAGGGCACCACGCCCACCGCATAGAGGATGTCGGTGAAGCCGCCCCCGGCGAAGTAGCGCGCCTCGGCCAGGGTCGACACGGTGATGCGGCCGTCGTGGCCGGCGACGGCCATGCGGCCGATCTCGAGCGACTTCGCCGTCTTGACATGCGGTCGCAACATGACCCCGGCACCCCTCAGCCGGCTGCTCATTCGCTCGAGGTTGCGGCGCAGGATAGCGCGGTCGAGAATGAGCGCCGGTGTCGGCAGGTCGTCGAGGGTCTGGCTGGCCATTGTCGTCTCTTCCGTGGTCGTTCCATTCTTTCCATCAACCTGCAGACGGTCAAATCGAGCATGCCGATCGAGAACGAGCGCAAGTTTGTCCTGGACGACGACGGCGGGCTCGAGGCGCATGTCGGCGCCGCGCCCGGGGTCGAGCGCAGCCTGCTGCAGCAGGCCTACCTGGATTCCGCGGGCGTGCGCATCCGCGCCGTCGAGGGGCCCGGCGGCACGCGCCACGTCTTCACCTACAAGTGCACGGTCGACGGCCAGGTCGTCGAGATCGAGACGGCGATCTCCGCCAGCGACTTCGGGCGCCTGTGGACGCGCCGCCAGCAGAGCCTCAGCAAGGTGCGCTACGCGTGGGCCGACGGCGTCTTCCACTGGGATGTCGATTTCTTCAAGCGCGACGACGGCAGCACCTACTTCGCCCAGGCCGAGGTCGAGATGCCGGAGGACCAGGTGGAACCGCCGCCGCTGCCGGCGCTGCTCGCGGGCCATCTGCTGGCGATCGTGCCGGCCGGCGATTCGCGCTTCGCCTCCAAGTACCTGACCGACCAGGCGCACGCCCAGCGCCTGCTGGACGACATCCGCCAAAAGGGGAGAATCGAATGAAGATCGCTCGTGTCGACAGCCGTTCCATCAAGGTGCCGTTCACCTTCGGCGGCAGCCCGACCGGCTATGGCGGGCGCAACTGGACGACCAACAACATCCTCCTGGTGCGGGTCGAGACCGACACCGGGCTGGTCGGCTGGGGCGAGGCGTTCTGCTACGGCTGCACCGACGCCGTGCGCGCCGCCCTGCACAACATGATCGCGCCGATCGTGGTCGGCGAGGACGCCTCCGACATCGCCCGCCTGTCCTACGACCTGCAGCAGAAGCTGCACCTGTTCGGCCGCTACGGCATCACCATCTTCGCGCTGTCCGGGCTCGACATCGCGCTGTGGGACATCGCCGGCAAGGCGGCCGGCCTGCCGCTGGTCCGGCTGCTCGGCGGCAGCGGCCGCAGCAAGCTGCCGGCCTATGCCAGCCTGCTGAAGTACCGCGATCCGGAGAGGGTGGCGGCACGCACGAAGCTGGCCGTGCAGCAGGGCTACCGCCACATCAAGCTGCACGAGACGGAGGAACCCGAGGTCAAGGCGGCCCGCGAGGCGGCCGGCAGCGACGTCGCCATCATGGTCGACACCAACTGCCCGTGGACGCCCGAGCAGGCGCGCCTCATGACCCTGAAGCTCCGGCCCTACGACCTGCACTGGCTCGAGGAGCCGATCTTCCCGCCGGAGGATTTCGCCGCCATCGCCCGGTTGCGCGCCGGCACCGGCGTCGCCATGGCGGCCGGCGAGAACAACTGCACGTCGTTCCAGTTCCGCGACATGTTCGCCGCCGGCGCGGTCGACTATGCCCAGCCGAGCGTCACCAAGGTGGGCGGCATCACCGAGTTCCTGAAGGTCGCGACCCTGGCCGATGCCGCGGGCGTTACCCTGATGCCGCACTCGCCGTATTTCGGCCCGGGGTTCCTGGCCACCCTGCACCTGCTGGCGGCGCGCGGCGGCCCCGACGGCATGATCGAGCGCTACCACATGGATCTGGAGGCGAGCCTCTATGGCGACCTCGTGGACCCGGTCGACGGCGGCTTCGTGGTGCCGACGGGCCCGGGCCTCGGCCGCGATCCGGATCCCGATGTGATGAAGACTTACGGGGACTGACTCTGGATCGATCACTCATTTCATTTTCCTCCCCAGCTGCGCTGGGGAGGTGTCGCGTCATACGCGACGGAGGGGTCATGAGCCATGGGCTCCGCCGTCGTTCATGGCTCATGACCCCTCCGTCCGCGAAGACGCGGACACCTCCCCAAGCTTCGCTTGGGGAGGGGAATGATCACGCCCTGCGTGGCCGGATGCGCGGCACCTGCACGATCGACCATGGGTCGGGCAGCTCGCCGACCGGGCAGTCGATCAGGGTCGGGCCGCCGCGGGCGATGCCGCGGGTGATCGCGGCCCGCAGCTCGTCGGGCGACCTCACGCGCTCGCTGGCGAGCCCGAAGCTCTCGGCGAGCTTGACGAAATCCGGGTTGCGCAGGTCGCTGGCGATGGTGCGGTTGCTGTACGATTGCTGCTGGATGCGCCGCACGTTGCCGTAGGCGCCGTCGCTGAACACCACGGCGACGACGCCGATGCCGTGCTGCGCCGCCGTCGCCATCTCCATGGCGGTGAACAGGAAGCCGCCGTCGCCGTTGATCGACACGACCGGCGTGTCGGGCCTGGCGACCTTGACGCCGAGCGAGGTCGCGTAGCCCCAGCCCAGCGTGCCCTGGTAGCCCGGCGAGAGGAACGTGCGCGGCCTGTAGGTCGGCCAGGCGAGGCGGGCGGCGTAGCCCATCTGCGTCAGCTCGTCGACCAGGATGCCGTCCTCCGGCAGCGCCGCCCGGATCGCCTCGAGATAGCCGATCTGCGGCCCGAGCTTTTCGCGCAGCATTTTCGCTGCCGCCGCCTTGGTCTCGGCGACGTGCTCGGTGCGGCCGTTGGGCGTGCCGGCGTGCTTGCCGATGCGGCTGGCGAGCGCCGCGAGGGTTGCCGTCGCATCGCCGACGATGCCGATCTCCGGCCGGCGGAAGCGGTCGAGCTCGGCGCTGTCGGCATCGATGCGAATGATCTTGAGATCGTCGTCCATGCCCCAGTTTTGCTGCTGGGCCTGCATCCGCGTTCCGACCGCCAGCACGACGTCGGCCTCGCCCCACAGGCGATAGCCCGCCGGCATGGTGACGGAGAGCCGGTGCCGGCCGTCGATCACGCCCTGGCCCATGCGGCCGGTCATGACCGGCGCCTCGAGCGTCTCGGCGATCGCCAGCACCGACGCGCCGGCGCCCTGGGCGCCGCCGCCGACCACGATCAGCGGCCGCTTCGCCGCACCGAGCAGCTTGGCCGCGCGCTCCACGGCGTCCTCGTCGACCGGGCAGGGATCGGGCACGGCAGGCGTCGCGATCAGCTCGACCGGCGCGCGCCGCGCCCAGGTATCCATGGCGCACTCCAGCCCGACCGGCCGACGCCGGCCGGACAGCATCCGGCGGAACGCCTCGTTGACCAGGCCCGGCGCCTCGGCCGGAGCGTTGATGCGGTCGGCCCACTTGGTGAGGCCGCGCATGATCGAAAGCTGGTCCGGCAGTTCGTGAAGCAGGCCGGCGTTGCGGCCGATCATCGCCTGCTGGATCTGGCCGGACAGCGCCAGCACCGGCGCGTTCACCGCATAGGCCGTGGACAGCGCCGCCGTGGTGTTGAGGAAGCCGGGGCCCGGCACGACCACGTAGGCCGACGGCCCGCCGCTCGCCATGGCATAGCCCAGCGCCATGTAGGCGCAGGCCTGCTCGTGGCGGGCGTGAATCGGGCGGATCGCATTGGTGCGATCGTAGAGGGCGTCGAAGAACGCATCGTTCTGGACGCCCGGCAGGCAGAAGATCGTGTCGATGCCGTTCACTTCGAGCATCGATACGACGGCTTGCGCAGTGGTCAGGGGGGCGGTGGTGAGGGTTTGCATCCGCCTACTCTACACGGGCGCCCGACGCCTTGATAATGGGCGCCAGCCGCTTCTCCTCGGCGTCGCGATAGGCGAGCGTGGCGGCCGGATTGTTCCACCACGCCGTCGCGCCGAGGTCGGCGAACCTGGCCTCGAGGTCGTCGCTCTCCAGGGGTCTGATGCTCGCAATGACCGCGCAGCCGTGACACGCCGCATGGACGCCGTGGACAGCCTGTGCGCAATGGTCCGGCGGCGCGGCCTTTCAATAGCTTGAAAACGCGCAAAATCTTGTCATTTTCGCCGCTACACTGCGGTTTGTGTTGGGGAAGCCGCAGGGCGAGGCGTGAAAGGTGCGGGTGATGGGTGGCAGCGGGACCAGGGTCGCGAACGTCGGCGTATGCGCGATGGCGCTGTGCCTTGTCGTCTCGGCGCTGGTCGGGCCGGTTGCCGCGCAGCCCAGGCCGCAGCAGCCGACGGGTCCGGCGCAGACGCCCGCCCAGGCCAGGCCGCCGGCTCCTGCGCAACAACCCGACGCCAAGGATCAGCCGACTTTCTTCGAGGTCTGCACCGGGCTGACCGGCGTGAAGGCGGCGAGGAAGGTAGAGGCCTGCAACGAGGCGATCGCCCAGGGCGGCCTCGGCATGCCGGAGCTCGCCGTCGCCTATCTCCAGCGCGGCCTCTCGCAGACCGGGCCGGGCAGCGACACCCGTTCCAAGGCCGACTACCGCCAGTCGATCCGCATCCTGAGCGACCTGATCCACGCGCAGCCGCTCAATCCCTATCTCTACATCCAGCGCGGCGTCGTCTATCAGCAGATCGGCGAGGCCGACCGCGCGATCATCGATTTCAGCGACGCCATCCGTCTGGCGCCCAAGGAGACGTCGCCGCTGATCCACCGCGGCATCATCCTCTACACCCGCAAGGACAACAGCGACGGCGCCATCGCCGACCTGACGGCCGCGCTCGCTCTGAAGAACTGCGAGGTCTCGGCCTGGATCAATCGCGGCATCGCCTACAAGCGCAAGGCCAACCTCGACCAGGCGATCAAGGATTTCGACGACGGCATCAAGTGCCTGCCGCCCGGCATCCAGCCGGTGAACACGAGGGAGCTGGCCGACAACGTCACCAAGGTGCTGCTGCGCAAGCGCGACAGGGACAACCATTGGTCGCTGCTCGCCGCCTTCGCCTACTATCAGCGCGGACTCGTCCATTACGACAAGCAGCTCTACGACAAGGCGATCGCCGACTTCAACCAGGCGATCTACTACAACCCCGACGACGCGGCGCCGTTCGTCGGGCGCGGCGCGGCTTACATGTACAAGAACGACCCGACGAAGGCGATCGCCGACTTCACGGAGGGGCTCAGGCTGGCGCCGAAGCAGGCCTTCGCCCACATGCAGCGCGGCATCGCCTATCAGCTGATCGGCGACGCCGACAAGGCGCTGGACGACTACACGGCGGCGATCGAGATCACGCCCAAGGATCCGATGCCCTACGTCAATCGCGGCATCGTGCTCTACGCCAAGAAGGGCAAGTTCGACGCCGCGATCGCCGACTTCGACGAGGCGCTGAAGCTCAACCCCGAGGAGGTCAACGCCCTCATCAACCGTGGCGTCACCTACCGCCAGAAGAACGAGCCGGACCGCGCCATCGCCGATTTCCGGCGCGCGATCTCGCTCGGCATGCGCACGGCGAGCCTGCTCACGGCGCTGCCCAGGAACCGCGACCGCAAGGCGGCGGCGCTGGCCGAGCAGGTGGCCCATGCCTACTACCAGCGCGGCATGGCCCTGATCGACAAGCAGGACTACGACGGTGCGCTCGAGGACTTCAACCGCGCGCTCGAGATCACGCCCGACGAGGCGCGGCCCTACCTGGGGCGCGGCGCGGCCTATCTCCGGCAAGGCAAGCCCAAGCAGGCGCTCGCCGATTTCGACAAGGCGATCGCGCTGGCGCCCGGGCGGGCCAGCGTCTATTTCGAGCGCGGCTCGGCCTTCCATCGCGTCGAGGACTACAAGCGCGCGATCGCCGACTACACCGAATCGATCCGCCTCGACCCCAAGGAGCCGCTCACCTACATCAATCGCGGCATGTCGGAAATCTTCGTCGGCAAGATCGACGCCGCCATCGACGATTTCGATTCGGCCCTGGACATCAGCCCCGACGACGTCAACGCGCTGATCCAGCGCGGCTTCGCCTACGCCCTGAAGAAGGATTTCGGCGCCGCCTTCGCCGACAACACCCTGGCGCTGGAGATCGCGCCGGACAACCCGACGGCGCTGTTCTATCGCGCCCAGATCGAGGCGCTGCGCGGCAACACGGAACGGGCGCTCGAGGACTACAACGCAGCGCAGCGCCTGCAGCCCGACAACCCGCGCACCTATGCCGCGCGGGCGACGGTCTATCTCGGCCTCGGCGACTACGACAGCGCGATCGACGATCTCGACCAGGCGATCAGGCTCAGGCCGAAGGACGCGGGGCAGTACCTCAACCGTGGCATCGCCTATTTCGGCAAGGGCGACTGGGCGCATGCCATCGCCGACTACGGCGAGGCCCTGAAGATCGACCCGAACATGTATCCGGCGCTCAACAACCGGTGCATGACCAAGGCCGTCCTTGGCAAGGATCTCGACAGCGCCGCATCCGACTGCGATGCCGCGCAGGCCCTGAGCCCGCGCGATACGTTCACCCTCCTCAATCGCGGCCTGATCGAGCTCAAGCGCGGCGAGTTCGCCCGGGCGATCGCGCAGTACGACGCTGCGCTCGCCATCGATTCCCGCCGCGCCCGGGCCTACTACGGTCGCGGGGTGGCGAAGCTCAAGCTGGGCGACCGGACGGGCGGCGACGAGGACATTGCCATGGCCAGGTCGATGCTGCCGAACGTGGCCGAGGAGTTCGCGAACTATGGCGTCCGCTGACGCCTGAGCTGGAGGAGAGGGAAATGCTGCGCTTGGGGGCTATTCTGGCAGCGATCGGGCTGGCCGCGGCCGCGCTGCCGCAGGAGGCGGCGGCGGGCGCCGTTCTCGATGCGATCAAGGTGCGCGGCGAGTTGAATTGCGGCGTGCGCGGCGATACGCACGGCTTTGCCCGCAAGGACGACAAGGGCCGGTTCTTCGGCTTCGAGGTCGACATCTGCCGCGCCGTGGCGGCGGCGATCCTCGGCAACGCCGACAAGGTGAAGTTCTTCCCGCTCGACGCCGCACGGCGCTTCCCGGCGCTGCAGAACGGCCAGGTCGACCTGCTCGTGTCGGGCACGACCTACACGATGGGACGCGCGCTCACGACCGGGCTCGATTTCGTCGCCGTCTACTACTACGACAGCCAGGCCTTCATGGTGCCGCGCAAGCTCGGCAAGAAGAGCGTCAGGGACCTCAGCGGCAACACGGTCTGCGTGCAGTCCGCCACCACCACGGCGGACAACGCCGAAGAGTATTTCCGCCTGAACAAGATGACCTACAGCCCGGTGAGCTTCGACAAGCTGGAGGACATGCGCACCGCCTTCTTCGCCGGCCGCTGCGACGCCCTGACGGCCGACCGCTCGGCCGTCTACGCCACGCGCGCATCCTATGCCACCAACCCGAACGACTACCTGGTCCTGCCGGAGAGCCCGTCGCGCGAGCCGCTCGGCCTCATCATCAAGCAGGGCGATACGGCCTTCCGCGAGATCGTCCGCTGGTCGCTGTTCGCCATGGTCGAGGCCGAGGAGAACGGCGTCCGGTCGGGCAATGTCGACGAGATGCTGGCCAGCGAGAGCCCCCGCATCAAGCGCCTGCTCGGCGCGACTCCCGGCATGGGCAAGGCGCTCGGCGTCGACGACAAGTGGGCCTACAACATCGTCAAGCAGGTCGGCAATTACGGCGAGGTCTACGACCGCAATGTCGGCAGCCGCTCGAACCTCCGTATCCCGCGCAGCCTCAACGCCCTCGCGACCCAGGGCGGCATGCAGTACGCGCCGCCGATGCGGTGAGTTCTTTTCCTCCCTAGCGAAGCTGGGGAGGTGTCCGCGCCTGCCCTGAGCGAAGCCGAACGGTCATCGCGGACGGAGGGGTCATGGGCTCGAGACTCGTGGCTCATGACCCCTCCGTCGGCGAAGACGCCGACACCTCCCCGGCGAAGCCGGGGAGGTTCACGAATCACCCCTTCCAGGTGAACGGGAAGAGCTGCTGGCGCACGAATCCGGGCGGCATGTAGTCGCCGAGCACGCCGTACTTGCCGGGGAAGCGGCGGTCCGACTTGACGGCGGTGCCGAAGATGTAATCGATGAAGGCGAAGTGGGCGGCGTAGTTGCGGTCGATCGCTTCGCGCTCCGAGCTGTGATGCCAATGGTGGAAATCGGGCGTCACGATCAGCCACTTGAGCGGCGCGCGGGCGAACGCCTCGGGCAGACGGACGTTGGCGTGGTTGAACACGGCCTGGAAGCCCACGATCACGATGTAGACGTTCATCGAGGCCTCGGTGAAGCCCAGCACGTAGAGCACGCCCAGGATCGACACCCGCGTGGTCAGCAGCTCGAGCACATGGAGGCGGGAGCCCGCCATCCAGTCCATGTGCTCGGCGCTGTGGTGCACGGCGTGAAAGCGCCAGAGAAACGGGATCTCGTGATAGGCGCGGTGCGTCCAGTACTGCACCAGGTCGGCGACCAGCAGCACCAGGAACAGCTCGGCGAAGAACGGCAGGCCGCCCACCCACGTCTGCAGCGGCGGCCAGACCAGCCAGCCGAACAGGCGGTGGATGGCGAAGTTCACGACGATCAGCGCCAGGCCGACCATCAGGTGATTGACGATGAAGTGCGTGAAGTCGGTCTGCCAGCCCGGCCTGAACACCGGCTGATCGCGATGCAGCGGGAACATCTTCTCGATCAGGATGAACACCAGGCTGGAGCCCAGCAGGTCGAGCAGGAACCAGTCGAGGCCGATGTAGGGCGTGTTGTCGGGAAAGTCGCCGACCGGCACGCGATGGCCGCCCAGGAGAGCCGCGAGCAGGACCAGCACGAGCGCAATGCCGTTCAGCCAGCGATTGCGCAGCCGGATCAGGTTGGCGAGCGCAAGGCCGCCCGCGATCACCATGCCGACCAGCAGCACCTCGCGCAGCAGCTCGACATCGTATTTCTTCCGCAGATCCGGCGTCGTGAGGTACTGCGGAAAATGGAAGGCCAGCACCGCCAGCACGGCCATGCCGCCGAGCGCAAAGGCGATGACCCCGGTGATCTTGCCCTTGCCGACCTCCATCGCACCGCTCTGGGCGAATACGGCGGCGGCCTTCCTGGCGATGTTCGGCATCCTCATGCCGGGCGATGGTAGCAGCCCGGACGCCTGGTTCCTCCTATGAAAGTGCGCAGGGCGCGCGCGCCCATAGGCGTTAAAATACAAAGGGGACCTCACCCTGAGGAGCGCGTGACTTTATCGAACTCTGTCGCCCCCCTCCTGTCATCCTGAGCGCAGCGAAGGATCTCATCGCCAGAAGTTCCAGAGTACACTGGTACGGTAGCGACCTCATCAATTGCCAAAGAACGACTACCGAAAAAGTCACAGGCTCTCAGGATGAGGTTTCCGTCTATTCTAACGCCTATGGGGCGGGCCCCCAGCCATGAGCGACTGTCATTTTCACAGCATCGTGGTGCGCGCCGGCGTGCTGGGCGTCTCCCCTGATTTGCCCAGCCGGAGAGGCCGTTCGGACCAGCCTTGTCCGCTTGGATGGAGGCACCCGGAATAGAAGCTATGCCGGGACATGCCGACGTCGGCTAAGACCTGCGATCAATGGCGATCACCAAGCCCTTGATGCAGCCTGAATCATGGACGCGGCGTCGCTCGCCGAGCCGCGGCGGTGAGAAGAATCTGCAGAAATCCGACGAAAGAAGCCAAAAAGCGCTTGAGTTAATAAGTCACTGTACTAGAGTTCGCGGGCGGTCATTCCGGGGCCGCAGGGCATCAGGCCCTTCTTCTCCCCTCAACTCCAGGCGGGTCGCCAGTTCAGACCCGCCTTTTTCTTTGCGCAGCCACCGCGCTGAAACCCGCCGGTCAGGACTTGGCGGCGCGGCGCTCCAGGCTGGCCCGGTAGGCCGAGCGGGAATCGGCATACCGCCCGGTCAGCAGGCCCGACGCGAGACCGGCCGGGGCGCGATCGGGGTGACCCGAATCGAAGGGCGGGGCGGGATCGTACTCGATGCCGAGCTGTATGGTGCGGGCGACATCCTCGCCGGCGAGCTCGGCAGCGACGCTCAGCGCGAAATCGATGCCCGACGTGACACCGCCGGCGGTGATGACATTGCCGTCCTTCACGATCCTGGCCTTCTCGTGGGTCGCGCCGACGAGGGGCAGAAAGTCCGTGAATGCCCAGTGGGTGGTGGCCCGCCGCCCCTCGAGAACGCCGGCTGCGCCCAGGATGAAGGCGCCGGTGCACACCGACGTGACATACCTGGCCGTGCTGGCCTGGCGGCGCACGAACTCGACGGTCTCGCGATCGCCGATCGCGTTGACGACACCCAGATTGCCGCCGGGGACGCAGATCAGGTCGAGCGACGGGCAGGTGCCGAAGGTGTGGGTTGGAACCAGGCCGAGCCCGCAATCGCTCGGCACCGGCGCTGCCGACTTGGCGACGATATGCACGGCCGATCCGGGAACGCGCGACAGGACCTGCAGCGGCCCGGTGAAATCGAGCTGTGTCAGGTCGGGGAAGATCACGAACCCGATGTTGAAGGGAGACGACATGTCCGTTTCTCCTGGCTGGATGCAGGCGCGATGCGCGAGGCCCTTCGGACATGACGCGGTGAGCGCCGGTCAGCGCCCCGCCTCGGCGTGGCCGGCAAGCCGCCCGATCCTGACCGGCCCGCCGCCGCGCGGCAAGGGCGGGACATCGGCCGGGTCACAGGTTGGTCACTGGCGTAGACCCGCCCGCGGTCGCACATTCGAGACACCCACAGCACGGGGCACCCACCCCAAACTGCCCTGTACCAGAAGGGCCGCCGGCACCCACGGCGGCCCTTCCTCCTTTGCGAATGCCTATCGGCGCACGGGCGGGGCCTGGGCCCGCATTCACGTCGAGACGCTGCGTCGGCCGAGCACTGCCCGTCGGCGGCGCCAGGACCGGCGCAGGATCCAGATCAGGCCTACCGGCAGCATCACGAGGATCGCCACGGCCTCGCCACCCTTGTGGCGGGCGGCCGCTCCTTCCCACAGTTCCCACAGGGCAATGGCGGCGAGGGCCAGGCTCGCCAGCAGGGCGATGGCGAGCAGGCCGAGACCGGCAGGACGGTTCCAGAAGCCCAGCCCGTCGACCACCGGCGGCGCGGCCCGGCCCGCGGTCGCCATCGCCGCCTGCAGCCGCCCGACGAAGGCTTCGTGCCCGGCCTGATCCGGCGGGCGGATCAGCTTGTCGCCGGCCGCGAGGCCGGGCGGCAGCAGGAAGCGCTCGCCCGAATCGGTGGAGATGGCCAGAAGCTCGTCGGCAGCGTTCTGCACCCGGCTCAAGCTCGTGATCGCGTCAAACGGCACGCGCCGGACCCGCCTGAGCCCGGTCAGAGGCACGAGCGGCCGTTCCTCGATCAGCACGGCATCGGCCTCGATCGTCCAGCTGTGTCGCCGCAGGGCCGCCAGCATGCACCCCGCGAAGCCCAGCACGAACGCAGCCAGCGCACCGAGCACGAGCGGCAACAGCTCGTCGCCGGTCGTGGCGACCTGCATGGCGACCACGATCGCGCCGACCAGCATCGCTATCGCCGCCAGCAGCCCGCCGAGGACGAGCGGCGTGTTGCGATAGAGGCCCTGATGCGTGACGGCGCTCATGCGGGCCGGGTGGCGACCGCTATACCTCGAGCGGGCGCTGCAGGTGCTCGCCAAGCGGCGCTGTGCCAGCAGGCGCGCCCGTTCCGGAGCGTGAAGCGGCGATAGTCATCGGGCAATCGCAGGCCGGTCTCGTGTTCCCAGCCGGAAATGGCCGAGGCCAAGCCGCCGTGGGCGGTCCATTCCCGTTCGAGTGGCCTGATCACCATAGGCGTTAAGCCAAGAAGAATCCTCACCCTGAGAGCCTGTGACTTTTTCGGTGGTCGTTTTTGGGCGATTGATGAGGTCGCTACCGCGAACTTTTCTGTCGTCCTGAGCAGAGCGAAGGACCTCATCGCCGTGTGGTACCAGTGTACTCTGGAACTT
>LNFM01004146.1_pt1 | contig 27245 bp, 24 predicted proteins | sample 596031 | NCBI WGS metagenome assembly LNFM01 (sample SAMN04254537, study PRJNA301005) | activated carbon metagenome | isolation source: dual media filters at the Ann Arbor, Michigan drinking water treatment plant | place: USA: Ann Arbor
TTGGGATTACCGCCGTCGCCGACGAACGCGACGACGCGCGCGCCGCAGGCTTGTGTGGTGATCGAAAGCGCGAGGAGCGCGATCGAGGAACTCGTTCGAAGTAGAGACATCGTGTTACTCGACCGACAAGGGCCGGGGGCTCGACGGTTCGGCTCACGAAATCGACAGCGCGTGCCGATCGCTCAAAATCGCACGCCTGCGTTGATGCGCGCCGCCGCAGTCGCGCCGACGCTTCCACCGATGACGCGATCGACCGCGCCTTCGCGCGCGAGCACGACAGGACCGACGGGGGCAGCTCCGAGCTCGAGCTCGATGCCCATCCACCCGCGCGCAGAGATTCGCGCGCGCATCGTCGCGAGGGCGCCGAGCGCCAGCGACGCGTGAACGGTCTCGATCGCGCTCACGCCCTCGATCGCGGGCCGAGGAACGATCCACACAGCGCCGCCCTCGATGCGCCCTCCGATCCCGGCCTCGAGCGATTCGCCGACTCGCGTCTCGAAGAGCGCGCCCGCGCCGCCGGTCACGATCGGGAGCCACACCGCGCCGAACGGGTCCGACATCGTCGCGACCGCGCCGCCGATGTCCAGCCGAAGCGATAGTGTGGATCGCGTCCAGCGCACCGCGGTGAGCTCGTAGGTGAATCGAGCGCCGACGGCGATGGGGCCGATCGCGGCGCTTCGCGCGTCGATCGCGGCGCCCAAACGGTGCGCGAACACGGGCTCGGGCCTCGGTACGACCGGAGCGATCGGCGCGATCGGCGCGACGGGCCGAGGCGTCGTGTCCGCGACCCGCCCGCGCAGTCGCGTTCGCATCGCGTCGCGCACGACCGACGGCACGCCGACCGCTGGCGGAGGAGCGTCGGACATCGCGAGCTCGCTGAAGCTCGCGCGGAGCAGCTCCGCGATGGCCAGCGCCAGCGCCCGCGTTCGCACGGCGCCGCGAACGTCGCTGACGTCGACCGAGCGGCGCACGTTCTTTCTCGTCGCGAGGTCATCGACGATGACCATCACCTGCGTGACGTCGGCGGCGCACGAGGCGAGGTCGAACGAAACGCGCGCCAACGCGGGGCTCTCATCGGCGCTCTCGATGGCCTCGACGCGCTCGATGCCGTCTTCGACGAGCTCGGTTCCGAGTTGGCGAACGACCCCCGGCCCGTCGAACGGCCCCTGCTCGGCGCACGCGGGGAGCACGACGACGACGCGTCGAACGACAGTCACTCGAAGCGGCTCGAGCGCTGTCGGTCCGGGCGCGGTTTGCGCGATGGCCGTCGTCGAAGAGAGCAGCGCCGCGCCCGCGCTGACGATCGCGAGCGCGCAGAGGGTCGATCTCACCGTGGTGGTCCCAAGAGCGCGTCGATGGCGCGTGCGTGTCGTCCATCGCTGAATCGCGCGCGATACTCGTCCGCGGCGCGTTGGGCCGCGGCGCGGTCGCCGCTCGCGCTGCGAGCGCGAACGAGGAGCCAGCGCACGTCCTCTTCGATCGCCCGCGGAGCTCCGAGCGAGAGCGCTCGATCGAACGACCGCGCGGCCTCCTCGTGGCGCGAGAGCGAGGCGAACACGCGACCGAGCGTGTACGCGGCGAGCGGCGCGGCGCGATCCGATGGATGCTCGCGCAAGAGTTGTTCGAGCGGCGCGACGGCCTCTGCCGGATGCCCCGAGAGCCGCGCGACGTCCGCGAGCGCGAGCAACGAGTCCGACGACGAGCCCTCCGACGCGCGGGCGACGCCGTTGGAGCCGAGCAGCTCGTAGGCGCGGTTGTACTCGCCCTGCTCAGCGAGGGACCGCCACGCGGGGCGCGACGCAGCGACGCCGTTGGCTCGGGAAGGACGACTGGCGTCCGACGTGTTCGTGGGATCGGCGGAGGCGTCGTCGGAGGACATCGCTCCTGCTTCGAGCGCTGCGGTCGCAGCGCGAACGTCCTCGTCGAGTGGCTCAGCGGCGGAGGGCTCGGCCGATGTGGACGCGTCGGAGGACAGCGTTGGTGCGCGCCCGATCACCACGAACTGACCCGCGGTCAGTCTGTGAATTCTCGACTCGATACCCCTCGTTTCGACGCGAACGACGCCTTCGGAGACCGCCACTCGGACGTGATCGGCGCTGCGATCGACGACGAACTCTGTTCCGATGACCGACACGACGGCGAGGCCTGCGTCGATGGTCCACCGTCGCGGACCGCGGGGACGAACGCTGAAGCGAACGGCGCCGCGCTCGAGGGTCCAGCCGACGCGTTGCCCGTCGTTGAACGCCACGCGAAGCTCGCTCGCGGCAGAGAGCTCTACGTGGGAGCCATCATCGAACGCGACGCGCGAGGGCGCCGACGCCGGCGCCGCAAGGCTCGCGAGGGGCGATCCGTCGACGCGCCGAAGGTCGCCGCCCTGCGGAGCGCGCAGCGCGAAGGCGGCGATCCCTGCGGCGAAGAGCGCAGAGGACGCGGCGACGACGCGACGACGACGCACCATGGCGCCGCGGCGCCGCACGGCACCGTCGAGGACGCGATCCACCGTCGAGTCGTCCACGACAGGTTCAGCGATCGCGGCTCGGATGTTTCGCGAAGCGTCGGTCATGGCGTCTTCGCTCGCTTTCGTTCGTCGAGGGCTCGGTCGATGCGCTCTTGCGCCGCGGCGATGCGGCGTTTTGCGGTGGCGAGCGAACAGTCACAGAGGGCGGCGACGGCCTCGAGCTGCTCGCCCTCGACGACGCGCAGGATCCACGCGACGCGATCGGCGCCGTCGATCGATCGAAGGACGGCGTCGATGTTGGCGAGCTCTGCGCGGGTCTCGGGGCTGGCGTCATCGCGGGCGAGCGACTCGAGCGTCGCGTCGTCGTACCCGCGGTCGAGGCCCAAGAGTCGCTTGAGCTTTCGTCGGCGAAAATATCGGTGCGCCTGACGAACGGTGATCTGCGCGAGCCAGCGGCCGAACGCCTCGGTCTCGCGAAGCGCGTGAAGCTCGTCGATCGCGACGGCGAGCGCGTCTTGGGCGACGTCTTCGGCGTCCTGGCGACGTCCGACGAGGCGCATGCTCAGCCGAAGCACCGTGGTGGTGTGGCGACGAAACAGGGCGTCGACCGCGGCCCGATCACCGGCCCGAGCTCGGGCGACGAGCGATCCGTCGGACTCGCTCGGATCCATGCTGATCGCGCGGGCCACTGCGGGGCGGAGGATACTCGTATCGGCGGCGACGACCATCATGACAGAAGCGGGATGAGTCCTGCGCAGCAGGGGCTCTGGTTGCTGGGGCCGCGAAGGGCGCCGGACGGCTCACGAAATCGACAGGCCGTCTTCGGCTCTCGGAAGACCTGCAGATCCGCTCAGTGGACCGGAGGGACGAGGATCGGCAACCACCGTCGTAGCGCGAGCGGAACGATCTCGTTGTGCACGTCGATGCCGCGCATGCGGTAGTACTCGAGGACGCGCGCGGCGGGATCGCTGGCGAACTGGGGGACGATGTGGTTCCACGTGTTGAGAAAGCCGCGGTAGTCGCGGCGCCACATCCAGTCTTGGTAGAGCACGATGACGCGCTGCCAGGCGGGAGCTCCAGCGAGGAGCTGAGCGAAGCGCGGGTTCATGCAGCCGTCCATATTGAGGATGATCGGCGCCGCGCGGACGCCCATCCCTGCGAACAGGCCGTTGTTGGCGGAGCACGAAGACGCGCTGTGCGCCGAGAAGATCACGCGCGATCGATCGATGACGAAGCCCTGCGCCTCGAGCGCGCGCGCGGTGGCGTCGACGAACCCAGCGACGTCGAAGCGGCGATAAATCGTGTGCTCGGAGAACGCGTCGTCGCTGGTCGTGGAGGGGACCGCGACCGCCATGGGTCCGATGCGACCTTCGAAGGCAAGGGGGCCGACGATGGTTCGCATGTCCCAGATGCTGCCGTGCATCCAGCGGTGATGAATCCTGTGGCGGTTGAGGCCGTGCAGGTAGATCAACAGCGGCAGCGGCTGCCCTGGCCGCGCGGTGGGCGTGACCCACGCCGCGCCCGCGCCGCGGTGTCGCGGGTGCAACAGTCGCGCGTCGTCGAACTCGTAGGTGACGACGTCGGTCATGTCGAAGTGCGGGTAGTGCGTCGGCGCCAGCTCCCTCGCCAGCGCTGCCTTCATCACCCACAGCATCGCGAACGCGTGCGGAATCACAGCGCGCCTCCACGCAGTTCGCAGCGCCAGCCGCGGTAGAGGTCACGCTCGATCACGGACTCGTTGAAACCGTGTGTGATCTCATCCTCGCGTGACATGCGTCTGGCCCGCCAGAACGATACAACAGTCGCAGACGCCGACTTCAGTTTTGTAGCGACAGATCGCTCGTCGCGGTCATCCGCATGGTCTGCTGGCGCGTCCCGCGGCTGGTAAAGTTGACGTCGAGGCTGAGGTTGGAGGTGGCCCGCTGGAGCACGCCGCGATCGACGAGGAAGTGCACTTCGCCCGTCGCTCGCCCGGAGCCAGACACGGCGACGTTGGGCGCGCCGACGCCTTGCGCGACCGTGAGGTTCATCGCGACGCCGATGATGGCCGTGGGCCCTTGCGCTCCTGAGCGCAGCTCGCGAAGCGTGTAGGTGAGCTCGACGCGCATGACGAGCCGCGCGGCGCCGAGCGCGAAGCGGACCTGCTTGCTGTCGGTCCACGACGCGCCGACGGCGACGGGGGTCGGCGGAAGCGCGGGCAGCGAGCCCTCGACGGTCTGCCAGACCTGATCGCCGAGCTCGACGAGCGAGCCCTGCAGTCCCTGCACGGGCTGACGAGAGACGACGTGGCCGCGCGGGTCGACGCGAAACTGAAACGACGCGTTGAGCATCGCTTGCTGCAAGAGCTGCCTCTGTTGTTGCGGCAGCGCGCCAGACTCCATCGAGAAGGAGACGGTGCGCGCGCGCTGCTCTGCAGACCCGTCGGGCTGCACGCGCTGCGTCTCGAGCTCGAGCGTCTGATTGATGTTCGACGCGAGGCCCTGCGCGGTCTGCGAAGACCGAACCGCGTAGCGAAGCCGAGCGCCTTGCGAGTACCGAAATCGCAGCGTGGCCGTGGGTCCCGACGGGGCTTGCGCGCTCGAAGCTCCGCCGTCGCGCGGGCGCGTTGCGGCGTCGGCGCGCGGCGCCGATTGGGCGAGCGCAGAGGACGCGGCGAGGAAGGCGGCGGCGACGAGCGCGAAGGGGCGCGGGGTGACTCTAGACATGCGGCGTGACACTAACACTTGTTGTTGACGCTCGTACGACGACCGCTATTCACAAGGGAGATCGGTGTATCTTCGACCGCGGTGCAAGCGGGAACTAGCGAAGCGCGAGCGCGCCAGAGCAGAGCGAGGCCACGGACACCCGCGTGGTGGATGGTCGTGCTGTCGCTCAACGGCGGCTGCGCCGTCAGCGACCTCTGTGAGGATCGAACGCACTGGGCGCTGCGCGACAGCGCCGCGTGCGTCGCGTGCGAGCGCGAGTGCCGGTCGAGCGCTGCGACGATGCCGACTCCGGGGTGCGACGAGGAGTTCGCGTGCGTCGCGCGATGCCCGGATCGAAGCGCGCTGACCTGCGGCTGCGCCAGGACGTGTCTGCGCACCGCCGTGTGCCTCGAGAAATGGACCGAGGTCCTGCGTTGCTACAGCGATCGCTGCCGCGACAAGTGCCGGTGATCGCGCTCAGGTTTGCGCTGCGCGATGCAGCGGGCGGAGCACGGATTCGAGCCGCTCGGCGAGGCCGGGTCCCTTGCTGACGAAGTGCGCGATCCCGAGCGATTGGAGGAGTTGAAGGTCTCCGCTCTGCGCGGTCCCCGAGACGCTCACGATGGTGCACGGAGCGTCGAGCGGCATCGCGGAGAGGTGCATGCACACCTCGATGCCGTTCATCGTGGGCATTTGAAGGTCGAGCAGGACGACGTCGGGGAGTGTTTGCCGGACGCGCTCGACGGCCTTCTGCCCGTCGCCCGCGGCGAGCACGCGAGCGCCAGGAGAAATCCCCATGACGCAAGCGGTGAGCACCGCGACCATCGCGGGGTCGTCGTCGACCACCAGCACGGTGAACGGCCGCGAGGCGCCGCGGATGGGACGTCTCGCGAGCGAGTCGCGCGCGGCGCGCAGTTGGCGCACGAGGTATTCGGCGCCCGGCGTGCGCTCCTCGGGCTCGGGCGCGAGCAAGCCGTCGACGACGGAGGCGAGCTCGGGAGCGAGCTCGGGGCGTTGGTCGGCGATCGAGAAGCGGTTGGACGACTCGTAGAAGGCGGCGATCGCGCGCAGGTCGGAGTGAGAGAACGGCCGCTTCGATGACAGCAGCTCGTACGCGAGCAGGCCGAGCGAGTAGAGATCCGCGAGGTGCCAGCTGCGCGGTCGGAGCCGGCCCATGAGCACCTCGGGCGCCATGTACGCTGGAGAGCCCGCGACGCCGCGCGAACCGTCGTACTCCTCGCGAACGAACAGCCCGAAGTCCATGAGAACGACGCGGTTGCCCGGCGCCAACAGGACGTTGGATGGCTTGACGTCGCGATGCGCGATCTGAACGCGATGGATCGCCGCGAGCGCGTCGGCGAGCGCGATCATGATGTCGACGAACTCGGCGATGGTGATCGTCTGGCGCAGGGCGGCGAGCCGCTGGGTGTGGGCGCGGAGCGTGACGCCGTAGAGGCGTTCCATCACGAGAAAGTCGACCCCGCGGTGGGTGCCGAGCGCGTGGACAGCGACCGTCGACGGGTGCTGAACGGCGGCCATCGCCTGGGCTTCCTGGCGGAGAAACTTCGGGTCGACTCCGGGGTGACTCACCTTCATGGCCACGCGTCTCGCGAGCGCTCGGTCCTGAGCCTCGAAGACGACGCCCATCCCTCCCTGTCCGAGCGCGTCGCGAACCTCGTACGTTCCTGCGACGAGCTCGCCGGTCGCGAACGGAATCCGCGCGGTCGTCGGCCTCGACTCGTCGTCCGCGATGATCGCGGCCGGGTGCATCCGCTGCTCGAACGTGCTCGATGTGGCCGACCCATGGTCCCGCGGGGGATGGTTGTCGCTCACGTCGGCCTCACCTTCTTCGTGAGCCCGCCGAGATCCACGCGGTTCAATCGAACGGTCTGCGTGGTCGCGTCGATCGTGGTCGGAGGAACGTCGTCTGGTCCCAACACGTCGAGCATCGCCGCTCCGACCTGCTTCACGAGAGCAACCAGCGGAATCATCGCGTCGAGGGAGTTCTTCGACCAGCGCGCGGCGCCGAGCACGAGGATCGCCACCGAGGGCGCGATCGACGCAAGTTCGTCGAAGAGCCGCTCGGCCTGGGGATGCGCGGCGTCGATCACCGCGATCGCGGGCCAGCGCTTTCGCAGCGTCGCCAACAGCAGAGAGAGATCGTCGAGCACGGACAGCTTCGCGCCGAGCGGCTCGAGCGCGGCGCGCGCAGCGGACGCCCGCAGCGAGTCGTTGTCGAACCAGAGCAACGACCCTTCGGTCAGCGGCGGCGCGAGGACGCTCCACGCAGCGAGCGCGATGGCGTCCGCGTCGAGCTCGCGGCTGTGCACCATGTCAGCCCCCGCCCGTAGCGCGAGGAGCGTCTCGGCTTCGGACGCGCGCGGCGCCAGCGCGACGACGGGGTTCGCTCCCCACACGCTGCGAGCGCTGCGAACGCGCGTCATCAGGTCCCGTCGAGCATCGACGAACAGCACACCTCGTGGCGGGTGCGGGCAGCCTGCGGCCACCGTCACGCGGGTCAGACCGGCGCGCGACTCCAAGGCTTCATCGATCGGATCCGGCGCGAGGATCGTGAGGGATCTCGCGGTCCCTCGGCGACGGAGCGCCATCGCGACGCCCGCCATGGGCCGAGCAGCCTCGTCGAGCTCGCGCACGACCGCGAACACCCGCGCGTGCCATCGGTCATCGTACTGGGTCAGAGACGCCTCGAGCGAACGACACGGCGTCGCGAGCGAGTCGAAGCCGAGCGAGCTCGCCGTGCCCACCAGGCGATGAGCGATTTCTGCGAGTCGCCGGGCTGCGTCGCGATCACCGCGCAAGAGCGCCGCGCTCTCTCGCTGCACGAGCGAGCTCGTGTGAAACAGCGAGAGCGCGAAGGCGTCGCGCACGCGTCCAAGCGGTGAGTCCGATTCGGTCATCCGGGTCGAGAACTGTTGATTGTACCGCAAGTGCGCTTGCGCACCGCCGTTCGTTCACGTTGCATCATCGCGGAACAGAGCAACCCATGGCGAGAGCGACGATCCCAACCCAAGGCGAAAAGCACGACTCCATCCTCGAGACGATGCGCGAGCTGCGCGCGGGGGACGCGGACTGGAAGAACGGACGAACCTGGAGTCTTGTGTACTACGCTGGCGAAGCGCACCACGAGCTTCTCCAGCGCGCGCACAACTTGTTCTTCGCGGAGAACGCCCTCAACCCCATGGCGTTCAAGAGCTTGAAGCGCATGGAGGCGGAGGTCGTACAAATGACCGCATCGATGCTCCACGCGCCCGACGACGCGTGCGGCACGATGACGACAGGTGGGACAGAGTCGCTCCTCATGGCGGTCAAAGCGGCGCGTGACCGGGCGAAGGCGCGCGGACCCAAGACCGATCGCCCCAACGTCGTCGCGGCGATCACGGCGCACCCGGCGCTCGACAAGGCAGGGCACTATTTCGGGCTCGAGATTCGCAAGGCGCCCGTGGGGCCGGACAAGCGCGTGAACGTGTCTGCGATGAAGAAGCTCATCGACAAGAACACGGTGCTCTTGTTTGCGAGCGCTCCGCAGTACCCCCACGGCGTCATCGATCCGATCGACCAGATCGGGCGGCTCGCGCTGGCGCGAGGGATTCCGCTGCACGTGGACGCGTGCATCGGCGGCTTCGTCCTGCCGTGGGTCGAGCGGCTCGGGTATCCGATTCCGGCGTTCGACTTCAGGGTTCCGGGCGTCACGTCGATGAGCGCGGACCTGCACAAGTACGGCTTCGCCGTGAAGGGCGCCTCGGTCGTCGTGTATCGAGACATGTCGTACCTCGAGCATCAGTTCTTTCTCGAGACCGAGTTTCCTGGGGGAATCTACGCCTCGCCGTCGATGACCGGCACCCGCGGAGGCGGCCCCATCGCAGCCGCGTGGGCCTCTCTTCACGCCGTCGGCGAGGACGGGTTCATCGAGCACACCCGGCTCGCGATGGAGGCGGCGAAGAAGCTCCAAGACGGAATTCGCACGATCCCCGAGCTCACCATCATCGGTCCGCCCGACGCGACCCTCGTCGCGTGGGGCGCCAAGGACCGCGCCGTCGACGTGTACGCCGTCGCAGATCGGCTCGAAGACGCAGGGTGGAGCGCGGATCGTCAGCAGCACCCAGCGACGGTGCATCACACCGTGACGAGCAATCACCTCCCGGTGATCGACGAGTACCTCGCGGACCTGCGCGACGCGGTCGCGTACGTGCGCTCGCACCCAGAGGTCGCCGATCGTGGCAACGCAGCGATGTACGGGATGATGGCGAAGGTTCCGTTTCGCGGCATGGTTCGCCAGGGCGTGATGAACGTCATGCGAAACATGTACGGCCCCAACGCGCTCGAGTTCGACCCCGCGAAGCTCAACGGCGACGGCGTGGTCGACAAGGTGATGAACGCTGTCGGACCGACGCTCAACAAGGTCCTCGATCGCGTCGAGGCGCTCAAAGAGCGCTTTCGCTGAGCGACGATCGGACGACGCATCGCGACCGACGCTCGCGCGTCACCCGTGGTAGCCGCTCTCGCCGTGCTGGGTGATGTCGAGCCCCTCGTGCTCGTCGTCTTCGCTGACGCGAAGCCCCACGAGCTTGTCGACGAGCTTGAGCAACACGAGCGTCACCACCACCGTCCAAGCGCCGACCGCGAGCAGGCCGAGCGCTTGTTTCGCGAGCAGCCCCGGGTTGCCCGCGAGCAGGCCGTCGTTGCCAGCGGGGTTGAGCGCCTTGCGCGCGAACACCCCGGTCAACAGCGCGCCGATCATCCCGCCGACGCCGTGGATGCCCCAGGCGTCGAGCGAGTCGTCGTAGCGGAGCTTCTCCTTGAGCAAGACGCTGCCGTAGCAGAGCGTCCCTGCGACCATGCCGATCACGAGGGACGCCGCGGGTGACACGAAGCCAGCGGCGGGCGTGATCGCGACGAGCCCTGCCACGAGGCCCGAGACGATCCCGAGGAGCGTGGGCCTGCCGCGGTGCTTCCACTCGGCGATCGACCAGGCGAGCGCCGCTGTTCCTGCGGCGACGTGCGTCGTGACGAAGGCGAGCGCGGCGCTCTGTCCCGCGGCGAGCGCGCTGCCCGCGTTGAAGCCGAACCAGCCGAACCACAACAGTCCTCCGCCCGTCACGGTCATCGTCAGGTTGTGCGGAACGAAGTGCTCCTTGCCGTACCCGAGGCGCTTTCCGATGTAGATCGCCGCGACGAGCGCGCTCAGTCCGGCGGTCCAGTGCACGACCGTTCCGCCTGCGAAGTCGAGCACGCCCATGCGCGCGAGCCACCCGCCCTCGCCCCAGGTCCAGTGCGCGACGGGGTCGTACACGAGCGTCGTCCACAAGAGCGTGAACAGCGCGTACGCCGAGAAGCGCATTCGCTCAGCGAACGCCCCACTAATCAACGCGGGCGTGATGATCGCGAACTTGAGCTGAAACGCCATGAACGCCAGGTGCGGAACGGTCCCGCGCGGCTCGACGCCGACGTTGTTCAACAGCGCGAAGTCGAAGCCGCCGATCAGCCCGCCGTGGGTCTTTCCGAAGGCGAGCGAATACCCGATGACCACCCACTGCACGGTCACCAGCGCGAGCGCGTAGAACGAGTACATAAAAGTCGCCAGGACGTTCTTCTTGCGGACCATCCCGCCGTAGAAGAGCGCGAGGCCCGGCGTCATGAGCAAGACCAGCGCCGAGGCGACGAGCATCCACGCCGTGTCGCCCGAGTCGATCGTCGTGGCCGCGGCTTGCGCGAGGAGCGAGAGGGTGAGCGTCGAAGAAGGGTCGATCACGGCCGAGCAACTAGCACCACCCAACGCGACGCGTCATCTATTCTTCTGCTGCAAATTCACTGACGGACACCATTTTGTCCCAACGTAAACGGCGCATGAACCCACGGTAAACGGACGGGCAACGACGCCCTACCAACGAGCGAACGCTCGGTTAACGAGGCGTTAACGAAGGAGCTCTTTCGCTCACGAGCGCGCGACGAGCACGGAGCCGACGCCGAAGAGCAGCGCGAAGACCACGGTGCGAAACGTCTTGGCCGACACCGAGCGATGGAGCCACTCGCCCACGACCGTCCCGACGGCGAGCGCAGGAACAAACGTCGCAGTGAGCAACAGCGACGAGCGCGTGATCTTGTGATCGATCGCGAAGCGCGCGAGCACGATCGAGTTGAGCACGAACCACAGCGCCGCCAGCGTCGCGCGAAACACACCGGGGTCGCGGGCGTGGTGCGAGAAGCTCCACACAGCGAGCGGCCCGCCAGTGCCGTACATGCCGAACAACACGCCGCAGCCGGTCATCGCGAAGACGTCCCTCGCCCACGTGCGCCACGACGGCTCGCTCGGCGCGACGACCTCTGACGCTTCGACCTGCGTTCGCCCGCGCAGTCGCGCAGCGGCCTCGCTGAGCGCGAGCGCGATGACAAATCCACCGAACAGCCGAACGCCGACGCGCTCGGGAACGGTCGCGCCCGCCCAGAACCCGACAGGCATTCCGATCGCGACGAACGGCGCGACCCGCGCGGCGAGCACGCGCCACGCGACCTGTCGTCGATAGCGCACGAAGAGATATCCCGAGAGCGCCAGGTTCACTGGGATGTACGCGGGCAACACGGTCGAGATGCTCGCTACGAGGGCGCCGAGCGACACCGTGATGACCGTCGATCCGAAGCCGATCGCGGACTCGACGGTGAACGCCGCCGACACGATCAAGATCAAGAGCGCTGTCTGCGTAGGGCTCACGGCGCGTGCGCGGCGCGCGCGGCGCTGGCGCGTTCAGCGGACGGCGCGTGATCGCGCGACGAGGTGCGCACGGGATCGAGCGTTGGCGCGGCCACGGGCAGGGGCTCGCTCGCAGGCGTCGTCGAGGTCGCGGCGGGCTGCGCGGCGGGGATCACCTCGGGCGCGCTCGCGACGCGCGAAGTCGGGATCGTGCTCGCGCTGTCACCGCGCGGAACGTCGGCCTCGCGCACCCGCTCGCGCTCGGCGCGGTCCGGGGTCACCCACACGACGAGCGTTTCGCCCGCGACGAGCGTCGCGTGTCGAGAGCGGAGGTTGATGCGGGACAGGCTGCCCGTCGTGAGCCCGTAGCGCGCGGCGAGCGATCCCATCGTGTCGCCGCTGCGCACGGTCACGATCAATCGAACACGGCCGTCCTGGGCGGCGACGCGCTCGGCAGCGGAGTCTGTTCCTCGTTCGGCGGCGTCGACGTCGGCGAGCGAGCGAACGCGGGCCTGCGTCGGCTCTCGCGCGATCCACGCTTGCAGCCACAGTCCGGTCGGGACGCGCGCGCTCGGGTCGAGCTGGTTCCAAGTGACGAGCTCATCGCGGGTCACGTCGAGGGCGCGCGCGACGTCGCGAATCGTGTCGCCCACCCCCGCGCGGTAGAACACACGACGGCGGTTGGCCGGAGGGTTGGTTACGGGGCTCACCAGCACGAGCGGACGATCCGTGTTCGCGACGGGAGTCGGGGCCCGATCGGGGACGAGCAGCTCGGTTCCGCCGGTGAGTCGGTGCTCGGGTTGCAGTCCCGAGAGCTCGAGCAACGCCCTCGCAGAGAGTCCGTAGGACGCAGCGAGCTCGCTCACCGACTCGCCCCAGCGGATGCGCGTCGTTCGCACTGGGACGTTCGGGATCGCGGCGAGCGCGCTCTCGACGCGCGGCGTGGCACCGACGGGAACGTGCAGCACGAACGGCCGCGTCGCGTCCGTCGGAATGGGCGTGCGCGCACCGAGCACCGAAGGGTTGATCCTGCGAAGCTCCCGCAAATCGACGGACATCCCTCGCGCGAGCGCGTCGAGCGCGACGCTTCGAGACAGCGAGACGTCCTCCCACGCGATCGCGGGCTCGGCGGTCACGTCTTCGAGCCCAAACGTCGCGACGTTTGCCGCGGCGAGCGCGAGCGACATGATCCTCGGGACGTACCTCGCGGTCTCGAAGGGAAGGCCCCCCTCGGTCGACGCGAGCGTGTCGAAGTCCGTGGTGTTGAAGCGCCGCATCGAGCGCAAGAGCGCCCCGTAGCCCATGTTGTACGCGGCGAGCGCCAGCTCCCACGACCCGAACCGCGCGCGAAGATCCCGCAGCAATCGCGCAGCGGCGCGCGTGGCCTTCTCGGGATCTTTTCGCTCATCGACCCACGCGTCCACGCGCAGTCCATAGGACCGAGCGGTGTCCGGCATGAGTTGCCACAGCCCCACTGCGCCCGCGCTCGACTCGGAGTGCGGATTGAAGCCGCTCTCGGCAGCGGCGACCCAGATGAGCTCTGCGGGAACGCCCTCGGCGCGGAGCCACTGCTCGAAGCGCTGACGAAAGCGCCCCGCGTCGCGATACCAGCCGCGCATGGTGCGTCGCGATCGGCGATCGGCGCGATAGCGCTCGGCGGTGGCCAACAGTGAAGGCGAAATGCGCTGGAGAATCTCTGGCAATCGCAGCCGCGCGGGGTCGAGCGGCTGGTCCGCGGGTGAGCCGCTCGCGACGCCGGTCGCGGCGGTGGCCGCTCGTACAACGGGCGTCGCTTCGACCTCGCGCAGCGACGCGAGGGACGAGCTCTCTCCGCCGAGCGCGACGTCGATGGCGTTGGCGGCCTCGCTTCCGCTCGACGGCGCAGCGCTCGCGGTGTCTTGCGTCTGAGCGCGAGCGGGCGCGCAAGCGACGAGCGCGGTGAGCGCGGCGATCGCCGCAGAGATGCTCGGCCTTCTCGGTCGATCGATGCGCGGCATTGGGTAGAAGACGCTCCTCGCGCTCCGTTACCCGATCTTCGCGACCGACGAGAACTTTCGTGCAGAGCGCTCAGCCCGCTTCGTACGCGGCTGCGCACTCTTCGATGATCGCGGTGGCCTCGGCCTCGGGGATCTCGTAGGCGTCCGCGAGCGCGGAGAACACCGCCACTTCTTCGTCGGCGAGCGCTCCATCGGCGCAGCCGACGGCGGCGGCGATGGTGTACGCAGCGCGGCGAAGCTCGGGGTCTTCGGCCATGGCGGCGAGCTCTTCGATCGCGCCTTCGTAGCCCTTCTCTCGGAGGGCGGCGTCGGACGCTTCGAGCATCGACTCGAGCTGCTCTTGGGTGATGTCGAGCCCTGTCACGTCCGCGAGGGTCTGCCCGAGCGCGCCGTACTCTTCGTCGGACAGCTCTCCGTCTGCGGCGCCGACGACATATGCGGTGGCGAACACGAACGCGAGCACCGTGGCCTCCGGCGAGTCCTCCGGCGGAACGCTCTTGGGAACGACCTTCGTCGCTCCGCGCTTGTCGAGCACTCCCTTTACGCCCGACGGAGTCTTCTTGTTGATCTTGATCACGGTTTCCTCCTGCGTTGCATCACGCGGGAGGGATCGTACTCGAATCAGCGCGTGAGAAACTTGAGGAGCATGTCCATCTTCATTCCGTACGGCGGGCGCATGGCGAAGTCCGCGCTGTTGATCCGCGACTGCTTGAACACGCCCTTGCAGTGGGAGAACGTCTCGAAGCCTGAGCGACCGTGGTACGCGCCCATGCCCGACGGTCCGACGCCGCCGAACGGCAGGTCGTTTTGCGCGACGTGCGCGACGCACTCGTTGATGCACGCGCCGCCCGAGACGGTTCGCTCGAGGACCATCTCTGCGCGGGAGGCGTCGCTGTCGAAGTAGTACAGCGCGAGGGGCCTGGGGCGATCGTTGACGTACTCGATCGCCTGCTCGACCGTCGAGTACGGAACGACCGGAAGAATCGGCCCGAAGATCTCTTCTTGCATCAGGTCCATCTCGTCGGTGACGTTGGTCACGAGGGTGGGGGCGATGCGCGTGGGGCCCATGGTCTCGCGGCGGTGGTTGAGCTCGATGATCCGAGCTCCCTTGGAGGCAGCGTCGTCGAGGTATCCGCGGAGCCGCGCGGCGTGCCTGCCGTTGATGATGCTCGTGTAATCCCCGTTGGCCTCGAGCGAGGGAAACATCTTTCGGACCACGCGCTGCGCTTCGGCGATGAACCGCTCGCGCTGCGTCTCGTGGACGAGAACGTAATCCGGCGCGATGCAGGTTTGTCCTGCGTTGAGCAGCTTGGAGCCCATGATTCGCTCGGCGGCGAGCTCGATCGAGAAGGACTCGTGGATGATCGTGGGGCTCTTGCCGCCGAGCTCGAGCGTGACGGGGACGAGGTTCTCCGCGGCCGCGCGCATCACGATTTTTCCGACGCGCGTCGAGCCCGTGAACAGCAAGTGGTCGAGCGGCATGCTCGAGAACGCCTCACCGACCTTGGCGTCGCCCGTCACGACGAAGACGCGATCCGAGGGGAACGTCTCGGCGATGACCTGGGCGATGAGCTCGCTCGTGGCAGGGGTGAGCTCGCTCGGCTTGATCAACGCGCGACAGCCGGCAGACAGCGCGGCAGCGAGCGGAGAAAAAGCGAGAAACACCGGATAATTCCAGGGAGAAATGATCCCGATGACGCCCTTGGGTTGGTAGCGGACCTCGGCCTGCGCGGGCACGAAGTACTTGCCCACGGGGCGCTTTTCGACGAGCGACCAGGTCGGGAGCTGCTCGAGGGTGTGGTCGATGTCGCCGAGCGAGGCGAACACCTCGGCCAGCAAGGTCTCGTGCCGCGAACGACCGCTGAAGTCACTGTCCAACGCGCGAACGAAGTCGTCTTTGTGCGCGACGACCGCCGCTCGGAGCTTTTGCAAGTCTTCGAGTCGCTCTGCGATCGAGGGCGCCGGTCTCGCGCGTTGCGCGGCCTTCATGCGCTCGACGCGCGCGAGGAGCTCGGCGCGCGTGGGGTCCTGGCTCTGGGTCGAACGGTTGGTCACGGAAGCGGACGTCGTCATGGCAGGGGGGGAAGGCATTGTGGAGCGAACCGGGGAGAACGACCAGAGGGAGAATTTCGATCGGTTCGGTCTGTGCGGTACGATGCCTCCATGAACAAAGCTGGACTCTCTTCGTTGGTTCGCATCGCGGTGTGCGCTTCGACCGCGTGGCTCATGGCCTGCGGTTCGTCGACGACGCCGTCTCCCTCGGACGGAAGCGTGGCCGATCGCAGCAATCCTCCAGGAGACGGAGCGGTCGGCATCGACGTCGTCTCGCCGCCGATGGACGCGATCGAGCCGCCCATGGACGCGGGTCCGGCCTCGTTCTGTGCCCGCGCGTTGTGCGGGCCTGGGACGACCTGCTGCGAGGCTTCGATGAGCTGTTTGCCCGACGGAACGCCGTGCCCGCCGATGGGCGGCATGGACGGCGGCCCTGGCCCGATGATGTGCGGGAGCGCGATTTGTGGGGCGGATCAGCGATGCTGCGCGACGCCGGTGGGACCGACGTGCTTGCCCTCGACCGTTCCGTGCAACCCCGTGACCGACGGCGGAATGGGCGGGACGTGCGGCGGAATGACCTGCGGTCCCATGCAAGAGTGTTGCTCGGGGCTCGGGCGCATGGCGTGCGTTCCGCGCGGGACGTGTCCGATGATCGTGGACGCCGGGACGTGCGGCGGAATGACCTGCACCGCGGCGCAGGAGTGTTGCTCTGCGGGCGGTCGACAGTTCTGCGCGCCGCGCGGGACGTGCTCGACGCCGCCGCCCGACGCTGGCCCCACGTGTGGCGGGATGGTCTGCACGGGCACGCAAGTCTGCTGCAGCGCGTTCGGCTTCATGACGTGCCTCGAGCCGCGGTTGTGTCCGACGGGAACCGACGGCGGGACTGGACCTCGCTGCGGCGCGATGACCTGCGGCAGCGATCAAGAGTGCTGCAACACGATGTTCGGGATGTTCTGCGCGCCGCGCGGACGCTGCCCCGGCGGCGGAGCGGACAGCGGCGTTGTGACCGACAGCGGAACGACCTCGTTCTGCGCGACGGCGCGCTGCACCGCCGGGACGTTCTGCTGCGAAGCGCGACGGGCGTGCATCCCCAACGCAGACACGTGCCGCTCGACGCCGGCGCCGATGTGCACGCCACCGTGCATGCGAGGCCAGCAGTGCTGCCCGGGCATCGGCGGGCTCGCTGGGTTCTGCGCTCCGCGTTGTCCCACGGATCCGTGCGCCGGCGTCACCTGCGGAAGCGGCTCGACCTGCTGCGGAACGGGCACGAACAGCGGCCGATGCACGCCCGACGCGTGCCTCGCGTGTTGTATGTGACAGAGTGAAGGGGGATGAACGGCGCTCCGTATCGGGACACGGACACCCACGACACGAGCGCCGTTCGGACACGGTGGATCGTGCCGACGTCGGCGCTGTGGGTCCTCGCGATCTGCGCGTGGCTCTGGGTGGGTCATGCGTCGACGCGCGAGGCCAACCCGACGGTGTTCTGCGAGCGCGACGGGCGGGGAGTTCGGTGTTTGATCCACGACGACGCGTGGCTCGGGTGTGATTGCGGATCGAGTGTGCATGCTGCCCCCGAATGAATTCGGGGGCAGAGCGCGCCGCAAGAGCGACGCGAGCCATGCGCCGCAAGGCAGCGCATGCAGCGGACGAAGCGGGCGAATGCGAGCGAGCGGGCGGGCGGGCTATCAGGGGCTTCCCCCGAATTCATTCGGGGGCACAAGCGGGCGAAGAAGTTAGGCAACGATGAGGACCATGAGGGGCGCTGAACGGTTTCCTTGCGCTGGACTATACTTTCGACAAACGAAACTGCGCAGCGCCCGATCGGCTCGACACGGCGGGCGGGACGGCGGCGACGTCGACCAGATAGTCGACGAACTGACCGGGACGCTCCGGGGATGCAAAGACATAGGAAACGCTGCGCTTCTCGGTCATCGCTCGGTGAAAGGTCGAACGCCGCGGCAGCTCGAGCATCGAACTCCGAACCGCCACGTGCTGGAGTGCTTCCTCGACGAGGATGTACGGACCCGGTCCAAACTTGCCGCCACCCACCCACGGCACATTGCGCGCGTACGCCCCAGCCCAGGGCGTCCGGCGCTGCGTAGTCTGGCACTGCACACGACGCGCCGCGTCGACACCTTCGCCATCGGACAGCGAGAGCGTCAAGAGCGACGGCAGCCGAATCACGCGTCGACCGGCGCTGGTTCGGATCACGAGCACCCCGGGCGAACGAAGAAACCGCGCGTATGCCTCGGGAGTGGTCTCTGGAATTCCTGGGAACATCGGACCGAGGCCTGCTCGGGTCGACCGCTCGATGGACTCGGACAATCGTGACAGCGGGATCGAAACAACGACATCCAATCCGTCCGAAGGTGGAACAGCTGCGAGGGAAGGGATCGCGCCGATCCCTCCACGCGGCCGCAGTTCGATGTCGAACGGTGGCAGATCGGACGTGAACGGGCTAATACGATCGATGGACGTCCAAACAACGCGACACACTTGCATCGGAAGCCTCGCGTTGTCGGGAAACGGGAGGAGCCCGTGTCGAAGGTTTTCGACGCGAAGCACGATCGCCGCTGCGACCTGCTCCGAGCAGGTTCGATAGGCCCACTGCCAGTTGGGCACCGCCCATGGGTCCGCAGGCGGGCTTCCCCCAGCGACGGTCCGCGGCGTCACCGTGAGTGCGCCTGCGACGGGCGGCACCGTCGCGACGTCCAGCTCGATCCGCACCCGTTGTATGCGCGCGGAGATCCGCTTGATCGCGATGCCTGCGATGTCGGGGGGGAGCATTCCCGGAGCGCCGCCCGCCATGGGGTCGGGCGGAGCGATCAGTTCACTCGGAGTGGGTACGAGTGCGTTCGCCAATGGAACATCGAACTCCAACGAGTCGTTCGCAGCGTTGTGCCGCAGTTGCCCATTGCTGCGCGCCGCGATGTCCTTTTGGCTCATTCGATAGGATGCGATCGCCGCCGCGAGAACCGGGACGGCCAACGGAAACAACAACAGGCCAGCACCCAAACTGCGGGCGCCCACCTCTCCGAAGACATCAGCGGCACACGAGAACGCGGAGGCACCGTGAACGTGGGTGTCGGCACGAAACCTCGCAGCGAGCATGGATGCGGCGGATGCCGGCTGACCGGCGGCATCGCGAAACAGCGGACTGATCAATTGTCTAACGGAGAGCACGCCGGACGCGATAAGGGTTGCAGTTATATCGCCACCCGATCCGATTCGCTCGATTTCAATCGGGCGGCCCATTCGATCTCGTACAATCTCCCCGTCGCGTCGCGTTAGGAACCTAATGTACCGACAAGCATTGCGAGCTCTTACGTCAATCGATGCGGAGATCCGAGCCGCCGAGTCGCGAAGCGAGGATCGCCAAGAAGACCTGTGCGAAGTCCTCACGCGAAATCGACACCACGCTGTTGGCTGTTCCGAGCATGGTCCCGAAGCGGTTGGCCGCTTCGCTGCGAAGGGAGTTCATCTCGTTTGCAATCGCATCGGCTCTTTCGACGTTCGACACGTCGCGTCGAGGGACCACGTCGGATCGGTCGAATCCGAGCCTCAACACCACGATGCCCGCCGAGGCGATGTACCGAACCGTGGCAGCTACGAATCGAACCCCACCGAGCGCGCTCTCGAGTCCGGTCAACGGGATCGGAATCTCGATGGGTGCGAGACGCAGCGCCGTTGGAATCGCGATCCCGCCGAGCGGCGCGGGCCATGCCGCCGCGGATCCCGCCGCCCTGATTTGGAGAACGAGCTCTCTACTTGCCGAGACCTGTGGACGGACAGTGAGCGTTGCTCGTGCAGACGAGATCCCGTCGGTGAAAGATGCGTCATCCTGCGGTGGTCCCAGCCGCCCACGCAGGAGTCCCGTGAGGCTCGCCGAGAACGCCTCGACATCGACGTCGACCGTAACGTCGCCTCGAAAATTCAAAGCCGTCGCATCCCCGACTCTCGGAGTTGTAGGGCCAACAGTCAACTGCGCGGGAGTCTGCGAAAAAGCTATCGCTGAGCGACTCACAGCGAGTTCGACGATCTGGTTCGACGGCGTGGCGAGGTTCGTCGCACTCCAGGAGCAGATCTCGCGGAAGCTGAAAGACGCCCCATCGCGCGCGAAGGTCTCGGTTCGCGACAGCATGGCGAGCAGCAGGTCTTTGATCACGTTCTCGCGGACAATGAGGTCTGCATACATGTCGCTTCTCCTTACCTGGTAGCAGTCTTGACGGACTCACGAGCGATGCTAGCGTCGACGCACGGAGTAGTGATGAACCGAACGGGTGTGGTCGAAACTAGATTGCTCTTCTTGATGGTGTTCGCGGTGACGGCGGGTTGCGGCGCTCGCACCGAGCTCGAGGACCTTGATCTTCGGCCAGTTGCGAACGTCGACATCCGAAGCGCTTTCATCGGGACGTGGCGGGGACATAGGCTCTTGTCGGTGGTTCACGAAGCCGGCGAATGCGGTACGCCCATCGCAGGACCACCGCGGAGGGAGATTTGGTCACCATTGTTCTGCCAGTTCGAGTTCGAGGCATCCCAGACCGATCCTTCGATGGTCTCGATTTGGGGAGTGCTCGAGCTTGATCCACCCGAGCTGACGGTCAATCGAGACTTTGTCCCTGCGTTCGATGGGAGAGTCCACACGCCGAGGCTGGCGGAGTACGCAGCGCCGTCTCTCTGGAGACGTGCGCCGTTTGGGCGATTCGACGCTCGATTCAGCGGAGTATTCCGTCGTTCGGGAGACGTCCTCGTATACCGTGGATGTTTGGATTATCGGGATTCTTCCGGCGAAGGCAACTGGGGTGTTGTCGAGTGTCATCTTCGGCGAGTCACGCGATGAACTCCCGGCCACAGGGCGCTCACAGTGATGTGAGGTCGATGCTCGTGAGTTCATAGAGCGCTTCGGGCTCCCAGAGCACGAGGGTCCATGCGCCGTGAACCGTGATTTCTCTCGTACCCGTCGCGGCGGTGACGGGTGTCTCTTCCGCGACGATGCCGAACGAGTCCGAGGTGCCAAACGCATGCAGCAGCTGCAGACCGGTGGGACCGAGATTGGCACCGAAGATCCTCCCTCCAGTCGTAGTCGCCTCTTCGACGGCATCGGTTCGATAGTACGGAATTCCGAGGTAATGAAACACGAGTCGCCCCGTACGCGTGTCGCGCTTCCACTCGCCAGCGTTCGACTGCGAGATCGAGAGAGCGATCAGCCGTCGCAGCATGAGCGGCCCGCCGAAGAAGCAGTCGATTCCCTCGCCCGTTCCCGCGCTGCCGTTCGGAGTGATCAGCGTCATGAGATGGCGAAGGTCCGTCGCGAGGTCCGTAGACACGCTCGTTCTTCCGGCTGCGAGCTGGCTCAACCCGTCGAAGCCAGGATTTGCCCCGCCATCCTCTCCGCGGCCGATCTCGCGATCCAGCCGACGCAAGAGGCCAATCGCTGCGTTCTGCAACTGGAGGTCGGCGAAGTCTTGCGAGCTTCCCGCCACGGTCACTCGTTGATCGATCGTCGCGACGCGAACGCGACCGCCGAGTCGCGCGAGCGTGAAGGTCTGCACTGAGTCGAGCGCGCCTCGCACGTCCTCGACGTCGTTCGACGCGATGGTGTAGCTCTTGGGCTGCGGCACGCTCACCATACGCTGCACTTGAACGCTCATGCTCGCGGCGTCCGCGGCCGTCACCGATCCGATCACCGGAGACGCCTTGACCATCGAGATCGCATGGAGCGCATCGCTGACTTTGCTGCTCGCGCCGACGCGAAACAACACTCTGGATGCGTCGATCGCGGGTCCTACGTTGGAGTCGTTTTCACGAAACCCTGTGTTGGGTCCGCTACCATTGCAGTCACAGTCACTCCCTCGCATGCTGATCGTCTTCCTTTCGGTTGGGTTCGTCGGCGTGATGACGCGCGGCACGAGTCGTCATGGTGACCTCGCGCGCGCCACGAGACTTCGAAGCGCAAGACCCGTTACGGTGCGCTCGAAGTTCGTGAGACTTCCGTGTGCTCACTCGCTCGTTCACTCGGTCTTTCAAATAGCTGTGTTCGAAGCGCACCGCGTTGTTGTCACACCCGCAGTCCCGTGCCCACAGCAACGTCTCTCCTCCGCCCCCGACAACCCGCGGCACACCGCAGCGTCGCCAGTGACAGATCAACTTTTTCTTCATAGTGTGGTGGCGGCGTCAAGCCGAGTCCGTCGATTTCTGGCAACACTCAGAATGCGTTGAAACAACTAGTGAAGTCGACAAGGGTCGAGGCATCGGTAGAGTCACAAGCGAGACTATTTGGACTCTGGAGGTTTCGCGCGGCGGTACGTCGAGGAAAGCATGGACTTTGCTGCGAGCGCAGTTGAAGTGGTGGAAACCACGGTGAAACCGCAGAGCACATGCGCATCCCCGACCCCCTTCGCCGACGGCGGTCGGTCTTGTCGACTCCTCGTGCTGCCGCCTTGCCGTCGCGCAGGGTCCGACGGTGCCCTTACACGAGTCACAGGGCCCTAACGCAGGGTGCCACGGTGCCTTCCCGAACGATCCGTTCGTGAAAGATGGTTGCCAGGGTGCGAGTCGGGAGAAATCGAGCGCATCAGGCAGGGTGCGAGGGTGCTCCGCGCCGCTGCAACGCCGTGACAACTCCGCCCTCGGTGCTCGAGGCCGCCCGGCTACGACGCGAGCGCGGCGCGAGCGTTCAAAACCCGACGCCGGGCACGGTCACACAGCGACCGGCGACGCACGCCGCTGACCGCTGCTCGAACGCGCACCCCATGGCGGGACAGCGCGGCGCCCGATCGCACGTCCTCGCGTACTGCGCGGTGAAGTCCGCGAGGTGGTCGCGGTGAATCGCAGCGCGGCACCCGCAGGGGTTTCCGCAGCAGCCGGCGACTTCGGGACACGCGAGCACGCACTGGCCCGGCCCCGTGCACGCGCGAGGGTCGCTCGAGCGGGAGGGCGTCGAGACCCCGGCGTCTGTGACTGAAGCGCTCGCGTCGGCGCTGGACGGCGTTCCCGCGTCGCTCGGTTGGGCGCTGCTCGAAGCGGCGGCCGCCATCGATCGAGCACGCTCGATCGCCTGCGTGACCGACGGGTGCGGCACCCTCCCGCACGGAGTCTCCCAGAGCACGCTCCTTCGCTGCGACTGCGCGCGACGGAGCACCGTGGGGATCGCTTCGCACTGAACCTCGGGCCTCGCGGACGACCACCGCGCTCGTTGAAGCGCGGCACGCAGCGCGGTCAGCTGCCCGCGACCGAGCCGCCCCGAGCGCCCTTCGAGCACGAAGCTGCCGTCGTCGTCGATTCGCAGCTCGTCGACCCACACGCCGCGCGGCGCGGGTCGGCCGCGGTCTCGCAGCGGCTGCGACGAGAGCACCAACAACGGCGCCCGCTGCGCGTCGGTCTCGCTCGTTCGGAGCCAAGAAGCTGCCACCAGCGCCGCAAGCAGCGCCGCGACTCGCCCGAACATACGACCACCGTGACGCGCGCGTCGACGCTCGTCCCTCGCTCGTGACTCGATCATGGGTTGCTCGACGATGATCGCACACCGCTCATTCACGGGTCGCGCAGGCGTAGCGTCGCGTGCGTTTCACTCGTCGCTACGCCTCACGGCGCGGGAGCCACCGTCGCGGCGCCGTCACGGCACACCGGGTCGACGATGCGGAAGTCCACGCGGCGGTTCTGCGCCCGCGCGTCCCGTTGCGCGCGGCCACGGAGCCCGTCGACGGGACGCAGCGGTCGCGTCTCGCCGAAGCCGTGCGACTCGAGGCGATTGGCTTCGACCTGGTGCTCTGCGAGCCAGCGCTGAACGCTCGCGGCGCGGCGGTTGGACAGGTCCATGTTGCGGGCGTCGTCGCCCACGTCGTCGGTGTGTCCCTCGATCGAGACACGACGGATGTCGGGAGTCGCCCGAAGCGCGTCGCCGACCGCCTGCAGCACAGGGAAGGATCGCGGCAAGATCGCGTCTCGGTTGGTCGCGAAGAACACCGGCGAGTTGATCTGGATCTGGCATCCCGAGACGCGCACGAGGCCTGGGCAGCCGTTGCGGTTGGGATCGGGGTGCGGCGCGCCAGCCTGATCGGGGCAGTGGTCGACGTTGTCCGGCACCGTATCGTTGTCGCGATCCGGAGTCGGGCACCCCGCGCGCGCCGGGTCTGGGTGCGCTCCCGCGGGAACATCCCTGCACTGATCCTGCGCGTTGAGGACACCGTCACTGTCGGCGTCGCCGTCGGGGCAGCCGCGGCGCGCGGGATCGGGGTGCTCGCCTTGCGGTTCGTTGACGCATTGGTCTTCGTTGTCGAAGACGCCGTCGCGATCGGTGTCGTTGAGCGGGCAACCGCGCCTAGCAGGGTCTGGGTGATCGCCTTGCGCGACGTCCACGCATTGATCGTCGGGGTCGAGCACGCCATCACGATCGCGATCGCCGAGCGGACAGCCGCGACGCGCGGGGTCTGGGTGATCTCCCTGTGGAACGTCCACGCATTGATCGTCGGGGTCGAGCACGCCGTCGCGGTCGGTGTCCGCGGGCGGAGGCGGCGCTGCGGGCCGCGGCGCGCGAAGCGTGAACGAGAGGCCGAACGAGAGAAACATCGCGTCCGACGGCACGTTGATCATCGGGTCGTGCATCACGTAGTGAAACCGCGCGAACGGCCCGAACGCGAAGACGCTCACCGGTTGAAACTCGAAGCCGAGTCCCGCGTCGAAGCCGAACTGCTGCTGCGCTCCGGTCATCACGAGGCCAGCGTTGCCGTCGAGCCAGAGCCTTCCGACGCGACCGAGCATGGGCTCGAGGCGGAGCCCGCCCTGAAACGCGAGCGTGCGGCCCATCTCTGCGCCCGTGACGGACGTAAAGAAGAACCCGTTGTGCACCGAGAGCTGAATGGACAGCGGGTCGATGAAGTTGAACGCGAGCCGCCCTGTCGCTTGAATCAACGCGCTGTCGTAGCCGAGCTGCATGCGCTGCACGTCCGCGACCATCAGCCCCGCGCCCACCTCGCCGCGGACGGCGAAGGAGTGAAGTCCGATCTGCGCGTGGGACTCGCTCGCTGCGAGCAGCGCAGAGAGGGACACGGCCGCGACGCTGAGCATCGAGCAAGTTTTTTTGAGGGATTTCTGCATCGAAACGCGAGCTCGCTTTCCGTGATGCTTGGCGTTGGCGTCGGAGGAGGTCAGTCGCGGCAGCACAGGACACCTCCCGCGGCGGACCCGGTCTTGGTCACGGTGCGGCTCTCGGAGACCGAACCGCCGCAGACCCAAGGAGCGGTCAGCGCAGTGCAGTTGTCTCCGGACGAACGATTGAGGCCGTCGCACGGCGCAGTGACGCCCGTGCCGATGACGCCGCAGCCGAAGAAGTCGTTGTTGAGGTCGCCGGACTCCCGGCAATCCGCAGCGCAGTTCGACGAGGTGCAGGCCGCGCCCGTGACGGTGTTCGATCGGAGGGCGCATCGGTTGCAGCCCGTTCCCGACACGGATGCTGCGAAGAACGTTCCGGCGGGGTAATCCGCGGTGGCGCCGCAGGCCATCGGACCGGTGCGGGTCGTGATGTCGCCGCCGTTGCAGATGCGCCAGCCCGGCGCACACAAGTTGGACGACGCGCAGCCCGCTCCGTTCGCCGGCGCGGTCATCGAGTCGTCGCCGAGCGTCGCGCACGCCGGCAACGCAGCCCGAGGAATCGCCGGGAAAATTCCAGGCAATCCCCACGGTCCAGCGCAGGCCGCGATGTTGGGGAAGGTCGCGGTGTTGGTGAACGCGTCGCGCCGTCCATCCGCGCAGCCGATCGGATCGATGGACATGACTGGAGTGCAAACGCCCGCAGAGCACGTCTCGCTGCTCGCGCAACGACGACCGCAGACTCCGCAGTTGTTCACGTCGTCGCCGAGCCGCACGCACTGCGTGCCGCACAACGTGAACCCGCTCGCGCAGATCGGCCTGCACACGCCGCCGGCGCAGACGTCGGTGCCCGTGCAGCGAGTGCCGCAGGCGCCGCAGTTGTTCGTGTTGCTCGTAATGTCGACGCAGGTGCCGGCGCACATCGTGGTGCCGAGCGGGCATTCGCACATTCCCGCGCGGCAGGTCGCGCCCGCGGCGCACGCGTTCGCGCAGCGTCCGCAGTGCGAGCGATCGGAGGCCAGCACAGCTTCGCAGCCGTTTGCCGCGTTGCCATCGCAGTTGCCGAAGCCAGTGTTGCACGTGAATCCGCACACCCCGACAGCGCACGTCGGCGTCGCGTTGGGGGGCGTCGGACACGCCGTGTTGCACGACCCGCAGTGAGCGACGCTGGTGCTGGTGTTGACGCAACCAGCGGCGCCGCAGCGGACCTGGCCGGCTGGGCACACGCCGGTATCGACGCCGGTATCGACGCCCGTGTCCACGCCCGTGTCCACGCCGGTGTCCACGCCAGTATCCACGCCCGTGTCCACGCCGGTGTCCACGCCGGTGTCCACGACGACGCCCGTATCGACGCCGGTATCCACGACGACGCCGGTATCTTCGGTCACGCCGCTATCGCCACCGGTGTCTTCGGTCACGCCCGTGTCGACGCCAGTGTCCTGGGTCACGCCCGTGTCGACGCCGGTGTCCTCGGACACGCCCATATCGGTCGCGCCGACGTCCATGCGCGAGTCTGCCGCGGCGTCGCCGCCATCGGCGAGTGGAGCGAGCACGCTCTGACCGATGGCACAGCCCGAGAGCTGCCCGGCGAGCAATGCGCCAACGAGCAAGATGCTCTGAGTTTTCGCTGGTGATTTCAACGCGATCCTCGATGGTTTGAAGAAAAGTTCAGGCGGAATCAGGTTTCGACGGCGAGATGCCGATCGATGTAAAGATGAAATTTACGCCACCGACTATTGCACAGTCAACGCCGAAGTCTCGCGCTTTCGGCGATTCGTGAGAGGTCCGTGAGGCTTCGAGACTTCTGGGCGGACGACGCTGGCGAATGAACCTCGCGGCGACGCAGAAGCGCTCGTTGCGGCGGGAATCTCTCGAATGATCAAAGGCAAGTCTAAGTGGTCACTGGCTCTAATTCGGCGACGGTGAGCGTCTCTGAGGAAGCGATCGCTGCCCCACCCCGGATCGGGTGTGATTGCGGTTGGGTGCATCGACTTCCATACGACGACAGCCGGGGCGCCCATTCCTCGTTGCACCTTCGTGCGAAGAAACGCGACCGAAACTCGATGGATCTCCCCTTGGCTCTCATCGTTGCCCAAGTTCTGCGAGTGAAAATCGTCGTCGAACGCGATCGGCACAGAGCTGCTTCGCAGCCCCCACCCGCGCTGCCGCGCGCCAGCGAGTGCAACGACAGTGGACGCAGTGCTGAAGCCCCCACCCGCGCTGCCGCGCGCCGAATGAGCAGAACGACAGTGGGCGCA
>LNFM01004147.1_pt1 | contig 27244 bp, 24 predicted proteins | sample 596031 | NCBI WGS metagenome assembly LNFM01 (sample SAMN04254537, study PRJNA301005) | activated carbon metagenome | isolation source: dual media filters at the Ann Arbor, Michigan drinking water treatment plant | place: USA: Ann Arbor
AGTTGGTCGAGGCCGGGGTGGTATTGGTCAAATTCTGGTTGGCAATCGATGCCGATACCCAGCTTGAGCGTTTTCAGGAGCGTGAGCAGATTCCGTTCAAGCGCTTCAAGATCACCGAAGACGACTGGCGCAACCGGGAAAAATGGCCGTTGTACCGCGATGCGGTGGAGGACATGGTCAACCGTACCAGCACTGAAATCGCTCCCTGGACGCTGGTCGAGGCCAATGACAAACGCTTTGCCCGGGTCAAGGTGCTGCGTGCGATTAACGATGCCCTGCAGGCGGCCTTCGATGGCGATTGAGGCGCTCGGATGCTGCTGCATACGCCCGATGAATGATCGTCGTCGGGCGAGATTGCCACGTCTTATTCTGTGGCCATCTCTCCCCCAATAATAATGAGGTGCGTCATGCGTGAAGTGGTGATCGTCGACAGCGTACGAACTGGCCTGGCCAAATCCTTTCGCGGCAAGTTCAACCAGACCCGTCCGGACGACATGGCCGCCCATTGCGTCAATGCCTTGCTCGCGCGCAATGGCCTCGATCCGCAGCTGGTCGAGGACTGCATCGTCGGCGCCGGCTCCAACGAAGGCGCCCAGGGCATGAACATCGGCCGTAACGTGGCGGTTCTGTCCGGGCTGGGCACCCAAGTTGCCGGCATGACGCTCAACCGCTTTTGCTCCTCGGGCCTGCAGGCCATCGCCATCGCTGCCAACCAGATTGCCTCGGGCTGCAGCGATGTCATCGTCGCCGGTGGGGTTGAGTCGATCACCCTGACGCTGAAAAGCATGAACACCGATCACCTGTTCAACCCGCTGCTGCAGCGTGATGTGCCGGGCATTTACTACCCCATGGGCCAGACCGCCGAGATCGTTGCGCGGCGCTACAGCGTCAGTCGTGAGGCGCAGGACCTGTACGCCCTGCAAAGCCAGCAGCGCACCGCGCGGGCGCAGGCCGAGGGGCTGTTCAACGACGAGATCGTGCCGATGAACGTGCGCTATCAGGTCGAAGACAAGGCCACTGGCGAGAAGAAGGTGCTGGAGGGCGTGGTCGATCGTGATGACTGCAACCGTGCCGACACCACCCTGGAAAGCCTTTCCGCGCTCAAGCCGGTGTTTGCCGACGACGGTTCGGTGACCGCCGGTAACGCCTCGCAGTTGTCCGACGGCGCGTCGATGACGCTGGTCATGAGCCTGGATAAAGCGCTGGAGCTGGGCCTCAAGCCCAAAGCGTTTTTCCGCGGCTTTGCCGTGGCCGGTTGCGAGCCCGACGAGATGGGCATCGGCCCGGTGTTCTCGGTGCCGCGCCTGCTCAAGGCGAAAGGCTTGCAGGTGGCTGATATCGACCTGTGGGAACTCAACGAAGCCTTTGCCTCGCAGTGCCTGTACGCCCGTGATCGGCTGGAAATCGACAACGAGAAGTACAACGTCAACGGCGGCTCGATTTCCATCGGCCACCCGTTCGGCATGACCGGTTCACGTCAGGTCGGCCATCTGGTGCGCGAGCTGCAGCGGCGCAACCTGCGTTACGGCATCGTGACCATGTGCGTGGGCGGTGGCATGGGTGCGACAGGCCTGTTCGAAGCCTATCGCTGAAACCCTGCGCCGGGCTCAGAACGAGCGGCTATCGAACAGCTCGCGCGCCTGGACCATGCGACGAATGTAGGCGCCTATTTCTCGCTCGGCATCATGCCGGCTGAAGTAGGGGCCTTCGAGCGTGCCTTCCCGAGTACTGAAAAAATAGTGGCCGTTGACGGCACTCACCCGCTCGCTGCGGTAGTGAGTGCCGGGTGCCGGATCGACAGCGCGTTGGCCGAACATAGCTGTAACTCCGCCTGCAAGGTGGGTGATCAACTGAGTGTAATCCTGGCCAAGGTGTGCGCGAAACAAGGCGACGAGCGGCATTTTTCTGCACTTATCGCGGTTTTTGACGGGTTTTAACCACTCTTTGGCGTCATGTTTTCGGCGCGATGTTGAGCGCTAGCAGTACAGTTATGCGAAAGCTCGCCACGAACTGTCTCTGTGTTGATGCTGTTCCGCGCACTAGAATGGGGCGCTCTGGCGGTGAGCCTGTCTGGCTGACGCCGCATCGATTGCGAAGCTCCTCATGCATATCTCGTCTGGCCGCTGGCTGTATGGCCTGCTCCTTGCCCTGACCACCGCTGTGCTCTGGGGCGTTTTGCCGATCAAGCTCAAGCAGGTCCTGCAGGTCATGGACCCGATTACGGTCACCTGGTATCGCCTGGTGGTGTCCGGTGCCTTGCTGCTGCTCTATCTCGCTGCCTCACGCCGGCTGCCGCGCTTTCGACCCTTGGGGCGCAAAGGCGTGGGTTTGCTGTTCCTGGCCGTGGCCGGGCTCAGCGCCAACTATGTGCTCTACCTCACGGGCCTGAACCTGCTCAGCCCGGGGACCACGCAGCTGGTGATTCAGGTTGCGCCCATTCTGCTGCTGATCAGCAGCCTGTTTATCTTTCGTGAGCGCTTCAGCCTGGGCCAGTGCCTGGGGTTGGTGATTCTGTTGAGCGGCTTCGTGCTGTTCTTCAATCAGCGCCTGGGCGAGCTGTTGTCGTCGCTCACCGATTACACCCTGGGCGTGTTGGTGGTGTTGGCAGCGGCGTTTGTTTGGACCTTTTACGGCTTGGCGCAAAAGCAGCTGTTGACCGTGTGGCACTCGGTGCAGGTGATGATGGTGATCTACCTGGCCTGCGCGCTGGTGCTCACGCCCTGGGCGCAGCCGCTGCAGGTGCTGGCGCTCAGCCCGTTGCAAGGCTGGTTGCTGCTGGCCTGCTGCCTGAACACGCTGGTGGCTTACGGCGCCTTTGCTGAGGCGTTGGCGCATTGGGAAGCGTCGCGGGTCAGCGCCACCTTGGCGCTGACACCCTTGGTGACCTTCATCTCAGTGGCGCTGGCAGCGACCTGGTGGCCGAGCCATGTGCTGCCAGAAGAGGTCAATGCGCTGGCCTATGCCGGCGCGGTGCTGGTGGTCGTTGGCTCGGCCCTGACTGCATTGGGCCCATCGCTGTTGAGCAGCCTGCGCGCCCGGCGGGCACGGCGCGAAGCGGCCGCAGCGCGCTGAGTCAGACCCGCGTACCGAGGGTTTCCGCCTTGCGCAACCACGCCTGGCGGCGGGTTTCGCTGGCGGGTCGCACCGGGCCGAATTCGCTTAAACGGCGCGTCTTGATGCCGCAAAACCCTAATACGGTTCGCACCATCTGGCGGTGTGCCGGCGCGCCATAGACCCAGCGGAAGTACCACGGCGGTGTGTCCAGGGTCACCAGCAACTCGGCGCTGCGGCCTTTGAGCAGTTTGTCCCAGCGTTGCGGGCCGGTGTATTTGAAGGCGAAGCCTGGCAGCAGCACGCGGTCCAAAAAGCCCTTGAGCAGCGCTGGTACGCCGCCCCACCAGACCGGGTAGACGAATACCAGGTGCTCAGCCCAGTGGATTTGCCGCTGGGCGTCGAGCAGGTCGGGTTCCAGGGTCTGACTCTGGTCATAACCCTCGTGCAGGATGGGGTCGAAACTCATCTCACCCAGTGCCAGCAGGCGCACCACGTGGCCTTCGCTGCGCGCACCCTGGGCATAGGCTTCGGCCAGGGCATGGCAGAGGCTGGTGCGTTTTGGGCTGCCGAGAATCAGCAGAATGCGCTTGCCGTCGCCCTCAATGGGCGTGGCGCCACTCTTTCCGACGTCACTCATGGCTGCCGGCTCCGAGCATATCCGCCGGCCGTACCCAGGCGTCGAACTGTTCGTCGGTTAAGTAGCCGAGCTGCAGGGCAGCTTGGCGCAGGGTGAGGCCATCCTGGTAGGCCAGTTTGGCAATTTCGGCGGCCTTGTCGTAACCGATATGCGGGTTGAGTGCGGTCACCAGCATCAGGCCGCGCTCCAGGTGCTCTGCCATTTGCCGGGCATCCGGTTCAAGGCCGGCGATGCAGTGACGCTGAAAGTTACGGCAGCCGTCGGCAAGCAGGTTGATCGATTGCAGCAGGTTATGAATGATCACCGGCTTGAACACGTTCAGCTGCAGGTGACCCTGGCTGGCCGCCATGCCGATGGTGACGTCGTTGCCCATGACCTGGCAGGCGAGCATCGACAGGGCTTCGCACTGGGTCGGGTTGACCTTGCCGGGCATGATCGAGCTGCCGGGCTCATTGGCCGGCAGGCGCACTTCGGCAAAGCCGGCGCGGGGGCCGGAGCCGAGCAGGCGCAGGTCGTTGGCGATTTTCATCAGCGCGACGGCAAGGGTTTTCAGCGCCCCCGAGAGGCTGGTCAGCGGTTCGTGGCCGGCGAGGGCCGCAAACTTGTTCGGCGCGCTGGTCAGGGGCAAGCCGCTGAGCGCCGCCAGCTCGGCGGCCATGGCCTCGGCGAACCCGTTCGGGGCATTCAGCCCGGTGCCCACGGCGGTGCCGCCTTGGGCCAGCTCGCAGACCGCGGGCAGGGCCGCGCGGATCGCCCGGTCGGCGTAGCCCAGTTGCGCGACGTAGGCCGAGAGCTCCTGGCCGAAGGTGATCGGCGTGGCGTCCATTAAGTGAGTGCGCCCGGTTTTGACCAGGCTTGCATGGCGGGCCGCCTGCTCGGCCAGGCCGTCGCTCAACTCGGCCAGGGCGGGCAGCAGGTCGTGCTGCACGGCCCGCGCCGCGGCGATGTGCATGGCTGTGGGGAAGCTGTCGTTAGAGCTTTGCGCGCGGTTGACGTGGTCATTGGGGTGCACCGGCTGCTTGCCGCCGCGCGGGCCGCCGGCGAGTTCGTTGGCGCGCCCGGCGATCACCTCGTTGACATTCATGTTGCTCTGGGTGCCGCTGCCGGTCTGCCAGACCACCAGGGGGAATTGCGCGTCGAGGCTGCCGTCGAGCACTTCGTCGGCGGCCTGCTCGATCAGCCGGGCGATATCCGGTGGCAGGTCGCCAATGCGGTCGTTGACCCGCGCGGCAGCCTTCTTGATCAGCGCCAGGGCGTGGATCACCGCCAGCGGCATGCGTTCCCGGCCGATGGCGAAGTTGATCAGTGAGCGTTGCGTCTGTGCGCCCCAGTACGCGTCTTCGGCGACTTCGATTGGCCCAATGCTGTCGGTTTCAGTGCGGCTCATGCGTGCTCTCCCAATGCGGTTCAGCCAGTGTAGGCCGTTGGGTTTAGGTTGTACGCAGGCGCTGCGGTTCCCTGATTACCAGCGTGCGGTGGTCGAGCCGATCCAGCCGATGGCCTGGGTTACCGGCACGCACTCACCAGCCGGCCCACGCAGTACGCCGTTGTAATGCCCGAACCACTGTTGGGTGTCGGCGTACAGCGGGCCGATACGCGGGTGTACGTGATGGCGCTGCAGCGGGCTGAACACCAGCGCCACGCGTGCGTCGGCCGTGGACAGGCGCCAGGGTGCGAGGGGGTCGTGCAGGTCTTGTTCGATACGCACCTGCAGGGGCAGGTGTTCCAGCTCGCCGCCAAACCACAGGGCGTTTTCTGACAGGCCGCTGTGCTCGGTCCAGCCGGCGCCAAAGTTGCCAGCAATGCCCCCGGGTGCGGCGAAGGCAGCGCGGGTCCATTGGCTATGGAACGGCAGGACGCCCCGGCCAAAATCCATGGAGGCGAAGCTCTGGCCGGGCGCGCAGGCATATTCGCGGTCGCCGAGGCGGATGCTGCCGCTCACGGGCAAGGCTAACTGGCGGCAGGTGGCATGGAAGCAACCCTTGGCCATGGGTGCGACCAGATTGGCCGAGTCGAGATGGCTGGGGCGTAGGACATCCAGAGCAATTTGCAGCAGCCGGGGTGTTGCCGTGCCGGCCGTGGCGGTGATCCGCGCGCGACCCAGGTGTTCGGCCACCTGCAGCTTGAGTGTGGGGTGCTCGAAGGCATGGCTCTGAAACGGCCGGTCCGGCAAGCTTCCGCCACGCCTTAAGGCGCGCAGGTTGTAGTAGGAGGCCTGCTCGCCGGTGTGCAGATCAAGAAAATACAGCGCGCCGTAACCCAGATAGTCCAGGTCGGCCTGGGTAACGGTCAGCATCCAGTCGGGGGTGGTCATGCACCAGTGGTTCCAGCGCTTGCGCCGGCCGACGTGGTTGGGCAGGGCGCATTCGACCCGCGGGCGCGGGGAAAAACCGATGGCGTCGGGGTTGAGGCGGCCGTTACGGCTCAGCGGCAGGGCTGGAAACGCGAGTGGGGTGGTGAAGCTGTTCATCGACACGTCCATGTGCATGACCTGATCAGGCGCAAGCGTAACGGGTATGCGCCAGCGCAGCGTTGAAGCATGCCCAGTTTTTGCAGGCTGCGGCAATACTGGCACCGTATGTTTTCACGCGGGCAACGTGACTGGCTGCTTGAGTCGCGCGGGCGGTGGGCACAAAATGCGTCGCCTCGGGTCCAACGCACTCGACCCATTAGTCAGGAGTACCCCATGACGCGTTTTTCCGCTGCCTTCGCCGCCGTGTTGCTGACCTGCAGCAGTGCCCCCGTACTGGCCGATGCCGCCAGCCACGCCGCCGATGCCGAGCGCTTCCTGCAACTGGCCCGCGCTGACAAGCTGGCCGTGCCGGTTTACGCCCAGGTGCAGCAGATGTTTGCCCAACGGTTTGCCGAAACCGGCGCCAGCCAGGACAAACAGGCCGTACTGGAAACCTACCAGGCCAAGGCCAACACCGAGCTGGACCGCGCGGTGGGCTGGGACAAGCTGAAACCCGACATGGTCAAGTTGTACACCAGCAACTTCACCGAGCAGGAGCTCAAAGAGCTGATCAGCTTCTACCAGTCGCCACTGGGCAAAAAAGTCATGGAGAAGATGCCGACCCTGACCGCACAATCGGCACAGATCACCCAGAGCAAGCTGGAGGCCGCCGTGCCTCAGGTCAACAAGCTGCTGGCTGACATGAGCAGCGAGCTTGAGCCCAAGAAAAAGCCATAGGGTCTGTTGCCATTTCGTTCGCGGCCGCGCCGGAGCCCGTTTTAGCGCGAGGCAAGGCACGAGATGCGACGTTTGGTGGACCCAATGATTTATCGAGAAACGCAGTATCGCGCTAAAACGAGCCCGGCCCTGCGGGTTGCGCGAAAAATCTCGCCATGCGTTGTTGGAGGACTTGGCAAGGGAACAACCATTCCCTGCGTCCTCCGCCTAGCCTGGCGAAATTTTTCGCGGCAACGCGGCGCGCAACGAAACGGCAACAGACCCTTACCCGGAGATTGCATGTCCAAACAGACGCAGCTAGAAGCCGCCCTGGCCGAAGCCTTGACCCCCGCACACCTGAGTGTGGCCGATGAAAGCCACATGCACAGCCGCGGGCTGGAAACCCATTACAAGGCGGTGATCGTCAGCGAGCGCTTTGCCGGGCTCAATGCGGTCAAGCGTCATCAGTTGGCCTACGCGAGCCTCGGCGAGTTGATGGGGCAAATCCATGCCTTGGCCTTGCACACTTACACGCCCGATGAGTGGACGAAGCAGGGCGTAGCGCCGGCGTCGCCAACCTGCCGCGGTGGCAGCGCCAGTTGAGCGCAGCATGCCTGGTGCGCGCTATCGCCGCGCTGCAAGGCCCTACACCTGAGCGGCCAGGCACCGTAAACTAGCGCCTCATTGCACGTACCTGCGCCGGCTTATGCCGGCGCCTTCGTTTGTGGCCCTTGCGGCCTGTTGCCAGTCCGCCCTTTACGTGGGCGATTGCTGAGGAAGTCCCATGACCGACACCACCATCGTCGTCGCTGCGCTGTACAAGTTTGTTTCCCTGCCTGATTACCATGCCCTGCGCGAGCCATTGCTTGAGGCCATGCTGGCCAACGGCATCAAAGGCACACTGCTGCTGGCCGAAGAGGGCATCAACGGCACCGTTTCTGGCAGCCGCGCCGGTATCGATGCGCTGATGGCCTGGTTCCGCCTGGACCCGCGCCTGGGCGATATCGACCATAAGGAGTCCTACTGCGACGAGCAGCCGTTCTACCGCACCAAGGTCAAGCTGAAGAAGGAAATCGTCACCCTGGGCGTGCCCGGTGTTGACCCCAACCAGCGCGTCGGCACCTATGTCGAGCCGAAGGACTGGAATGCGCTGATCAGCGACCCCGAGGTGCTGCTGATCGACACCCGTAACGACTACGAAGTGGCCATCGGCTCCTTCGAGGGCGCCATTGACCCCAAGACCAAGTCGTTCCGCGAGTTTCCTGAGTACATTCAGGCGCATTTCGACCCCAGCAAACACAAGAAAGTCGCGATGTTCTGCACCGGTGGCATCCGCTGCGAAAAGGCTTCCAGCTACATGCTCGGCGCGGGCTTTGAGGAGGTCTTTCACCTCAAGGGTGGCATCCTCAAATACCTTGAGGACGTGCCGCAGCAGGAGACCAAGTGGCAGGGCGACTGCTTTGTGTTCGACAACCGCGTGACGGTGCGCCATGACCTCAGCGAGGGCGACTACGATCAATGCCACGCCTGCCGCACGCCGGTGTCGGTGGAGGATCGCCAGTCCGAGTTCTACAGCCCCGGCGTCAGCTGCCCGCATTGCTGGGACTCGCTGTCCGAGAAGACCCGTGCCGGCGCCCGCGAGCGGCAGAAACAGATCGAACTGGCGAAAGCCCGTAACCAGCCCCATCCCCTGGGCTTCAACCCCCGCCAATCCCGCGAGGCCTGACCATGCGCGCGCGCCTGCTCTACGTGATGGACCCGATGTGCTCCTGGTGCTGGGGCTTTGCCCCAGTGATGGACGCCCTGGCAGAGCAGGCGGCCGCCGCTGGCGTTGGTCTGCACCTGGTGGTGGGCGGGCTGCGCCGCGATGGTGTGGCCATTGATGCGGCTGCGCGGGTGCGCTACCTGGGCTATTGGCAGGCAGTGAATGCCAGCACCGGGCAGTTGTTCAACTTCAATGATGGACTGCCCGAAGGGCTGGTCTACGACACCGAGCCGGCCTGCCGGGCGCTGGTGACGGCGCGTCACTTAGCGCCGGACCTGGTCTGGCCGCTGACCCGACTGATCCAGCGCGCCTTCTACACCGAAGGCGTCAACGTCACCCGTGCCAGTGTGCTGGTCGACCTGGCCGAGCAGGCGGGCATTCCGCGTATCGTGTTTGCCGAGGTGTTCGACAGCCAGGCCATGCGCGACGCCACAGCCGCTGATGTGAGCTGGGTGCAGGACCTTGGCATTGCCGGGTTCCCGACCCTGTTGGCCGAGCGCGAGGGCCAACTGGCCTTGCTGACCAACGGCTATCAACCCCTGGAGACGCTGCAGCCTTTGCTGGCGCGTTGGCTGGAGCGTGCGAGTAATGCCTGATCACCTGAGCTGGGCGGAAATACGCCGGCTGGCCCTGCACCACAAGAAAGCCCTGATCCTGGCCAACCTGGTGGCCGTGTTCGCCACCCTGTGCAGCGTGCCCATTCCGCTGTTGCTGCCGTTGCTGGTGGATGAAGTGCTGCTGCAGGACGGCGACGCGGCACTGAAGATCATGGACCTGTTCCTGCCCGCCGCCTGGCAGAGCGCGGCCGGCTATATCGGCCTGATGCTGGCGCTGACCGCGCTGTTGCGCGCCGGCGCGCTGGTCTTCAACGTGATCCAGGCGCGGTTGTTCGCGCGGTTGTCCAAGGACATCGTCTACCGCATTCGCATGCGCCTGATCGAACGGCTCAAGCGCATTTCCCTCGGCGAGTACGAAAGCCTGGGTGGCGGCACTGTGACGACGCACTTGGTCACCGACCTCGACACCCTGGACAAATTCGTCGGCGAGACCCTGAGTCGCCTGCTGGTCGCGGTGCTGACCCTGGCCGGCACCTCAGCGATTCTGTTGTGGATGCATTGGCAGCTGGCGCTGCTGATTCTGCTGTTCAACCCGCTGGTGATCTACGCCACGGTGCTGCTCGGCAAGCGGGTCAAACACCTGAAAAAGCTGGAGAACGACAGCACCTCACGCTTCACCCAAGCGCTGACTGAAACCCTCGATGCGATTCAGGAAGTCCGTGCCGGTAATCGTCAGGGCTTCTTCCTCGGTCGCCTCGGGGGGCGCGCCAAGGAAGTGCGCGACTACGCTGTGGCCTCGCAGTGGAAGACCGACGCCTCGAACCGTGCCAGCGGCTTGCTGTTCCAGTTCGGCATCGACGTATTCCGCGCGGCGGCCATGCTCACCGTGCTGTTTTCCGACCTGTCGATCGGTCAGATGCTCGCGGTGTTCAGCTACCTGTGGTTCATGATCGGCCCGGTCGAGCAACTGCTCAGCCTGCAGTACGCGTTCTACGCCGCAGGCGGCGCGCTGACGCGAATCAACGAGCTGCTGGCGCGCAAGGACGAGCCGCAATACCCCGGCCGCGTCGACCCGTTCAAAGGGCGCGACACCGTCGGTATCGAGATCAACGGGCTGACCTTCTCCTACAACGATGAGCCGGTGCTTGATGGCCTGAACCTGAGCATCGCCCCCGGTGAGAAGGTCGCCATCGTCGGCGCCAGCGGCGGCGGCAAGAGCACCCTGGTGCAACTGCTGCTCGGTCTTTATACGCCGCAGACCGGCACCATTCGCTTTGGTGGCAGCAGCCAACAGGAAATTGGCCTGGAGACCATCCGCGAGCATGTCGCCGTGGTCTTGCAGCACCCGGCGCTGTTCAACGACAGTGTGCGCGCCAACCTGTGCATGGGCCGCGAGCGCGACGACGACGCCTGCTGGCGGGCGCTGGAAATCGCCCAGTTGGCGGCCACCATTCACGCCTTGCCGGCTGGCTTGGATACGCTGGTTGGACGCTCGGGCATACGCCTCTCTGGCGGCCAACGCCAGCGCCTGGCAGTGGCGCGGATGATTCTCGCCGAGCCACGGGTGGTGATCCTCGATGAGGCCACCTCGGCGCTCGACTCGGCCACCGAATACGCCCTGCACGAAGCCTTGGGTACCTTCCTCAAGGGCCGTACGACCCTGATCATTGCCCACCGCCTCAGCGCGGTGAAACAGGCCGACCGCGTGCTGGTGTTCGACGCCGGCAGCGTCGCCGAAGACGGCGACCACCAGCAACTGATCGCCGAAGGTGGCCTTTACGCCAAGCTGTACGGGCATTTGCAGCAGGGTTAAGAGCCTGGGCGGCGCGCGCGGCGCACCCTGCGGGTGAGACCTGTAGGGTGCGCCGTGCGCACCGCGTTGAGGCCTTAATAGCCCATAGTGATGCGGCCCGGCTGAAACCCTTATAGCTGTGGAAGGCACTTCAGCGGCTACGCTTTTGGTGCGCGCAGCGCACCCTACGGCCGGCGCATGATCAGTTGCGATGCTTTTCAGTCATCGGCCATCAACGCGTTACTCAATGCCTCGAATAGCGTCTGCACCGAGCGCAGCGCGCGGCAATCGGGGCGGGTCAGTAGCCACAGCTCAGTGTCGCAGCCAGCCAGGGGCGGGCTGATCGCCTGGAGCTCGGGCTGGCTGCGCAGAATGAAGTCGGGCAGGGCGGCGACGCCGAGGCCGGCGCGGGTTAATTGCGTCACCGCGTACATGCTGCTGCAGCGGTAGCTGGGCATCACGCCTGGCAGCTCGCGCAGGCGCCACAGCACTGTGGGATGGTCCGGCATCGACTCATCCGGGGCGATCCAGCGCTGGCGCGGTAGGTCGCTGCGATCACTACCGTCTGCGCGCGCACACACCACGTAAGACACCCGGGACAGGCGGCGACCAATCAGGTGTTCCGGCGGTTGGTTGGTCAGGCGCAGGGCCAGGTCAGCGTCGTGGCGGCTGAGGTTGGCGAAGTCGTTGGAGGTCACCACATCCAGCGACAGCGCCGGGTAGTTGGGCATGAAGCGCGCCAGTGCGGGCAGCAGCAAGCTGCTCAGGACCGCATCGGTGCAGGTCAGGCGCACCGTGCCGCTGACCACCTGTTTACCCTGTTCCAGGGCCATGCGCGCCGCATCCAGGGCCTGTTCGGCACGCTCGGCCTGTTCGGCCAGCGCCTGGGCGGTTTCGCTGGGTTCGTAGCCTCGTCGGTTTTTCTCGAACAGGGCCACGCCCAGCGCCGCTTCCAGCCGGCGTACGGCGCGGAATACGGTCGACACATCGACCTGCAGAAGTTCTGCCGCACGCGCCAGGGAGCGGCCGCGCACCAGCGCGAGCACCAGCGTAAGGTCGGTTTGGTCGATCTGATATTGCATGGCTGCAATCTCTACTTGTCTAAGTGCCAATTATTATTGCGTCAGCGCCATCTTATAGTGGCGGACATACCGCCATGCAAGAGGGGAAGACGCATGTACAGCGCGTGTCGAGTCAGGGTCGCTCTGGTGGGTGACTACAATGCAGCAATCACCGCGCACCGGGCGATTCCCGAAGCGCTCAGGCTGGCCGGCGAAGCCCTCGGTGTGGCGGTCGAGTTCGATTGGCTGGCCACTGCCAGCATCGGCCAAACAGTGGATCTGCGGGCCTATGACGGCATCTGGTGCGTACCGGGCAGCCCTTACAGCGATACCGAAGGTGCGCTGCAGGCGATCCGCTTTGCCCGCGAGCAGGCTGTGCCGTTTCTCGGCACCTGCGGCGGCTTCCAGCACGCGCTGCTCGAATATGCTCGCAACCAGCTGGGCTGGGCGGATGCCGAACACGCTGAACTGTCGCCGCAGGCGTCCACGCCACTGATTGCGCCGCTGGCCTGTGCGCTGCAGGAGGTTGGCGAGCGGGTGCAGTTGGTGTCCGGCTCGCGGATTGCCGAGCTGTATGGCGTGCGTGAGATCACCGAGCAGTACCTGTGTCGCTATGGCCTCGACAATGCTTTTGTCGAGCCACTGACCGCGCAAGCGCTGAATGTCTCGGGTCACGACGACGCCGGCGCAGTGCGCGCTATCGAACTGGATGACCACCCATTTTTTATTGCCACCTTGTTCCAGCCTGAGCGCGCGGCCCTGATGGGGCGGGTGCCACCGGTGGTGATGGGGCTGATCGGTGCCTGTGCGGTGCAATCGGTGCACGAAGCGCACCTGGCTGTTGCCCTGTGATCGCCACCACGCCTGAGCCGCCTTACTACGTGGTGATGTTCACGTCCCAGCGTACGGATGTTGAAGCCGGCTACGCCGAGGCGGCGCAGCGCATGCTCGAACTGGCCGCTCAGCAGCCCGGTTTTCTCGGTGTGGAGTCAGCGCGCAGCGAACGTTTGGGTATTACCTTGTCGTACTGGGCGAGCGAAGCCGCGATTCTCGCTTGGCGTAATCATTCAGAACACGTCCTGGTGCGTGAGCAAGGGCGCGCCATGTGGTACGAAGCCTTCGCGACCCGCGTGGCCCGCGTCGAGCGCGCTTACGGTTTCGAGCGCAACGGTGACGAAGTGGCAGCTGCACGAACCACGCTGTAAGAAAAACGTTACGTTTTACACATCAGATTGGTCGCCGGGTTTAGGGTGTAAGAAAATCCTGCCGGTTGTGCGGTCGCGCCTGGCTCCGAGCGCCCTCGCTTGTCTTGAGTCGCCCCCCGTGCTCGGTTGTTATGAGGTCACTCCACGCCGTTGCGCCACGCAACGGACGACCACAACAACCAGGGAGGCGCCATGAACGCCGTGAACAAGATCGAGCAGCACAACCCCATCGGCACCGACGGCTTCGAGTTCGTCGAATACACCGCCCCGACGCCCGAGGGCATTCAGCAGCTGCGCGAGCTGTTCACCGCCATGGGCTTTACCGAAACCGCCAAGCACCGTTCGAAAGAGGTGTGGCTGTTCCAGCAGCACGACATCAACTTTGTACTGAACGGCAGCCCCACCGGGCATGTGCGTGAGTTCGGTTTGAAGCATGGGCCGAGCGCCTGCGCCATGGCCTTCCGCGTGCAGAACGCGGCCCAGGCCGCCGCTTATGTGGAGTCCCAGGGCGCCAAGTTGGTCGGCAGCCACGCGAACTTCGGTGAGCTGAACATTCCCTGTGTGGAAGGCATTGGCGGCTCGCTGCTGTACCTGGTCGACCGGTATGGCGACAAGACCATCTACGACGTCGACTTCGAGTACATCACAGGCCGCACACCGAACGACAACGCGGTCGGTCTCAACGCCCTGGATCACCTGACCCACAACGTCAAACGCGGGCAGATGGATGTGTGGTCGGGCTTTTACGAGCGCATCGCCAACTTCCGCGAAGTCCGTTACTTCGACATCGAAGGCAAACTCACCGGCCTGCTGTCGCGTGCGATGACCGCGCCGTGCGGCAAGATCCGCATCCCGATCAACGAGTCAGCCGACGACAAGTCGCAGATCGAAGAATTTATCCGCGAGTACCAGGGCGAGGGCATTCAGCATATCGCTTTGAGCACCGAAGACATCTACGCCACCGTGCGCCAGCTGCGGGCCAATGGTGTGCAGTTTATGGCCACGCCCGGCACCTACTACGACAAGGTCGACACCCGTGTCGCCGGGCATGGCGAGCCGACCGATGTGCTGCGCGAGCTGAGCATCTTGATCGACGGCGCGCCGGGCGATGACGGCATCCTGCTGCAGATTTTCACCAACACGGTGATCGGCCCGATCTTCTTCGAGATCATCCAGCGCAAGGGTAACCAAGGTTTCGGCGAGGGCAATTTCAAGGCGCTGTTCGAGTCGATTGAAGAAGACCAGATCAAGCGCGGTGTGATCTCTGAGGAGTGATGCCATGAGCCGCAACTGGATCCGTTTTCCCCTGCGTGAAGGCGAGTGTTCGCGCCAGGCGCACTGCGACTTTCCCGAAGGCACCTACGAGCGCGAGATGGGCCGCGAGGGGTTCTTCGGCCCTACGGCGCACCTGCACCACAAGCATCCGCCCACCGGCTGGATCGACTGGCAGGGGCCGCTGCGCCCGCACGCGTTTGACTTCAATAACATCGCCAGCGAGCGTGATTGCCCGTTGGCCGCGCCGCTCACGCTGCACAACAGCGATATAAAGCTGCGCGTGTGGAAAACCCATGGCGCCATGCGCCATCTGGTGCGCAATGCCGATGGCGATGACCTGCTGTTTATTCATGAGGGATCAGGGGCGTTCTACTGCGACTTCGGCCACCTCAGCTACCGCGACGGCGATTACCTGCTGATTCCACGCGGCACCGCCTGGCGCATCGAGGCCAGCGAGCCGACCTTTATGCTGCTGATCGAAAGCACCGATGGTGCCTATCAGCTGCCGGACAAGGGCCTGCTCGGGCCGCAGGCGATCTTCGACCCGGCGGTGCTCGATCATCCGCGCATCGATGACACCTTCAAGGCCCAGCAGGATGAGAACACCTGGCAGATTCGCATCAAGCGGCGTAACCAGATCAGCACCGTGACTTACCCCTATAACCCGCTGGATGTGGTCGGCTGGCATGGCGACAATACCGTGGTGCGCCTCAACTGGCGTGATATCCGCCCGTTGATGAGCCACCGCTACCACCTGCCGCCGTCGGCGCACACCACCTTCGTGGCCAATGGTTTTGTGATCTGCACCTTCACCCCACGCCCGGTCGAGAGCGATCCCGGCGCGCTGAAGGTGCCGTTCTATCACAACAACGACGACTACGACGAAGTGCTGTTCTACCACCGGGGCAACTTCTTCAGCCGCGACAATATCGAGCAGGGCATGGTCACCCTGCACCCCTGCGGTTTTCCTCACGGCCCGCACCCTAAGGCGCTAAAAAAGGCGCAGACCGATCCGGCGACCTTTATCGATGAAGTGGCGGTGATGATCGACACCCGCCGCGCCCTTGAAGTCGGCGACGCCGCCAGCGCGGTGGACGTACCGGAATACGTGAACTCCTGGCGCGCGCCGGGGCTCTAGGGTGTGCGGGGCCGCCTAGGCTGTGCGCACCGATGACCGATTGCACTGGTGCGCACGGCGCACCCTACGAGGTTTGAACATGAAACTCGCATCACTCAATCAAGGCCGCGACGGTGTGCTCGTCGTGGTGTCGCGCGACCTGAGCCGCGCCATTCAGGTGCCGCTTATCGCCGCCACATTGCAGGCGGCGCTGGACAACTGGGCGGTCACCAAGCCCAAGCTGGAGGCGGTCTACCAGCGTCTCAACGATGGCCTGGAAGCGGGCGCATTTGCCTTCGATCAGGCCGCCTGCCACAGCCCGTTGCCGCGTGCTTATCACTGGGCTGACGGCAGCGCCTACGTCAATCATGTGGAGCTGGTGCGCAAGGCCCGTGGCGCCGAGATTCCGGAAAGCTTCTGGCACGACCCGCTGATGTACCAGGGCGGCGCCGACTGCTTTATTCCGCCGCACAGCCCGATCCAGATGGCCGACGAGGCCTGGGGCATCGACTTGGAAGCCGAGATTGCGGTGATCACCGATGACGTGCCGATGGGCGCGACGGCCGCCGAGGCCGCCGGGCATATCCAGCTGCTGATGCTGGTCAACGATGTATCGCTGCGCAACCTGATTCCCGGTGAGCTGGCCAAGGGCTTTGGCTTCTATCAGAGCAAACCGTCGTCGAGCTTCTCGCCGCTGGCGATTACCCCGGATGAGCTGGGCGACACCTGGCGCGAGGGTAAGGTGCATCGGCCGCTGGTTTCACACATCAACGGCGCGTTGTTTGGCCAGCCGGATGCGGGCGTGGACATGACGTTCAACTTCCCGACGCTCATCGCCCATGCGGCGAAAAGCCGTCCGCTGGGCAGCGGCACCATCATCGGTTCCGGCACCGTATCCAACTATGACCGCAGCGCGGGTTCCAGCTGCCTGGCTGAGAAACGCATGCTGGAGATCATCGAGAACGGCGAGGCGAAAACCCCGTTCCTCAGGTTCGGTGACCGGGTGCGCATCGAGATGTTCGATGCGGCCGGCCACAGCCTGTTCGGTGCCATCGACCAGGTGGTGGAAAAGTACGACGCCCACTGATCTGTAGGAGCGGCTTCAGCTGCGATTCGCCTGACGTCGCTTAACGCATCGCGGCTGAAGCCGTTCCTACCAGGTCGCGTTTCGAAAGGACTCTGCAATGTTGAAACTCTACGGCTACTGGCGCTCCAGTGCGGCCTACCGCGTGCGCATCGCCCTGAACCTCAAAGGCCTGGCCTACCAGCAGGTGCCGGTGCATCTGGTGAAGGACGGCGGCCAGCAGCACAGCGCCGATTACCAGGCGCTGAATCCGCAGGCGTTGCTGCCGTTGCTAGTGGACGAGGATAACGGTGGCGTACGCATCGCGCAGTCACTGGCGATTATCGAGTACCTGGATGAGGTGTTCCCGGCCCCGGCGTTGCTGCCCAGCGATGCGGCTCAACGCGCTCAGGTGCGTGCCTTGGCGCTGCACATCGCCTGCGACCTGCACCCGTTGAACAACCTGCGGGTGCTGCAGTACCTGAGCGGTGAGTTTGGGGTCAGTGATGCGGCCAAGGACGCCTGGTATCAGCACTGGCTGCACAAGGGCCTGGCTGCCGTCGAGGCGGGGCTGGTGGTGTTCAACGATAGGCTGTCGCTGGGCGAACGCCCCGGCTATTTGGAAGCCTGTCTGGTTCCACAGCTGTATAATGCGCGCCGTTTTAACTGTGACCTTGCCGCGTACCCACGCACCCTCGCCATGGCGGCGCGTTGTGAACCCTTGTCAGCCTTTCAGCAGGCGGCGCCGGAGGAGCAACCTGACGCCCAGTGAACCCGGCTTCACGAAAGCCGTGCATTCCGCTGTGCCACAAGCGCAGCGGGTCCGATTCCGTCACAGATAAAAACAAGCAGGTGACGCATGACCCGTGAAACACCCAAGAACCTCTGGCGTTCACGCTGGGGTTTTCTCCTCGCTGCAACCGGCTCGGCCGTTGGCCTGGGCAATATCTGGAAATTCCCCTACATCACTGGTGAATACGGCGGCGGTGCGTTTGTGCTGATGTACTTGGCGTGCATCCTGGCCATCGGCATTCCGGTGATGATGACCGAGATTGCCATCGGCCGCCGTGGCCGAGGCAGCCCCATCGACGCGATTGGGCGGGTGGTGCGCGAGAACAATGGCAACCCACTGTGGAAGGCCGTTGGCGGCATGGCCATGCTCGCCGGCTTTATGATCCTGTGCTTTTACGTGGTGGTTGCCGGCTGGGCGTTTGCCTACACGGTGAAGATGCTCGACGGCTCACTGGCCGCCACCAGCGTCGAAGCGTTGGGCGGGGTGTTCGAGGCGCACAACGCCAACCCCTGGCAGCTCGGCGGCTGGAGCGTGCTGGTGGCGCTGCTGACCCTGTGGATCGTTGCCAAAGGCGTGCAGAAGGGCATCGAGAATGCGGTGCGCTGGATGATGCCGGGCCTGGCCCTGATGCTGGTGGCCCTGGTCGGTTATGCCTTGACCAGTGGCAGCTTCCAGGCCGGTTTCGATTTCCTGTTTCATTTCGACGCCTCGAAGATTACCGGTGAGGCGCTGCTGGCCGCGCTGGGCCATGCCTTCTTCACCCTCAGCCTGGCGTCGGGGGCGATTCTGACGTACGGCTCCTACATCCCTGACGGCCAATCCATCGCCCGCACCACCTTTATGGTCGCGATCTGTGACACGGCCGTGGCGCTGCTGGCGGGGCTGGCAATCTTCCCGATCATCTTCGCCAACGGCATGAGCCCAGGCGCAGGCCCGGGCCTGATCTTTATGAGCCTGCCACTGGCGTTCCAGCAGATGCCGTTCGGCACCGCCTTCGGCGTGCTGTTCTTCGCCATGGTGTCGATTGCCGCGCTGACCTCAGCCATTTCCATGATCGAAGCCAGCGTGGCTTACCTGAACGAAAAGCACGGCATCAGTCGCCTGCAGTCCGCTGGGTTGGCCGGCGCGGTGTTGCTGGTGATCAGTTTGCTGGCGATGCTCTCGTTCAACCTGCTGGCCGGCTGGACGCCCCTGGGCAAGACCATGTTCGACTGGCTGGACTTTCTCACTTCGCGCTGGATGATGCCGCTGGGTGGGATCTTCATGGTGATCTTGGCAGGCTACGCGTTGCGCAGCGAGATCATGCGCGATGAGCTGAACCTGCCGCCGTTGGGCTATGCGTTGTGGCTGTTCATGGTGCGCTATGTCAGCCCGGTGCTGATCCTTATGGTGTTCCTGCATGCCCTTGGCTGGTTGGGGTTCGACCCGGTGCAGCGCTGGTACTGGATTGCCGGGGCCATCGGGCTGCTGACGGTGTTGGGTGAATTACTGCGTCCGCGCCTGGTGACCGTATTGGCTGAGCGTTAGTGGGATAAACGCTGGACGTAGATGTGCCCATTGGCCTTATTGCTGTGTCCGCTGAGCGCCCAGTTTCGACTGGGCGCTCTTTTGTTTTTTGCCCGGTGCTGCCACGCTCTAGGCGGTACGGCAGCGTGTGCGGGTGTCTGTTTCGGCAAGCCAGGCGATAACGCTCAGGAATTGCAGATACCGGCCGATAGACCGGTGTAGGCTTAAACCGGCGTTGTACTGTCATCGAGCCACCTTCAAGATACTGGGGCCTAACAGCCCGACCTGCGGCCTGTGCAGGGTGTTTTGAGGCTGCTGAAGAAGAATAATTGGAGCTGTTCTATGTCGTCTGCTACCCGCCTGTTCACCGATCTTGCCGTGGGCAAGAAACTCCTGCTGGGCTTTGGCTTGGTGTTGCTACTGACCGTTACGGTGACCGCGACCGGTTTTTTTGCGGTCAACTCGGTCTCGCAGCGGCATCAGCAGGTCAGTGAGTTTTCCGAGGTGGATGCACGGATTCTGGAAGCACGGCGCATGGAGCGCGACTTCGCCCTCAGTGGCGACGCAGCACGGGCCACCCAAGTGCGTGAGGCGCTCGGCGAGGTGCAGGCGTTGCTGACGCAGCGAGCCGCCGCGCAAAGCGGTGACGACCGCGCCCGCCTGCAGACCATGGCGCAGGCCACCGGGGATTACCTGGCCCAGTTTGAAGCTTTCGTCGCTCAGCGCGACAAGGCGCGCGCCGCCCGCCAGCAGATGGATGAAGCGGCCACCGAGGCCCGTGAGCAGTTCGATATCGTCGAGTTGGACATGTACGACGCAGTGCGCGAGCTGCGCCTGCAAGGCGACAAGCTGCGCGGCAGCGACCCTCTGACCCTGGCCGAAACGGCCTCAGGCCTGAGCAAGCGGATGCTTGACCTGCGCAGCAATGAAAGCCTCTACATCATCGACGGCTCGGACGAGGCCCTGGAGAACTGGACGTTAATCAGTGAAGAGCAGACCTCCATTGCCCGTAACCTGACGATCTGGCTGGACGACAGCCAGAAGGCCACGATCGAAACCTCATTGGTGGCGCTCAAGCGCTACCAGGATGCCTTTGCCAATTACCAGCAGGTGCGCCAGCAGAACATCGACATTGAAACAGCCATGATCGACAGGGCCCGTGGTGTGCTGGCGCTGGCTGAGGAAGCAAAAGATCAGCAGGAAGCGGCCATGAGCGCCGAGAGCCGCCAAGTGATGGTGATCTTGGGGGTTATGGGGTGTGTGGCGGTGTTTATCGGCCTGTGCTCAGCACTGCTGATCTCGCGTTCCATCTCCAACCCGCTGCGTCAGGCGGTGAGCTTCGCCCAGCGGATTGCCGGTGGCGATCTGAGCCAGGATCTGGCGGTGCAGCGCGCCGACGAGGTGGGCCAGCTAATGGCCGCCATGCAAACCATGACCGTCAGCCTGCGCAGCTTGGTTGGCCGTATCGGCGGCGGTGTTACCCAGATTGCTGCTGCCGCCGAGCAGCTGTCGGCTATCACCGCGCAAACCAGTGCCGGTGTGCAGACGCAGAAACAGGAAACCGAGCAGACCGCCACCGCGATGCACGAAATGGCGGCCACTGTGCAGGAAGTGGCGCAGAACGCTGAGCAGGCATCGCTCGCCGCACGTGACGCCGATGCTGAGGCGCAACAGGGCAACAGCGTGGTGCAGCAGGCCATGGGGCAGATTGGCAAGTTGGCCGAGGAGGTCGAGCAGTCTGCCGACTCCATCGAGGCGCTGAACCAGGAAAGCGGACGTATCGGCAGCGTGTTGGAAGTGATCCGCAACGTCGCCGAGCAGACCAATCTGCTGGCGCTCAACGCCGCGATTGAAGCTGCCCGCGCTGGCGAGCAGGGCCGCGGTTTTGCCGTGGTGGCCGACGAAGTACGGGCTCTGGCCAAGCGCGCCCAGGAATCCACCGAAGAAATTGAACAACTGATCGCCAGCTTGCAGCGCATGGCCAAAGGCGCGGTCGACAAAATGCAAAGCAGCCGCAGCATGACCCAACGCACCGTCAGCCTGGCGGCTGAAGCGGGCGCAGCCCTGGGCCGCATCACCCTGGCGGTGAGCACCATCGAGCAGATGAACCAGCAGATTGCGGCAGCCGCCGAAGAGCAAAGCGCCGTGGCGGAAACCATCAGCGAGAGCGTGACGCGCGTGCGTGATATTGGTGAGCAGAGCGCCAGCGCCAGTGAGCAGACTGCTGCGTCCAGCGCTGAGCTGGCGCGCCTGGGTGTTGAACTGCAAGGGCTGGTACGGCAGTTCCGCACCTGATGGTCTGTAGGCATTACCCATGCAGCCGCATGCACGGGTAATGCCTTGGCCGGGCCAGTTTTAGCGCAGCACGACCTATTACGACGACGCGCCTAATACCCCAACGGATCAGGTCTGAAACTGCAGCACGGCGTTCTGCATGCTGCGTGCCACGCGGTCGAGGCTTTGTGCCGCGTTGGCCAGCTCATTGACGGTGCGGCTGTTCTGCTGCGACATCTGCGCGATGTGCTCCACGCGCTCTGCGACCTCCGTGCTGGCGCGGCTCTGTTCGTCGATGGTGTGGGAAATTTCTTCTACCACTTCAGCGGCGCGGTGCGCGCCACCGCGTATCTGGTTGATGGAATCGCCAGCCTGACGCGCCAGGGACACCCCGTCATTTACCCGTGTCACGCCGGTTTGCATGCTGCTCACTGCCTGGGCAGTGCTGCTGCGGATGCGCTCGATCATGCCAGTGATCTCCTGGGTGGACTGCGCGGTGCGCGCCGCCAGGTTGCGCACTTCATCCGCCACCACGGCGAAGCCGCGGCCGGCCTCACCGGCGCGCGCCGCCTCGATTGCCGCATTGAGTGCCAGCAGGTTGGTTTGCTCGGCAATGCTCTTGATCACCTGAATGATCGAGTGAATCTCTTCGGAGGACTGGCCCAGTGCGGTGATGGTGGTGCTGGACTCGTTGACCGCTTCGGCAATCCGGCTCATGCCGGTGACCACGTCCATGATCACTTGCCCGCCGTCACTGGCCAGTTGCTCGGAGTGGGAGGAAATTTCTTGCGCACTGCGCGCGTGCCCGGCGATCTGGTTGATGTTCTGGATCATCTGCTCCATGGCGCAGGCCATGCTGGTTGCACTTTGCGACTCTTCACTGGCGCTGTGGACGATGCTTTGGGACGCGCCATTGAGGGTGTGTGCGGTTTGCTGCAGCTGTTCGCCTTCTGCCCGAATCCCGGCGATCATCGTCCGTAGGTTGCCCTGCATGTCTGCCAGCGCGCGTTGCAATTGGCCGGCTTCGTCCTGGCTGTCAACGGCAATGGTGTTGCACAGGTTGCCCTTGGCGATGTTACGCGCGACTTCAATCACCCGTTCCAGCGGGCGCAAGACGGCTTTCATTAACTGCGCGGTCAGCAGGCTGAGCAGGCCGCACACCAGCAAAATGCCGCCAATCAGTAACCAGGCCGCGTGCTCGACCGCCGTATCACTGCGGCTGCGGGTTTGTGCAGATTGCGTTTCTATCAGGGCGCTGAGCGCTTCGTTCTTTTCTTCCAGCTCGGCAAAGCTGGCGTCAAATGCGGGCATTTGCGCGCGCGCCGCCTGGGCATCGCTGAGGGCCAGATTGACGATGCGCTCGGCTTGCTGGATGTAAGCCGCCAGGGCGGGCTGCGACTGCCCGATCGCTTCGCGAATGTCCGCATTCAGCGGCAGCTTGGCGTTGTCATTGAGGGTGCGGGTAAACCATTCGCTGTGCTCGCGCAGGTCATTGCGTACCTGTTCGACTGCCGCGCTATCAGCCCTATCAATATAAAAGGCCGCCAGCACATCGGCGCGCAGGGCGTCGTGCATCATGTCGCCTTCGAGATGGTTACGCAGGGCGCTGATACTCAGCTGGTTTTCACCCAGCGCACTGGCCAGCCGGGTTTGCCCCCAGAAACCGATGCCACCCAGAAACGAGGCAGCCAAAACGCTGATCACCCCGCAGGCAATCATTTTTTGGCGAATAGTCATGGCTGAACTCCAGATGATGCATCTGGAATTCAGCCTAGCTCATCCTTGCGTCTTAGCTGGGCGGGGTGCTGTTGACTACAGCTGTGCGCGGGGCTGTGGCATTTTGCGGAGCTCATCAGCCCAGGACAGCAAGGGCACCGGTACATCCTGCTGCCAGGTGCGCGACCAGAGCAGTTTCAGGCGTTCCATGTCGCCGCGCTCGGCGGGCATGCGCTCAATGTAGTCAATCGGCTGCCATTGGCCGTCGCGCAGGGTGGCGAAGGCAAAGCGGAACGGGTGAAACCCCGTCATGCCCAAGCGAATGTCGGTGACCACTAACTGGTCGCCCAACTGGTCGTAACGCAGGATACCGCCGGTAAACCAGGCCAGGCGCGCATGGGCAGGTGAGTCGACCAGCGCCGCCGCCAGGTGAGTGCTACGCGGGATGCGCTCAAGCGTCGGCGGGGCGTCGTCGAACCAGCCGACCAGCGCTTCGTGGTAGTCCTCGCCGTCCAGCACGATCACCCGCCAGAGCAGGCTGTTAAACGGCGTCGGTGTACTGAATACAGCCTCAGCCTGTATGCCCTGAGCGGCCAACTGGTCATGCACGCGCTGCTCGGCCATGGCCTTGCCGACCAGCGTGCTGCCCAGATAAAGCGTCGACAGCGCCAGGGCAATCACGGGCGCACGCGGCGTTTTGCCGTGCAGGCCAAACAGCAAGCCGGCGATCACCGCGCCAATCAGCGGGACGCTGTACAGCGGGTCGATGATAAAGATGCTCGACCAGGCCGTAGGTGTGGGCATCAGCGGCCAGAACAGCTGGGTGCCATAACTGGTGAACGCATCGAGCAGTGGATGGGTCAGCAGCACCAGCCATACCGTTAGAAACAGGCGTTGCGACGAGTAACCGGGGTTGTGTCGGAAACGTCGCGTCAGCCAAGTCAGCAGCAGCGCCACACCGGTGAGCACAAACAGGGAATGGCTGAAACCGCGGTGGTAGGTCATGTCAGCCACAGCGTCACCGTAATCGATGACCACATCCAGGTCCGGCAGGGTGCCCAGCATAGCGCCATACAGCAGGGCCTTGCGGCCTTGCCAGCGGCCGAGCAGGGCACCTTGAATCGTGGCGCCGAGGACGGCCTGGGTAATCGAGTCCATATCGCGTGCGTCTCGCAAAGTCGGGCCGCTACGTTAGCCGAGCCGCTTGGCGATTGCCGAGGGAAAAGTTCAAGCAAAGATTTCTGCCGCAACGCCTGATGCAGGCTGCCAGCGCGACCTGTAGGGCCGCCCCGTAGGGCGCGCCGCGCGCACCACCCGCGCCGCTTAACCAGACTGTGTCCGCTAGAACGACGCGAGAATCCGCCCCAGCAGCGCCATCGCCTGCTCGCTTTCGGCACTCCATGGGTGGCCGTAGTTCAGCCGGGCGCAGTTGCCGAAGCGCCGGGTGGCGGAAAAGATCGGCCCCGGCGCCAGGCTGATGCCCTGGGCCAGGGCGAGCTGGAACAGGCGCAGGGCATCGACCTGCTCGGGGAACTCGAACCAGAGAAAATAGCCGCCACTGGGCCGCGTCACCTTTGTGCTCGCCGGAAAGTGCCGCGCGGCCGAGGCCAGCATCGACGCCTGTTGCGCCTCCAGGGCATGGCGCAGCTTACGCAGGTGGCGGTCGTAGCCGCCGTGTTGCAGATAATCGGCCAGGGCGGCCTGGGCCGGTACGGACGGCGAGATGGTTGTCATCAGCTTGAGCCGGCTAATCTGCTCGGCATAGCGCCCGCCGGCCACCCAGCCGACCCGGTAACCCGGTGCCAAGCATTTGGAAAACGAGCCGCAGTGCATCACCAGGCCTTCGCGGTCGAAGCTCTTCACGGGTTTAGGCGGCTGGCTGCCGAAATACAGCTCGGCGTAGACATCATCTTCGATCAGCGGCACCTGATGACGCTGCAGCAGCTGGTACAACGCGGCCTTCTTGTCATCGCTCATGCTCGCGCCGAGCGGGTTTTGCAGGCTGCTCATAAACCAGCAGGCCTTGATCGGCAGGCTGGCCAGGCGCTCGCTGAGTAACTCCAGGTCGATGCCTTCACGCGGGTTGACCGGTATTTCCACCGCCCTGAGTTTCAAGCGCTCCAGCACCTGCAGCGTCGCGTAAAAAGCCGGCGCCTCAATAGCCACCAAGTCGCCGGGTTGAGTCACGGTTTGCAGGCAGAGGTTGAGCGCTTCCATGGCGCCGCTGGTGATCACCAGCTCTTCCAGTGGCAGCATCACGCCGCTGACCATATAACGCAGGGCAATTTGCCGGCGCAGGTTGGGGTTGCCCTCTGTCATGTCGGCGATCACCGCCTGCGCCGGCATATCGCGCACGCTTTGTGCCATGGAGCGGGCCAGGCGCGGCAGGGGGAACAGCTGCGGGCTGGGGAAGGCGGAGCCGAACGGCACGGTGTTGGGGTCTTTCAATGAAGCCAGTACGGAGAACACCAGCTCGCTGACATCCACCTCGGTGGTTTGCGTCGGCTGCTGGCTGGTTTCCGGCTCGGCCAGGGAGTGCCGCGCCAGCTCGCGGACAAAGTAGCCGGAGCGGGCGCGCGCCTGGATCAAACCACGGTCTTCCAGCAGGTAATAGGCCTGGAACACCGTCGAGGGGCTGACCCCATAGGTGCGGCTGGCGTGGCGCACCGAAGGTACCCGCTCACCCGGCGCGAGCACGCCGGTGCGGATCAGCTCGGCAATCTGGTCGGCAAATTTCTCGTAGCGTTTCATCGTGTTCGTCGGTGCGCTGAGTGTTGCAGCGCACTCTACGGGGAGTTGCCGGGCCATGCGACTGTCAGCGCCCGCGCGGCGAGAGAAAAACGCTCTGCGTCTGCGCCTGCTCGCTGGCATCGGCCAGGTTGTGGATCACAAAACGCACCGGCATTGCGCTGCTTTCGGCGGTTTCGCGCTCCAGCACCAGGGTCACCGGCACATCGAGAATTTCCCCAGGGTTGAGTTGCAACTGCTGCGGCGCGTCCAGGCGCAGACCAGGGCTGTCGGACAAGGCCAGGCCGTAACGCTGGGGCTGCTGGGTCTTGTTGATGACCTTGAGCAGGTAGGTGTTCTCGATCTGCCCCAGTTGGTTCTCGCGGTACATGCTGCGGTCTTTGGCCGAGTCGATGGAGAGCATCGAGCGGTCGCTCAAGGCCCAGGCGAAGGCACCGATCATCAGCATCAGGGCGATGGCGTAGCCGATCAAGCGCGGGCGCAGGCGCTTGGTTGTGCCGCCCTGCAACTCGCGCTCGGAATGGTAGCCAACCAGGCCGCGGGCATAGCCCATCTTGTCCATCACCGAATCGCAGGCGTCGATACAGGCGCCGCAACTGATGCAGTCGATCTGCAGGCCGTCGCGAATATCGATGCCGGTCGGGCACACCTGCACGCACATCGTGCAGTCGATGCAATCACCCAGGCCCTCTGCCTTGTGGTCGCTGTCCTTCTTGCGCGGGCCACGGCCCTCACCGCGCTTGGCGTCGTAGGCCACCAGCAGGGTGTCATCGTCAAACATCGCACTCTGAAAGCGCGAGTAGGGGCACATGTGCACGCATACCTTCTCGCGTAGCCAGCCAGCATTGAGGTAGGTGGCGACCATAAAGAACAGCACCCACACCAAGGTGCCGCCCGCCAGTTGCAGGCGCAGCAGGTCGCTGGCCAACTCACGGATTGGGGTGAAGTAACCAATAAAGGTCACCGCTGTAAGCAGGCTGACGCCCAGCCAGATCGCGTGCTTGGCACTGCGCCGCAGCAGCTTGTTCAGCGACCAAGGCGCGGCATCCAGCTTGATCCGCTGATTGCGCTCGCCCTCGGTGATCTTCTCGGCCCACATAAACACCCAGGTCCACACGCTTTGCGGGCAGGTGTAGCCGCACCACACCCGCCCGGCTACCACGGTGATGGTGAATAGGCCGAAGGCGGCGATGATCAGCAGCGCCGAGAGCAGAATGAAATCCTGCGGCCAGAAGGTCGCGCCAAAGATGTAGTAACGGTGCTCGGCCAAATTCCACAACACCGCCTGGCGACCACCCCAGTCCAGCCAGGCGGTGCCGAAGAAGATCAGAAACAGCAGACCCGCCCCATACAGGCGCAGATTGCGAAAACGGCCGCTAAAACTGCGGGTATGAATCGGCCCGCCCGCTTGTGACGGGGTCAGGCGGATAGGCTGGCGCGGGTCGATGGTCTCGATGATCTGCGCGGGAATACGTTCGCTCATTACGGGCCTCGTCGGGCTTTATCAGGCGA
>LNFM01004148.1_pt1 | contig 27243 bp, 27 predicted proteins | sample 596031 | NCBI WGS metagenome assembly LNFM01 (sample SAMN04254537, study PRJNA301005) | activated carbon metagenome | isolation source: dual media filters at the Ann Arbor, Michigan drinking water treatment plant | place: USA: Ann Arbor
CGTCAAAAAGCCATCGTCTGGGGTACGGTCGGTGCGATTGTCGTACGGACGGCAATGACATTGGTAGTTGTCTGGCTGCTCGATATCCCTGGTCTGATGATGGTGGGTGGTGCACTCCTCATTTGGATTGCCTTCAAACTGCTTACAGACAAAAAAGATGAAGGCGAGCATGTGACTTCGGCTGACAACTTCTGGGGCGCGATGAAGACCATCGTGATCGCAGATGCTGTCATGGGTCTAGACAACGTCTTGGCTGTTGCCGGTGCTGCTCATGGCAGTTTCCTGCTGGTTGTGCTTGGTCTGCTGATTAGCGTGCCGATCATGATCTGGGGTAGCCAAATCATCCTGAAGTTTGTCGAGCGCTATCCTTCCATCATCTACATTGGTGCAGGTGTGCTTGCTTGGACATCGGCAGCCATGATTGCAAACGAGCCGATACTGAAGGAGTTTTTCGCAGCGAACGGTTGGGTCTCGCCGCTGCTGTATGCCTTGGTTGTTGGTGGTGTGCTCGGTGGTGGTTACCTTGTCAATGCGGCGGTTGCTCGTCGTAACGTGGCTGGCCATCTGGTTGAGGATCATGCAGGCACCGGTGTATCTGCGCAAAAGTCAGTTGAAGGCGTTCGCACAGTACGTAAGGTCCTGGTTCCTGTCGATGATTCGGATAATTCCATCCGTGCTGTTCGTCATGTTGCCAATCGGGTGATCACCGAAGGTGGTATCGAAGTGCACCTAGTCCATGTTCGTACGCCTCTGTCTCAGCACATTTCTCGCTTCCTAAAGCGTGGTGAGCGTGAAAGTTTCCACCGTGCCGAGGCGAACAAGGCTCTTCTCCCCGCGCAACTGATACTCGATAGTTTCTCAATTCCTTATGCGGTGCATGTTGAGCTCGGAGATAAGGCACCAATGATTCACCGTGTTTCGCAGCGCCTGCATGTGGATGAGATTGTCATTGGTACAGCACGCAAGAATTCATTGACGCGTTTGTTCGAAGACTCAGTGACGAATCGGGTCTTAGAGCTTGTCAATGTGCCTGTACATGTTATTGCCGGTGGTGAAGTATCCCTTATCGAAAAGTTCGGATTGCCTGTCGGTATTGGTGCAGCACTGGCTCTGTTCGTGGCCGTTGAGTAAGCGTGTGTAAACCCGGTACGGCTGTTCGTTGCTTTGCAGCCATACCGGATTAGATTGACTGAATTCAGACTATTAAATTTGGAGACAAGACAATGCGTAAAGTACTCATCCCTGTTGATGGCTCAGCCAGTGCGCTTAATGCCGTTCGTCATGTCAGTAACCGCTACGTTCAGGAAGGTGATCTAGAGGTTCACCTGTTACATGTCAATAAGCCTTTGCCGAAGGCTGTTGGGAGCTATCTCTCTCGAAATAATCTGGATAGCTACTATCGTGACCAAGCTGTGATGAGCCTAGAACCGGCAGCTGAATTACTCAATCGCTTTGGGGTTACGGTTTATAAGCACGTCGCTCGCGGTGAAAAGGCTGAGACCATCCATCAGCAGGCTCAGCAACTTGGGGTAGATGAGATTGTGATGGGCACCAGTCGAAAAAATGCCTTTACACGGATGGTGCAAGGTTCTGTGACGAATCAAGTAATGTCGATTGCAACTGTACCTGTTGAGCTCATCGCCACTGGCGAGGAGTCGGCTGCCGAGAAGTATGGGCTGCCTGCAGGTATTGGTGCCACTCTGACGCTACTTCTGGTTGCCACCGAATAAGTTGTTTTGCTTATGTCATGCCCTGTCAGTTCGCTGGCAGGGCTTTTTTTTGCGCATTTTTTGCGTAAATCCATTTTTTACATACATATCCTAAATTTTCACAATGAATAGCGTGCTCCCACAGCATGGTTGGTTTTATGGTGGTCTCAGTGAGGCTGTGGCGCACAGAGTGCAGCTTTGAGCTGCGCTTTTGCTTGGGTATTTGCTTGTTTTGCTTGATGGTTTTTTTTTGCTGAACTTTTTGTTGATGCGGCTTTAATGGCGGCTATCGTGCATGCTTGTTGTATGTTAATTACATTTATTAATCAAATGAATTACTAATCTTTACTTAACAGAGCTGCATTGGCTGTCTATATTGAGCTTGTGCAGTCGCGAGATTGCACAGCCGGATAGAGAAAGTTTGCAAACAAACAGAACGGTCCGGTGAGCTTGGCAGGGGAGTAGCTTCTGTAGTGAGCTTTGCTACAGATGGTGTTATCGACAACACGGGGTTGTTTTCCCCGGTAACACCGGTGGCCTTCCGCCCATCAGCGAGGACACAAGCGAGACCAGAATAAAACGATGCATGCATCGTCTACTAATGAGGTCTGACTTGGAGGTGCTGAAAATGGGGAATCCTAAATAGTCTGAAGCAAAAACAAAACGGCATCCCGCCGTTCATGTAATGCGTCAAATCTACTCTAGGAGAATGTCATGCTCAAGGTACTAATTCCTGTTGATGGTTCGGAGAACTCCCTCGGTGCAGTTCGTCACATCATCAACCGCTATAACGAGAAAAAGGACGTCGAGGTGCATCTGCTGCATGTGCCCACCCGCCTGCCTAAGGACATCACGCGTTTCGTGTCGAAAGGCGATCTCGATAGTTATCACAATGACGAGGCTGAAAAGAACCTCAAGCCAGCGCGAGATCTGCTGACGCAATTTGATGTGTCCTTTCAGACGCATGTGGGGCAGGGTGACAAGGCTGATGTCATCCACCAGATGGCCAAGGATCTTGGCGTCGGCGAAATCGTCATCGGCACCGGGCGCAAGAATTCTTTCACGCGCCTAATCGAAGGCTCACTGACCAATCGTGTCATGGAGATTTCGGATGTGCCGGTCGAAGTGATCGCCCAGGGTGAAGAGTCCAAGCTCGAAAAGTATGGTCTGCCGGCTGGCATTGGTGCCGCACTTACGTTGCTCATCGTCGCTAACGAATAAGGCCTGTGTGCAGGCCGGTAAAGCAAAACGCCCTGCCATCACTGGCAGGGCGTTTTTTCTTGCATGCTGCTAGACGACTTGCAGCCCAGATTTGTCCTACAGTACTTCTGCGGCGTGGTCGGCGAGACGTGAGCGTTCGCCGCGTTGCAAGGTGATATGGCCAGAGTGCGGCCAGCCCTTGAAGCGATCCACCACATAGGTCAGGCCAGAACTACCTTCGGTCAGGTAGGGTGTGTCGATCTGCGCAATATTGCCTAGACACACCACCTTGGTACCGGGGCCGGCACGGGTGATGAGCGTCTTCATCTGCTTTGGCGTCAAATTTTGCGCTTCATCAATGATCAGATACTTATTAATGAAGGTGCGACCGCGCATGAAATTAAGCGACTTGATCTTGATGCGGCTGCGGATCAGGTCCATGGTGGCCGCGCGACCCCAGTCGCCGCCGTACCCGCCTTGACCAGCGTGTGATGGGTCAGCATCTGCCGGCTTGTTGAGCACATCAAGGTTGTCTTCAAGCGCGCCCATCCACGGCGTCATCTTCTCTTCTTCGGTACCGGGCAGGAAGCCAATGTCTTCACCCACAGGCACCGTAACGCGCGTAATGATGATTTCTGAGTAGCGTTTGCTCTCCAGAACCTGCGTCAGGCTGGCTGCCAGTGTCAGGAGGGTCTTGCCGGTCCCGGCCTGGCCGAGCAGGGTAACGAAATCCACCTCAGGATCCATCAGCAGGTTGAGGGCAAAGTTTTGCTCGCGATTACGTGCCGTAATTCCCCAGACAGCATTCTTGGTATGACCATAATCCACAAGCGTTTTGAGGACGGCAGTTTTACCCTTGACCTCTTGTACGATGGCATTGAAAGGCTTTTCGTTCGGATCAGGGCTGTCCATGTGGACGTACTGATTGACGAGCAGATCCGGACACAGTGGGCCGGTTACGCGATAAAGATTGCGGCCTTCCTCTTTCCATGACTCCATGCCTTTGGCATGCTTGTCCCAGAAGTCGGCTGGTAGCTCAAGCGAGCCGGTGTAGAGCAAGTCGGTGTCTTCAAGCACCTTGTCATTGAAGTAATCCTGCGCGAGCAAGCCCAATGTACGGGCCTTGATACGCATATTGATGTCCTTGGACACCAAGATGACTTCGCGCTTGGGAAACTTCTGCGAGAGGTACATGACCACCGCAAGAATTTGGTTATCGCCCTTGGCAGTGGGTAGTGAGGCGGGCAGGTTGCTGCTGATCGCCTCGCTTTGCAGAAACAGGCTGCCAGATGCCAAATCGCGTGAGGGTGCCGCAAGGGAAATGCCGGACGCGATGTCGAGTTCGCAACCGGAGACAATGTCGTCAAGCATGCGGCTGGCTTGGCGGGCATTGCGTGCGACTTCCGTTGTTCCCTTCTTGTTGTTGTCCAGCTCTTCCAAGGTCATGATCGGCACGTAGATATCGTGCTCCTCAAAACGGTAAATGGAGAGCGGGTCGTGCATCAGCACATTAGTGTCGAGAACGAACAGCTTGGTGGATGGAGTCTTGCTGCTGGTCTTGCTAGGTGCGGCACGCTTGGTGGCCATGGTTTCCCTTTACGAGTTCACAGAGTCTTGACTGCTTCGAGCACTGCCTGGGCGTGACCGTCCACCTTCACACCCCGCCATTCCTGGCGTAAAACACCTTTCGCATCGATCAAGAAGGTACTGCGTTCGACGCCGCGCACCTGCTTGCCATACATATTCTTCATCTTCATTACGCCGAAAATTCCGCAGGCCAACTCATCCTTGTCGCTGAGCAGCTCGAAAGGGAGCTCAAGCTTGGCCTTGAAGTTTTCGTGGGATTTGAGGCTGTCGCGCGAGACCCCATAAACAAGGCAGTCAAGCTTGACGAACTGCGCATGCAAGTCCCTGAACTGGCCCGCTTCGGTTGTACAACCGGGGGTGCTGTCCTTGGGATAGAAGTAGATGACGAGGGGTTTGCCCGTGTGGGCAGAGAGTTGAAACGTGACACCGCCAGTGGCGGGTAGGGAAAAATCAGGAACTACTTGGTCCAGCATTCGTGCCTCCTATACAGCCGGACACCCGCATGTCTCAGGCTGCATTTTGCCAATTCGCCAAAAATTCGGCACCTTGCACCATCAGGTTTCCGGTGCGGCCTGGCACTGAGCCGCGTGTGATCTGATGATGGGGCAGGGTGTCGCGATCTAGTCGATCAACGATGTCCTGCATCGCAACCATACTGTATCCCTGTTCGCGCCAGCCTGTCAGCAAATTTTCAAAAGTATTCGCTAATTTCATGCCCTCGACTTCTGCGCGCAATGTGAACACATGGCCGTGTTCTGGCTCCAGCGCAGTATGACGCAGTAGTGTTTCAGCCACATTATCTGCGTTCACGCCATTTAGGCCGATCAGCTCGTCTAGGGTTGGGAGTGTGGTTGGCACTTGCGGGCACAGGACGATCTCTCCATTCTGAACCGGGATGAATGGATGCGTACCGCGGGTATCGCTAGCGTAGCGGAAGCCCCGGCGCTGCGTCAGTCGCAGGGCGTGGGCATTCATCTGCCAGCCTGCCGCACCATGAACGCTTGGCGGCGCCTTGAAGATGTCAGTAAAGCGATCGCTGGCGAGATGCAGTTGGCGTTCCGTCCACGTTGCGCTTGCTGAATCAATGTGTTCTTCCCAGCCAAAGTGATCCCAACCATGCAGACCAACTTCGAATCCGCTGTCACGCACCCCGCGGAGGATTTCACTGGCGCGTCGGCCAATCAGTGGCGCCGGAACCAAGGTGCCATTCATGAGGGTCCGGTAGCCGTAATGAGAAATGGCGCGGGTGCGGCGAACCTGTTTGAGATAGCCGCTGCGGAAAATTCGCTTAAGCGCGCGTCCTGTGTTGTCTGGCCCAACGGTAAACAAAAAGGTGCCGCCAGCCGAGTGCCGACGCAGGATGTCGACCAACGTGGGTATTCCTTGAAGGGTGCCACGCCAAGTGGAGGCGGTAATTCTAAGAGCTAGCAGGCGCATGGGGGAATGAGGTTAGGAGCGCGTAACGAGGACAACGCCAATAATAATAAAGCCGATACCGAGCAGTTTCTGAGCGCTCAAGGCCTCACCGAACCAGTAGTAAGCGACAAAGGCATTGATGGCATAGCCAATCGACAGCATTGGATAGGCAATACTGACCGGGACCCGCGAGAGCGCCATGATCCAGATGACCAAGCTGATCACATAACAGCTGATACCGCCGAGGATATACGGCTGGAATACGAGCTTTAGGCCAATAGGGATAATGTTTTCGGTTTGAAACGCAAAGTGGCCAACCGCATTTGTGCCAGCCTTGAGCAGTAGCTGGGCAATAGCATTGAGCAGGACACCGCCAAGAATCAGCGCTAAGCTGAGTCCGTTCATCGGCGTTATTCGATGATCAAGGCAGCAGCAACTTTGCGGCCTTCTGCCATCAGGATGTTATAAGTACGACAAGCCGCCGACGTATCCATGACATCAACTGTACGGCCAGCCATGATCACCGGCTTGAGCAGTTCCAATGACGGGAAGTGTTGTCGACGACCCGTACCCAACAGGAGTATTTCTGCGCCAGTAGCTAGCAGTTGCTGGAGGTGGTCACTTGTCAGAGCGCTGTTATCCGTGACATTCCAAGCGCTGTCAATGCTCTCTGGCTGCACGATTAGGCTGGTTTCATGCCTTTCCCCATTGATGGCGATGTAGCCTTCGCCGTGGGCGGTGATGGTGTTGCCGGTGCGCGGATCTGTATGAAGTTTCATTGCTGGCTAAGTGCTAACGTTGCGGCGCAACAGGGGGTTCGGTAAGATTATACCTTTCCCGATTGTCGCACCTGCAGCCATTTGCCCGCTGTCAGGCCCTGTTTTCTCCTTGTTTTCACCGTTTCCCCCTGAAAGGATGGTTCCTTAATGCAGCCCGTGCTCAAGTCCACCAAACTGGCCAATGTCCTTTATGACATTCGTGGACCGGTCATGGTACGAGCGAAGCAGATGGAGGAAGACGGTCAGCGCATCATTAAGCTGAACATCGGCAATCCAGCCCCCTTCGGCTTTACTGCACCGGACGAAATCGTTCAGGACATCATCCACAATTTGGCGGACGCTTCCGGCTATAGCGATTCCAAGGGTATGTTTGCTGCCCGCAAGGCCATCATGCACTACACCCAGGAAAAGAAAATCCAGGGTGTAAAGGTCGACGATATATACATTGGTAATGGCGTATCGGAACTGATCGTCATGGCCATGAACGCGCTGGTAAATGCCGGCGATGAAGTGTTGGTGCCTGCGCCTGACTATCCGCTCTGGACGGCGGCAGTAAGCCTGTCCGGCGGTACTGCGCGTCATTACCTCTGCGATGAAGCGGCTGGCTGGCTGCCAGATTTGGCCGATATTCGCGCCAAGATTACGCCCAAGACCCGGGCCATCGTGGTTATCAACCCGAACAATCCGACGGGTGCGCTGTATCCGGATGATGTGCTCAAGGAAATCGTGGCGATTGCTCGTGAGCATAACCTCATCATTTATGCCGATGAGATTTACGATAAGGTGTTGTTTGATGGTGCTACACACACCTCAATTGCATCGCTGGCTGATGATGTGCTCTTCATTACCTTTGGCGGTTTGTCGAAGAACTACCGTGCAGCTGGCTTCCGTGCCGGTTGGTTGATTGTGTCGGGCGAGAAGCGCCACGCCCAAGACTATATCGAAGGCCTAAATCTGTTGGCGTCAATGCGTCTGTGTGCCAATGTGCCCGCACAGTTTGGGATCCAGACAGCCCTTGGCGGCTATCAAAGCATCAATGATCTCGTTATGCCGCTGGGGCGTCTCGCCAAACAGCGTGATCTCGCTTATGAGCTACTGACTGCTATTCCAGGCGTGACCTGCGTCAAGCCTAAAGGGGCAATGTATCTTTTCCCGCGCCTTGATCCGGTGATGTACCCGATCAAGGATGACCAGCAATTCATTCTTGAGCTGCTGGAAAGCGAGAAGGTCCTCCTGGTGCAAGGCTCCGGTTTCAATTGGCCAAAGCCTGATCATTTCCGCGTGGTATTCCTGCCCAATGCCGATGATTTGACGGAGGCAATCGGCCGCATTGCCCGCTTCCTCGAACAGTATCGCAAGCGCTACGCCTGATGGCGCGGCATGCACTCAATCTCAATGACAATTCAATTTATGAAACCGATTAATGTAGGTCTGCTTGGCATTGGCACCGTTGGTGGTGGCACGTTCACTGTTCTGTCGCGCAATGAGGCTGAAATCACACGCCGTGCGGGTCGTCCAATTCGCATTGTTGCGGTGGCCGACAAGAATCTCGAGCTGGCAAAGAAGGTGGCGGGTGATGCTGTACGTGTCACCGATGACGCCTTTGCTGTAGTCAATGATCCGGAGGTCAATGTCGTCGTGGAGCTGATTGGCGGCTATGGCGTTGCCAAGGAGCTGGTGCTCAAGGCCATTGAAAATGGCAAGCATGTGGTGACAGCCAACAAGGCACTGCTTGCTTTGCATGGCAACGAAATTTTCGCGGCTGCGCAGAAGAAGGGCGTCATCGTCGCTTTCGAGGCTGCGGTGGCGGGTGGCATTCCGATCATCAAGGCCGTACGCGAAGGTCTGGCAGCAAATCGCATTCAGTGGATTGCCGGCATCATCAACGGCACCACCAATTTCATTCTCTCCGAGATGCGTGACAAGGGTTTGCCCTTCGCCGAGGTGCTCAAGGAGGCCCAGCGTCTCGGCTATGCCGAGGCTGACCCCACGTTCGATATTGAAGGCGTGGATGCAGCACACAAGATCACGATTCTTTCTGCGCTGGCTTTCGGTATTCCCATGCAGTTTGACAGCGCGCATGTGGAAGGTATCAGCAAGCTGGATGCCGAAGACATCAAGTACGCCGAGCAACTCGGCTATCGCATCAAGCTACTTGGCATCACCAAGAAGCAGACCGATGGTGTCGAACTACGCGTTCATCCCACCCTGATCCCTTCCAAGCGCCTGATCGCCAATGTGGAAGGCGCAATGAATGCCGTCTTGGTCCAGGGCGACGCGGTTGGTGCCACTCTGCATTACGGAAAGGGCGCAGGTGCTGAGCCTACCGCCAGTGCGGTGGTGGCCGATCTTGTGGATGTCGCCCGTGTGCTGGATGCCGATCCAGAGCATCGCGTGCCCTATCTGGCCTTCCAGCCGGATGCGGTGGTGAATACGCCGATCCTGCCCATCAGCGAAGTTGAAACTAGCTACTACCTGCGTTTGCGTGTGGAAGACAAGCCCGGTGTGTTAGCTGACATCACGCGAATTTTGGCTGACCAGGGGATTTCGATCGATGCCATGATCCAACGCGAACCGGACGAGGGTGAGGATCAGACTGACTTGATCATCCTGACGCATCGCGTGCGTGAAAAGTTTGTTGATGCAGCGATCGCGAAGATTGAGGCATTGTCGGTGGTTAAGCGCGAGGTGATTCGCCTGCGCTTGGAAACCCTCGGCTAATCAAATAGAGAAGGGCAGCAAGCGGTATGCGCATTCTGGTTGTTGAAGACGATACCTTGCTTGCCGATGCGCTGACGCGTTGCCTGACGCAGGCTGCCTATGCGGTTGATCTGGCGCGCGATGGTGCAACTGCGAATGAAATTCTGAGTTCGCACACCTACGATCTGGTGATTCTCGATGTTGGTCTTCCCAAAATGGACGGCTTCGAGGTCTTGCGTCAGATGCGCGCGCGCCGATCGCAAATGCCTGTCCTCTTGCTGACCGCTCGGGACACTCTGGAAGATCGGGTATATGGCCTAGATCTGGGTGCTGATGATTACCTTACCAAGCCGTTTGATTTGCCTGAATTTGAGGCGCGTGCACGCGCGCTGATTCGTCGTGGACATTACGGCGCCAACTCTGAGCTGATACATGGCCTTCTGCGGTTTGATACCGCAGGCAGACGGTTGTTTTATAAGGAGCAGCCCGTCGAGTTAACGGCGCGAGAACTGGCGTTGGCTGAGCTGTTACTGATGCGTGAAGGGCGCGTTGTTAGTAAGGAGCAAATGGTTGATCACCTGTATGGCTGGGGTGACGAGATCAGCAGCAATGCGATTGAGGTGTACGTGCACCGCTTGCGCAAAAAATTGGAGTTTGCAGACTTCAATGTGCGCACGGTTCGTGGCATGGGTTATCTACTCGACAAATCCCAATATACGCCGGCATGAAATGGCCTGAGCGCCTGATTATGACTACACGTGAGGATGAAAGCGGCAGTGCTCCATTGCAATGGTCAGCGTTGCTAAGGGTGCGGCGCAAGTTGTTGGTGTGGCTGCTATCCCCGTTGGTACTCTTGCTGGTTGTCGATGGTCTGGCGAGTTATTACATTTCAGATAACTTTGCTTCAGTTGCCTATGACAGAACGCTCGCTGAGCGCGCACGCGAATTGCTGCTGCGCATTCGTACCATCGACAACAACCCTCAGGTGGTTATTTCTCCTAGTGCTGAACGCATCCTTCTCGATGAAGTAGAAGACCGCTTGTTTTATCGTGTAGTGAGGCCAGACAATCATTTGCTCAGTGGCGAAACCTATTTCGCGCTCCCTGATTTAGGGCAGCTCATCTCCAACAAACCGTATTTCTATGATGCCATTGTGGCCTCGGAGCCCGTGCGTGTGGTTGCGCTCAAAGGACCGTATGAGGGCAGCGGACGCGAAGAGGTATTGGTTTTGGTTGCCGAGACGCTCAACAAGCGCCGTGTCCTTTTCCAGGAAAGCTTGGCTGGCGTAGTCATGCCGCAGTTGTTGATCGTGATTCTGGTAGCGAGCTTGGTTTGGTTGGGCGTTATTCGCGGGCTTGCGCCATTACGTATGCTTGAGCGCAGTATCGCCAGTCGCTCTCACCTTGACTTGAGTCCCGTATTAATTGAGGGCGTACCTGGTCGTGTGCGACCGCTCGTTGATGAAATCAATGCGTTGATGGCACGTCTCTCGGAGGTACTCGAGTTCCAGAATCGTTTTATTGCAGATGCTGCCCATCAGTTAAGAACCCCAGTGGCAGGCCTCAAAGCACAAATCGAGATTGTGCTGAGAGAGAGTGATCCTGAGCGTATCCGCTATTCAATGAACCAGATTTACATGGGCATGACACGTCTCTCGCGTCTTGTTACGCAATTGCTGTCGCTTGCACGTAATGAACCGAATGCTATTCGTAATCTGCAATTGCAGCTCATCGATCTTAATCGGTTAGTGTTTGAAACCACCATGGAGTGGGTGCCAGAGGCATTGCGCAAAGGGATTGACCTAGGATTTGACGGCGACGATGTCCCAATACTAATCAATGGCGATCCTGTGCGGCTGAAAGAGTTGATCAACAATCTCTTTGACAATGCAATTCGCTATACCCCAGACAATGGGCGTGTCACTGCAAGCGTGTTGTCTGATCCCAGTCCAGCTTTTACTTTAAGTGATGATGGACCAGCCATTCCAGTAGAGGAGCGTCAGCGCGTATTTGAGCGCTTCCACCGCTTGTTAGGTTCAAACACCGAGGGTAGTGGCCTCGGGCTGGCAATCGTTAATGAGATAGCAAAGATCCACGGCGCCACTGTTGACCTCATGGAAGACAAGGATGGTGTTGGAAATACATTTGTAGTGGCGTTTCCTCCGCCGCTAGCATCATCCGCGCATGTCAGCTTCTAATTACGCAAAGCAGTCGTTTGTAAGCTTTGCGTAATATTTGCGACAGTCCAGCGTAAGGGGGGTGCCGTATTGTTAGCGCAGGTAGCATTCTTGAGAGTGCTTCTGTTCTGTTGACAATTAAACAGCGCATGGATTTGCGCACCCCGAGGAGAGTAGTTCATGGAGTACTTATTCGATGCAGCTTTTTGGCTAGCACTGTGGAAGATCATGCTCGTCAATATCGTTTTGTCGGGCGATAACGCTGTGGTGATTGCGCTGGCTAGCCGCAATCTTCCGCCACAGCATCAAAAGAAGGCCGTTCTGTACGGTAGTGGCGCAGCAATCCTGTTGCGCGTGGTCCTGACCGTGTTTGCTGTCGCTCTGCTCGACATGCACTGGATCAAGCTGGGTGGCGCTGTTCTGCTAATCTGGATTGGCGTGAAGTTGCTGGTACCAGAAGATGAGCATGGCGATCTGGAAGGTTCCTCCAACCTCATGGGCGCAGTCAAGACGATCCTGATTGCTGACTTCGTGATGAGTCTCGACAACGTCATCGCTGTTGCCGGTGCAGCAGAAACTTATCCATCTGCAAAGCTTGAACTGCTGATCATCGGTCTGGCACTCTCGATTCCGCTGATCATCTTCGGTAGCGCAATCATTCTGAAGGTCATGGACCGTTTTCCTGTCATCATCACCCTCGGCGCTGCGCTGCTTGGCTTCGTTGCTGGTGAAATGGCGGTCAAGGATGGTGCAATTGCTGGCTGGATTGATGCGAATGCTCATTGGCTGCACAACGTCGTCCCTGCTGCTGGTGCAATTTTGGTGGTTGTGGTCGGTAAGTTCATTGCTGCCCGTAACAAGGCTGCTGGTGAAGAGAAGCACGCTTAAGTTATTGTTATGCACAGCAGGTGCCTTCGGGCATCTGCTGTTACCTGGCGGCTTCATTGGTTTGATTTATTGGAAGTGAATCCAAAGAAGAGGCGGAAACTTAGCTCAACTTCAGCCTTAACGAATGGAAATGAGTCTGCCAGTTTGTTAGTCTGTTGTTTTTAAATGGTTATTTTGTCGTGTTGTTTGTTGCAAAGTTTTTAATAAATTTGGCCTAAGGGGCTGGTAGTCAGATAATTCGCTGTGGTATATTTGCAAAAATCATAAGTGCTGCAAATTGTAAGCAGGGCGAAAGAGTGTGCGGTCCTCGTGGCAGCGAGAGAGTGGCAGGCAATATTGGCTGTTGCTCAGTAGGACAGGGGTTTATGGGGGAGGGCATGTGCGCCGGTCGTGTCAGATCGCGCTAGTTTTCCACTCAAGAATTGTTACGCAGTTGATGTGTCAAGGTCATCTTATTACCTGATGTGACCGTTACATCAAGTGCCCAGGTTCAGTGTTTTCTGGCGGAGCCTCAGGTTCTTCGCGAGAAAGTTCTGGGTTTGTCATCTGGTCGGGCTTGGCAGTAGGCCGCCGGGTGGCAGAAAGTAGTGGTTGTATTCTTTCAATGAAGTTAGAGGAGAACCGCAATATGGCAATTTCCATGAAATCCGCATTTGGCAAGACGCTGGTTGGTGTGATGGGTGCTGGTCTGGTTGCATCTGTTTCCACCTCCGCTCTGGCCGCTTGGGAACCCGAGAAGCAAGTTGAGTTCGTGGTGCCGGCCGGTACCGGTGGCGGTGCTGACCAGATGGCTCGCTTGATGCAAGGCATCATCGTTAAGCACAACCTGATGAAGCAATCACTGGTTGTCGTTAATAAGTCCGGTGGCGCTGGCGCTGAAGGCTTCCTTTCTGTCAAGAACGCCAAGGGCGACCCCTACAAGATCATCATCACCCTGTCGAACCTATTCACCACGCCGCTGGCTACTGGTGTTCCGTTCAACTGGAAGGACATGACCCCGGTTGCCATGCTGGCACTCGATCAGTTCATTCTGTGGGTCAATGCTGAAAAGCCTTACAAGACCGCCAAGGAATATATTGATGCCGCTAAGGCAGCTGGTCCTGGCAAGATGAAGATGGGTGGTACGGGCTCCAAGCAAGAAGACCAAATCCTGACCGCTGGTCTGGAAAAGGCTACTGGCACCAAGTTCAGCTACATCCCTTACAAGGGCGGTGGCGAAGTGGCAGTCCAGCTGGTGGGTAACCACGTTGATTCCACCGTGAACAACCCGGCTGAAGCTGTTGCTCAATGGCGTGCTGGCTCGCTCCGCGCACTGTGCGTGTTTGACGACACCCGTATGCCGTACAAGGCTAAGGTCACCCCGACCCAATCCTGGAACGACATCCCAACCTGTAAGGAAGCGGGTGTTCCAACCGACTACGTCATGCTTCGCGGTATCTTCATGGCACCAGGCGTGAGTGCAGACCAGGTCACCTACTTTGTCGAAGTCTTCAAGAAGATGATGGCTACGCCTGAGTGGAAGGAGTACATGGAGAAGGGTGCATTCCAACAAACCTTCATGTCCGGCAAGGAATTTGCTGATTGGCTCGGCAAGGCTGAAGCCTTGCACAAGCAGCTGATGTCCGAAGCTGGCTTCCTGGCCAAGTAATTTGTAGTTTGTATCAAAACTTGACTGGCTAAATCGCTCGCGGTTTAGCCAGTCTTTGTATTAACCTCAACGCGGGGCAGTTTATATGCAGGATAATCACAACAAAGAGGGTGCTTCCATCGGTAATAAGACGATGGAAATCGCAACCGCCCTTATCATTCTGGCCTTCGGGGCTATCGTTATGTGGGACAGCAACCGCATCGGTTCTGGCTGGGGTTCGGATGGTCCGGAATCTGGTTCATTCCCCTTTTATGTCGGTCTTCTTATTGTTGTCAGTGCGATCGTGACTCTGGTCAACGCTCTGCGCAGTAGTGCAGAAGAAGCGGGTGAATTCGTTGGTGGTGAGGAGTTCAAACTGGTATTGGCCGTTCTGATTCCAAGCATCATCTACGTCGCACTGATTCACTTCATCGGTATCTACGTTTCTTCAGTTGCCTTCATTGCTATCTTCATGGTGTGGCAGGGTAAGTTCAGCGTTGTTAAATCGTTTGCAGTTGCGATTCCGGTGAACATTTTCCTGTTCATGATGTTTGAAATCTGGTTCAAGATTCCCCTGCCTAAGGGCCCGGTGGAAGCAATGTTCGGTTTCTAAACCGACCACATAAAGTATTAGGAGAAGGTAGTGGAAGAACTTAGCTTATTGTTCAATGGCTTTGCCATTGCAATTACACCGTACAACATCGCCATGATGTTCGTCGGTACGATCCTGGGTGTGCTGATTGGCACGCTGCCAGGTCTGGGTGGTGCAAACGGCGTGGCAATTCTGTTGCCGCTCACGTTCTCAATGGAGCCAACCTCCGCCATCATTATGCTGTCCTGTATTTATTGGGGCGCGCTGTTCGGTGGTGCAATCACCTCAATTCTGTTCAATATTCCAGGCGAGCCTTGGTCTGTTGCAACAACTTTCGACGGCTTTCCGCTGGCACAGAAGGGCTCACCGGGCGAGGCATTGACTGCAGCGTTCACCTCGTCATTTATTGGTGCATTCTTTGCTGTTCTAGTCATTACCTTCTTGGCACCGATGGTTGCAAAGTTCGCACTGAAGTTCGGCCCTGCTGAATTCTTCGCTGTGCAACTGCTGACCTTCTGTTCCTTCGTGGGTATGTCTAAGGAACCACCGTTCAAGACCATCGCTGCAATGATGATCGGTTTTGCACTGGCTTCCGTGGGTATGGACTCTGTGACTGGCCAACTGCGTCTAACCTTCGGCTCCGAAGAAATGATGCGTGGCTTTGACTTCCTGATCGCCGTTATCGGTCTGTTTGGTCTGGGCGAAATCCTGATGACCATGGAAGAAGGTCTGGCCTTTAAGGGTACCGAAGCGAAGATCAATGCGAGGGTTGTGTTCCAGACTTGGGCTAAATTGCCACAGTACTGGGCAACCAGTCTTCGTAGCTCCTTGATCGGTTGCTGGATGGGTATCACCCCAGGTGGTGCAACGCCTGCTTCCTTCATGGCCTACGGTATTGCCAAGAAGTTCGCCAAGAATCCGGAAGGCTTCGGCAAGGGTGAGCTGGAAGGTATCATCGCTCCGGAAACCGCTGCTCACGCTGCCGGTACTTCCGCACTGCTGCCAATGCTGACCCTGGGTATCCCAGGTTCGCCAACCGCTGCCGTGCTGCTGGGCGGCCTGCTGATCTGGGGTCTGCAACCTGGTCCACTGCTGTTCGTGGAAAAGGCTGACTTCGTTTGGGGTCTGATCGCTTCGATGTACTTGGGTAACCTGGCTGGTCTGATCGTTGTTCTGACCACCGTGCCGTACTTCGCTGCAATTCTGAAGATTCCGTTCTCGATCATCGCTCCGGTCATTCTCGTGATCTGCGCCATCGGTTCCTACACCGTTGCCAACGCAGAATTCGACATGATCCTCATGCTGATCTTCGGTGTAATCGGTTACGTCTTCAAGAAGCTGAGCTACCCACTGGCCCCGATGGTGCTGGCACTGGTGCTCGGTAAGATGGCTGAAGGTTCGTTCCGTCAAGCACTGCTGAGCTCGCAAGGCGATCTGAGCATCTTCTGGTCGAATGGTCTGGTCGGTGGTATCTCCGGTCTGGCTATCCTGCTGCTGATCTCCCCGCTGCTGGCTAAGTTGTGGTCACTTGCTAAGGGTGGCAACAAGGCTGCTGCCTAAGCACCTCTGGCGAAAATCCGGTCCCATTGATGTAATGGGCCGGATAAGCCGGTAAAATCCGAAACAGCCTTGTTCGTGAAAACGGACAAGGCTGTTTCCTTTTGTGCCCGAGATTTTGCTTCAATCAGCAAATATCGAGCCTTTGCAGCTTTACTAGCCTCGTATAGGTTGTTTGATGAAATACATCAGTACCCGCGGACAATCACCCGCACTTTCATTCAGTGACATTTTGCTGGGCGGGCTGGCGCCAGATGGCGGCCTTTATCTTCCAGAGCAGTATCCACAAATTGACCGGTCGACTCTTGCTGAGTGGCGCCAGCTTTCTTATGCGGAATTGGCTTACCGAATATTTAGCCTATATGTTGATGACATTCCGGCTGCTGATCTTAAGGCGCTCGTTTACAAGACATATACCGCTGAGACGTATCACTTTGCGCGTGACGCCGACAAGGCCAGTCAAGTTACGCCACTAACGACACTTGAGCCCGGTTTGCATCTACTTGAGCTGTCGAATGGGCCGACTTTGGCCTTCAAAGACATGGCCATGCAGCTGCTTGGCAATCTTTTCGAATATGTTTTGGCCAAACGCGGGCAGCAAATAAACATTCTGGGTGCTACATCCGGTGACACTGGCTCTGCGGCTGAATACGCCATGCGTGGCAAGACCGGCGTACGTGTTTTCATGTTGTCGCCTCATGGCAAGATGAGCTCATTTCAGCGCGCGCAAATGTATTCGCTGCAGGATGACAACATCTTCAATATCGCCGTGCATGGCATGTTTGATGATGCGCAGGACATCGTCAAGGCTGTGTCCAATGATGCCAGCTTCAAGGCCCAATACAAGATTGGGGCAGTGAACTCGATTAACTGGGCGCGTGTTATGGCCCAGATCGTTTACTACTTCAAGGGCTATTTCGCGGCGACCCAAAATGAAGATGAGCAGATTTCCTTCTGCGTGCCTTCCGGGAACTTTGGCAACATTTGCGCAGGCCATGTCGCACGCATGATGGGTTTGCCGATTGCCAAACTTGTGCTGGCGACCAACGAGAACAATGTGCTGGATGAATTTTTCCGCACCGGTGTCTATCGCCCACGCCACACAACGGAAACCTATGTAACGTCGAGTCCGTCAATGGACATCTCAAAGGCGTCGAACTTTGAACGCTTTGTATTCGATCTCGTCGGCCGTGATGCGAGCACAGTTAGTGCCTTGTGGAGCAAGGTTGATGCTGGTGGAAGCTTTGACCTGAATGGCACTGCGCATTATGACAAGCTGGTCAACTTTGGCTTCCAGTCAGGTAACAGCAACCATGCCGATCGCTTAGCAACGATCCGTACTGTGTGGGCAAAGTATGGGGTGATGATCGATACGCACACCGCAGATGGCCTTAAGGTGGCCTTGGAAAAGCGTGAGCCCGGTGTCCCGATGGTTGTTCTAGAGACTGCTCAAGCCGTCAAATTTGCCGAAACGATTCAGGAAGCGCTGGGGCTTGATGCACCTCGCCCGCTTGAGCTAGATGGTATCGAGTTGCTCCCCCAACGTGTTGAAGTCATGCAGCCGGATGTGGCGGCAGTCAAAGCATTTATTCAGACAAACTCTTAATCGATCTGGCTGAGTGAAACCACAACAAAAAAGCCAGCCTTGAAGGCTGGCTTTTATTCATCCGCTTTCTACCTGTTACAGATAGATAACGGCTGGGAATACTGTGACTGCAAGCACGAGAATGAGCCACTCAAGATTGTGGCGAGCAAGCCAACCGGTGAAGTGCAACGTCAGAATGGCAATGGCGGCAACGTAGTAGAGAAGAAACAGCATGAATCTTCCTCGCAAAGTAAGTGACTGACAGATCGGTAACTATTGAAACCTAATCCAGTATGTTAAGGATTTTAGCATAGCTCAGCTGAAGCTCAGGCCGGTACTCGGGGTGTAATCGCCCAGCTTGCCAAGCCCGGCAAGTTCGCGAATGACGGCCACCGTGTCATTGTCTGATTGGATATATGCCTGCTTAAGGTGATCCAACACCATTTCATCATCCGGTTCTTGGGCGCTGCTGTAGACGAAGCGCACGAAGAGATGCTCAGGCGCGGGTTCCTCAATACGCATGGTAAGACGACTGGCCGGAAAGTTGTCGCTGGCCATGACGTCATAGCGAACTTCCTGCATATGCGACAGGAAAACTTCGTCATGGATACGCAGGCTCCCAAAACGCAGCTCACGGCGCAGGTAGCCTGTGCTGCGTTCAAGCACAACACAAGCATCCAAGCCGAGCACCGATAATTCTGGATTTTCTGCCCGGATCACGAGTCCTTGCCAGAGCTGATTGCGCGATAGCGGCTCAATCATTGGGTTACCCGGGGCATTGATTTCGATCAGATGTTCAAAATTCATTTCAATAGCTTAATGTCTAGGTGTTCCACTGCCATTTTCGGATCCGCAGGAATCAGGTGTGGGATATGGCCAAGCAATGGGGCCGGGATGCGAGACGCGAGTGCCTGAATATTCGCGGCTACATGCGTCATAGCGGGATCGATCTGGTTCGCGACCCAGCCAGCCAGTGTCAAGCCCCTTGCCTGAATCGCTTCAACTGTCAGCAGGGCGTGGCTGATGCATCCAAGGCGCATGCCGACGACCAAAATCACCGGTAGGCCGAGTTTCACAGATAAATCAGCCGTGCTTTCAGTCTCCGTCAACGGTACACAAAACCCACCTACACCCTCAACGATCGTGACATCACTTTGGCTGCGAACTTGTTGCAAGCATTGATCGATATGTTCCAGATCAAAGCTCACACCTTCAAGCCCCGCTGCAATATGTGGTGCGGCAGCCTCTTGCAAGAGATAGGGGCAGACAAGGCTAGTGGCAATGATGACGTTGCTGCTCGCCATAATGAGTGCCACATCATCGTTGTGCCATGCGTTGCCAGACCATATGGCGCCTGCGGCAATCGGTTTCATGCCGGCCGCACGCAAGCCTTGCGCAGCAAAGGCTTCCAGCAACGTGGCAGTGACCATTGACTTACCGATCTCGGTGTCGGTGCCTGTGATAAACCATGCACTCATGGCGTTGCCTTTTCTGCTTGTTGTAAGGACGTACACAATCGATTGATATCTTTACTGGAGTGCGCGGCCGAGAGTGCAACGCGCAGACGGGCGGTACCGACAGGCACGGTGGGTGGGCGAATGGCCGGCACCCATAAGCCGGCATGGTCGAGCGCCTGCGCTGCCTTCAGAGCAGCCCCATTACCGCCAATCATCACGGGCTGGATAGCGGTTGGGGAGGGCAGAAGTGACCATTGCTCAAGCTGCAGCGAGGCCTTGAACTCGGCACAGTTGGCTTGCAGTTTGGCGCGACGTTGCTTGCCTTCGTCGCCACGAATAAATTCGAGGCTACGGCTCACCGTGTGTGCAATCGCCGGCGCCGACGCCGTGGTGAAGAGATAGGTACGCGCCCGTTGCAACAGCCATTCAATCACGGTGGCATGGGCGACGACAAAAGCGCCAGAGACGCCCGCCGCTTTGCCGAGCGTGCCGATATACACCACATTCTCGGAGCGCAAATTAAAGTGCTCAAGCACGCCAGCACCATGCTCGCCGAGCACACCAAACCCATGCGCATCATCGACCACCAGCCATGCGTTATGCCGCTCGGCAAGTGCTGCCAGTTGTGGCAGGGGAGCGATATCGCCATCCATCGAGAACACGCCATCGGTGACGATGATCTTGTGTGCGCCCGCAGGTGTTGTTTGTAAGGCAGCTTCGACTGCGCTAACGTCGGCGTGTGCGTAGTCAATGATCTCGGCAGTGCGGGCCAGATGCGCAGCATCAATCAAGGACGCATGATTCAAGCTGTCAGCAAGAATGAGACGCCCATCGCGTTTGCTGGTGGCGTCACCTGCTTCAGCCAATGCGGGCACAACGGCCAAGTTTGCCATGTAGCCGGTGCTGAAGAAAAGCGCACGTGCCTCGGGTATATAGGGCCACAGCATGTCGGCAAGCTGCTCTTCAAGCAGCGCATGCGCGCGCGAATGTCCGCTGATCAGGTGTGCGGCACCGCTACCAACGCCGTAGCGTTGTGCCCCTTCAGCCATGGCTTCAATCAAGGCGGGATGGTTGGCAAGACCTAGGTAGTCGTTACTACAGAACGCCAGCAGATCTCGACCTTCAATGGTTAGATGTGGCGAGCAGGGCGAATCGACCGTGCGGATGCGTCGGCGCAGTTGCTGCCGCTCTAGTGCTTCCAGCTTGGTGCCGATGTCATCGCGCAGCTTCATGCCGCCATGACCTCATTGAAGCTGGCGATCGTGCCGCGTGCAAGATGCACGAGGGCATCATCGTCCAACACGTACGGTGGCATCAGATACATCGTGGTGCCAATCGGACGCAGGAGTAGTCCCTGCCCGAGCGCGGCTTGATGGAAACGGTTGGAAAAGGTGGCCGCCTTGGCTGGGTCTTCAATGATCGCGTCGAAGGCCCAGATCATGCCACGGTTGCGATAATGAAGAATCCGACTGTCCGCTGCCAAAGGTTGCAACAGCTCGTTGAGGCGCGCAGCCCGCATGCGGTTGGCGGCGAGCACATTGTCGGCCGCAAACAGATCAAGGGCTGCCAAGGCCGCACGACAGGCCATTGGGTTGCCAGTGTAGGAGTGCGAATGCAAAAAGCCGCGGGTCACATCTTCATCGTAAAACGCAGCGTAGATGGTGTCCGTGGTCATGACCAGCGACAGCGGCAGGTAGCCCGCGCTGATGCCTTTTGACAGGCAGATAAAGTCAGGCCAGATCGGCGCCTGCTCACAGGCAAAGAAAGTCCCGGTGCGGCCACAGCCCACCGCAATTTCATCAGCGATCAGATGCACGTCGTATTGATCGCAGAGCCGACGTGCCTCACGCAGATAGAGCGGGTCATACATGGCCATGCCGGTAGCGCATTGCACCAGCGGCTCGACAATCAGCGCAGCAATTTGTGCATGCTTGTCGGCGAGTAGTGTCTCAAGCGCCTGAATTGCATTCTTTGCAGCGACCTCGGCTGATTCGGCATTGCGCGCATCGGGCGAGGCTACGATGTGGGCGTGACGCAGCAGTGGATCGTAGGCGTCGCGGAACAGGTCTACATCCGTGACGGAGAGGGCACCCAGCGTTTCGCCGTGATAACTATTCTTGAGGCAGACAAATTCGCGCTTCTCCGCACGCCCAGTATTGCGCCAGAAATGGAAGCTCATCTTGAGCGAGATTTCGACCGCAGACGCGCCGTCCGACGCATAGAAGCAATGGCCGAGCTGGTGGCCAGTCAGCGCCGCCAGCCGTTCCGACAGCTCGACCACCGGCGCGTGGGTACAGCCGGAGAGCATGGCGTGGGCAAGCGTATCCAGCTGGTCTTTCAGTGCTGCATTGATTTGCGGATGCGCGTGGCCAAACAGATTGACCCACCAAGAACTGATGCCATCGAGATAACGTTTGCCCTCAACGTCATACAGCCAAGGCCCCTCGCCACGGGCAATCGCCAGCGGTGGCAGGCTTTCATGCCGCTTCATCTGCGTGCAGGGATGCCAAACGGCGGCCAGGCTACGCTGCTGCAGGGAGGTGGTTTCGGACATGCGGGGCTTGAAAGACGGCAGTAAAGACCGCATTTTATCAGGCGACCTGCTGTCGCCGGCCGTCTATCTTGCAAGGCCGCATCGGTTAAGATTCAGACATAGCCCTCTCAGAGCATGAGCATGAAACTCGACACCTTACTTCCTGAATTGCATGAGCGCATTACCACTGTGCGGCGTGATATCCACGCCCACCCCGAGTTGGCCTTTAAGGAGCATCGCACCGCCGATGTGGTGGCCGACTACCTCAACAGTCTTGGCATTGAGGTTCATCGTGGCCTCGCGGGTACCGGCGTTGTCGCCAAAATCTCTGCCGGCACTAGCAAGCGCGCTATCGGCTTGCGGGCGGATATGGATGCGCTGCCGTTAAAGGAGCTCAACAGCTTTGAGCATCATTCCAAGATTGAGGGGCACATGCATGCCTGCGGCCATGACGGTCATACCGCCATGTTGCTAGGTGCGGCAGAGGCGCTCGCCAAGACACGCAACTTTGATGGCACCGTCTACCTGATCTTTCAGCCGGCAGAAGAGCACGAAGGCGGCGGTCGTGTCATGGTGGAGGAAGGCCTGTTCGATAAGTTCCCCATGGAAATGGTCTTCGGGCTGCACAACTGGCCGGGCATGGAGCCGGGCACCATCAGTGTGATTGAAGGCCCGGTCATGGCCGGCACAGACCGCTTCGAGATTACCGTGACGGGTCGCGGTGGCCACGCTGCCATGCCGCATCAGGCCAACGATGCCATCGTGGCTTCTGCGACGTTGATTACTAATTTGCAAACACTGGTGTCGCGCAACACCGACCCACAGGAAGCCACTGTGGTTAGCGTGACACGTATCCACGCGGGACATGCCGACAACATCCTGCCTAACTCGGTTGTGCTGGGCGGCACTGTGCGTAGCCTCAAGCCGGAGCTCAAGGACATGATGGAGGCCGGCGTGCGGCGTATCTGCAGTGGCGTTGAGACCATGTTCGGGGTGGATGTTAAGCTGGTGTATTCCTATGGCTACCCACCCACAGTCAATGCCAAGGTGGCAACCGACTACTGTCGTGCCGTCGCCACCGAGGTGGTAGGCCAGGAGCGTGTCGTCACCCATCTCAAGGCCAGCATGGGCGCGGAAGATTTCGCGTACATGGCTGCTGTTAAGCCCGGCTGTTATGTTTGGCTAGGAAATGGGCTGGGTGAGGGCGGTTGCATGCTCCACAGCCCCCACTACGATTTCAATGACGCGGTGATCCCCACCGGCATTCGCTATTGGGTCACGCTGGCCGAAACCGTGCTCAAGGCCTGAACCTCGCGTCGAGCGCACTGTCGGACTGAACTCTCGCAACTAGGAAATTACATGACTGATCTTTTTTCACCGGCGCGCTTCGGCGCGATTGAGCTCGCTAACCGCGTGGTCATGTCTTCGCTGACCCGCAGCCGCGCTGGGGCTGGGAATGTCCCCACTGCAACCATTGCTGAGTATTACCGTCAGCGTGCCAGTACCGGCCTGATCCTCACCGAAGCTACATCCATCTGCGCCGAAGGCTATGGCTATAGCCGCACCCCTGGTATTCATACCGATGCGCAGATCGACGGTTGGCGCCAGGTCACCGATGCCGTCCATGCCGCCGGCGGCAAGATTGCCCTGCAGCTATGGCACGTTGGGCGTATCTCACACCCGGAGATGCAACCCGGTGGTGTGCCGCCCGTGGCGCCCTCGGCCATTCGCCCCGCTGGCAAGGTCTATGCCGGTGGCAAAATGCAGGACTACGTAACGCCACGTGCGCTAGAGGCAGCCGAGCTGCCAGCGCTGGTCGCCAACTACGCACTCGCTGCGCGGCATGCCATTGATGCCGGTTTCGACGGTGTTGAAGTGCATGCCGGTAATGGCTATCTGCTCGATCAGTTCCTACGCTCGTCCACCAACCAGCGCGACGATGCCTACGGCGGCAGCAAGGAAAAGCGTGCACGTCTGTTGCTGGAGGTGCTCGAAGCCGTGTGTGCAGCCGTCGGCAATGATCGTACCGGTTTGCGCCTGTCGCCTGTGAGTACCTTCAACGACATCAGCGATGAAAATCCGCAAGACACATTTGACTATGTGGTGAGCCAACTCAACCCCATGCGTCTGGCCTTCCTCGATATCCTCAAAGGCACAGGTGCTGCGCCTAGCGATCAATGGGTGCCGTTCGATTACCGTCGTACGCGGCTGCTGTATGAAGGCAACCTGATTTTGAACAGTGGCTATGACTTTGCCAGTGCGCAGACCGAGCTTCAGGACGGGTATGCCGACGCCATCGCCTTCGGCCGTTTGCTGATTGCGAATCCGGATTTGGTGGCGCGCTTCCGCCAGGGTGCCGACTTGAATGCGCCTGATCCACGTACCTTCTACACCGGTGAGGAAAAAGGCTACATCGACTATCCGACCTTGGCCGCTTAAGGCGGTATTGGATTTTCAGACGCTAGTGTGTAGCACGCAAATAAAAACCCCGGCCTAGGCCGGGGTTTTTATTAGGCATGATCACATCGCTTACTTCTTGGCGTCTTGTGCCTTCACAGCCTGTACTGCTGTGCGTGTAGCAACGCGTTCGCTGAAGGCTTTGAGGTTAGCGAAGGCGGAGAGATCGACGTGTGCAAACTCGCTCCAGCCCAGCACCACAAAGAGGTAAGCGTCAGCGCAGCCGAAGTCATCGCCCAGCAAGTACGTTTTGCCAGCAAGCGCGCCATCAACATAAGCCAGACGCTTGGCCAGCTTGGCGCGTGCGGCATCCTTCCATTCCTCAGCAGCACCACGATCAAACAAGATGCTGTAGCCGCCCTTGTGCAGCTCGGTGGCGATGAAGTTCAGCCATGACTGCATTTGATAACGCGCAGCGGTGCCGTTGGCGGGCGCAAGCTTTTTCTCAGGTACCAGATCAGCGATGTACTGATCAATCGCCGGGCCTTCCGTCAGCACTGAACCATCGTCCAGCTGCAATGCGGGGACGTAGCCATTTGCATTGATCTGCAGATAGTCAGCGCCGCTGGCGGTTTGCTTGGTCTTGAAGCTGACCAATTCTTGCTCGCAGGCAATACCGGCTTCGGCGAGAAGAATGCGCGGGGCAGTGGAGCAGGTTCCGGGGGTGTAATAGAGCTTCATCATGTTCTCCGTATGAGTGGGTCAGAGTGTGAAATTGCCGCCCGCACAGTAGCTGGTGCTTTCAATGCGGCTGATGGTGGGTAATAGATTGAGGCCCGTTTCCGCCTTGAGCAGACGGGCGCTTTCCTTGAGATCGGTGAGCGTCATTTCAACCACATTGTCGCCTGCTGCAAAGGCAATGGCATTACCGCTGTCGCACGATGGAAAGGCAAGGGCACGGCCGTCAAAGGCTTCGCCCAAGCGCTGCACACTGGCCTTGAACTTCTTGCTGCGCGAGAGCAGGTTCACCGCCAGTAATCCATCTTTGCTTAGGCGCTGCTTGCAGTCCATATAGAAAGGCAGACTGTCGAGCCGACCTGCCTTGGCGTCGGCATCAAAGCCGTCCACCAGAATCAGATCGTATTTTCCTTTATTGCTGATCACGAAATCAGCACCGTCGGCAATCTCGATCTGGATGCGCGCCGGATCGTCCGGTAGCTTGAAGTACTGCATCGCCATCGGCACCACCGCAGGGTCGATTTCCACGACTGTGATCTTGCAGTCCGGCCGATGCCGATACAAAAACTTGGTCACGGAGGCAGCCCCTAAGCCGATTTGCAGGACCTTGCGTGGCCAGGTGTTTTCAGGCCGCAGCAGCAGGGCTGCCATCATCTCACGCGTGTAGTCGAGCTCTAGCGCCCAAGGGCGGGCAATACGCATTGCCCCTTGAACCCAATCAGAGCCGAAGTGCAGATAGCGCACCCCGGCTTCTTCGCTGATGTCTATGGACAACTTTCCCCCCATCCCCCTTTCCTAGAAAGGGGGTGACTACGGTTCGCCATGCGATACATGGCTCCCAATATTCAATACGACTTGAGCCTAGACTCAAGCCTATGCTCAGTTTCTGTCTTTAATGCAGGATGCGCGGCTGGGCCGGGAACAGCTCGTCGAGAATGCTCGCGTCAAAAATGTACTCGTGGTTGCAGATGTCGTCATGCACCCGAATCTCGCCATGCTCTTCAAGAATGTTCTGTACTTCATCGCGGCCGAGCGAGAGCAGGGCGCCACGCACTTTTTCCTCGTCGCGGGGGCAGTGGTAGCTGACCGGGTGGGCATCGAACAGGCGCACATCTTCTTCCGCAAACAAGCGATGCAGCAAGTCAGCCGCCGGCAGGGCAAATTCGTCGGGGCGAATGGTGGCAGCCAGTTGCTGAATACGGTTCCACCCATCCGCGTCTTCGACCGGCTGGCCTGCGGTTTTTGGCAGGGTTTGCAGGAACAGGCCACAGGCGCGGGTGCCGTCAGCAAACAGGAAAAGACGCGTTGGTTGTTGTTCCGACTGCGCAAGATAGTTCTCGAAAATCTCCGAGACGGTGTCGCCAATCAACGGCACAAAGCTTTGATACGGCTGCGAACTGGTATTGGTTTGTACCGTCAGCATCAAGCGACCATCGCCAATCAACTCAGAGGCAGTCGCCGCAGTGACATCCGTCGCGGCCTTGGCCATGCCGCGCATGCGCAGCTGTTCATCACAATCCACCACGAGCAGCGACACCGGGCCATCGCCCTGAATTTGGAAGGTCAGGCGTCCCGGCGATTTCAGTTGCGAGCCAATCAGGGTGGTGATGGCCGTAGTCTGTCCCAGCAACTCAAGCGTGGGCTCGCTGTAGGCGCGGCTATGTTGCATGGCTTGCCAGCTGGTTTCCAGCTGTACAAAGGCACCGCGGATATCCAGCTTTTCAAAAATGAAGCGTTGAAACGTATCGCTCATTTCACAAAGCTCTCAAACATAGTCGGATCAAACCCAATCAGCAATTGACCGTTGGCTTCAACCACGGGGCGGCGGATCACACTGGTGTGTTCCATCATCAGCGCCACAGCTTGGCCTTGCGCGGTAATGGCTTGTTGCTCGGGGCTGAGGTTCTTCCACGTGGTGCCTTTGGTGTTGATCAGCGACTTCCAGCCCACCACCTTGCACCATTCCACCAGCTTGCTGCGCTCAACGCCCTCTTTCTTGTAGTCGTGAAAGACATAGTCAATGTCACGTTCGGCCATCCAGTGAATGGCCTTTTTCATGGTGTCGCAGTTCTTAATGCCGTAAAGATGTATCGGTTCGGAGCTCATGTGGGTCGGTGCGTGTGCGTAAAGCGTAATTCTAAAGCCTATGGCAGGGCGAGGCCAGCGCAATCCAGTCTTATCCGGGACTTGAAATAAGCGTTTTCGGACGGATATACCCTTCACCGTCGATAAGACGTAAGGCTTTCTTTTTATTCACCTTCAACTGATGGAGATATGAGATGAGCATCTACAATTTCGACCC
>LNFM01004149.1_pt1 | contig 27239 bp, 33 predicted proteins | sample 596031 | NCBI WGS metagenome assembly LNFM01 (sample SAMN04254537, study PRJNA301005) | activated carbon metagenome | isolation source: dual media filters at the Ann Arbor, Michigan drinking water treatment plant | place: USA: Ann Arbor
TTAACCGACATTCGACCTAAACCAAATGACGCTACAGCTACTAAAACCAACAAAAAAGCCATATAAGCAGTATCATCGAGCAGTAAGGACTTGAGTTTATTGAGCATATACTGTATAATCCCGGAACTAAATCTATTATATCGTATGTCAACAAAGAAATCCGGTGGATCAGCCAAGAACCTCAAAGACTCACAACCAAAGTACCTTGGTGTTAAAATCACTGCGGGACAAGCAGTTAAAGTGGGTCAAATCATCATCCGTCAACGCGGCACTAAAATTGAAGCGGGCAAAAACGTTAAAATTGCAAAAGATCATACTATTTTTGCAATGGCTGACGGTGTTGTTTCTTTCCGCAACATGCGCAAGACAAAGTTCGATGGTCAAAAAGTGACCAAGAAAGCCGTTGATGTAATGTTGGCTACAGCCTAACCCACTCCTACACAAAAAGACCGGCACCCTAGGGCGCCGGTCTTTTTGATTTTTCTCACTACTTTATCGTTGCTTTTGTGATAATTACTGCTTCTAGCGGGCGATTATTCCCAGGTGTAGTGGGAACTTTTCCAATCGCATCCACAATATCCAATCCTGCAATCACTCGTCCAAATACCGGGTGAGCTGAAGATAGCGGTGGTTTATCAAAATCGAGATTGGTGTTATCTACGAGGTTGATAAAGAATTGACTACCACCACTGTTTGGACCACTGTTGGCCATGGAAATGGTACCTCGGGTGTTGGTAAGTAGCTCACCCACTACGTGTTCATCAGCAATTGCATAGCCTGGACCACCCGTTCCCCACATAGCCATTTTAGAATCATCTTTGGTAAGTGGGTCTCCTCCCTGAATCATAAAGCCATCAATGACGCGGTGGAATTTGATACCGTCATAGTACCCTTCACTCACTAGTTTTTCAAAGTTACCAGCAGTTACCGGCATGGTGTCTTTAAAGAGCTCAATTTCAATTGTTCCTTTGTTTGTTTCGAGTACTGCTACTGGGTTCATACTATTTGTATCTTTAGGTTTAGTAAGGTCGAGCTCTTTTGGGGTAAATGGTGAATCAATTGGGGCGGCGTCTTCCTGGAGTGTGAGTTGATTACTTGATGAATCAAGACCTGCCCAATACGACAGTCCTGCCACCAGTACCACACATATCCCCAAGAGCACTGCAATTTGTCGGTAAGAAGCCATACGTCAGAATTATTTATTTTTAATACTAATGGTAATTGAATCAGATGTGCCACCTAGTGCTACGGGGATTTGGTACTCACCGAGAGCCTTGATTGGCTCATTTAATTTAATGGCATCAACTGGAATAGCGTGACCTGCACTCGCGAGTGCAATAGCAATGTCCGCTGCCTTAACTGCCTTAAACAAGTGGTCTTGGGCATTGGCATCAACTGTGAGTACAACAGGAGTTTCTTTCAGGGCAGCCACAGCAATTTTAAACTCGGCCACTTCGGTAATTTTGGTCTCTGCTTGTTTTTCGGTACGGGCCTGTACTTTTTTCACATTTTCTGGAGTGGCAGCGAGCGCCATGCCACTCGGGATTAATTTGTTGAGCGCATAGCCGTCTGGAACCTCAGCGATACTGAAGCGGCGTCCCAATTTTGCCACGTCACGTGTCAGAATTACTTTCATTAGATTATTTGAAGTTACGTGCTTATAAGACCACAATACTACCAGATTTTCCTGGCCGTATCAAAATGGTCAGTATTAGCGATTATTCGTACTCGTACTAGTGGTACTAGCTGGAACATAGGTGCCAGCGAGAAAATCGAGCGCTGCCTTCATTTGTGGGTCAACACCCGCTACTCGATCTTCTGGCGTTCGTTCCACTACAATTTCTGGAGTAAGTCCCTTAAGTGAAATTGAAGTGCCGAGAGGTGTGAGCCAGCGAGCAATGGTAACTTTGAGTGCAGAGCCACTTTGTAGCGGCACTAATTCCTGCACTGAACCTTTACCAAATGAATCGGTACCAATTAAGGTGGCGTAGTCATGTTCGGCTAGTGCCCCAGCTAGAATCTCGGCCGCCGACGCAGACCCACCATCTATCAAGACCACCATTTCTTTTGGTGCAAACTCTTTGAGTGTCCGGCCCGCACTGCGGTAGAGCTCTTCTGGTCTACCGTCCGCAAAACTTTCTCGCAACACCACCTTGCCTGACGGGAGGAAGTAACTCGCAATGGAAACCGCACTCTGCAAATACCCTCCTGGGTTACCCCGCATATCCAAGACAATTTTCTTGGCTCCACTTTTAACATAGGCGCGTAACGCCTCTTGCATCTTTGTTTCAGCAATCGCATTAAAACTATAGAGAGTGATGATAAAGGTATCCCCTTTTTGTTCGGTCTTTACGGTTGGGATTTCAATCGTGGCACGCGTCACGGGAATCTCTTTTGGTTCTAAATCTCCCACCCGATACATCGTGAGCGTTACCACCGATCCTTCAGGACCACGGATCAAACGAACAGCTTCATCGATACTCATTTTTTCGGTTGAGGTGCCGTTGATTTTAACAATCACATCACCCGCGAGTAGTCCGGCTTTTTCAGCTGGGGTACCCGCAAGCGGCGCAATCACCGTAATCAAGCTATCGCGCATCCCCACTTCCATACCAACACCACTAAAGTTCCCCGAAATATCCTCATCAAACGCTGCGGCGTCAGAAGGCGGAAAATACGTAGTGTACGGGTCACCATAGGCAGCAACAAGCCCATCAATGGCACCTTGGATTTTTTGTTCAGGAGTTAGTTCAAAAGTGGTGGTGCCAGCCGCAAATTTTTCATCGAGTAATTGCCAGACCTTCCAAAACTCTGATAAATCAGCGTTGTTAGAAATCGCCGGTGTGCCGGCAAACAGCGACAACATACCACTATTGTTGTCGTCAGTCCCCACTATCTTGTCGAGCTGGAGACCAGAAAAGAACGCTCCAAGTGCCAATAACAAGGCGAGCGTCACCCCTAACCAGCTTCGTTTAGCTCCCACTACAATTATTTTGTCATCTTGCATGAGCACATTATCGCATAATGGTTTCATCACCGCAAAAAATAACTCCAACTGATTATTATTTTCGCTTTAGTCATTGATTTGATACACTGGGTACATCATGTTTAACCTATTGAAGAAAACTGCCCCCCGCAATGATGCACCTGCACTACAGCTTTTTAATACCGAATCGAGAACTCTCGAAACCTTCACCTCCCTCTATGGCCACAAGGTCCTGATGTACTCTTGCGGTCCGACAGTCTACGACTATATCCATATTGGCAATTTAAGGGCGTTTGTATTAACTGATATTTTAAAACGAACGCTCGAGTACAATCATTACCAGGTAAAAAATACTATCAACCTCACCGATTTTGGTCACCTGACTGACGATGGCGATGCGGGTGAAGACAAAATGATGAAAGGCCTCAAACGTGAAGGAAAACCGGTAACGCTCGCCGCGATGCGAGAACTGTCTGATTTTTTTATTAACGCATTTTATGAGGACCTAGGCAATCTGCGCATTCTTCCACCAACCACTTTCTCCCGAGCTAGCGACTATATTTCAGAACAAATTGCTTTAATTAAAACCCTTGAAGAAAAGGGTTACACCTACGAAACTAGTGACGGCCTGTATTTTGACATTAGTAAATTCCCTAGCTATGGACGCTTAGGAAAAATTAATTTAGATGAACTTAAAACAGGTGCTCGAGTTGAAGAAAATACCGAGAAGAAACACCCGGCAGATTTTTGTGTATGGAAAAAAGGAGAACTCGGGTGGGACAGTCGCTGGGGCAAAGGCTTTCCAGGTTGGCATATTGAATGTTCAGCGATGGCAATTGCTACTTTGGGTAAACAAATTGATATTCACACTGGCGGTATTGATCTTATAGGCACTCATCATAACTCAGAGATCTGCCAATCAGAATGTGTAACTGGAAAAGTATTTGTAAAATACTGGCTTCATAACGAATTTATAACTATCGATAATACTAAGATTGGTAAATCACTCGGTAACGCAGTTGGACTAAAAAACTTAATTGCAGCCGGCTACACTGGGGATGATTACCGCTACTGGCTCTTAACAGCACACTACCGCTCCCCGGCCAACTTCTCGTTTGATGCCCTCAAGGCAGCCAAACAGGCACTCTACCGTCTCAAACGCTACATCTATGAGGAATACAAAAACGTCAGTGGTAAACCAAGTGCCGACTATATTAAACGTTTCCACGCCGCCATTAATGATGATCTCGATACACCAAAAGCGATTGCCTTGTTATGGGAAATAATCAAAGACGACACCATTGAACCTAGTGCAAAATGTGCCACCATCAAACATTTTGATAAGGTGCTTGCGATTGGCCTCTCTGATGAACTGGATGATGGGTTATTCAAATTAGGTGTAGTGTCCGTTGACGACACTCCCGATGAAATCAAGCAGTTGATTAATGAACGAGAGGCCGCCCGTATTGCCCGCAATTGGGATGAGTCAGACCGATTGCGAGCGCTTATCAATCTCAAAGGCTACACCATCGAAGATGGAGCTGATGGTCCAAAAGTTTCCAAGTTATAATGTTGCTTTGAGATTATTTAGGTCCTTCCATATCTCAACAAACAAGTGTTGTACGCTAAGGACAAGAGGAATATTATGTGAATGCCCAGCAATAGCGTTAGAAATAGACTTTCCAAAATTCCAAAAAAGACCGTCCTTCACTGATTGTTCCTTACTCGCTATAAAAAATTTATACTGACCATAAGTTTGTTGATGGTAATTGTAAACTTCCATAAAATTATCATCTAAATTAAATTGTAACTTGTCAGAAAGTGATTCTAGAACCATACTCATTAATGTATTCCTATCATTTGTTATGTCCTCAATGTACAAAAACATATCTACCATATGTAAAATCATAAACATTAACTCCAAAGCAGTAGCTTGATACATCTCTTCATTAAACGAAAGCTTAACATCTGTGAAATCATAATCTCCCTTCTGTACTTTATCCATTAAAACCAATCCATTTTTTTCGATCTGCTCAACTATCCACTGTGAAATTAAATTTGCTGAACCGTTTAAATCATCATGCATATTATCAGTAATAATACTATAGATTAACCATTCGAAACAGAACCTAGAAAAATGAGTGCAGTTCTAGGCGCTCAAACTAAATGGCGCGAGGCGTACAACTGTACGATGAGTGTCATTTCGTGCAGAGCAACAACGAAATGTGCCAGTTTTATAGGTTCTGCACACTATCCCCTCTTTCCACAACTACAATGAAAAACTGGCAAATGCCATATCGTGATACAATACCCACAACATGCCTGATGGAGCTAAAACAAATAAAAACTTGCGGATTGCCCCGCACAACATTGATGCCGAAAAGGCGCTCTTGGGGGCAATTTTACTCAAACCCGATGTGATGCACGATGTCTCGGTCACCATCTTCCCGGAGAGTTTCTATGCCGACAAGCACCGCACTATTTTTGAAGCTATCTACCAAATTTTTATTAAAGGTGACCCAATCGATATTGTGTCGGTCACGAGTAAACTCACGGCGGGTAATTCGCTCGAACGAGTTGGGGGCGCGTCATACATTACCGAATTGATTGAAACGGTGCCGGCAGCTGGTAACGCGATGTACTACACCGAGCTCGTACAGGGCAAAGCGATTTTGCGTGGACTGATTGGTGCCGCGGATGAAATTGCCGAAATGGGATACAGCAACCCAGAAAATACCGACGAGGTCATGGACCAAGCAGAAAAGAAAATCTACCAAGTCACCAATGCACCGACGACTCAAAAATTTAAAACCATCGGCAGTTCCCTCACGGAAGCATGGGAACGATTTGAGTACCTCAGCGCCAACCAAGATGAAAAACGCGGGGTACAATCTGGCTTTACCGCACTTGATAACCTGCTCGCCGGGTTCCAAAAATCCGACCTCATTATTTTGGCCGCTCGGCCGTCTATGGGAAAGACGACGTTTGCGCTTGATATTGCGCGTAATGCCGCTTTGAAATATGGTTCGTCAGTTGGTATCTTCTCGCTCGAAATGTCCGACCAACAATTAGTGGATCGTATGCTCGCGGCCGAAGCCGGCGTGGACTCATGGAAACTCCGCACCGGTAAACTATCAAACGATCAGGAATTTGAAGCTGTGCAAACCGCGATGTCTAAATTGTCTGAAGCTCAAATACATATTGATGACCAAGCCGGAAACAACATTCTCAAAATGCGGTCATCGGCCCGTCGTCTCAAGAACGAACATGGACTTGATATGTTGATTGTCGACTACCTACAATTGATGTCTCCAACAAGCACCAAAGCCAGTGACTCGATGGTACAGCAAGTAACCGAGATTTCACGCTCGCTTAAAATCCTGGCCCGCGAATTAAATGTGCCGGTGATTGCCCTGTCACAGCTCTCACGTGCTGTTGAGCAACGCGGTGGTAAGCCACGATTATCTGACCTCCGTGACTCTGGTTCGATTGAACAGGATGCCGACGTCGTGATGTTCATTCACCGTGAGGACAAAATGAACAAAGACCAACCATCAGAACGACCAAACATTGCTGAAATTCTGGTTGAAAAACACCGTAACGGTCCGGTTGGTAGTTGCGAACTTTTCTTTGACGGCCAACACGTTCGCTTCCTTAACCTCGACACCCACCACAATAGTTTTAACGCTGCCGCGAGTGCCAGTAACCGCGATGATTTCTAGCCTGTGTTAATATACTACCCGTGTCCAACCTCGATAAACTTATCTCCCATTTTGAAAAATTCCCTGGTATTGGTGGTCGCCAAGCTAAACGGTTTGCGTTTCATATTCTGACCCTACCCCAATCAACCACCAACGAACTGGCGGAATTAATTGGCAATCTCAAGTCTACCGTTGTTGAATGTGCCTCGTGTCACCGCTTTTTCTCGAGTAACGGTGGCGACAGCACCCTGTGTTCAATCTGTACCAGCGACAACCGTGATCAACACAAATTAATGGTAGTTGCAGCTGATAGCGACATCACAGCCATCGAACGCAGTGGCGTCTATGACGGGCTATATTTTGTGCTCGGTGGTACAGTTCCCCTCCTCCATAGTGAAGACAGTAAAAAACTCCGGGGTGGTGCACTGAAATCAACTGTTGAAGCTCGTATCCCGGGTGGACTAAATGAAGTTATTTTAGGATTTGCCGTAAACCCCGACGGCGAGAACACTGCTCGGTTTGTCGAATCAATTATTCTACCGCTCTTGGTAAACACCCACGAGCCCCTCACTATCTCCCACCTGGGTCGCGGTTTATCAACCGGTAGTGAACTTGAATACGCCGACCCCGAAACCATCAAAAACGCTTTACGTAATCGTGGTTAACATATGGAACAAGTGCCTACTGGTCTTATCAACGCCGAAGAACGAATGAATGCTATTTCGTTAATCCTTATGCAGCAAATGGTGATTGATAAAACGCTCCAACCAGCTGATTTACAAGAATTATATGAAAACTTGTCACTAAAAGATTCTGTAGCCCTAGTGATGCAAGCCACTCGTGACGCACACGTACTAGAGGAACTACCTCCCGAACACACCGCTGCCCTCACATTACGTCTCTCACAAGAAGTCTTTGGACTTGATCCATTTTCTCAACAAAAATCCCCGTCGTAAAAAGTCACGGATTTGCAATTTTTAACTACTGGACTATAGTTACGACAGAAAGCAATGGGGTACACACATGCTCGGCAAAACCTACGAACTCCATGAACTGCACAGTGCAGTTCTCGAGAAAGAACTGACGAGAAAGGTAGTATCGACTACACTCGCCCATCGACCCTATCACCAGCAACTCCAATTAGTTGCCATGGTGCTGACACCCAGCTTTGTCCGCCACCTAGAACAAACTGCGGGCTACGCTGCGTACTTTACGCAACTGGTTTTGCAGTGGCGTCGCCAACGGGCCGAACTGACACCCTAGTATTCTGCGGTCGTGTACACGTGCACGACCGCAGACTCATGCCGCCTCGTATGGTGGTATTTTTTGTAGATCTATTCAAATAAGCAGTCAACAAAAAATCCCCGGTCGGGGATTTTTGTTGCCTTAAGCAATAGATTCGATTTTGATTTGTGAGTACTTCTGGCGGTGACCAATTTTTCGGTCGCGGTTACTCTTGGCCTTGTAGCGGAGGATAGTGATTTTTGGTCCCTTTTCCATTCCGAGGTAGGTAGCCTTTACCTTTGTACCAGTGTACGGAGTACCAATTTTTGAACTGGTTCCGTCGTCAGTCATAAGTACTGTATCAAACTCAATAGAGGCTCCCGCTTCGTTTTCACCTAGTAATTCAACCTCGATAATATCACCGACTGAGACGATGTATTGCTTGCCACCAGTTTCGATAACCGCAAACGGGGCGTCCTTTTTTGTAGTTGTAGCCATAGTGGTCGATATAATACTAGATAACTTGAAAAATTGCAAGATATACCCTATTATTGCTCCACTTTCAAACAGGGAGATACCAGTGAAAGATTGGAAGAAGCGGAAAGAGCAGGAAGAGGCGAGGCCGCAGATGCAGGCCCAAGAACCTGCAAATGACAGCCAGAAGCCTGCCTGGTCCGCCAAACGTAAATCCCAGGTGCCGAATACCGGTCGGCACCGCAAAGAGAGAAAAGGTTGATTTGACCACGTCGTCCCAGGCATTCGCTTGGGACGGCATTTTTATTGATATTTTCAAATGTTCTGATACTGTAATGAAAGAGACTGTATGCTTCAGTGAGGAATCCATGAAGAATCCAACCAGTGGTTATGTCCAGCTGACTGTACGCGAACGCAGATTTATTGGCACCTGGGGAGGGCTGCAAAACATTGTTGTCCATACAACAATCCTACAAGATGCGAGTGGCGGATTTTCAGTGCCCGTCAATCACATTTTGCGGAATGGAGCTCCCAACAGATTCCCGGCAGTTAAGTTTCGGCGGAGAGCGACGTTCCTTATCATGGACACGAAGTTACGCACTCCCGCAAAACCAATCCGCCTGTACGAAACGAGCGACACAGAAGATGCAGGGATGTCTGAAGATCACTTTGAGTTACTGCTGTGTGCCCTCGTCGAGCATGCGTACTGCACAGAACGCAAAGAGTACCACTACGAACCTACGTTCACACGCCTGTGAAAGAAAACCGCGTCCCTAAATACCGGACGCGGTTCTTTTTTACTCATCAAATTTAGTTGGTTTATCAAGCGACAAAATTTCTACTCCAGCGGCTTCGCCGGTAATTTTCATAATGTCTTTGTCGACTTTACCTAATTCCTTGTACGCAGCATTATAGTGGTTAACAGTGGTCCCGAGTGACGTTCCGAGTTTATTGTAGTAGTCTTCGTACTTGGCGATATGACCTGATAGTTTTTCGACGTTTTTAATAATGTCTTGGGCCTTTTCTTCAATCTCAAGCGCCTTTAATCCCTGCAACACTGTCTGCAAATAAGCGAGGAACGAGGTCGGCGACACGATAATCACCTTGTACTTGCCAGCTGCTCGTTGAATCAAATTGTCCTCCCCTGCCCCCACTCGGTTACTGAGCAAGTCATAGTAAATACCCTCGTGTGGAATAAACATAAAAGCAAAATCCATGGTGCCTTCACTCGGACGGATGTATTTAGCCGTTTCGGTGATACGAAGCTTTAAGTCGTTTACAAACGCTTTTTCATAATTGACCTTATCTTGCCCATCAGCCGCCTCAGCGAAACGGTTATAGTTTTCGAGTGAGAACTTTGAGTCAATCGGAATTACCTTTCCTTTTACAAACACAGCCGCATCTACAATCTCGCCGTCTTTAAACGCGTGCTGCATGGAAAAGCTCTCGGGCGGTAGTACGTTTTGTAATACTGTTTCCAGATAATATTCACCGAGGATACCACGCTGTTTTGGATTCTTTAAAATGTTTTGCAGCTCTCGTAACTGATCCGCTACTGCAAATACCTGTTTACTACTTTCCCCAACCGCCGCGACGTTTTTTTCAACATGAAGTAACTTGGTCGTCACACTCTCTTGAATAGCCCGAATTTGTTCACCAACATCACGATTGATTTGCTGCATCAACTCTTTACTCTCCCGGAACTGCATCTGGCTTCCCTGCTGCACAACTTTATTACTTTCACTCATCTGTTCCCGCATGGTTTTAGATAAATCTTGCAACTGTTGCTGCATCAAAAGCATCCCAGCACTCTCGTCTTTTTTCACCTCAACTTTAATAAAAAAGGCATAGATCAAAACAGCAAAAATCGCCAGTAAAAGCAGCACTATCACAAATGATATCGGATCCATAATGCGGTTATTGTACCATGACATAAAAATGCACCCGGATCCAAATTGGACCCGGGTATTTCATAGGAGTTAAACCGACCGAAGAACATCTTCCTCACGCAATGACACGTGGCGGAGTGACAGCACCGTGTTGTCTGACAACACAACCCCGGTTTCATCGGCAGCAATCGGCCGGCCGCTAACGACCGCACCATCTTTGTCTCGATACCAGAGCATTTCCTCTGGTTTGGCAACTGCCATAATTGCATCCGGCAAACTCACCATTTCGATCTCCTCGCTTTTTCAGTTTCCTACATTACTAGATTGAACTGGTTTTGTAAATAAAACACAATAAACACAGTCGAGGACTTTACGTAACTACTGAGAGGAGTATGCTTCTAAATGGTTCTGTTCTGTACGAGTGCAAAAAGCCAAAAAACAAACGAGGGAGTCTACACACATGGCGAACGTTAAATTTGAACGTGACGGCACAGATGATTGCCGGATTATCTGTAATTTTATCAAGTCGTTTATCTCTGATGAGCTCAAGGAGCGAATCATCGCTAAGCTCAACCGTGTCTTTGCCGAGCTAAAGCTCATCATGCGCTGGCGCCCCGGCAAACATACGCTGATTGTCGAAATTCCCCGTGTTCATTTGCACGGTGGCATTCAACTTTCCATCGAGCAAGAAGTCTTGAGGGTCTATTAATAGACCCCATCACTCACACCTCCCTTGCTTTTCGCGGGGGTTTCTTTTATGTGGTAAACTACACTCATAATTTAAATATTGTATGTCTCTACACGAATCACTACGCGAATCACTGAAAACAGCTATGAAAGCCAAAGATGCCGTCACCTTAACCACTGTCCGCAGTATCATGACCGCCTGCACCAACGAATTGGTAGCGACCGGCAAAACTCCCCAAGACCAACTCGATGACGCCGGTATTTTGGCCGTCATTAAACGTCTCGCTAAACAACGCAAGGAATCGATTATTCAATTTGAAGCAGCCGGACGCCACGAACTCGCTGCACCAGAAAAACTTGAACTCGCCGTTCTTGAGGCCTACCTCCCTACAATGCTTACCCAGGACCAAATCCGTCCGATTGCCGAAGCTAAAAAAGCAGAACTTGGTGTCACTGATAAAAGTAAGCTTGGTATCCTCGTTGGAGCCGTCATGAAAGAAGTTGGCGGTAATGCGGATGGGGGTGATGTGAAAGCAGTAGTAGAGAGTTTATTCTAAAAACTTCCAAAACTGGCACATTGCGTTGTCGCTGCTGCGGTACATTTTATTCCGCCGTACAGATGTACGTCTACACAAAATGTCCTTGCGACTTCCTTACAGGAACTGTCCACTCATTGGGTATTTTTTCAAAATCCCACAATGAGTCTTGCGAAGTGACATTGGGTCACTTCTCACTAGCACTGTACTCATTTTTGAAATTTTTACTGTAATTTGTAAATAAAAAATCTCGAGCATGGCTCGAGATTTTTTATTAATGTTCTTGTTTGCTATCGAGGATTCCTTGCATACGAATGACGCCCTCATCGGGGGTGATTTCATCACGCATAACTTGCTCGATAAGAGCCATCGCTGCTGGTGATTCCCAATCTTGACGACCGAGCTGTTCCATCTGTCCAAGAAGTCCGTTCATTTTAGCTAATGCTTCACTTTTTTTATCTACCGGAGGTTTTTCATTTGGGTTGTTTTCGTAACTCATACTTAAAGTATACGACATGAGTAGCTAGGTAGACAAATTATGATTTTATTGTATATTATGAATAGAAGCACATTAGATTATGAGGGTTACATGACCGCACCTAAACTTGTCGGAATTCTCGTAGACCGATACGGCCAAGAAGCAGATGTCTGGCACTGCCCAGACGAAGACCACATTGTCATCATGATTGGTGACTGCCAAGACGGGGACTTTGTCGCCAACCAACCCTGCCTACTCGACCCGCAGCAGGTCCGAGCACAGGAGGCCTATCAATCATGGCAATCAACAGGAGTGGTGGAACGATGTGTTTTACCCACTCTTGATGATAGCGATGAATTTGATGACGCTGACGTCATCGAACCGTTTGAATCACGTTCAACCTCAACAACCAAATACGCACACTAAGGAGGACCTATGGGCAATTACAGTAAAGTTATACTGCTCGTGGACCGCTCGCTCATTATTGATGCGTTTCTGGTGACGCTACACCAGCATGCAAACAATGAGCAAGCCCGTCCACTGCGTCTACTGTGTGAGCAAGACATTCGGATCATCATGGATCTGGATCGTGAAATCTCGCGGAGATACTGGGCTGCCAAAGAGGAAAACGCTAAGGTTGACTATAAGTCTCTGCGGGACAAGTATCTCAATACGTGTCAAAACCAACGTGGCTGGCCAACAGAAACTCGTAATCTCTATGCCAGTATCTTAAGCACCATCCAGAATTGGAAAAATGCTGGCGGGAGAACCCCGGCGGCACACGCAATACTGGCTGAAGTGAAGCCAGGAGCAAACTTGCTTCTGCGTTACTTACTGCAACTACAACTTGAGCTGCCGCTCTAACCATCGCCTATCTACATTTACCTGGGGGAGAATAACCAGGAGAGCAACATGAGTAAACGAAATCGTAGCGGCAATCTATGGCTTTCGCCACTACTTGAAGACGACCCGTCACGTGACGGACCGAATACGCCGAACACCGAACACCGGAGTGCCCACCATGGACTGGTGGCGACCTGTGAGGATGCCCAGCAAGGTACCTACTTGGTTGAAGCTGGTTCAGGCGCTCAGTGGTTGGTGGCCAAAGGGGCTGACGATGTCTTCGACATCATCAGTAGGCCCGATCAGACAAAAGGAGGTCCAGGCGACAGTCGGATAATTGCAGCTGTCAAAGTCTACATAAAAAGAAACGAACGATGAGGTAGATCACAAAAGGCAAGAGCTCGGATGGAAACATCCGGCTCTTTTTTATTGTTTAAATTTCGTACCCAGGGGGTACCTTTCCGTACCTAGGGGTACCCTAGGATTATTGAATTCAAATTACACCACATATTTTGCAAGGAGGAGGCAAGGCCTCCTACTTGACCTAGGGGTGCCCTGGGATTATTGGTCTGGTTTAAGGTCCTCAATTAATTTAGCGTCTTCAATTTTAAAGTCACCCACTTTAGTTCGGCGTAGATTAGCGAGCGTGGCCGGATACCCCAGGCGTCGTCCCAGCTCTTCGGCGAGTGAACGAATGTACGTGCCACTACCAACTGAGAACGTCACCGTGACGAGGAGTCGTGAAATGGTCGTGAGGGTCGCGTCTTTAAATATTACTTCTATGTTCCCCACTGTCGCACTATAGACAACCATATCGCGCACCGGCACATCAGTTACTGTCTCCCCTGTTTTTTCAACAGCCCGCGCACGTTTGTACATTGGCACACCGTCTTTTTTTATCGCACTGTAGGCGGATACAGGGAGCGTTACCGTGCCAACCAAACTAGCAACCGCTACCAACACTTGAGCCGGATCGAGCGTCACCGCATCAACTGATTCAATTATCTCCCCCTCCATATCACCCGTTGACCGCCGTTCACCAATTAAGACTTCTGCAATGTACTCTTTATCGAGCTTAATGAGCTGAGTGAGTTTTTTAGTTCCAGCCCCCACACCTAAAATCATGAGTCCAGTAGCCAAAGGATCAAGCGTTCCGGCATGACCGATTTTTTTGATACCAATTTGTTTCCGTACTCGCCTTATAACATCGAACGATGTGATTCCTTTTGGTTTATCTATGAGTAAAATCTCATCCATGACAGATTAAATAAACACCGACAGTTTAAGCATGAAGAATATAAAGAAAACAAGCATCATTAACCCTTCCCAGCGCATGATTTGTTTTGCCAACCCCGACACAAACAAGATAATTGATGCCACCACCATCGTTGCCAATCCAAGCTCCAACACCACTTCGTCAACGATGAGCGTTCCAACGAGTATCCCCGGTATACCCGTTACCACGAGCGCATTAAAGACGTTTGAACCAAAAATATTTCCAATTGCTAAATCAACTTGTTTTGTACGAATAGCCTGAATTGATACAAATAATTCTGGGAGCGACGTTCCGATAGCTACAGCGGTAATGGACACGAGTCCAATAGGAACTGCCAAGGCAGTCGCAATATTGACCGCCATATCAACGGTAAATTTTGCACCCACAATCAAGGCGATAATTCCAAATACAATATACAGCACGGATAACCACTGAAATTTTTCCCGAAGGGCTTTATCTTCCACGGAATCTTCACCATTTTTGGCCTCCACGAGCAGGTACCAAATGTATGCCCCAAATGTAACAAGTAATAGCAGTGATTCGAGTCTATCGACAGTACCATCGAGGATTGTCATCACAAACAGTGCCGTTGCAATACAAAAAATTGGCAACTCTGTTTTGATAAGTTCTTGATTAATAATAATCCGCGTACTGAACAAAGCGAGCACACCAACAATTAAGAGAATGTTAGTGATATTAGAACCAACCACATTCGCAACAACGAGGGTAGTCTGTCCGGCCAAAGCTCCTGCGATAGATGACGCCAATTCAGGCAGTGACGTACACATCCCAACAATCAAGACTCCTACCACAAACGAGCTCATCCCCATGGCGCGACCAAACTGCTTAGCCCCCATCAGGAAAATATCGGCTCCTTTAATTAGGGTGTATAAAGATGCTGCAAAAATGATAAGCCACTGGGTCAACAATACTAAACTCATACTTACAAAACGAGTAAACTCGGGTTAATGATTAATAACGCCCCCAACAATAACATAAGCACGCCCCCAATCAACAAAGAATACTGGGCGTACTTTTGGCCGTGCGCCTGAATTTTACTGTACCCCCAAATAGCTAGTCCAAATACTAGTAAATCATCAATAATGTACCCTGCGGTGTAGACCAAAATGTACCATTGCCGTTCGACAAACGTGAGCATGTTTAACTCCAAGATTTTTGTATACGCCTGGGGAATACCAATCGAGCACGCAAATTCAATAACGTTTACTGAAAACGCGATTACCAAGATAGCAAACACTGTCGTAAGTGTGACTTTTTGACTGGCAATGAACTTAAACTTATTAATCGTGCGAGTTTGTGAATCAATACTAGTAATATCACAGACCAAAGCCGTATTGCGATTTTTGTACCAGCGGTACAAAAAGAAGGTTCCGCCTCCTACTGCCAAGAATCCAACGAGCGGTGTCACAATCTGATCGAGCGCTACAAAGTCCCAAGTTTTGTACCAAACATTCAAAATCAGGTTATACATTATGGCTTCGGCAGCAATAAATACCCCGGCGAGGAAAATCATTTTCTGCCGCGAACCAGCTTGCGCTAGGATAGCCAAAAACGTAATCAAAACCCACATCGCACAGGGATTAAATCCATCGATAGTTCCAAGCAGTAACGACAGCCCAAACAGTGAAAAGGTTTTAAGATCTACGACCCCAACAAACGGCAAATCAAACACGTATGAGGTCTCCCCTTCGGTGCATCCCATCTCGGAGCAGCCGCCGCCAAATGACACGTCCTGTTTTGGTGCCTGAGCCAAATGATCTTCAACCGTTACCACCTCACTCCCCTGAGCTTCTTGTATCGCCGACTTCATGTCGATACCGGTAGTTAAGGGGCCATTAAATCCTAAAAATACGCGTTCCCCAATAACAGTAATCGGCGTGACTTTTGTCAGCTCGTGTTTGGCAACCACTTGGTTATACAAATCTTTGGCTTTCTCATCGTTCACTATATTCAGGTACACATACGGAATATTCTCGGCTTCAAAAAATTCCTTTTGTTTTTTACAAAAACCACAATCATCACGACCAAACATGTACACCGTCCCCGAAACCGGCATGTCAGCTACTGTAGTTGCCGGTGTAGGAACAGCTTCGGCAGATTCGCTGGCTACAAACGACGCATTTTGCGCCACTACGAGGTGTGGGGAGACGGTAGCAATGAGCAAACAAACACCCAATACCCACCAGCTCATTTTTAAAAGTTTCATGTTGCTAAGTATAACAAAACCGACCCAAATGACGAAGTCATGCGGGTCGGCTTACCTGATATAACTATAAGTTTTTAAGATACTCGCCGTACCCTTTAGCAGCCATCTCACTTTCAGGAATAAAACGGAGTGCCACACCATTCATACAGTACCGCATTCCGCCCCGGTCACGTGGTCCGTCTGGGAACACATGTCCTAGGTGATTGTCTGCAATGGCTGAACGAATTTCCACCCGTTTAGAGAAAAACGTGTTGTCCTCGTGTTCGGTCACCGCGCTCGCTTCAATTGGTCGCACAAATGATGGCCAGCCGGTTCCTGAGTCAAATTTATCCTTTGATGAAAACAATGGTTCACCCGATAACACATCGACATAAATGCCGCGCTCATAATTTTTATCAAGTGGACTGGTGCCGGCCCGTTCAGTCCCGTCTTCTTGCGTTACTTTGAACGTTAGTTCATCAAGCTGTGTACGAAGCGTTTCTTTACTTGGCTTTACATATGTCTCCCACGGAGCGCCGCCGTCAGCAGTTCCAGCGGTATCAGTACTTTTTCGCCACGGAAGCGTTGCTTTAGTATCAGTCCCCCAATACTTCTCGATAAAAGAATCCCGGCCTGAAGCATTACGGTAGTACTTATATTTCAGACTCGACAGCGTACCTTTGTAGTAATCTTGATGGTAATCCTCGGCCGGATAAAAAACCGGCGTGGCTTCTACGGCTACTGCTAGATCTTTATCATAAGGACCATTTTCGTTCACCTCTTTGATTAAATTATCAATGATGATTTTTTCCTTGTCATTACTATAGTAAAACGCGGGGGTATAGTATTTCCCACGGTCACCAAATGAACCCTCACCATCAGTTGGGTCCATATGCTTCATGGCATAAATGAGTATCTCCTCAAAAGAAATGGCAGTTGGGTCATAGGTAACTTCAACCACTTCACGATGTCCGCCACTACCATAATTTTCATACGTTGGATTTGGTGTGGTACCGCCAGCATAACCAGATACCACCGCACTCACTCCTCTGAGTTTTTCTAAGTCAGATTCTACACACCAGAAGCAACCACCAGCGACCATCATAGTAGCGGTAGTGTTGGGCATGGCTGCGGTATTAGTTTGTGTATTGTTGTTTTGTGTCATGGTTTGGGTTTCTAATGAATTATTACCTTCTAATTGTCTGGCCGCTTGTTTCGCGGCATTAATGGGATCCATCACACTTCCGTGCGAATCTCCTCCCGACTGACTGGGTGCAGGTATGAAATAACTAAAAGATGCATACGCTCCGATAATAATGGCTACCAGAATGGCTATATATGTCATAAAATGTAAGGTTACCTTTACTATTACGTAGTATACGTTAATTTATTTCAACCCCGCTTGTCACCTGTTCACAACTGGGACATGTATGCTCTGCCTGATATTTTTTGAGCGCGCCAATAGAAGTCCCTACGGTCTTTTCTAAACGGCGAAGAGTGTGCATCCGTAGGGCGTAATCAGGCATATGAGACTCTACTAAATTCCAAAAATCAGCCGAGTGATTCAGCACTGCCAAGTGGCACAGTTCATGCACGATCACATAGTCTCGAAGACATGGTGGCAGAAATAATAGTTTGTAACTGAAGTTGAGATTGCCCTTACTTGAACAACTACCCCAACAGCGGCGCTGATCGCGAATAGCCACCCGATTATATGGCAACTTAATTATTGAGTTGTAGTGCGTCAGTTGCTCCAAAATTAAAGCTCGAGCAATTTCTTTATGGGTGAGATAGGTTGAATTTTTTGGGCGACGAGTTTTAATGCGCAACCGCCGTTTTACAATTCGGAAGGAAAACATAGGTGATGCTGTAGTAGTCAACATACTAGCATATTTAAAAAACACCGTGCCATTTCTGGCACGGTGTTTTTTAAACTTACTTAGTTGTCATCCTCATCTTCATCTTCGTCTTCATCGTCTTCATCTTCATCCTCATCTTCATCATCGTCATCATCTTCATCTTCTCCTTCGAGTACATCTTTGGCGTCATCTAGCATCTCTTCAGCTTTTTCAGCCAACATTGATGCTTTAACATAGTCTTTTGCGACCAAAGCAGCTTTCGCATCAGCTATGTCTTTTTTAGCTTTTACAATATCGCTATTAATCGCTGTGAGAGTAGTCGATGATAACCCTTTAACGTATTCTTTTTTAACTAGTTTTTTCTCAATATCCCGCAAGGCTTCTTCAGCATCAGCAATTTGACGTACTGAATCTCTCATTGTCGGAACTTTTGATGAATCATCATCATCGTCCTCATCATCTTCCATCTTATCTTTTTTATCTTCATACTTGTCATTCCAGAAGTTGTATTTCGCTTTTACACGCATACATGGATGAGCGGCAGTAGTTGTGGCTTTTACATAATCGTCACAGCGATCTTTTAGCTTGTACTCAAACTTGTCTTTGAGACCTGGAGCTAATAGGAGACCAACCGGGAACTTACCATCAGCTTTTCGCTCTGCGATAATTGCATCCATCGCAGCTCGTGTTTCAGTATCAATTTCTCCGGTAACTTCTAGACCATTTTTAGCTTGGAAACGCTTGATGGCTTCTTTAGTCATTGGACCAAAGTAACCGGTTACCAAACCTTGTGGGTAAATAGTACTGTCTGAAGCAAGCAGTTCCTGAATAGTTTTAATATCGGCGTCAGTCATCCCTTCGCGGATATCACCTCGTAACTCTTTGATTTCTGCTTGAGTACTCGCTAGCTTTGCCTTGAGTTCATTAAAGAGCGCAGTTAGCTTTTGTAGTTGAGCAATCAAACCAGCAATTGTAGTACTAGTAGCCGGTGTAGTGGTGGCTACTGTGGTTGTTGCTTTAACTTCAACAGTTGTAGTTGCAGTTGTACTGGCTACCACTGACTCATTAATTGACCCACCTACTTGCGCTTGGGCTGCTGGTGATACCGTAGCAATTGCTACCAATACCAATACAAACACAAACGCTGAGATTGTTTTATTCATAATGTATATAGTTAGTAATAAATAAACTTCCGTGCACAAGTCGCGACACGAACACCACCAGTATACCAGGGTAGAGGGGTCTATTTTCCCAGTCTGGGGACACTGCGCTATGACACAGTAATTATAGCCCGTACTAAACGGATGATTTCATAATCGTACTGCTCACCGGTCGCTTCATACAATGGTTTTAGCTTCTCGTGACCATGCTGATTGATAGCGTCGCCAATATTTTTTAACGCTTCATCGACATCAACGTCGTATTCAAAAATTTGTTTGATGTCACCCGCCGTAATCTGCTTTTCCTCAGCTAGTTTTTCAACATGACTAATAATTGTGCCGACCGTCATCTCGCGCTCCTTGGCAATGGTGGCTATTTTTTTACCCTCGAGGATAAATTGCCGCGTCAGCGCATACGTACTCTCTTTTTGAATCCGTTCAAATGAAGTCTTTTTTACTTTTACTTCGCCTACTTGCGGCACCTTGCCACCGAGCGCCGTCACAAACTGTTGATGCATTGTAGCAAGGTCTTGCGGATCAAGTGCCACAAACGTCTCTTCGGCAGCTTCCGACTCACTCTTGAATCCCGCATCACGCCGGACAATTTTTGGATCAACCTGCAGTGCATTAGCGGATAAACCGAGCACCTTTAACCCAGCGAGCGTCCGCACGCGCGATAACGCCACATACCCTTGTCCAAACACAAAAGCCTTACTTAAATCTACCTCCACCGCATCAAGCGACATTCCCTGACTCTTATGTACCGTAATCGCCCACGCGAGGCGCAGTGGGATTTGTTCAATTTGCGCCAACGTCTTACCGTCTTCTATCACGTCCCAGGTAGTGGTCGTCATCACGATGCGTTTACCTTCGGTCGTTTCGATTATCGGTAATCCCGTCTCACGTTCAAAATCTACTACTTTTGCCAACGTCCCATTAACATACCCGGCTTCAAAGTTATTTTTGGTACACATTACCATCGCGTCTTCTTTTAATATAAGAGTGTCGGGCGATAAACAGTTTTTTATTAGTCCTTCGAGAAGTGGTTTACTCCCCCGCCCGGCCATCTTAAATGTTTTTGGTTTGCCGGTGAGCGCAGCTAGTTTGGTGTTGTTCACCAAATCTACATCAGCATTGTGTGTGTACAACCGAGTTGGTTCAATATTTTCGTACGCAATGTCAGTTTGCTCGTTTAAGAGCGTATAGTGGTCATCTTCAATTTCATTTCGACGAATAGAATTAAGTAACGACAGCAACTGCTCATCTTCCTGCCGGAATTGGTCAGAGAGATAACATACCAGTGGCCGAGCGTTTTCCCACGCCCGAGATTCAAATCCATACCGCATCATATTCCCCATTTTGGTAACGGGTGGTAACTGAAAAAAGTCACCTACAAAAATAACCTGCAGTCCCCCAAAGGCATCACCCTTTTGGCGTGCTGTCCGAGCAATCACATCCACCATATCGAGCATCGTCCCATCAATCATCGATATTTCATCAATAATAAGTACCTGCGCTTTTTTAATCCGCTTCACCACTTTCTCCCGCGTCATTATCTGATCGAGATCATATTGATTAATTGTGTCGCGTGCACCCACACCACTCCAGGCATGAATCGTCATCCCGCCAATGTGTGTAGCTGCAATCCCGGTTGAAGCAGTGACCGCGACATGTAACCCCGCCGCCTCCAGCCACGCAATGTACTGATTAATCACATACGTCTTCCCCGACCCTGGTTCCCCCGTCAAAAACACATTAGCCCCAGTTTTCAAAATATCCAAAGCCCGCATTTGGTTCATAGTATGGTGAGTATAGCACAGTCTATTACATACATTGACTTTTGTAATATATGTAGTATGATAACAATATCAGTGGCGAAGTGCCCTGAGCAAAAAGGAGGTCAATGTGGGTTACGATAATCTTGAACGCTATGTGGCCAAAAACGGAAAGGAGTATACGGTCTGCACCAAAAGGTTGGAAGAACGTTTCTCTGAAAAGGTGTGTCTGTGCAGCGGTCCGAAGTGGCCTCACCAAATGCGCGAGGTGAGGGTCGAAATCACCGAAATGTACGACGAAGACGGTGTCGACGTACCCCGCACACCTCAGTCGCGTATCTATCGGGACGCTCAGCGCCGGTATGATGCCGACGGTAAGTGGCACCCCAAGGGCTGCGCCATTCGCTAGTGCGAGAACAAAAGAGATAGGGTTTCTTTGACCCACGTTGGGTTTACGACTTACGTTCTTAAATTTGTACGCTCGCGTAACTGAGCATCAGACACAGACTAAATCCTCGCTATATACGAAACGCGGCACGCCGCACCAACCCCCTTGCTTCGGCACGTGGGGTTTTGTTTTTATTTAGTAACTAAATGTATCAATACAAAGTGTTGACAGAGCGATTCTATTTATATATACTTTAATTACATTCGGGATTTTCCCGCGACCCCGCCCTCGCAAGAGGGCGGGGAACATTTTTATCTAATGTAAAGCCTTTGAAAGCCAGCTTTAATGTTTTCAAAATCTACACCATCTAGAGTCCCCAACTTGGAGAATAACCTTCGATAATCAATTGCTCTAGCCTGATGCAAGCAAGCAACTGTCACAATGTCTGCTTGCGTAAATTTGACATACCAACTGCCGTCTTTTTCTTTAGTACTTGTAGGTATGACAAAATAAAATCCGTGAGATAATTTTCTTAAAACAATTACTGGTCTAGTAAACTTATTACTTTTACCACCAATCTCTGAACCAACATTCTCACCAATACTTGCCCACCAAATATCTCCTTCGGTAACAAATGGTGGCTTGTGGTCACTTAAGTCTAACTTTGATTTAATTGGCAACCATTTTTCAAAATTTTTCATCTTTATAAATTATATACTACTGTGACAATTTGTGGACAAGAAAATAATTTTTATAATTACATCAGATACAATGTAGGTATCTATGGTCATGCGTTCTTTAACTATTGTGGATGTTGATGCGAAAAAAACTCGTGCTAAAAAAGTAGCTCCTAAGCCAGCTGCTAAAAAAACAGCCGTTCTCAAAAAACAAACCACCACAAAATCAAGCATGCCAAGCAACGCCGAAATTATGGCGAGTATCGCAGCCACTAAATCATCAGCTCCAGTCAAGAAATCAGCAAAAGGTAAATCTGCGGTAGAAATAGTTGGTAGTGCCGAAACTACACCTGTCACCATTTTGACAATTCCCGTACCAAAAAAAGCAGCTGCCAAAAAAGCGGTTGCTAAAAAATCTATCAAAAAGTCACCAGCCAAAAAAGCGATTGCAAAAGCTGCTACACACGACCACGCTGATCATGACCATGACAGCTACCCAGCGATTGTTCCCCGCTCGGCTGAACTGCAAGCAATTAAACGACACCCTCTCGGGCACCTACTCCTTGAGAAGAAACTTCGTGAAGCTGGATTCCGTGGGGGCGTCAGTAGTGACAAAAAATTCCTCGAGAAATATAGTACCGACGAAAGTATTTTCCATATCCGACCTCAAGTAGTTTTGCAACCAAAAAGCAAACACGATGTAGAAATCGCCACTAAATTAATCGCGGTTGAAACCAAACGCTTCACTTCCCTCTCACTCACCCCGCGTGCTGCAGGTACGGGACTCTCTGGTGGTTCACTGACCGATTCCATTGTGATTGATGTTTGTCCGCACATGCATAAAATTGGTGAAGTCAAAGAAACCAAAGACGGTGCCACTATTTCTTGTGAACCGGGTGCGTTCTGGCGTGATGTAGAAAAGAAACTCAAAAAGCACAACTGTTACATTCCGTCATACACTTCATCAAAAGACATCTGCACCATTGGTGGAGCGGTAGCTAACAATGCCGCTGGTCCTGATTCGCTCCGCTACGGTCACTGTGCTGACTGGGTAGAATCTATGGATGTAGTGTTAGCTGATGGTAATACGTACACGCTTAAAGCACTCACCTACAAAGAACTCAAATCCCTCATCAAGGAAAAACACCTCCATGCACACATCGCGCGTGAGATTTTTGCCCTGATTGAGAAAAATGAAAAAACCATCAAGGATGGCCACCCAAAGACACCAAAAGGTAATGCCGGATACCCACTGTGGAATGTTATCCCTGAAGGTGTCGCTAATTTCAAAAAAGGCGTTGGGGTATTTGACCTCACCCGATTAGTTTCTGGTAGTCAGGGTACAGTTGGTATCATTACCCACCTTACTATAAAAGCTATTCCGATTCAGCAAAACACCACCCTGATTACTATTCCAATATTTGATTTGCAAGAATCAACTAAGGTAATTATCGAAGCCCTCAAATACAATCCGATTAACGTCGAGATTTTTGACGCGCTCACCTTTGACCTGGCACTTAAAAACCCAGACTTCTTTAAAGCTCGTTTATCTGGCCTCGACTACTACAAAGTCCTGTTGTCGATGTACACTACCTACCACATCAAATTTGGTCGCAAAATCCCTGAGTTTACTATTATTATGATGGTAGACGAAGAAACTACGCGCAAAACGCCAGCCACGGAAATTGTGCGCAAAATTAGTACTGACAAATCACGTGCCCGAGTGGTTAAAAGCCCAAGTGAGATTGAAATGTACCTGCAAATACGTCGTGCGAGTTACACCCTTTCAAAATTCCTCGACCCAGGCAAACGCCCAGCGGCATTCCTCGAGGACATGACCGTGCCTCCAGAACACCTCTCGAAATTCTTTATTGAGATTAAACGTTTATTTAAAGAATTTAACGTGCAGTCAGCGATTCATGGTCACGGTGGTAACGGACACTTCCACTTCTACCCTCTCCTCGACTTTACCCGCAAGACTACTCCGATCCTGGTAGAAAAAATGGCTGAGAAATTCTACGACACTGCCGTGAAGTACAAAGGTAACATCTGTGGTGAACACAACGACGGCATCATGCGCACACCGTTTTTGTACAAAATGTTTAGCAAACAAATGCTTGACCTGTTTAAGCAAACCGAACATTTATTTGACCCAGACGATATCTTTAACCCCGGTAAAAAAGTAAATCCGCGCTTCGATATCAAAAAATCAATGCGTCATACAAACTAAAAAATTTAACATAGCAAAAGCCGCAATTTGCATCGCGGCTTTTTTCATTTCATTTTGGTCATGCCCGACCATATGCTTCGGCAATGGCAACCTTCAAAGCATCAGCAGGAGCATGTTCAGACCAAGTGACGAGTTGAAACGCTGGGTAGAACCGTTCAGACGCCATGACACCATTTGCGACCATACGGTCGATTTGTTCAGGACTAGCAACTTGTTCGCCTGACAGCAACAAACCGTAACGCCACACCATGAGCTTTTGCTCTGCCCAGTAGGTAAACGCCCCCGCCCAAACCATATCGTTACACCGGTTGAGGAGGTCATACAATGGGGACATTTTGTCCTCGGGCGGATCAAATTCAAATGTACAGATATAGCGAAGGGTTTCATCACCAGGATTCCAGGCCATGGTAAGCGAATAGGTTCGCCATTGCCCCTCCACTGCCATAGCAATCTGATCCTCAGTGACACGGTCGAATTCCCAGCCACGATTTTCAGCCAACAGCTCCACCACATCAATCGGATGGAGGCTCTCAGTATCTGCTGAACTAAACGACATCAAAGACCTCCTGCAGTAGCCTGCATCCACACCACGTGGAATGTTTCTATTTCTAGTTATACCGCACAATTCCCCACTATTCAAATATGTGCACCGAACAAGCTTTTCATATTGCGGAGTTAGTCCTATACTAAGATCAGCTAATCGTTCATCTAACAAAGGAGGTTTGTTGTGCGTACGCCAACCCAGCCATATCCTCATCAATTGGGCACGCTGTCTGAAACAGAGCTTCGCTTGCACGGCTATGGAGATACCATTGCCAAAATGTACTTTAGAATGCCGGACTATGTCCACGTTCTCAATGAGTTCGTTTGGACCAAGCTTGATCTGGCACCAGACTTTCCTGTACTGTTTGGTTTTATCGAGTTCTGGCAACGTGAAATCGATGGCCCTCTGCACAGTGTTGAGTTCACGCACTCAAAGCTCATCCGTCCCGGCACCTGGCGTCACGTCACCCATGAATTCAGAATTCACTAAAGGGATCCGACATGCGCAACCGTGACCAAACTCAATCCACTATCATCCGCCGCCCGATACGCATCGGCCGCGGAAAATAACAAAGGAAGGCGGTCGTTACTGACCGCCTTTTTGTTTGAGCTTATTATAAGTCTACTTAACATCAAAGACTGTTCATTTTAGTTGTTTAATTCTTCAATTTCCTCAACTACAGCCTGAACTTCACTCTGTGCTGTCTTAACATTTTTCTCAACTGAACATTTCATTATTTCGTTTAAACGCTCCACCGGTACAATTTTTGTTAAACCTGTCCTCTCAGTAAATATTATTCTAATTTCACCAGTTTGTGTACTTGTTGCTTCTTCTTTGTATGTAATACCAGAACTCACAACACCTATTACAAAACATTTATTATTTGTGCCAGTTACTCCAACTGAGACTACTTCTGGTTTATGAATAACAGGCCCTCCGCTATTTCCAGGGTAAGCTGCTGAATCAATGAAAAAGAAATTTTTGTTTAACAGCTCATCATCCACTCTTGAGATAATTCCACTTCTTACAATTGCAGAATTTTTAAAATCACCATCAATACCTAAAGGGAAACCAAGCACAAAAACCCCATCACCTGCTGCTACATTTTCGTCTGCGAAGTTTCGAGCCTCAACTAAATGTTCATCAGCTAAAAACACATAATCAATATCATTATCTTTGAGTGCTTGTGCATTAAGTGGTAAAACTGCCAAATCAACTTCTAGGTTTTCATGAGACAACCATATTGGCTTGCCTTCTTTCACAAGATTTACTCTAACAGAGTGCCCTTCACCGTTAGTTGTATTAAACCTTAAAACCATTTCTTTAATCGCTCTCCCCTCCCTATCTTCAAATACGTGCTTGTTGGTGACTAAAAAAATTCTATATAAATCTCCATCATCATTTTTTTCACCTGTTTTATAGCCTGCCAAAAAACCGGTTGCTACTGACATCGTTTTAACTTGATCATCTTCAATACCTACAATTGATCGTATCGAGACCATTGATTTCAAGTATTCGGGTGGTAGTAAGGCCATACATTATTTGTAAAATTTTACTAAAGTTTTATCGATCAAAGATTTTATTTATAGACAATACGCTTTTTTTAGCACTTTTCAAGCAAATCCTTGCCCAAAAAGAATCGGTCACGAGTTACTAACTATAATTGTTCGCTACGCTCCAATTCTAGTAAGTACTCTCGACCCCGACGCGCCGGCCCAGAGGGGCCCCGGCTTGCGTCTTTCGATTCCCCGTGAGGCCTACAAACAGCAACGACCCAAATGTGAATACATTTGGGTCGGCTGATTTGTGACCTCACGGGGAATCGAAACTTACAGTTTCAGTACACCTTGTCAGTATTTTAAATCGTAAACTCATAAAATACTAGGCAAGGTCTTCGCTTCCCCCCCCCCGCAACAGTGCCTATGCACTATTGCTCGTAAGGTCACGAATAGAAAAAAGCGCCCAAAGGCGCTAATTTCTATACTCGTGACCTCACGGGGAATCGAATTCTACGAATTCTGTGCAGCGTTTGGCTAGTTTGTCTCACTTTGTTCACAAACTAGCTCAAAGCGCTTTTCGATTCCCCCGTAAACAGTCTCCCAGACTGTTTACTCGTGAGGTCACGCAACAAAAATGGCACCCAGATGGGTGCTCATTTTTGTACGCGTGACCTCACGGGGAATCGAACCCCGATTGCAGGAATGAGAATCCTGCGTCCTAGCCGTTAGACGATGAGGCCTTCTATACTTCCTTTAATTTTCGCCATCTACTAACTTACCCTTGATTCTCATTGATGAGAATCCTGC
>LNFM01004151.1_pt1 | contig 27239 bp, 17 predicted proteins | sample 596031 | NCBI WGS metagenome assembly LNFM01 (sample SAMN04254537, study PRJNA301005) | activated carbon metagenome | isolation source: dual media filters at the Ann Arbor, Michigan drinking water treatment plant | place: USA: Ann Arbor
CCGCCATGTCGATCTTCGGGTCGGCCAGCACCATGCGCGTGGCCACCGGGCCGGTCATGTCGCCTTCCACGGTGCGCTGGCCGTCGATGTAGACACCGTCGGTGGTGGTCAGGCCCGGGGTGAAACCGGCCATCTTGGTGATGTGCGCCAGCATGCGTGCCGTCGTCGTCTTGCCGTTGGTGCCGGTGACACACGCAATGGGCACACGCGATGCCACGCCGGCCGGGAACAGCATGTCGATGACCGGCCCGGCTGCGTCGCGCGGCGTGCCTTCGCTGGGCGCCACATGCATGCGAAAACCCGGTGCGGCGTTGATCTCGCAGATGCCCGAGCCGGCGTTTTCCGCGCTCTTGTAGCTTTCGGTGATGTCGGGGCACAGGAAGTCGACACCGCCCACGTCCAGGCCGATGGCGGTGACGGCACGCACGGCCATCTCGCGGTTGTCGGGGTGGATGCTGTCGGTCACGTCGGTGGCGGTGCCGCCGGTGGACAGGTTGGCGGTGCTGCGCAGCAGCACCTCCTGGTCCTTGGCCGGGATGTCGTCGGGTGACAGGCCCTGGCGGTTCAACATCGTGTCGGCCTGCGCGTCGAGCTCGATGCGCGTCATCACCTTCTCGTGGCCGACGCCGCGCCGCGGGTCCTGGTTGACCAGGTCCACCAGCTGGCGGATGGTGTGGGCACCGTCACCGATCACACGCCCCGGCGTGCGCCGTGTGGCCGCGATCAGTTCGCCGTTGACGACCAGCAGGCGGTGGTCTTCACCGCTCAGGTAGGTTTCGACGATGACGCTGCTGCTGTGTTCGGCCGCGGCCAGGAAACCGGCACGCACCTCGTCCGCTGACTTCAGGCCGACCGAAATGCCGCGCCCGTGGTTGCCGTTGAAGGGTTTGGTGACCACCGGGTAGCCCAGCCTTTCGGCGGCACGCACCGCGCGGTCGGCACTGCGCACCAGTTCCTGCTGCGGCACCGGCAGGCCGCAGTTGGCCAGGATCTTGTTGGTCTCTTCCTTGTCCTGCGCCAGTTCCACCGCGATGTAGCTGGTGCGGCCCGTCACCGTGGCCTGGATGCGCTGCTGGAACTTGCCGTGGCCCAGCTGGATGAGGCTCTGGTCGTTCAGCCGCAGCCAGGGGATGTTGCGTTCTTCGGCGGCTTTCACCAGCGAAGCCGTCGATGGCCCCAGCGCGCGGCGCTGCGCATAGCGGATGTACTCGGTGCGGGCGCTGGCCCAGTCCCAGTCCTCGGGCACGCTGCCTTCGGGGCGGATGGATGCCGGCAGCAGCGAACACAGCAGCTGGATGGCCAGCTCACCCGCTTCGATGCCTTCGTCGCGCTGCGTGTATTCGTAGACCACGGTGTAGACACCGGGCCGGCCTTCGATGCCGCGGGTCTTGCCGAACGTCACGTCTTCACCGGCCATGTTCTGCAGCTCGATGGCCACGTGTTCGAAGACATGGCCCAGCCACGTGCCCTGCTGCTGTTCGGCCACGTCGCTGTCGCCGCGCATGCGGCGGATGAAGCCCCCCGCCACGCCGAAGCTGCAGCCGTGGTCCTGCAGGCCGGGCAGCGCCGCCACCAGCGCGTCGACATAGGCCGCGCCCAGCCGGCCGGTGGGCCAGTCTTCCAGCGCACCCAGGTCGAGCACCACCTTGATGACCGGGAAGTGCGCGTACAGCGACGGCCCGACGTAGACGTTGCGTTCCAGGATCTTCATGGGGCGAACAACTCCTCAGGTCTTCGGGACGTTCAGCGTGCCGGCGTCGGCCTGGCGCGTGTGCAGGTTGAAGGTGGCGCCTTGCGTCAGGATGTGCAGCTTCACGCCCAGCAGGCAGACCGGCCGGCCTTCGTCGACGCTGTCCATGCTGCTGAACTTCACCTCGGCGGCATCGACCACCGTGATGCCACCCGAGCCTTCCACGTGCACGGTGTTGTCGGGCGCGATGAAGGCCGCGGTGTCTTCGTCCAGGCCGATGCCCACGGCAAAGGGGTTGTAGGCCAGCGCCGTGAGCAGCCGGCCCAGGCGGTCGCGCTGACGGAAGTGCTGGTCGATGATGAAACGGTTGGTCAGCCCCAGGCCGGCGGCCAGGCGCACGCTGCCGGCGATGGGTGTGCTGCCTTCGTCGCCGAAGGCGATCATGTGTTCGCTGATGAAGGCCGCGCCCGCGCTGGTGCCGGCCACCGGCACACCGGCGGCGTTCATCAGCCGCACGGTCTTGGCGATGGGCGTTCCGCCCAGCAGCGTGCTCAGGCGCAACTGATTGCCGCCGGTGAAAAACACGCCGGTGGCACGCTGCAGGCGGTCGATGCGGCTGGCTTCTTCGCAGTCGCGACGGGTGTCGAAGTCCAGCGCGGTGACCCGCGCCGCACCCAGCTCACCGAAGATGCGCTCGTAACGCGGCCCGGTGCTGCGCAGCTGGCTGGCGGTGGGGATGACGACGATGTCGGCCTGGTCACCCCCCGACAGCTGCACGAAGCGGCGCAGGATGGCCGGTGCGTTTTCTTTTTCTTCCGCGCCGCCGATCGGCACGATCCATCCACGTTGATTGCCTTCGGCCACCTTGCTGGCGCACATCTCTGGTCTGCCTTTGTTCTGTGTCGGGGCGATGATGCCAGCGCGCGAGGGCCCCGGACGCCGGGCTTGTCTGACCGCCCGGCCAATCCCGGCAAACCGGCGAACCCCCTGAACTGGGGGGGTTGCTTGCTTGTGTGCGCCACAGTACGTTCCGTTACCCGTTGGCGCGCAACGGAGTGGAGCCGTTGATGTCCCGTTCTGCCCTGTTGAAGCCCGCTTTCCAGCGCGTGTCCCTGGCCCTGGTCGCCTGTGGGGCTTTCAGCCTGCCGGCGCTGGCCGACACGCAGGTCGTCACCTTCAACGTGCTGAACGCCAGCGCCACGCTTACCACACCCTTCGGCAATGGCGACAACCTGCGCCTGAACACGCTGGTGACCACCGAAACCGGGTCCTTGCTGCAAACCATCACCTTCACGGTGGACGGCAGCGCCAGCGTGCTGAACGGCGCCGCGGCGTGGGAAGTGGGCACCGCCGACGGCATCGGCCCGCGCCTGATCGGCGTGAACCTGGACATCTTCAACGCCACCACCAACGCCCTGGTGGCCAGCGACAGCTTCGCCGGCGTACTGGCCGGGTTTGCCACGTCCACCTTCGCCAACACGGTCATCGGCCCCGGCACTTACCGTCTGGTGGCCAGCGGCACCGCCGTACGCGATGCTTCGCTGGACGTGACGGTGAGCTTCATTCCCGAACCCGGCACCTACGCGATGATGCTGGCCGGCTTGGGCGTGGTGGGCTTGATGGTGCGCCGCCGCCAGGCCTGAGCGACAAGCCAGTTCCGACGGCAAAAGCCGGCCCCATGGGCCGGCTTTTCCTTGAACCGTCAGTCGATCTTCGCCCCCGACGCCTTCACCACCCGCGCCCACTTGGCCGTTTCCGCGGCGATGAACTTCACGAAGTCGGCCGGCGACATGCCGCTGGGAATGGCACCCTGCGCCAGCAAACGCTCTTTCATGGCCGGCAGGGCCAACGCCTTGGCCGTTTCCTGCTGCACGCGGCTGACCACGTCGGCTGGTGTGCCCGCCGGCGCCAGCAGGCCGAACCAGCTGCTGGCTTCGTAACCCTTCAGCAGCGGGCCGCCCACCTCTTCCACCGTGGGCACCTCGGGCAGCGCACCCGAGCGTGCACTGCTGGTCACCGCCAGCGCCTTCAGACGGCCGCTCTTGATGTGCGGCATGGCACTGGGCAGGTTATCGAACATCAGGTCCACATTGCCCGCAATCAGGTCGATGAGCGCCGGGCCCGAGCCGCGGTAGGGCAGGTGGACCATGAAAGTGCTGGTCATCGTCTTGAACAGCTCACCGGCCAGGTGGATGCTGGTGCCGTTGCCCGAACTGGCCATGTTCAGCCGCCCGGGGTTGGCCTTCAGCGCCTTGACGAGGTCGGCCACCGAATTGACGTTGTAGCGCGCCGCCGAGGCCGGGTTGATGACCAGCACATTGGGCACCCCGGCCACCAGCGTGATGGGCACGAAGTCCTTCACGGCGTCGTAGGGCATCTTGGGATAAAGGCTGGGGTTGATGGCGTGCGTGCCCACGGTGCCCATCAGCATCGTGTAGCCGTCACCGGGCGCCTTCGACACTTCAGCCGCACCGTTGTTGCCACCGGCACCGGGTTTGTTGTCGACGACAAAGGGTTGGCCGAAAACCCGCTGCAGTTCGGGCGCCAGGGCACGGGCCAGGATGTCGGTGGTGCCGCCGGCGGCGAAGGGCACGACCATGCGAACGGGCTTGGTGGGCCAGGCGCCTTGGGCTTGGGCCTGCGACAGGAAGGGGGACAGCGCGGCGGCGGCGATGAGGTGGCGGCGGGTCAGGGTCATGGGGTGGTCAGATGGCTGGGGTCGGGCGAGTGTGCCGGGCCGGGGGGTGGGGTGGCAGCCGGGGCATCCCTAGCCGAGGCGGCAACTTCGCTTGCGGGGAGAAGGCTCATCACCCGGACTTTCCGGGTTAGGATTTTCGAAGCGCACAAGCAGCGACTGTCTTGCGGGCTGGCAACAGGGGGAGACAACATGAAGCGACTTGCGCAGTGGCCGGAGAAGGTGGGCCGGGCCGCACTGCTTTGCACGTTGGCGACTGTCGTGGCCTGCGGCGGCGGCGGCGGGTCCACGCCGCAGGACCCGGCACCGGCCCCACCTGCCGAGAGCCTGAGCGTGGCCGCCAGTGCGACGCAGACACAGGCCGGCGGCAACGCGGTGGAGTTCACCGCCACGCTGCAGAACCGGACAACGCCGGTGGTCTGGTCATTGACCGGGCCAGGCACACTCAGCGCAACCTCGGGCACGTCGGTGCGTTACACCCCACCGGCCGGCAACGACTGGCTCGTGACTGCCGATGTCAGCGTCACGGCAAGCTCGGTCGAGTTGGTGCGGTCGCTCACGATCCAGCTGAGGCCCGCACCGGGTGCTCCGGCGCCGGTGCCTGGAACGCGGTGGGAAGTGGCGCGGGCACCCAAGCACCAGTTCACCGATCTCCGGCTGCTGAACGGCAGGTTCTTTGCCACCAACTCCATCGGCGGCATCGTCAACAGCACGGACGGCATCAACTGGACACCCAGAACCACCCCCGTGGGCCACCTACATGCCATCAACCAGGGCAGTGGCGGCTACATGGCCGTCGGGCGCAACACCGTGTTCAAGAGTGTCGATGGCGATGTCTGGGTGGATGCGGGGGCCACGGGCGAGTTCGAGTTCATCGACGTGGCCAGCGGCAACGGGGTGTTTGTCGCCATCAGCAATGGTGGCTTGTCCACCAGCGCGGACGGTGCGGTGTGGACACGGGTGGGGCCGCCAGGCATTGGCATAGGGTTTGCCGTGGCGTTCGGTTCAGGCCGCTTCGTGGCCGTCGGCAACACCACGAGCGTGTACCACAGCACCGATGGCACCAACTGGACGACGCAGCCCCTGCCCATCACATCCAGCCTGAAAGGTGTCGCCTACGGCAATGGACGCTTCCTGGTGATTGGTGAAGGGGGCAACTTTGTCAGCACGGATGGCCTCAACTGGACGCCCCTGGCTGCCGGTCTGGCCCAGGGCTACCGGCTGCGTTTTGCCAATGGCCGGTTCTTCCAGACGGGCGCACGTGCCGTGTGGGTGTCTGCCGACGGCATGGACTGGCGTGCCGTGTACTGGGAACCCACGACCTATCACGTGATCGGCATGGCCGAGAGCGGCGGCCGATACGCCGTCGCAAACGCGGCTGGCGAGATCTTCCATCACAACCTGGACTCGCCAGTGAGCGATGCCATGCCCGGCCCCGAAGCCTGGCTAACGGGTGTGCTGGCGGTCGGCGCTGAGTTTTTTGCCGTCAGCGACCATGGCGACATCTTGCGCAGCACCGATGCGCGGGTCTGGACAGAGGTCAGCAACCGCCTACCGGCCCAGTTCCGCGGCATCTCCCATGGCAACGGCGTCTTCGTGGCCGTCAGCAACGGAGGGCCACTGTCGATTTACCGTAGCACCGATGGTCGTCAGTGGACCGGCATCGTGACGGATCCACCCTACGTCGGCCTTGCGGCAACGGCCTATGGCAACGGCACTTTCGTTGCGACTGCGGGGAACGGCACCGTGTTCCACAGCACCGACGCCTTGCGCTGGACGCAGGTTGTGACGCCCGTGACCGTTGAACTGACCGGCGTGGCCTTTGGCAACGGCCGGTTCGTCGCGGGCAGCGTGCAGGGCCATCTTGTCAGCAGCACCGATGGCGTGCAGTGGACTTTGGTGGACAACACCCGTACACGCTTTCGCGGCGTGACACATGGTGCAATTGGATTCGTGGCAGTTGGGCAGCACGTCTCCGGTGGCGCCGGCGCCGTCTGGAACAGCGCCGACGGTTTGAACTGGTTCGAGTCGCCTACCGCTACGCCAGACGCGCTGAATGCAGTCACCTTCGGCAACGGCAAGTACCTCGTGAGCGGTGATCGGGGCACACTGCTGTTGAGCAACGACGGCTTGACATGGCAACAGCACACGGCCGGCATCCATCCGGCGCTGTTGGGGGTTGCGGCGGCGGGGGGAAGGTTCGTGGCTGTCGGGTGGGGCGGGGCGATCGTGATGTCGGAGCAGTGAGACGGCGAGGTCCGGCAAAACGGGTCTCAGCTATCGGCGGCCGCGCGTCCCCGACCTTCACAGCCCGCAATGAGCCGAGTCACCCGCGACACCGACAGTCCCGTGTCGCGTGCCAACTGCGTCATCGTGAAGCCATGCCGCGTGTAGGCGGCGTGCAGGGCCTGTTCCCGCGTTGCGCTTTCTGCCAGCAGAGCCGGCCAGCGCGTGGGCCGGCTGCGTTGCCGACGCGGCACTTCCACAGACCCGGAGTTGCTGGAGGGGTGGGCCTCAAGCAGGCGGTTGACGAAAGCATCGTCTCCCAGAAACACCTGCTGCCGTAAGCCTCGTGCCCACAGATCGCCGTCGGTTTCCTGCAGCAGCAGTTCCGCATACTGCGAGACGGCCAAGCTGCGATCGGCTGCACTCACCACAGGGCGGCCTAGCAGGTAGCCGTGGAGGCCATCGGTGTCGAGCCAAGGGGGGGGGGTTGGCACCAGGCCCAGGTGAGGGCGGCAACTGGACCAGGGCCACGCTTGGGCTTCGCTCACGATGCCGGCAGCCACGGGGTTGCGTTCCACATAACGGCACAGCGTGAGCAGGTAGGCGTCGCGGTCAACCAGGATCGCCTTGAAGCGCCCCTGGAACAGGTGCCCTACCAAACCGTGGCGGCGGTTGAATCGTTGCGTGGACACGCCGTTGAAGTGCCGCATCAGGCGCGACAAGTTGGCCATGCGCGTGTGCAGAACGAGGTGGTAGTGGTTGCCCATCAGGCAGTAGGCAAGCACCTGCGCGTCGAAGCGGTCCATGGTGTGTTCCAGCACGTCCAGGTGATCGAGGCGATCTTGCTCATCTCGGTAGATGGGTTCGCGACGGTCCCCACGTGAAGTGACGTGGTAGATAGCGCCGGGGAACTCTATGCGGAGGGGGCGGGACTTGGGTAGAGAATGGCTGAGTCGGTAGCAAAAGGCAAGACCTGACCCCACTTTCGCCTGACCCCACTTTCGCGCACTTTCGCGTCACTCTTCATGGCTGACTCAAGTGCGGAGTTGGCAGCTTTGAAGTGTTCCGGTCTGGTGCCCAATCCAAGCTTCGGAATCGCTGTCTCAAAAGCGACCGAATAGGCTGATGCCCCCTTTGCGGCAACTCTTTACTGCGGGAAGGCGTCGTTTTCGGCGTAGTACAAGAGAATTCTGAGTACCTCCTCTGGATCACCCCCCCCATCCGCGACCTGCGATCGGATGTCAGCAATCAATGGCGCCTCAAGAAAGTACTCAAACGGTGCATCTTGAAGAAGGCGCGGCACGGTGTCCCCAGAGGCGAAGCTGACTACTTTGGCTTCAGCCTCCAGCGACCAAGGTCTCTTTGCGTAGACAACATCGTTCTCGTCAAACTCGTCCGACTTCAGAAGGATCTCTCGTAGCTGCATAGTAGGACTCACAAATCAGTAATCAATTCCCCAAAGGGAGAACCCGCCTTTGCCCCCTGGCCCTGGGTGAAGCAACTGCTGCTGCGCGCTACCCCAAGAGTGCTGGCTCCTGGGAACCAGTTGCATCATCCCCGGTCGATCTGGAACATGGTGCCAGGTCCAGTTGGCGGGACTTGTTCGTGGGTTGGTCGGCACAGCAATGCCCAGGTCTTTTGCCATACGAGCAAAAGCTGCGTCACTCTTCATGGCTGACTCAAGTGCGGAGTTGGCAGCTTTAAAGTGTTCCGGTCTGGTGCCCAATCCAAGCTTCGGAATCGCTGTCTCAAAAGCGACCGAATAGGCTGATGCCCCCTTTGCGGCACCGAACCGGACGACACCAAGACCGCTAGCAAGGCTCAGGGTGTTTACAGCAAGTTCCGCCGTCGTGCCTTCTCCGTCAAGCCGCCCGTTGTTGCTCAACGCCCCGCTTACTCCTTGAACTTGCCCCTCTACGGTGTTTGAGGCTGGGCGTCCAGTGGAAGCGCCGACAGAGTACCCTGACCCGCGCGCGTCGTCTCCGCCAGAGAGGCTGCCGGTCGAGGTGCATGTCCCCGCCCCTGCGCTGCCGCAGGTCACCGGCGCCATACCCGTCGGGTCCACATACCCAAATGGGTTGTTCAATGCGTAGACGTACCTGTTGAAGAAGCTGCCGTTTTCCGCGTTCGTTGTGACCGGGTCAACGCTCAGGAAGCGGCCGGCAATCGGATCGTAGTACCGCTGCTGCATATAAACCAACCCCGTCTCCACATCATTCACGTGCCCCGTGAATCCGATGCGTACGGGGTTGTCCGAACCAGCCACGGTAGCCCCATAGGGCTCATAGCGCGTGCGGCTCACCACACCACCGCTGCTGTTGGTCTTGGCCACCGGGCTTCCCAGCGCATCGGTGTGGCTGTAGGTGGTGACCCCAGTCGATGAGGTCTCCGCAATCAGCTTGTCGCGCAGATGCACGTACCTCTTGTAGCCGCCGCTTCGGCCCGCCCCGACGCGGAGTTTGCCGTCCAAGGTGTAGGCATCGTGGGCATAGCCTCCGCCCGTGTACCAGACCAGACTTCGCCGTCCATGTCCGTCATAGGCATAGGTCGCCTTGTTCACCGCCTGCCGCATGCGGTTGCCGATGTCGAAAACAAAGGCTTGCGTACCCCGGCTGGTGATATTGCCGTTGGGGTCGTAGCCGATGGCAATGTTCTGGCTGCCACTAAGGCCCACCAGTCGGTTGTTCAGGTCGTAGGCGTGTACCAAGTTGCGCCCGCCCACGGTGCTGGCCACCAGATTGTCGACGGCGTCGTATGTGAAACTGCCCGTCCCCCATGGGCCGTTGGCTTGGCGCAGGCGGTCCAATCCGTCATACACGGGCATGCTGCGATGGTGACCATGCAGTTCGTCCGTTATGCTGGTGACGTTGCCATTGCCGTCGTAGGCATATCGGTCTTGAGACACACCAGCGTGCCGCCACAACCAAGGCAGCCCGCGAGCGTTCTGGGTCACACTGTGGGTCACACCGTTGTTCAAGGTGTAGCCCGCCAGCATGCCGTTGGGGTGATAGGTAACGTCGCTGGCGTAGCCCGAGACCTGCCTGGGTGAGCCTTGGGCATCGGGTGAGTACCAGACTGTTCCCCACGGGTCGCCCTGTCCACTCACATTGCCATGCGCGTCGATGTGGCGGGTGAAGGTCCACGAGTCACTGGGATTGCCCCAGTTGTACAACTCAGTGGTCAGCAGCCTGCGGTTGTTGTAGTTGTAGTCCCACCGGATGGTGTTGACCCCTCCGCCGTGCGCGACGATCTGCTTCAGCAGGCCATCGGGCCAGTAGGCGCGCGTGATGTTCTGGCTGCCATCGGCATAACTCGTTGTCGTGAGGCGGTCACGCAGGTCGTAGCCGAAATGCACCTTGCGGGTACCCGCGTCGATGCCGTCGGCGCATGAACCACCTGCCAGAAACAGTCCGCTGGCGCGCCATGCGACATTCCCGGACGCGTCATAAGCTTGCACTGTGGCGCCGCTCTCGGGTTCGAGCGTCTTGCACAAGCGCATGTGCTGGTCGTAGCTGTACGTGCGGCTGATGTGCTGAGCTTGCCCCTGCGCGTTGAGGCCACGGCGAACAATGCTATCGGGCTGACCATAGGGATTGCGATTGATGTCCACTCGCAAAGACTCCGGCGCCAAGATGACGGAGATGTTGTCCTCACTTGGTGATTCGAAGGCCTGAAATCTGAAGGTTGTGCTGTGACCACGGGGATTGGTGACGCGGCGCTCGAAGTTGCCCAAGTAGGCTGTGTGCGTAACCAAAGAGCCCAACTCGCTGGCCTGACGCTTTTGTGTTTCTCTGCCCAATGCGTCGTAGGTCCACTCGGTACCGAAAGTGTGAGACGAGAAGGGTGGCACTTGCTCTTGCTCGATCGGCCTGTCAATCGCCGCATTGGCCCGCTGCGGATAGGCAGCGAACGTCTTGCGCCCTGCATGGTCATATCGGTACTCGACCACGCTGTTGCTGTTGTTGCCGTTGTAACCGTCGTCTGGTGCCCAACGCCGCTCCAGCCTCAGACGCCAAAGCGCATCGAACCAACGGATGTGATGGGAGTGACCCGTGTGGATGGTCTGGCGCCAATGGCCGGGACCCAGGCCGAAAGCGCTACCAGTCTGATGCTCGTAGGTGATCGTCGTTGGGTGATAGTTGAGTCCCGGCTCGCTTGGGTAGTCCACCCGAATCAGGCGACCCATCGCGTCGTAGGCGTAGTCCGTGGAAGTGTTGACCTCGTTGGTGTACCGGGTGATGTTGCCAAGTGGGCTGACCAGCGCGCGCTCTTCTGTGCCGTCAGGATGACGGACGGATCGCGGCACGCCCCGGTAGTGGTCGGAGTACACGGTGAGTCGACCGCCTGAGTCGAAGCGTTGGTGAAGCAGTCCATTGCCCTGGTACTCCAACTGCTCAACCAGACGGCCGAACTTGTATGTCGCGCTAGGCAATGCGTTCGGATGAAACTCGGTCCTGGTCGGCACACGCCCCATGTTGTCTGTGATGCTGGCCACTTGGCCCAACACCCATAGCGCGGTGTTGTCGTGATAGCTGATGCTCTCCTCCTTTGCGTACCCCAAGGTACTTTGCTTGGAGACCTGTCGCGGGCGAGCCAGATCATCGAATCCTGAGATTCCGGCTTGCACGCGCCAAGTGAACTTGACGCCCTGCTGCGAGATCTCTTGAAGTTCTTGCGGCAAGTTCAGGTAGGACACTTGGTCACTCTGGAAATTGACGCTGTTGCCAAAGTATCTCGGGTACGCCGTCGGAGAACCGCCCCAGTAGCGATACTCGGTGCTCTTCAGCGCCGACGAGCCGTTCCAGCCTTCTTCCAGACGCAGCAACTGGCCCTCGTTCACCCTCCACCGGATACCGTAGTGGTAGCGCGTCTGGTTCCCCGCCGGGTCGACCATGACGTTGATCTTGCGGTCCGGGCAGCCGGTGCAGGGGGCCCAGCCGCCGGTGAACTGGCTGCTGACGGAGTAGGTCCACTTCAACAGTGGCAGTCCAGGGCCGGTGATCGTCTTCTCGACCAGAGCCTGGTTGTAGGTGGACAGCGGGTAGATCGAGCCGTTGGTGTGCATCGTGCCTGTGTCCGGGTGGTAAGTGCAGACCCGAGGCACAAACGTTTTTTCTTGAACGACAAAGCGTGTCTTGAACTTGCCCGTTGCGCCTGACGGGTGTGTCATGGTTCCGGTGTACTCACCGGACGGAGGTGCCGCCGGGTTGTCGCAGTCAACGTAGTCTTCGTTGATCACGTGCTCGCTGTAAACCATCGGGCGCAGATCGAAAGTCCAGCTGCTTCCGTCGGGCCGAATCACACGAAACAAATCACCCAAGGGCGTGTACTGGTAATGCCATGTCCCGGTGCCATTGCTGGCGGTTGCCAGCCGGCCTCCTGCGTAAGTCAGGTTGATGACCCGCTGGTCACTCGACTCGATCTTCTTCAATAGCAGGGGGTTGGCACTGTCGTAGGTGTAAGTCACCGTGTTGCCGAAGCGATCGGTCACCTTGGTGGCCATCAGCATCCAGTCCTTCCGGCCCAGCACAGCGTCGCCCTTGCGTAGGCTGGTGGTGTAACGCGTCGCCACCCAGTTGAATTCGTAGCGCACGCCGTCCGGTGAGACCGCCATGAACCCTTGCCCGGCGCCGTTCAGCAGAGTGGGTAGGCAGCTGATCTGCCACAGGCCTCGTGTCACGATGGGATAAGTCGCGACGGGAGCATTGCCAGGCGTTTTTGTGAAGGCGGGGTTGCGCGCAAGCATCTCCTGGCTGCCCTTTCCAGGAATCACCAAGTTCGTGCCCTGCCAGTACTCCCATGAAGAAAAGTCTCGTGCGGGCGAGTGGCCGCCAGTGGCATCTGGAGGTGCACTAAATCTGCTGCACCGTGCGCCGGGGCCAGTGAAGTCGGCCGGCACAAAGCCCCACTGTTCGCTGAAGGTGCCTTCAATGCGCGGCGTGTTCAGGTCCCAGTCGGCCAGCACACCCCTCGCACCCCACCACGGACGTGGTGAGTAGCTGCGCACCAAGGACACCGGCAAGGCGCTGTTGCCGGGGATGTCGATGTCGGTTTGCTCGAAGGAAACCGCACCGTTGTACATATTGACCCGGTCGCCGAACAGGTCCGTGCCCAAGACGCCGATGGCATCCACAGCCACAGGCAGCTTGCCCCGCAGATAGCTGACGGAGACGGCACTGGCCTGCGCCCAGGCGCAGCTGGCGCAGGCGGCCAGAAGCAAGGCAACACCACAGCGGAACAGCTGGGTTTGGGCCCGGAGGATTGCATCGGAAATCGATCGCGACAACTGCAAAAGGCTCAACGCCATGTTGGCGGCCCATGAGCAGCTGTTCGTTGATGTGGCACGCATCCCCGTTCCTCCCAAAGCCGTTTCAGCTTCTGGAACTCAGGATGTCAGCCCAATATCAGCCCCGCAACTGCAAGCCTTGGTAGCTTGTCAACCCCACCCCACTGTGGTCAACTGGAGGGTTATGCCCACTCAAAACCCCTCCTACAGCTTCAACTCCAGCCGCATCTGCCAGTTCGTGAAACTGGCCCCACCACTCAGCACCCGCGTGCGCTCGGTCAACCCTGAAGCCGTGCCACTGGCATCGCTGTCGTTGAAGGTCTCGGTGTTGTAGTCGCGCGGGTCCACGTTGTTGGCCATCACACGCAGCGCCACGCTGGGGCTGAAGGTCCACAGTGCAAACAGGTCCCACTGGCGTTTGGTGGTGGTGGCCGTGGTCTGGTCTTCGGCCAGGCGGGTCAAGGTGGCGGGCACCCAGTTCACGTTACCGCCCAAAGTGAGCGGTGTGCCACGCAGGCGGTAGTCGGCGCCGATGTTGGCGGTGCCCTTGGCCTGTTCGTCCAGCCGGTTGTCGGGGCCGGGCACACCGTCCACCTGGCTCTGGTACAGCGCCACGTTGGCGCGCAGTTCCACCGGCGGCGTGCCGGCCCAGACCTGGTCGAGCCTGAACTTGGCTTCCAGTTCCAGGCCCTGCGTGCTGGCCTTGCCGATGTTGCGCGTGCGGCGCACCCAGCGGTCGAAGGTGCTCCAGGGCACGGTTTCCAATTCTGTCCGGCTGCGCATCAGGTCGGTGATCTGGCGTGCAAACAGGTTGGCGCTGAGCAGGCCGCCGCCTTGCAGGTAACGCTCGAAGGCCAGATCGATGCCGGTGGCGAGTTCGGGGCGCAGATTGGGGTTGCCGGCGCTGTCGGGGCTGGTCTCGGTGTTGCTGCCCAGCGTGGGGTCGTACAGGCGCGTGATGTTGGGGCGGCCGATCAGCGTGCTGGTGGCCGGTGAACGCCAGCTGCGGGTCAGGCTCAGGCGCACCTGGTCGCGTGTTTTTGGGTCGGGCTTCCACAGCAGGTGCACCAGTGGTGTCCACACGCTGTTGCGGTTGGTGGGGCGGTTACCCAGGCCGTCGTCGCCACGTGTGGTGATGCCTTCCCAGCGCAAGCCGGCGTGCACCGCCCACTGCGGATTCAGGTTCCACTCATCTTGGGCGTAAGCCGCCAGGCGCAGTGTGCTGGCTTCGAAGTTGTCGCCGTAGTCGGTCAGCGCCGGCAATCCGTCCTCGATTGTGTTGCGTGTGTCGTCTCGCTGCGCGGTTTCCACTTCGCCGCCCACCACCAGGCTGTGTTCGCTGCCTTCGCCGCCCAGCAGCCGGCTGCCCTTGCCGTTCAGGCTGTAGCGTTTCTCGCGTTGCACGGTGCTGTCCAGCTGCGTGCGCAGGATGCTGCCGTCGGCACGGCGCTCTTCGCGGGTGCTGTCGTTGTCGCTGCGCGATGCGCTGATGTTGCCGCCGCCTTCCAGTCGCCAGGCGCCCACGCGCTGGCGGTACTGCAGCATCAGGCGCGGGCCGGTGAAGCCGCCTTCGTTGCCACCACCGCCTTGGTCGGCCAGCTCAGGCGTGCTGGGGCGGCGCAGCCGTTCGTCGGTGTCGAAGCGGTACTGGTTTTCATTGCGGTTGGTGAAGATGCCGGGCATCAGCGTCAGCGAATCACCGCCTTCGCCCAGACGCCACATCAGCCGTGCGTTCAGGTTCAGGCCCACCGTCTGGCCCTGGCTGTTGTTCAGCGTGCTGCGGTCTTCCAGCAGGTCGCTGCTGGCCACGTCGGTGACTTGCGTTTCGCTGCGGTTGGTGTTCTTGCGCTGGTTGCCGAACAGGCCGGCCGACAGCGTGTAGGTCAGCTGGCCGCTGCTGTCGTTGTGCGACCAGAAAACGCCTCCCGAAGGCTTGCCGTTTTCGCTGCCGGTGCCGATGCGCAGGTCGTTCAGCCGCTTCCTGAAACCTTCGCGCGTGATGATGTTGATGGTGCCGGCAATGGCCCGTGCGCCGGTTTCCGCCGTGGGCGCCCGCAGCACCTCGATGCGTTCGATCTGTTCGGGCGTCAGGCTGTCCAGGCTGAAGCCCGGTGGCATGCGCTGGCCGTCGATCAGCAACTGCGTGAAGCCGCCGCCCAGCCCGCGCATGCGCGGTGGGCCGCCGCGTCCCGGTGCGCCGGGTGTGGTGACGCCAGGCAGGCGGCGCAGCACCTCGCCCACGGTGGCGTCGCCGAACTTCTCGATCTCTTCACGCCCGATCACGATCTTGGCCGCGGTGGACTGGCGGCGGGCGTCGGTGTCGCTGTCGCGTCCGCCGGTGATTTCCACGCGTTGCGCGCCAGGTGTCGAACCAGCGGGTGCGGCCGCCGGCCGCGGAGGTGCGGCGGCGGGCGCCGATGCAGCGCCTGCCGGTGCGGACGCTGCCGCAGCCGGTGCCGGTGGCGGGGTTTGTGACATCACCGGCAAGGTGGCCAGTGCAAGGGAGATCGGCGCCAGGCGGCGCACCGCGGCGGGCAAACGTTTGGGCAAGGGCATGTTGCAGATTGTGTGGTGGCGACTGCGGGCTTTCAGGCCGGCGGGCAAGATTTGCTTTACTTCACGGCTGGTTTTCAGCCGGTGTTCAGCGCTTGCAGGGTGCTGCGATGACGGGCCGGTCAGCTGCTCAGCTGCTCAGCTGCTCAGGGCCGCGACTTCCGCGCTGTTCGCCGCAGGCACTTCCGGGCCCAGGCCACGGTGCAGCGTCAGCCGCCCTTCGTGCCAGGCGCGGTCGAAGTCGGCTTCCAGCGCACGCAGCGCGCTGTCGTCGTCTGCACGCACCGCCGCCACGCCGATGGCGCGGTTGCGACCCTGGCCCTTGGCGGTGTACAGCGCCATGTCGGCCAGGTTGATGGCACGCTCCAGCGACAGGGGCAGGCGCGCCGGTGGCAGGGGGAAACAGCCATAGCCCACCGACACGGTGGCACGCAGTTCGGTGGCTGCCGAACTGGCGCGCGCCGGGTTCAGTTGCACCGGCCGCGAGCCCACCGCGTGCAGCACCCGTTCGGCCAGCGCCTGCACCTGGGCCTGCCCTTGTGCACCGGCCAGGCCGGGCATGTAGATCAGGAATTCTTCACCACCCCAGCGCGCCACCACGTCGCCGTCGCGAACGGTTTCCGACAGGCGCCGCGCCACCTCGACCAGCACGGTGTCACCCACCGCGTGGCCGTGGCCGTCGTTGACGTGTTTGAAGTGATCGATGTCCACCAGCAGCAGAGCCCCGCTGAATTGCTGCTCAACGCCGCGGCTGTGCACCGCTTCGTGCAGGCCCCGGCGGTTGGCCAGGCCGGTCAGCGGGTCACGCTGGCTTTGCGCGCGCAGGAAGGCGTGGTTGTGGGCCAGCCGGCGGTTCAGCGCCCGCACCCGCTTGTACAGCAGCGCCACCAGCACGGTCGCCAGCAGCACCACCAGCGCACCGGCGGCCCACACCTTCTGCAAGGTGCTGCGGTTGTCCAGCTGCGCGCTCATCAGCGAACTCTCGCGGCCCAGCAGCTGCAATTGGCGCTGTTGCGCTTCGCGGTCGAAACGCTCGCGCAGTTCGGCCAGGGCGGTGTCGCGGTTGGCGGCCATCATCTGCGCCGCCAGCTGGCGTTCCTGGTGGTACAGGTCCAGCGCGGTGCGGATGTCGCCGGCGCCAGCAAAGGCATCGGCAAACTCGCGCAGGGCTTCGGCTTCGTCGGCCGTGGCGCCGCTGCTGCGGTAGGCCGTCTGCAGTTGCTGCAGGGTCTGGCGCGCGGCCTGGGTCTGGCCCAGGGCAATGCGGGCCAGCGCGGCGTTGTGCATCAGCACCTGCTCGGTGCGCACATGGCCCAGGCGCTGCACGATGGGCAATGCCTGCTGCACAGCTTTCAGTGCCGCCTGGGGCTGACCGGTCTTGACGGCCAGGTCGGACAGGTTCGTCAGGTGCACCGCCTGCAGGCGCGGCGAGTGCGCCTGCAAGGCCAGCACAAAGCCCGCTTCGGTGGCCCGCCGGGCGGCCGTCAGGTCACCCTGGCGGCGGTGCTGCCGGGCTTCGTAGGTGCGCAGGCGCGACTGCAGGTGGGCCGAGCCTTCGGCACGGGCCAGCCGCTGGGCCTGGCCCAGCAGGCGCTGCGCCTGGGCGCTGTCGCCTTGTGCGCCCAGGATGTCGGCGCTGTGGGCCAGGGCGTTGGCCTGCCTTTCGCGGTCGCCGGCCACGCGCGCCACGTCGGCAGCAGCACGGGTGTGTTGCAGTGCCTTGGCCAGCAGGCCGCGGCGTTCTTCGTGGCGCGCCAGCAGCGTGTGGGCGCGCCAGATCGAGCGGTGGTCACAGGCCGGCTGACCAGGGCAGAGTTGCTGGTACAGCTGCAAGGCCTGTTGGGCACCACCCGCGTCGGGTACGGCTTCACCCAAAGCTTCGGCCAGCGTGCCACGCAGCAAGGCGGCGTCGGCGGCTGCCAAGGGAATGTGGCTCAGGGACTGCAGCTCGGCCACCGCCGCTTCCACCGCCTGCCGCCGCACCGCACTGGCGGCCACCAGGCCTTGCGCCAGCCACAGCGCGCGCCGTTCTTCGGCATCAGCCGCCGGGCGGGACCTGGCCCAGTCGGCCAGGCCGGCCAGCGCGGCATCGGGCTCGTCGGCGCCCTGCATCACCCAGCGGTCGATGCGCGCCAGCCAGGCCGCTGCATCGGCCACCGTCGGCGCCGCGGTCGCCCCTTCGGCTTCGGCGGACCTCACCGCGGCCGGCGCGGCCAGGCCCAGAACCAGGCAGCCGGTGGCCAGCCAGCCGCCAACGCGGTGCGCCAGCACGGATGCGGTCATGGTTGCACCGGCGCCGGGCCGCTCAGGTGCGCCAGGTCGGCGCGGCCGCTGCGCCAGGCACTTTCCAGCGAGGCCGGCTGGGCCGAGGCCTGGGCGCCGTCTTCGTCCTGCAAGGCACGCACGCCGTAGGCGCGGTTGCGGCCGTGGGCCTTGGCCAGGTACATCGCGGTGTCGACCAGGTCGATGGCGCGTTCCCAGGCCAGCGGCCGGCGCAGCGGCTGCAGCGGGAAGGTGGCAAAGCCGATCGACGCCGTGACGCCGATGCTGTCGCGCCCCAGTGGCACCGGCTCGCGCCCGATGGCCGCAAGCAGCCGCTGCGCCAGCGTTTCCACTTCGTCGGCCGGCATCTGGCGGACCACCACCAGGAACTCTTCGCCGCCCCAGCGCACGGTCAGGTCTTCTTCGCGCAGCGCGGCGCGCAGGCGGCGCGCGGTTTCCACCAGCACCTGGTCGCCGGCGGCATGGCCGTGCTGGTCGTTGATGCGCTTGAAGTGGTCGATGTCGATCAGCAGCATCGAACCTTCGAAGCCTTGCCCTTCGCTGGCCGACTGCTCCATCACCTGCAGCAGGTGGCGCCGGTTGGCCAGGCCGGTGAGCGGGTCGCGTTCGCTGGCCACCTTCAGCAAGGCATTGCTGTTCAGCAGCTGGGCATTGCTCTTGCGCATGCGCTTGAGCAGCAGGGCCACCACCAGCAGCAGCAGCACACCCGCCGTCACACCGGCGGCCCACAGGCGCTGCTGCAGTTCGCGCTGCATCAACTGCGCTTCCTTGAGGCCGTTTTCGGTTTGCAGCACGGCCAGTTCGCGCTGGCGACGTTCAGCGTCGAAGCCCTCTTGCAGTTCCAGCACCGCCTGTTGGTGTTTGCGCTGGAACACATCGTCGGCCAGGCGCCGGTGTTCCGACAGCACCTGCCAGGCTTCGTTCAACAGCCCGGCCTTTTCCAGCGCGCGGCCCAGTTCGGCCTGGATGCCGAGCATTTCGTTCAGCGCCCCGGCACTTTCTTCTTTCACCAGCGCCTCGCGCACCAGCGCACGGCCTTCGTCGTGGCGGCCCAGGGCGATCATGGCCAGGCCGGCGTTGGTCAGCGCCACCGACTCGCTGCTCAGGTCGTTCACCTCGCGTGCCAGCGGCAGTGCCTGCAGCGCCAGGCGCAGCGCCGTTTCGTGGTCGGGGCGTCGCAGGTAAAAGTCGGCCAGGTTGGCGATCGTCAGCACTTCCTGGCGTTTGGCACCGGCTTGCCGCGCCAGTTCGATGGCCGCTTCACCGGCGCGCAGCTCGTCTTCGGTGCGCCCCAGCGCCGAGTAGATGATGAAAGCCACCGTCATCGCGCTGCTCTGCGCCAGTGGGTCGCCCGACTCGCGGGCCAGGCGCATGGCTTCCTGGTGGATCTCCAGCGCCCGGTCGGGCTGGTGGGTCTGCAGCACCGCGTAGGCCAGCGAACCGCGCTGTTCGGCGCGCCGCCAGGCGCTGCCCGTCTGGTCGGCCAGCGTCACGCTCTGCTGGAACAGCGCCACCGCCAGGTCCAGCTGCCCCAGCGACTGCTTGATGGCCGCCTGGCTGTCCAGGAAACGCAGCCGGATGGTGGCCGGCGCCGTGGCCGGCAGACGGGCCAGGGCTTCGGTCAGCTGGCGGTCGGCGCGCGAGGCCGGCCCGCCACGTGCCACCGCACGTGCCCGCAACAGGCCGGCCGAGGCGCTGGCGATGGCGCCGTCGGCGCTTTTGCTGTCAGCGGCCATGCGGTCCAGGTCCTGCGCCACCTGTTCGCTGCCGGCCAGGTCGCCGATGCGGATGAGCATGAAGCCTTTGAGCAGCAGCGCGTCCATGCGCGCCACGTTCTGCGTGCCGGGCAGCAGGCGGTCGAGCGCAGCCACGGCCTTTTCGGGCTGGCCCCGCAGTTGGGATTCGATGCGGCCAACCTCACTGTCGGCCGCGCCGGCCGGGGTGGCCGCGCAGACCGAGATCGCCACGGCCCAGCCCAGCCACCCCAGCGGGAGCCGTGCAAGCCAATGGCGGAGTGCGTTCATTCGAACCATTTTCGGCCTGCGGGGGGCAAACTTGAACCGGCCTGGCGAACGGCTTCGGCACGATAGGATCGAATGACGCATCGCCCCGCCTTCGGCCTGGGCCGCACTTTGCCAACCTCGGGCCCACGCGGCCCGGAAAACACCAGGAACCTGAACCATGAAGACCCGTGCAGCCGTGGCCTGGAAAGCCGGCGCCCCGCTGACCATCGAAACCGTGGACCTGGAAGGCCCGCGTGCCGGCGAGGTGCTGGCCGAGATCAAGGCCACCGGCATCTGCCACACCGACCACTACACCCTCAGCGGCGCCGACCCCGAAGGCCTGTTTCCGGCCATCCTGGGCCACGAAGGTGCGGGCGTGGTGCTGGAAGTGGGCGCTGGCGTCACCAGCCTGAAGCCGGGCGACCACGTGATCCCGCTGTACACGCCCGAATGCCGCGGCTGCAAGTTCTGCCTGAGCCGCAAGACCAACCTGTGCCAGCTGATCCGCGGCACCCAGGGCAAGGGCCTGATGCCCGACGGCAGCTCGCGCTTTTCCATCGACGGCAAGCCGATCCTGCACTACATGGGCACCAGCACCTTCGCCAACCACATCGTGGCGCCCGAGATCGCGCTGGCCAAGATCCGGCCCGACGCACCCTTCGACAAGGTCTGCTACATCGGCTGCGGTGTCACCACCGGCGTGGGCGCGGTGATCTTCACCGCGGGTGTGGAAGCCGGCGCCAACGTGGTGGTGTTCGGGCTGGGCGGCATCGGGCTGAACGTGATCCAGGGCGCCAAGATGGTGGGCGCCGACAAGATCATCGGCATCGACCTGAACCCGAACCGCGAGAAGATGGCGCGCCAGTTCGGCATGACGCACTTCATCAACCCGAAAGACGTGCCGAACGTCGTGGACGCCATCGTGCAGCTGACCGACGGCGGCGCCGACTACAGCTTCGAGTGCATTGGCAACACCGCCACGATGCGCCAGGCGCTGGAGTGCTGCCACAAGGGCTGGGGGCGCAGCATCATCATCGGCGTGGCGGCGGCGGGGCAGGAAATTGCCACGCGCCCGTTCCAGCTGGTCACCGGCCGCAAGTGGGAAGGCAGCGCCTTCGGCGGCGCGCGCGGCCGCACCGACGTGCCGAAGATCGTGGACTGGTACATGGAAGGCAAGATCCAGATCGACCCGCTGATCACGCACACGCTGAAGCTGGAAGACATCAACCACGGCTTCGAGCTGATGGAACGTGGCGAGAGCATCCGCTCGGTCGTTGTGTACTGATGACCTGGCAGACGATCAGCGAACACGCCTGCTTCGGCGGCGTGCAGGGCTTCTACCAGCACGACAGCGCCACCATCGGGCTGCCGATGCGGCTGGGTGTCTACCGGCCGCCGCAGGCGCTGGGCCCGACCGCCGGCCCGGTGCCGGCGCTCATCTACCTGGCCGGGCTGACCTGCAACGAAGAGACCTTTGCCATCAAGGCCGGCGCGCAGCGTGTGGCCGCGCAGCTGGGCCTGATGCTGGTGACACCCGACACCAGCCCGCGGGGCACCGGTGTCGAAGGTGCCGATGCCAGCTGGGACTTCGGCACCGCCGCTGGCTTCTACCTGGACGCGACGCAGGCGCCGTGGGCCAAACACTGGCGCATGGAAAGCTACATCACGCAGGAGCTGCCGGCGCTGCTGGCGCAGCACTTTCCGGTTCAGGCTGGCCGTGTGGGCCTCTTTGGCCACAGCATGGGCGGGCATGGCGCGCTGACGCTGGCGCTGCGCCACCCGGGCTTGTTCCAGAGCGTCAGCGCGCTGGCGCCGATTGCGGCGCCGATGCAGTGCCCGTGGGGGGTCAAGGCCTTCAGCGGCTACCTGGGTGACGACCGGTCGGCCTGGGCCGCGCACGACGCCACCGCGCTGATCCAGTCCGGCGCAAGTTGCCCGCCGCTGCTGGTCGACCAAGGGCTGGCCGACAAGTTCCTGGCCGAACAGCTGCACCCGCACTTGCTGGAAAAAGCCTGCGCCGCCGCAGGCCAGCCGCTCACCTTGCGACGGCACGAAGCCTACGACCACGGCTACTACTTCATCGCCAGCCTGATGGCGGACCACCTGGCCCACCACGCCGCCACGCTGAACGCCTGAGCACCATGCACGTCAGCGACATCCGCCAACGCCTGCAGGCACTGGGTGCCGGCCCGAAGCACGAAGAACGTGTGCTGCGGCGCTGGGCCTGTGCGCAGCCGCAGGACGGCGGCAAGCGCCGGCTGGAAGATTTCATGCCGCAGGCGGTGCGGGCCGAATTGCCCGTGCTAACGGCTGAATTGCTATCTCTGGCAACGCTGCAGTCACAACATGCGGGCGAGGACGGGTCGGCACGTTTGCTCGTGACCCTGCACGACGGCCAGACCGTCGAAAGTGTGCTGCTGCCACGCGACGGTTTGTGTGTCAGCACGCAGGTCGGCTGCGCCGTGGGCTGCGTGTTCTGCATGACCGGCACCGGTGGCTTGCTGCGCCAGTTGGGCAGCGCCGAGATCGTGGCGCAGGTGGCGCTGGCGCGCACGCTGCGGCCGGTGAAGAAGGTCGTCTTCATGGGCATGGGCGAGCCGGCACACAACCTGGACGCGGTGCTGGACGCCATCCACCTGCTGGGCACCGGCGGTGCCATCGGCCACAAGAACCTGGTCTTCAGCACCGTGGGCGACCCGCGTGTGTTCGAGCAACTGCCGCAGCAGCGGGTACAGCCGGCGCTGGCGCTGTCGCTGCACACCAGCAAGGCCGATCTGCGCGCGCAGCTGTTGCCGCGTGCGCCACGTTTCGACCCGGCGGACCTGGTCGAAGCCGGCGAGGTCTACGCCCGTGCCACCGGCTACCCGATTCAATACCAGTGGACGCTGATCGACGGCGTGAACGATGGCGACGACGAGATCGAAGGCATCGTGCGCTTGCTGAGCGGCAAGTACGCGCTGATGAACCTGATTCCCTACAACGCGGTCGACGGCATGCCCTGGCAGCGCCCCAGCTGGGAACGCGCGGCGCTGATCGCGCGCACGCTGCACAGGCGCGGCATCCTGACCAAGCTGCGCCAGTCGGCCGGGCAGGACGTGGACGCCGGCTGCGGCCAGTTGCGCGCGCGTGCGGCCGACGGTGTGACGCAAGCGCGGCGCATCGCCATCCGCGCCGCCTGAACGGGTCCACCATGGCGCAACACGTGGCCTTTCTGCGTGCCATCAACGTCGGCGGACGTTTCCTGAAGATGACCGCGCTGGCCGATCACGTGCGCAGCCTGGGCCACCGCGGCGTGCAAACCTTCATCAACAGTGGCAACGTGATCTTCGATTCGCCCGAAACCGACACGCGGGTGCTCGGCGCGCAGCTGCAGGCCGGCCTGGCGCCGCTGCTGGGCTTCACCAGCGAAGCCTTCGTGCGCACGGTGGACCAGGTGCACACGCTGGCGGCGCGCACCGCGGCGCTGTCGCACCACGTGCCCGACGGGGGCGACCTGATGGTGGTCTTCGTGCCCGAAGCCCTGTCGTCCGAGCAAGCGCAAGCCGCGCTGAGCTTCAGCACCGAAATCGACCGCTTCGACGCCACCGGCCCCGAGCTGCTGTGGTTGTGCCACCGGCTGCAAAGTGGGTCGACGTTTTCCGGCGCCGCGCTCGAACGCAAGCTGCGCCAGCGGGTCACGATGCGGCGCGCCGGCATGCTGCAGCGCCTGTCGGCACAGCTGCGCGCGGCAAGCACTTAGCATCGGCCCATGAACCCCACGGAACACAACGCAAACACCGAAGACCGCGATTCGATCCACGAACCCCGCCTGTGGCGCGACAAGGGCTGGACCGCGCGGGTCATCAAGAACGACGACGACGAAGGCTGGGCGGTGGAGATGCTGCTGCAGGGCCAGGAAGAACCGGCGCTGGTGGGCCCGTGGACCATGGGCCGCGACAAGAAAAACCCCAAGCCGTTGGACACGAATGCCTTCAACACGCTGGTGAAAACCGCGTCCGAGGTCATCCGCCGCCACGAACAGCACCTGCACGCCACACTGCACCAGTCGGTAGACGTGATCACCGCCACCGGCCGCTGGCAGGTCACGCTGGACATCGTGCCCGACGAGATGGAGCCGCATGCGATGCTGGCCGCCACCGATGCGGATGGTGAACAGGTGGCCGAGCGCAAGGTGGCGGCCAGCTTCAAGCTGAACCACGCCAGCGCCACGCGCTGGGTGGAAGGTGGTTTTGGCAAGCCGGGCTGAAGGCGCGACTGAGGCTCAGGCCGCCGCGCCCTGGTAACCGCGCGGAATGGCCGCCAGCAGCCGCTTCGTGTAGTCCTCTTTCGGCGACGCCAGGATCTGTTCCGCGCTGGCCTGCTCGACCACCACGCCGTCTTTCATCACCAGCACCTCGTCGCTGATGAAACGCACCACGGCCAGGTCGTGGCTGATGAAGACGTAGCTCAGGCCGAACTCGTCCTGCAGGTCCTTCAGCAGGTTCAGCACCTGGGCCTGCACGGACACGTCCAGCGCGCTGACGGCTTCGTCCAGCACCAGCACCTCGGGGTTCAGCGTCAGGCAGCGGGCGATCGCCACCCGCTGGCGCTGGCCGCCGGAAAATTCGTGCGGGTACTTGCCGAAGGCGCGACCGTCGAGGCCCACCTTTTCCAGCAGGCTGCGCGCCCGCTGTTCACGTTCGGCCAGGTCCTTGCCGATGCCGTGGATGGCCATCGGCTCCACCAGCGTCTGGCCGATGGTGAAGCGCGGGTTCAGGCTGGCATAGGGGTTCTGGAACACGATCTGGATGCGCCTGCGCATGGTCAGACGCTCGCGGTCGCTCAGCTTCAGCAGGTTCTGGCCGTCGAAGATGACTTCGCCACCGGTGGGTTCGTGCAGGCGCAGCAGGGTCAGGCCCATCGTCGTCTTGCCCGAGCCCGATTCGCCCACCACGCCCAGCGTGTGGCCCTTCTTCAGCTTGAAGTTGACGTTCTGCACGGCCTTGAATTCGCGCTTGCCGAACAGGCCCTGCTTGAGCCAGAAGCTCTTGGCCAGTGAACGCACTTCCAGCACCACGGGCGCGTTGGCATCCTTGGCCTTGAACTGGGTCGACGCGCCACGACCGGCGATGTGGTCGTCGATGACCATCAGCCGCGACGGGTTGCCTTCCAGGCTGGGTCGGCAGGCCAGCAGCGCCTTGGTGTAGTCGTCTTTCGGTGCTTCGAAGATGCCCGACACAGGCCCCTGTTCGCGGATGATGCCGTTGCGCATGACCACCACGTGGTCGGCGATTTCACCCACCAGCCCCAGGTCGTGGCTGATGAAGAGCACGCTCATCTGGTGGCTTGTCTTCAGCTTGCCCAGCAGTTCGAGAATCTGACGCTGGATGGTCACGTCCAGCGCCGTGGTGGGCTCGTCGGCAATCAGCAGCTTGGGTTCACACGACAGCGCCATCGCGATCATCACGCGCTGCTGCTGGCCACCCGACATCTCGTGCGGGTAACTTTCCAGCCGCCGCCTGGGTTCGGGGATGCCCACTTCGCCCAGCAACTCTTCGGCCCGTTTCAGCGCCGCGCTGCGGCTCAGGCCCATGTGTTTCATCAGCGGTTCGCACAGCTGCTGGCCGACGTTGAACACCGGGTTCAGCGAACTCATCGGGTCCTGGAAGACACACGCGATTTCCTTGCCGCGCATGGCCTGCAGTTCGGGCAGCGTGGCTTGCAGCATTTCCTTGCCGCGCCACAGGATGCGGCCGCTGCGTTCGGCGTTGTCGGGCAGCAGGTTCAGCACGCTCATCGCGGTGACACTCTTGCCGCTGCCTGACTCACCCACCAGCGCGACGGTGGTGTTTTCGGGGATGTCGAAGGACACCCCCTTCACGGCTTCGGCGCGCACGCCCTTGCCCATGCGGAAGGCGACCTTCAGGTCTTGAATCGACAACAGCATGCTCATTCCAGGCCTCTCAACTTCGGGTCCAGCGCATCGCGCAGCGCATCGGCCATCAGCGAAAACGCGGTCACGAAGACAGCCATGAAGAGCGTGGCCGCGGCCAGCTGCCACCAGTGGCCCAGGATCAGTTCGCTCTGCGCTTCGGCCAGCATCGTGCCCCACGACACCTGGTCCACCCGCACGCCCAGGCCCAGGTAGGACAGGATCACCTCGGCCTTGATGAAGCCCACGGTCAAGAGCCCCATGCGCACCAGCACGACGTGGCTCACGTTGGGCAGGATGTGCTTGAACATGCGGCTCATGCTGCTGGCGCCGATGGCCTCGGCGCTGCGCACGTAGTCGCGGCTGGCGTGTTTGATGAACTCGGCACGCACCTGGCGGTACATGCCGGTCCAGCCGGTCAGCGCCAGGATGATGACCACGCTTTCCACGCCGCGCCCCACCACCGCCGCAAAGGCAAAGATCAGCAGGATGTTGGGGATGGATTCGAAGACGTTGTAGAGCCACTCCAGGCCGTCGCCGATCTTGCCGCCGAAGAAGCCTCCGAAGGCCCCCATCAGCACGCCGATGAGGGTGGCCACCACAGCCGCGGCCACGCCCACGAAGACGCTGATCTCGGTGCCCTTGATGGCCTTTTGCAGCACGTCGCGGCCCAGGCGGTCGCCGCCGAAGGGCAGCGTCTGCGCCTTCACGGTTTCGGTGGTCTGGAACTCCTTGGCCTTTTCGTCCCATTCCTTGTAGCGCGGCGCCAGCGGGTCCACCGCGGACAGGTCGACGTTGGGGCCCTTGGGCGTTTCGATGGCGCCGGTGGCCTGCGGCGGGGCCGGGCCCAGCAGCGTGGGTGGTGCGTTGGGCACACCGGCTTCGACCTGCCAGTTCTTGGCCACCAGGCCCAGGCCCGACAGCGCGATGAGCACGATGAACAGCGCGACGATGACCAGGCTGACCAGCCCGACGCGGTCGGCCTTGAAACGGCGCCAAGCGGCGTGCCAGACACCTTCGCTCTTCTGATGTGCGCCGTCCAGGGCGCCGTCTGCGGACAACACGGCGCTCATTTCAGGACCACCCGTGGGTCAGCGACCTTGTAGGCCAGGTCGGTCAGCAGGTTGATGCCCATCGTCAGCACGGCCAGGTAGATGGTGACCGCCTGGATGACCGGGAAGTCGCTGCGGTTCACCGCCAGCAGCACCTCACGGCCGATGCCGGGAATGCTGAAGAACACCTCGATCAGGAAGCTGCCGACGAAGATGCCCGGCAGCTGCAAACCGATGTTGGTCAGGATCGGGATCATCGCGTTGCGCAGCACGTGCCTGAACAGCACCACACCTTCGGTCATGCCCTTGGCCCGTGCGGTGCGCACGTAGTCCTGGCCCAGTTCGTCGAGCAGGAAGCTGCGGTACAGGCGCGTCTGCGGCGCCAGGCCCACGGCCACCGCCAGCATCACCGGCAGCGGCGCATAGACCAGCAGATTGGTCAGCACGCTGTCGCTCCAGCCCTGCACCGGGAACCAGCCCAGCTGGAAGCCGAACACGTACTGGCCGATGATGACGTAGACCAGGAAGCTGATCGACAGC
>LNFM01004152.1_pt1 | contig 27231 bp, 23 predicted proteins | sample 596031 | NCBI WGS metagenome assembly LNFM01 (sample SAMN04254537, study PRJNA301005) | activated carbon metagenome | isolation source: dual media filters at the Ann Arbor, Michigan drinking water treatment plant | place: USA: Ann Arbor
CCCAGCCTTCGCTGACGCAGTATTCCTCGACATTGGTCTTCTCGGTGCCGTTGAAGCGGATGCCGATGCCGCGGGCCAGCAGCGCCTCCTGGTAATGGGGGCTGCGCGGGTCCACGGACAGCCGGTCGGGCAGCGTCTCGGGCAGGGTCTCGGGTGCGTCTTCGCTCATGCCGGGGTGGTAGTCCCGGCGGGGCGCGATGCCAAGGGTTCCTGCCAGCGGCGCAGCGCCGCCAGGAAGCGCGCGGCGGCCTGTTCCGGCGGCCAGGGCTGCCAGGGCGTGCCGCCATACCCCGCCACCAGCGGGTCCTCCTCCATCACGGCGGCGCGGATGCCGAGCGTGGCGCGCACCTCGGCGCGGGACCAGCCGGCGACATGCACCGCCTCCGCCGCCGCCATCGCCACATCCAGCTTCTTGTGCAGCTTCTTCTGCACCGGATCCCAGGGCGGCAGGGCGTAGCGCTGCGCCACCACCGCCCAGAGGCGGTCCTGCAAGGCGAGGAAGCCAGGCCCCAGAAAGGGTTTCAAGGGCGAGATGCAGTCGAAATTGGTCAGCCCTTCCTCTGCGTCATGCAGCAATTCGCGCAGCGCCTCCGCGCGCCCGGGTGCGGGTGGCGCCCGAAGCCGCAGCGCGAGCACCGCCAGCGAATGCTGCGCCACGGAAAGCGGCGCGCCCGGCCAGATGGAATGGCCGCCCCAGCGAAAGGTGCGCGCCAGGCCGGTGGCCAGATCCTCATCCGTCCAGTCGAAGGGGGTGGGCGCCAGCAGGTCCAGCCGGCGGCCGGAGGGCAGGCGGACCCAGGCCCGAGCCGCGTTCAAGGTGCCGTCAGGTCGAAATCGGCGGTCACGGCCAGGTCCTCGCTGAACCAGGACCGGATCGCGGCCTGGCGCTGGCCGCAATATTCCGGATGGCCCGCCGCATCCAGCCGCATGGTCAGGTCGTGCCCGGGAACGAGCAGCGTCCCCGCCACCGCCCGCCACAGCGACCAGATGCCGGCCATGGAGGATTCGGACGCCGCCCGATCCATCGTCATATCGGCTGCCATGGAGAGCATCTCCGCCCGGTTCTTCGCCGCATCGCCGCTGAAGATCACCGGCGGGTCGTTCGCGGCCAGATAGTACACCAGGCAGCCCGGCGTATGGCCCGGCGCGGCGATGGCATGCACCCCGGGCAACGGCTCATCCCCCGCCGAAATCCGCCTCGTGCGAGGGCTGTTCGCCAATTCGCGCACATGCAGCTCCGGCAGGGCGTTGAAATCCCAGGGCTCCGCCTCGGCCCAGGCCATTTCCGCCGCGCCGATCCAGACGGTGGCATTGGGGAACAGGGGCGCATTCACGCTGTGGTCCCAATGCGCATGGGTCAGCAGGATATCCGTCACATCCTCCCGCTTCACGCCGCGCGCCGCCAATTGCCTGGCCAGTTCGGGCCGCACACCGAAGGACCCGACATCCACCAGGGCCACCCGCCCCTCCCCGCGCAGCAGGGCGATGGTGCTCCAGCCCAGCGCGCCATGGCAGACGGATTTGCCCGGATAGCCCTGTACCAGCACGTCCAGCGTATACATCCCGAAGCCCCCGATCATCCCTCCCACAGTAGCGGGGTTGCGGAGCGCGCCAAGCCGGGCTTTGTTCGCAACCTGTTCCTGAGGTCGCCCGCATGCGCCTGCTGCATACCGCCGATTGGCATCTCGGCCGCACGCTGGGTGGGCACAGCCTGGCCGAGGACCAGGCGCATATCCTCGGCATCGCCTTCCTCGATCTGGTGAAGGACCTCCGCCCGGATGCGGTGGTGGTGGCGGGCGACATCTTCGATCGCGCGGTACCCCCGGCCGAGGCGGTGGAGTTGCTGGACGACGTCCTGCACCGCATCGTGCTCGGCCTGCGCATCCCGGTCGTGCTGATCCCCGGCAATCATGACGAGGCGCGGCGCCTGTCCTTCGGCGCCAGGCTGCTCGCCGGTGCGGGTCTGCATATCGGCGACAGCCCCTTGGGCCGCGCGGTGACGCTGGAGGATGCGCATGGCCCCGTCGCCATCGTCGCCGCCAGCTACGCCTCCCCGCTTGCTTTGGCGCAACGCGGGGACGGCACGGTCTTCGCCGACCACGATGCCGGCTTCGCCTGGCTGGCACCGCGGCTGCACGGGCTGTGCGGGGAGGTACGCCGCCGCGTGCTGGTAGCGCATGCCTTCGTCGCCGGCGGCACCGAGACCGACAGCGAGCGCGGCCTTTCGGTGGGCGGCACCGGCCAGATCGGCGCCGCCCGCTTCGAGGGTTTCGACTATGTCGCGCTCGGCCATCTGCACCGGCCGCAGACGCTGGGCGGCGGCCGGCTGCGCTACAGCGGCTCCCCCCTGCCCTATTCGATCAGCGAGGCGGGGCAGGAGAAATCCGCCACGCTGGTCGAGATCGCCGCCGATGGCAGCGTGACGACGCAGGAACACAAGCTGCCCGCCCTGCGCGCGCTGCGCCTGGTCTCCGGCAGTTTTCTCGAGCTGTCGCAGGCACCGGCGATCGGGCGCGACGACTTCCTCTCCCTCACCTTGACCGACACCATCCCGGTGCCGGAGGCGCAGCGCAGCCTGGCGCGCCTCTATCCGCGCATCATCGGCTTCCGCTACGCCGAGCAGGCGCTGGCGGCCGGTCGCATCGCCACCCCTTCCGCCAGCGCCCGCGCCGCCCGGCCGATCGAGCTTTTCGCCGGCTTCCACCAGGCGCTGCGCGACGCACCGCTGCCGGACGCGGCGCTGCCCATCGTGCACGCCGCCATCGCCCATGCTGAAGCGACGAATGCCGAAGCGGCGGAGCACTGAACCATGCGGCCGCTGAAGATCAGCCTGGACGGCTTCGGCCCCTATGCCGCGCGGCAGGAGGTGGATTTCGCCGAGCTCGGCCCGCATCGCCTCTTCCTGATCTGCGGCCCGACCGGGGCCGGCAAGACCAGCCTGCTGGATGCGATGAGCTTCGCCCTGTTCGGCGAGAGCAGCGGCGATGAGCGCCGGCCGGGCCATCTGCGCAGCCTGCACGCGGCGCCGGACCGGACGACGGAGGTCACCTTCGACTTCCTGCAGGCCGGCCATCACTGGCGCATCCGCCGCAGCCCGGCCTGGGACCGCCCGAAGCAGCGCGGCGCAGGCACCACGCCGGAGCGGATGAAGGTGGCGCTCTGGCCCATCGAGGCCGGCGTCGAAGGCCCGCCGATCGAGCGGGATGAACAGGTGCGGGCGAAGATCGAGGAAATCCTCGGCCTGTCCGCCGCCGAATTCCGCCAGGTGGTGCTGCTGCCGCAGGGCCGCTTCCGCGAATTGCTGGTGGCCGAGCCGCGTGACCGGCAGGAGATTCTGCGAAAACTGTTCCGCACCAGCTTCCACGCAAGGGTGCAGGCGGCGCTGAAGGATAGCGCGAACCGATCCCGCGCCGAGCTGCGAGAGGCGGAGCTGCGCCTGACCCTGCTGCTGGAACGCAGCGGCGCGGAGACGGCGGAGGCCGCCGCCGCGCTACGCCCGGCGCTGCTTGCGGCGCTGGCCGGGGCGCAGGCCGCGCGGGATGCGGCGGAAGGCGCGGAGGGTGTGGCGAGGGCGGCGGAGGCAGCGGGCCGCGACGCCGCCGATCGCCTCGCCGCCGCCGCCCGCGCCGCGCAGGAGCTGGCAACACAGACGGCGCGGGAGCCGGCCATGGCGGAATCCCGCGCGCGGCTGGAGACCGCCCGCCGCGCCGACCGCCTGGCCGGGCTGCTGGCGGAGGCCGATGCGGCGCAGCGCCAGTCCCGCGACGCAACCCAGGCCGCCGCCGAGGCCAGCGGTCGGGAAGCGGAGTCCCGCACTCAATTGATGCAGGCCGAAGCCGCACTGCAGGATGCGCCCGCCCAGGAAGCGGCGATCGCCACCGCCCGCACCGCGGCCCAGGACCTGGCAGGCCAGCGCGCCCGCGTCGCCGATGCGGAGCAGGCGGCGGCCGAGGCCAGGACTGCCGGGGAGGCGTTGCAATCGCGGCTGGCGGCCTGCCAGGCGGCGGAGGCGGCGCTGGAGGCGGCCGGGCAGGCCCTGCGGCAGTCCGAGACAAAGCTTGCGACGCTTGCCGCCACCGCCGCGCAACGCGCGCGCCACGACCTGGCGCTGGCCGAGGCCGAGCGGGTGCTGGCGCTGGCGCAGCGCCTCGGGCGCGGCGCGGCCGTGCTGGTGCGGGCCGAGGGGGCGCGCCAGGCCTCGGCATCCCGGCTGGAGATCGCAACAGCCACAGCAGAGACCACCCAGGCAGCGCGCCGCAACGCCATGGCGGCGCTGGCCGCGAACCACGCCGCCGGTCTTGCCTCGGCGTTGGTGACGGGCGAGCCCTGTTCCGTCTGCGGCAGCTTGCACCACCCCGCCCCCGCGCGCCCAGGCGACGCCGCCTTGCCGGACCTTGCAGCCGCGACCCTGGCGGAGGAGGCGGCGCTGCGGGGCCAGGACGAGGCGCGCCAGGCGCATGCCGCGGCCGAGACCGATTGGCGGCTGGCGCAGCAGGCGCACCAGGACGCCGTGGCTGCCCTGGGCGATGCCACCCCCGACCTGCCGAGCCTGACCAGCCGCCGCGACGCCGCGCAGGCCGACCAGCAGGCCGCCGCCACCGCCGAAGCCGCGCTGCCCGCCGCAACCGGCATCCGGGACCGCGCGCAAGCCGCCCTGGGCAGCGCCACCACCAGCCTCGCCACGGCGCGCCAGGCAGAGGCGGAGGCGCGCCAGGCGCTGGCCAGCGCCGAGACACGCCAGGCAGAGCGCCGCCGCGGCCTGCCCGCCGGCCTGACCGCCGAGACGCTGGCTCAGCGCGAGACGGCGGAGGCGCAGCGTGCCGACCGGCTGGCCAAGGCGCTGCAGGCGGCGCGCGATGCCCGCGCCAGCGCCGCCGCGGCGCTGGCCGCGCATGCCGAGGCCGCCGCAGGCGCCGCGAAGCGTACCAAGGACGCTGAGGATGCCTGGACCAAGGCGCTCGCAACGCTGGGCGATGCCGCGCGGGACCAGGGCTTTGGCAGCACCGGCGCCGTGCGCGCCGCGCTGCTGCCGCCGAAGGCGCAGGATGCGCTGGGCGTGGAGCTCGACGCCTTCGCCCAGACCCTCGCCGCCGCGCGCCAGCGCGCTGCCGATGCCACCACGGCTGCCGCGGGCCTCGCCCCGCCGGACCTGCCCGCGCTGGACGAAGCACTGCGGAGTGCGACCACCGCCCGCAACGCGGCGGCGGAGGAGGCGACGCGCGCGGAGCAACGCCTCGCCCTTCACGACGCATTGCTGCACGACATCGCGGCCGCCAACGCCACCCGCGATGCGGCGCGCGACGCCCATGCGCTGCGCGACGACCTCGCCAGCTTCGCCAGCGGCGAGAAGACCGGGCTGAGTTTCGAAGGCTATGTCCTGTCCGGCCTGCTGGATGAGGCGCTGGACGCCGCCAACCGCCACCTCGCCCGGATGCTGGACGGCAAATACGCGATCCGGCGGCGGGAGGAGCGTGACCGCCGCAACGCCGCGGCCGGCCTCGACATCGAGGTGATGGACCACTGGAACGCCCAGCCCCGCCCCGCCGCCACCCTGTCCGGCGGCGAGGGGTTCTGCGCCTCCCTCGCCCTGGCGCTCGGGCTGGCGGAGACGGTGGCCGCCCATGCCGGGGCCAGGCAGCTCGACGCGCTGTTCATCGACGAGGGCTTTGGCACGCTGGACCCGGAGACGCTGGACACCGCCATCGGCGTGCTGGAATCACTCCAGGCCGGGGACCGCCTGGTCGGCATCATCAGCCATGTGGCGGAGTTGCGCGAACGCATCCCGGCCCGGCTGGAGGTGACGCCGGGCCGCGCCGGCAGCCGGCTCGCCTTCCAGCAAGGCTGATCTCCCACACCGCGTGGAACGGCGCTAAGCTTCCGGCAAATCTGGGATGGAAGACGAAACATGGACGCCACCACGCTGCCGCCGGTGCTCCGCCTGGCCCCTGATGATGGCGTGCTGATCGCGCGCATCGCCCTGCCACCCGGCACCACCGTGGCGCCCGGCATCACGGTCGGCGAAAAGCGCATCCCGCCCGGCCACAAGGTGGCGATCCGCGCGCATGCCCCCGGCGAGGAAATCCGCCGCTACGGCCAGATCATCGGCTTCGCCACCGGCCCCATCGCGCCCGGCGACTGGGTGCACACCCACAACTGCGCCATGGGCGATTTCTCCAAGGACTACGCCTATAGCCGGGAGGTGAAGGCGACGGCCTATGCCAATACGCCCGCCAGCTTCATGGGTTTCCGTCGCCCGGATGGCCGTGCCGCCACGCGCAACTACATCGGCATCGTCACCTCGGTGAACTGCTCCGCCCATGTGGCGGACCTCATCGCCGGTGCCTTCAAGCGCAACCCCTTCGCGGGCACCGACCCGTTGGCCGATTTCCCCAATGTGGATGGCGTGGTGGCGCTGACCCACAAGACCGGCTGCGGCATGACGGAAGGCGAGCCGCTGCGGCTGCTGCGCCGGACGCTCGCCGGCTATGCGCGGCATCCGAATTTCTCCCATGTCATCGCCATCGGCCTGGGCTGCGAGGTGAACCAGCTCGGCGGGATGCTGGAGGAACAGCGCCTGGCCGGGCGGCTGCGCAGCATGGACATCCAGGAGATGGGCGGTACCCGGAAGACCGTGGAGGCCGGCATCGCCTTCGTGCGCGAGGTGCTGGCCGAGGCCAATGCCGCGCAGCGCGAACCCATCCCGGCGAGTGAGCTGGTGGTCGCCCTGCAATGCGGGGGATCGGACGGCTATTCCGGCATCACCGCCAACCCGGCGCTGGGCTATGCCTCCGACCTGCTGGTGCGCCATGGCGGCACCGTGATCCTCTCCGAGACGCCCGAGACCTACGGCGCCGAGCACCTGCTGACCCGCCGCGCCGTCTCCCGCGAAGTCGGCGAGAAGCTGGTCGACCTGATGCGGTGGTGGGAGGACTACACGGCGCGCGAGGGCGCCGAGATGAACGCCAACCCCTCCCCCGGCAACAAGGCCGGCGGGCTGACGACGATCCTGGAAAAGTCGCTGGGCGCCATGGCCAAGGCGGGCACCACCAACCTGGTGGACGTCTATCGCTACGCGGAGGCCGTGACGGCGAAGGGCTTCGTCTTCATGGACACGCCGGGCTACGACCCCGTCGCCGCCACCGGCCAGGTCGCCGGCGGCGCCAATCTGGTCTGCTTCACCACCGGCCGCGGCAGCGTCTTCGGCGCCAAGCCCGCGCCTTCCATCAAGCTCGCCACCAATACGCTGATGTATGAGCGCATGTCGGAAGACATGGATGTGAATTGCGGCACCATCGTCACCGGCGAGGAAAGCATCGAGCAGTCGGGCCAGCGCATCTTCGAACTCATGCTGCGCGTCGCGAGCGGGGAACGGACGAAAAGCGAGAGCTACGATTTCGGCGGCGCCGAATTCGCCCCCTGGGTGATCGGCGCGACGATGTAGCCCGGCAGGCGAGGCCATCCCGGCCCTGCCGCGCAGCCGCGACGACGGAAGCGCTTCAGCCGCCGGGGATCGGCCCCCGATCGATGCGGGTCAGCACGTCGTTCACCCCGCGATAGGTCGCTGTAATCCCCGTCACGCCGCGCGCCGCCAGTCGGGCCGCGTGCATGGCGTGGTAGGCCTCGGCCGCCTCGCGCGTCTCGAACAGATAGACGCCGCCGGCGCGGCCTTCCGCCGGCTCCTCCGTCCAGATCTTCCACAGCAGGCCCGGCTGGCCTGCGATGTCCTCCGCCAGCGGCTTCAGCGCCTCGGTCCGCTCGGGGCCGAAGGCGCCATGGGGGAAGTCGAAGATCAGGACGGTGGCCGTCACGGTCTCAGGGGACCGGCGGTGCGGCCGGGGCGTTCAGGTCCAGGAACTTCAGCGGCCGCCAGCCGGAGACGTTGTTCGCCTCGAAGCTCAGCTTCCAGGACCGGCCGCTGGTGCTGTCCACCAGCACCACGAACATGCCCGTGCCCACCGGGCAGGCCACGACCTGGTAGCGGCCCTTGTCACTCGTGTCAGACATAGAAACTCTCCCGTATCATCAACTCAGGCGTAAGCTACCGTGCGCTGCACCTGTTCGCCCAGCCCCTGGATCGACAGGCGGATCGTTTGGCCCGGTTTCAGGAAGACCGGCGGCTTCTGGCCGAGGCCCACACCCGGCGGCGTGCCGGTGGAGATCACATCGCCCGGATGCAGCGTGATGAAATGTGAGACGTATGAGACAAGGTGCCGCACGCCGAAGATCATCGTGCGCGTCGATCCGTCCTGCATCCGCACGCCGTCGATATCCAGCGTCATCGACAGATCCTGCGGATCCGCGACCTCATCCCTGGTGACCAGCCAGGGGCCGAGCGGGCCGAAGGTGTCGCAGCCCTTGCCCTTGTCCCAGGTGCCGCCGCGCTCGATCTGCCATTCGCGCTCGGAGACGTCGTTGCACACGGCATAGCCCGCCACATGCTCCATCGCCGTCTCCTCCGGCACGCATTTCGCGGTGCTGCCGATGATGATGGCGAGCTCGACCTCCCAATCGGTCTTCACCGAGTCCTTGGGGATCATCACATCGTCATTCGGCCCGCAGACGGCGCCGAGCGACTTCAGGAACACGATCGGCTCCTTCGGAATGGCGGCGCCGGTTTCCGCCGCGTGGTCGGCATAGTTCAGGCCGATGCAGATGAAGTTCTTCATGCCCGTCACGCAGGGGCCGAGCCGCGGCGTGCCGGTGACGGCCGGCAGGCTCGCCGGATCCAGCGCCGCGATCTGCGCCAGGCCAGCGGCCGAAAGGGCAGCCCCGGCCAGGTCCGGGATCACGCCCGAAAGGTCACGAATGGTGCCGGAGCTGTCCAGCAGGCCGGGTTTTTCCTGGCCCGCAGGGCCGTAGCGAAGGAGTTTCATGGAGGTGCCTATACCCGTGTTGGGGGAGTCTTGGAATTAGAGGGTCCAGCCGCCATCAATCACCACCGCCTGGCCGGTGACAAAGGCGCTTTCATCGCTGGCGAGGTAGACGGCCAGCGCCGCCATTTCCTCCGCCGTCGCCAGCCTTCCCATCGCCTGGCGCGCCACGAAGGCGGCGCGCGCCGCCTCCTCGCTGCCCGCCGCGGCGGCATTGGCGCTGATGCGTTCCCCTAGGCTCGGCGTGTCCACCGTGCCGGGGCAGATCGCATTGCAGCGGATGCCCTGCGTCACATATTCGGTGGCCACCGACTTGGTCAGCCCGATCACCGCGGCCTTGGTGGTGCCATAGACGAAGCGGTTCGGCGCGCCCTTGATGGAGGAACAGCCGGAGGACATGTTGACGATGGTGCCGCGCCTGCGCGCCAGCATCCCCGGCAGCACCGCCTGCACCATCTTCCACATCGCCCGCACATTCAGCGCGAAGCCGAAATCCCATTCCTCATCTGTGGCGGTCAGCACCGTGTTCTGGTGCACGAAGCCCGCGCAGTTGAACAGGATGTCGATTTGTCCCGAGTCCCGCACCACGGACTCGATGGCCGCCTGGTCCAGAACGTCGAGGCCGCGCGTGGTCAAGCCCGGCGCCGCAAGGTCTGCCAGCTTCGCCACGTCCCGGTCGGTGGCGATCACCTCCGCACCCTCGGCCGCGAAGGCCAGTGCCGTGGCGCGGCCGATGCCCTGGGCCGCCGCCGTCACCAGGCAGCGCTTGCCTGCCAATCGTCCTGCCATCGGACCGCTCCTCAATGGTTGTGCCGGCTTTCGCCGCGCGTCTCCAGGATGTTGAGGAACAGCGTCGCCGGCTCCAGGCAGCCGCCGGTGCCGAGCTGGCCGACCATGCTGCGATAGATCTCCTCCCACGGCGTCTTATGGACCAGCTCCGGCGCCTTCCACGCCGCGCGGCGCGCGGCCATTTCCTCGGCCGGGATCAGCACATCCACGCGCCGCGTCTTCAAATCGATGCGGATCGGGTCGCCATGCTTCAGCAGCGCCAGCCCGCCGCCCACGACCGCCTCCGGCGTCACATTGAGGATGGAGGGGCTGGCGGAGGTGCCGCTCTGCCGACCATCGCCCATGGTCGGCAGCGCCATGATGCCGCGTTTGATCAGCGCCGCCGGCGGCTGCATGTTCACCACCTCCGCAGCCCCCGGATAGCCCACCGCGCCGCAATTCCGCACCACCAGCACGGTGGTTTCGTCGATGCCGAGATCGGGGTCCTCGATGCGCGCGTGATAATCCTCCGGCCCTTCGAAGACCGCGACCTTGCCCTCGAAGACATCCGGATTCTCGGTCAGGAAGCGTTCCCGGAAGGCCTTGTCGATGACGCTGATCTTCATCACCGCGCTGTCGAACAGATTGCCGGTCAGCACGACGAAGCCGGCATGTTCCTTCATCGGCTTGGCATAGCTGCGGATCACTTCGCGGTCCGGCTCGGGCAGCCCCACCAGGTTCTCCGCCACCGTCTTGCCGGTCACGGTCATGACATCGCCATGCAGGATGCCGGCATCCAGCAATTCCTTCATCACCGCCGGCACGCCGCCCGCGCGGTAGAAGGCCTCGCCCAGGAAGCGGCCGGCGGGCTGGCAATCGACCAGCAGCGGCACCGCGGCGCCGACGCGCTGCCAATCGGCCAGGTCATGTTCCACGCCCATATGGCGCGCGATCGCCACCATATGCACCGGGCAGTTGGACGATGCGCCGATGGCACTCGCCACCATCACCGCATTCTCGAAGGCCTTCTTCGTCATGACGTCGGAGGGGCGGAGATTGGCCTTCACCATCTCCACCGCCCGCACGCCGGTCATATAGGCCATCTGCGCCCGCTGCCGGTACGGGCCGGGAATGGCGGCGCTGCCGGTCAGCGTCATGCCTACGGCTTCCGCCAGCGAATTCATCGACAGCGCCGTGCCCATGGTCGAGCAGTGGCCCACCGAGGTGGAGGACGCCGCCACCATTTCAATAAAGCCCTCATAGTCGATCTCACCGGCGGCAAGCTGCTTCCGCGCTTCCCAGACAATGGTGCCGGAGCCTGCCAGCCGGCCATGCCACCAGCCATCCAGCATCGGCCCGCCCGGCAGCGCGACCGCCGGGATGTTCATGGTGGCCGCGCCCATCAGCATGGCCGGCGTGGTCTTGTCGCAGCCCGTGGTCAGCACGACGCCGTCGATCGGATAGCCGTGCAGGATTTCCACCAGCGACAGGTACTGCAGGTTGCGATCCAGCGAGGCGGTGGGGCGCTTCAGCGTCTCCTGGATCGGGTGGACGGGAAATTCCAGCGGCACGCCCCCCGCATCCCGGATGCCCGCCTTCACCCGCTCGGCGAGCGCGATATGGTGGCGGTTGCAGGGGGAGATATCGCTGCCGGTCTGCGCGATGCCGATCATCGGCCGGCCGGACTGCAATTCGGCCCGCGTCATGCCGAAATTCAGCTGCCGCTCGATATAGAGCGAGGTCATGCCCGGGTCCTGCGGGTCGTCGAACCAGCGCTGGCTGCGAAGCTTGAAGGGCTTCTTCGTCTGGTCGTGGTCGTCCATGGCCTGTTCCCCCTCGGCTGCCGCCGTTCAGGGGAGTGAGGCGCCGCCCCGCGCTTTCGTCAACCTCTCCCTGCCGCCGCGGGGTCGCAGGGGATCCGCGCCAGCCATTGCCGGGACAACCGGACCCAGAGCGATTCCTCCACCGGACCCTCCCCGGGGCGTGACATGCGGCGCGTCCTTCATGAACCCGCAAGATTTTGCGCCGCTTTCGTTTCGCGATGACTTCACGCCCCCCGCCACTTTATTGCGCCCGGCGCCCCGGCATGCTGCCCTGCCGCGCCCACCATCCCTCCCCCTTGACCCTGAAAGGACGCCCACCGCATGGCGGACCCACCCGCCATCATCATCTGCGATGACGAGGCCGATCTGCGGGACACGGTGGCGGATTACCTGGCACCGCGCGGCTTCGATGTGCGCCGCGCCGGGGGGGCCGCCGAACTACGAGACCTGCTGGCGGAACGCGGCGCGGATCTGGTGGTGCTGGATATCGGCCTGCCGGGGGAGGATGGCCTGTCCATCGCCCGCGCCCTGCGCGCCCGGTCCGATATCGGCATCGTCATGCTCTCCGCCGCCGCGGATGTGCTGGACCGGGTGGTGGGGCTGGAGCTGGGCGCGGATGACTATATCGCGAAGCCGGTCGAACTGCGCGAATTGCTGGCCCGGCTGCGCGCCGTGCTGCGGCGGCGCCGGGCGATCGCGGCCGCCGCCCCACCCCGCCCCGCGGCCGCCGACGCCCCCGCCGGCGCCCCGGCCAGCCTGCGCATCCGCATGGGCGAAAGCTGGCTGAACCCGCAGGCCCGGCGGCTGGACGGCCCGGCGGGGCGGGAGATTCCGCTCGGCCCCACCGAATTCGCGCTGCTGCTGGCCTTCGCCGAACGCCCCGGCCGCATCCTGACGCGGGAGGTGCTGCTGGAACTGGCGCATGCGCGCGGCGAGGCGCAGCATGACCGTTCGATCGATGTGCGCATCGCCCGCATCCGGCGCAAGCTGGGCGCCGGGCCGGATGGCGCCTGCGTCATCCGCACCATCCGCGGCGCCGGCTATGTCTTCGAGCCAGGTGCCGCTGGCTGAGTTCAGGCCGCCGCTTCCTCCAGGAAGCCCTGCACCGCCTGGAACAGCGCGCCGCGGTTGCGCTCCATCCACATGTTGTGGGTGCCCTCCGCCAGCACGACCATGCGCTTGCCGGGCGACTGGGTCAGCTCGCCGAACACGGCGAAGCCCAGCGCCGGCGGCGTGGTGCGGTCCCATTCGCCGAGCACGACCAGCGCCGGCGCCGTGACCTTGGCCGGTTCCCACCACGGCTTGCCGGCGTTCCAGAATTCCCGCCCATCCGCCACCGGCCCATTCGGCACCCGCAGAACGGAGGGGTTGGCGCGGATGCCATCCGGGTCCAGCGCCCAGGTCACGCCGGCGAAATGCTCGAACCAGCCGGGCGGAATCAGCCCGGCGCGCTGCGCCTCCGGGGCCTGGGAAACAATACCTTCCCGCAGCGCGCGCTGGGTCAGCGGCCGCCAGGCGCCGAGCGGGCCGCCGCCGGGATCCGTCCGGCTCGGCCCGTCGCGCAGCCAGGGCGGCGCGAACAGCACCAGGCGTTCCACCTGCGCCGGCTGTTCCGCGGCGAAGCGGCCCACCAGCTTGGTGCCCCAGCTATGGCCGAGCAGCGCCAGCTTCTCCAGCGACCGGCGCTGGCGGATGAAGGCGACCGCCGCCGCCAGGTCCAGCATGGCCTGTTCGCCCCGCGCCACCGGCGGGTTCTGTTCCGCCGGCTGGGACAGCGCCGCCGGGCGGGTGGAGCGGCCGAAACCGCGAATATCCAGCGTCCACACATCGAAGCCGCGGCTGGCGATGTAGTCCATCCAGGACAGGCCGCCGAAGGGCAGGTCGAAGCTGGAGGAAGCGCCGAACCCCGCGCCATGCACCATCAGCAGGGTGCGGGATGCGCCGGTGGTCGCACCCTCCGGCCGCTTGTTGCGCAGGAACACCTCGGTGCCCTCGCCGCTCGGCACCATGAATTCCTCGGTCACCAGCTGCGGTGTGGCCTGGGCGCGCGCCACCCCCGGCAGGGCGGAGGCCGCCGCCGCCAGGGCGGGCGCGGCGAGGATAAGGCGTCGCTTCATGAAGACAGGCTCCGGACGTCGGGGGCGGCCAGTGTAGCCTCCGCCAGCCCGCCCCCCAAGCGCGACGCACAGGAACATCATGCGACGGCCGCGCCGATCCGGGCTAACACCCCGCCGCCATGTCACATGCAGCACGCAACACCACCGGGCGCCTGGGTGCCTGGGGGCCGGAGATTCGCGCCACCCTGGCGCTGGCCTGGCCGCTTGTCCTCACCAACCTGTCCCAATTCGCCCTGTCCCTGACGGATGCGCTGTTCCTCGGCCGCGTGGCGACGGAGGCACTGGCCGCGGCCACCCTCGGCGGCAACCTGTACTTCGCCGCCCTGTCCCCCGCCTTCGGCCTGGCCCTGGCGGCGGGGCCGATGGCCGCGCAGACGCGCGGCCGCGGCCGGGGCCATTTGCGCGGCATGCGCCGCGATGTGCGGGCCGCCTTCTGGGCCTGTGCGGCGGCCACCATCCCGGTCTGGCTGGCGCTGTGGCACACGGAATGGCTGCTCGGCGCCATGGGGCAGGACCCGGTGCTGGCGGCGCTGGCGGCGGATTACGTGCGCGCGCTGATGTGGGGCATGCCGCTGTTCTGCGGCTTCGTGGTGCTGCGCGGCTTCCTCTCGGCCGAACAGCGGCCGATCTCCGCGCTCGTGGTGTCCTTCGTCGGCGTCGCGCTGAACATTCCGCTGAACTACTGGCTGATCCATGGCGGCTGGGGCGTTCCGGCGCTGGGCGTGGTCGGTGCGGGCATCGCCTCCGCGCTGTGCAACCTGTTCATGTTCGCAGGGCTGGTGGCGGTGATCGCGCGCGACCGGCATCTGCGGCGCTACCACCTGTTCGGCCGGCTCTGGCGCTACGACCTGGCGCGGCTGCGGGAGGTGGCACAGATCGGCCTGCCCATCGCCGGCTCCATGGCGCTGGAGATTTCCGTCTTCGCCTTCGCCGCCATCGCCATGGGCTGGTTCGGGGCGGTCGCGGTCGCGGCACACGCCATCGCGGTGCAGGTGGCGTCGGCCACCTTCATGGTGCCGATGGGCATCGGCCAGGCGGCCACGGCCCGCGTCGGGTTGATGACCGGCGCCGGGCGGCCGCGGGAGGCCTCGCGCGCCGGCTGGATCGGCATCGGGCTGGGGGCGGGGTTCATGGCGGCCTCCGCCACCGCGCTCGTGCTGCTGTCCACGCCCATCGCCTGGCTGTTCCTGGCGCCGGGCAATCCCGGCGCGGCGGAGACCGCGACGCTGGCCGCGATCATGCTGGTGATGGCGGGCTTCTTCCAGCTGTCGGACGGCGTGCAGGCGGTGGCGGCCGGCGCGCTGCGTGGGCTGAAGGACACCCGCGTGCCGATGCTGCTGGCCGGCCTCGGCTACTGGATCATCGGCCTGCCCTTCGGCCTGGTGCTGGCGCTGTGGTTCGAAATCGGCCCCATCGGGCTGTGGATCGGCCTTTCGGTCGGGCTGCTGCTGGTGGCTGGCATGATGCTCGCACGATGGATGCGGCTTTCCGCCAGCGGTGGCTTGACGCTGCGCCGCCGGCTGCGCTGACTGGCAGCACCCTGATACGGACGCTGCGATGACCTTGTGGAAACGCGACTGGACGCCGGCGCAGATCAACGCCCGCATGGCGGACACCATGGCCGGCCTGCTCGGCATCGAGGTGACGGAGATCGCCGCCGATGCGCTGCACGCCACCATGCCGGTGGATGCCCGCCACGCACAGCCCTTCGGCCTGCTGCATGGCGGCGCCAGCGTGGTGCTGAGCGAGACGCTGGGCTCGCTCGCCTGCATCATGACGCTGGACGAGACCAGGCGCGCCGTGGGCATCGAGGTGAATGCGAACCACATGGCCGGCGTGAAGCGCGGCGAGACCGTCACCGCCATCTGCCGCCCGCTGCACACCGGCGCCCGCACCCATGTCTGGCAGACCGAGATCCGCCGCGCCGACGGCAAGCTCGCCTGCGTCTCCCGCCTCACCTGCGCCGTGGTGGATATGTGATGAGCAAGCGCAAGATCGCCGTCATCGGCACCGGCGGCACCATCGCCTCCCAGGGCCTGCACGGGTTGGATGTGCAGGACTATGCCTCCTCCGGCCGGCCGATCCTGGATGCGGCGGCGCTGGTCGCCGGCGTGCCGGACCTGGCGCGGGTCGCGGATGTCTTCGCCGTGCCCTTCACCGCCATCCCGTCGACCGCCATCGGCTGGTCCGACTGGCGCGCCTTGGTGGCCAAGATCCTGGAGCTGGAGGCGGCGCATCCGGACCTCGCCGGCGTCGTCATCACCCATGGCACGGCGACGCTGGAGGAGACCGCCTATCTGCTGTCCCTCACCTTGCCGACCGACCTGCCGGTGGTGGTGACCGGCGCCCAGCGGCCCTTCACCGGCCTGTCGTCGGACGCGCAGATGAACCTGGTGGCGGCGGTGCGCGTGGCCGCAGACCCGCAGGCGCGGGGCCTCGGCGTGCTGGTGGTGCTGAATGACGAGATCCATGCGGCGCGGGAGGTGACGAAGACCTCCACCGGCCGGATGCAGACTTTTCGGAGCCCGGATGTTGGCGCACTCGGGCATGTCGATGCCGATCGCAACAGCTTCTGGCGGCGCCCGACGCGGGTGCTGCCGGTGGCGGAGCGCTTCGACATATTGGGCGTGGAACAGCCGCCGCGCGTCGATGTGCTGTATTCGGTGGCGGGCGGGGATGGCGTGGCGGTGCCGGCCTATCTCGCCGCCGGCGCCGCAGGCATCGTCTGCGCCGCCCTGGCGCCGGGCTTCCTGACCCCGGCGGAGCGTAGCGCCATGGTCGCGGCGATCGGCCAGGGCTGCATCGCGGTGCTCTCCTCCCGCGCCGGATCGGGCCGCACCTTCCCGACGAAGCGCTATGGCGAGGAAGGTTTTCTCAACGCCGACAATTTGAACCCGCAGAAGGCGCGCATCCTGCTGATGCTGGCGCTGACCCGCGGGCGGGACCGGGCGGCCATCGCCCGGCTTTTCGAGACGGCCTGATCAGCAGCCGCCGGGCAGGGGCGTCAGTTCCAGCGCCTGCCCGGTGACGGAGAATTCGCCGAAATCCATCACGATCTCATCGGCGACGCCATTCTCGTAGTAGCGCAGCCCGACCTCGTATTCGGGCTGGGACGCCCCGCCGGCAGCCCCGCCCCGTTCGAAGAACGCGATCCGCATATGGCCGGAGGCCTGGCCCGCCAGCAGCGGGAAGCGCGGCTGGCCGGGGGCGGCGACCCAGCTCGGGATGATGGTGGTGGTGTCCTGCGCCCCCTCATTCGTCGTGCCGTCAAACAGCGGGGCGGCGAACAGCCGCTGCCCGGCACGCGCGGCTTCCACGGCGAGGACGGTGTGGCGCATCGGCAGCAGGGTGCCGGCGGGCAGCGTTTCCTCCTGCCCCGCCGGCTCGGTGAAGCGCACCGTGCCGCTGCCGTCGGGGCGCAGCTGGGCCTCCCCGGAGACGCGCTGGCTGACGGCGCCCTGGGTGGATTGGGTGAGGGAGAAGCGCAGGCTGGAATTGTCCTTCGCCTCATAGGTCGCGTAATCGGAGACGGTCTCGATCTCCTGCCCGTCGCGATCCACCACCGTCATGGTCATGCGCTGGCGCGTGGCCCAGCCCTCGCAGGCATCGGCCACGTCGAACACCATGGCACCGCGCACCGCGCTGATGCCGGAATTGCGCCCCTCCCCCAGATCCAGCCGGTAGGCGCCACGATGGGCGGCCATGCGGGCGATGCCGGCGCCCAGCGCCTCCGCCGAGACGCCGGGCGCGCGCGGCCCGGTGGTGACGGGCTGCGGCTGGGCCAGCGCAGGCAGGGCAAGGCAGCAGAACGCGGCGAGGAGGCTCAGGCGACGGCTGGACGGCATGGGATTTCCTCGAAGCGTGCTGCGCTGCATCTGGGAAGCCTTGGGCCCCGCCGCTAGGAAGCCTTGGGCGCCACCGCGCCACCCTTCGGCGGCGGCAGGTCGAGCTTGATCGAAAGCTCCTTCAACCGCGCTGCATCCACTGGCGCCGGCGCGCCCATCATCAAGTCTTCCGCCTGTTGATTCATGGGAAAGAGAATGACTTCCCGAATATTCGGCTCATCGGCCAACAGCATAACAATGCGGTCGATGCCCGGGGCGGAGCCACCATGCGGCGGGGCGCCGTAGCGGAAAGCATTCAGCATGCCGCCGAAGCGGGCTTCCACAACTTCCGCACCATAACCCGCGATCTCGAAGGCGCGGAGCATGATGTCCGGGCGGTGGTTGCGGATGGCGCCAGAAGACAGCTCGATACCGTTGCAGACGATGTCGTACTGATACGCCTTGATCTTCAGCGGATCCATGGTGTTCAGCGCCTCCAGCTCGCCCTGCGGCATGCTGAAGGGGTTGTGACTGAAGTCGATCTGCCCCGTATCTTCGTTCAATTCATACATGGGGAAATCGGTGACCCAGCAGAACCGGTAGGAATCCTTTTCGATCAAGCCGAGTTCATTGCCGAGCCTGGTCCGCGCCTGGCCGGCCAGCTTGGCGGCGGCGTCCACCTTGTCGGCGGCGAAGAACACCGCATCGCCATCCGCCAGCTTGCAGGCGGCCTTGATGGCGGCGACGCGCTCCGGCTGGAGGTTCTTGGCGATCGGGCCGCCGGCCTCGCCGTTGTTGAAGGTGATGTAGCCCAGGCCGCCGGCGCCCTGTTCGCGCGCCCATTCGTTCATCTTGTCGAAGAAGCTGCGCGGGTTGCCCGCCGCACCCGGGGCCGGGATGGCGCGCACCACGGCGTCCTTCTCGATCGCGCGCGCGAACAGGCCGAAGCCGCCGCCGGCGAAATGTTCCGTGACATCGGCGATGCGGATCGGGTTGCGCAGGTCCGGCTTGTCCGAGCCGAATTCCAGCATCGACTGGTCATAGGGGATGCGCGGGAAGGGCGCGGGGGTGACGGAGCGCCGGGTGCCGGAGAAATCGGCGAATTCCTCGAAGACGCCGGCCAGTACCGGCTCGATCGCCGCGAAGACGTCTTCCTGGGTGACGAAGGACATCTCGAAGTCGAGCTGGTAGAATTCGCCGGGGCTGCGGTCGGCGCGGGACGCTTCATCCCGGAAGCAGGGGGCGATCTGGAAGTAGCGGTCGAATCCGGCCACCATCGCCAGCTGCTTGAACTGCTGCGGCGCCTGCGGCAGGGCGTAGAACTTGCCGGGGTGGTTGCGGGCCGGCACCAGGAAGTCGCGTGCGCCTTCCGGGGAGGACGCAGTCAGGATCGGGGTCTGAAACTCCGTAAAGCCCTGGTCGATCATGCGCCGGCGGATGCTGGCGATGACGGCGCTGCGCAGCATCAGGTTGCGGTGCTGGCGGTCGCGGCGCAAATCGATGAAGCGGTAGCGCAGGCGAAGGTCCTCGGGGAACTCCTGCTCGCCAGCTACTTGAATCGGAAGGATTTCTGCGGCGGATTGGACGGTGACCTGGGCCACGCGCAGCTCGATCTCGCCGGTCGGCAGGCGGGGGTTGATGGTCGCACCCTCACGCGGCACCACCTGGCCGGTCACGGTCACCACGGATTCGGGGCGGGCGCCGTCCAGCGTGGCAAAACCCTCGCTGCCCTGGGCCACCACACATTGGGTCAGGCCGTGATGGTCGCGCAGATCGACGAACAGCAGCCCGCCATGGTCCCGCTTGCGGTGGACCCAACCGGAGAGGCGGACGGTCTTGCCGGAATCGGCGGCGCGGAGCGCGCCGCAATGGTGGGTGCGGTAGGCGTGCATGGGGTATTGGCCTGGCGGTGATGTGCAGAGGTGGCAAACCGCCCGACCAGGCCCCCGATGTCAAGGCCGGCGGCTTCCGCAAGCCGCCCGCGGGCGCTACAGACGGGGGATGAGCCGCCGGAACGCAGGCGCCGAAGCGGCGCCCTACATGATCACCGATACCGAGGCGCTGGTCGCCCTGTGCACCCGATTGCGCGCCGAGCGCTTCGTGACGGTGGACACGGAGTTCATGCGGGAGCGGACCTATTGGCCCGAGCTCTGCGTGGTCCAGCTGGCCGGCGACAATGAGGTGGCCGTGGTGGATGCCCTGGCGCCGGGGATCGACCTGACCAGCCTCGGCGAATTGCTGGCCGATACGGCGGTGATGAAGGTGTTCCACGCCGCCCGGCAGGATGTGGAAATCTTCCTGCTGCGCTACGGCGCCGTGCCCACCCCCATCTTCGATACGCAGATCGCCGCCACCGTCGCCGGCTTCGGCGACCAGGTGAGCTATGACCAGCTCGCCCGGTCGCTGGCCAATGCGCAGATCGACAAGGCGCATCGCTTCAGCGACTGGGCCGCCCGGCCGCTTTCCCCGGCGCAGATCGCCTATGCCGCGGCCGATGTGACCCACCTGCGCCGCATCTACACCGCGCTGACCGGCAAGCTGGAACGCGAGGGCCGCACCGCCTGGGTGGCGGAGGAAATGGCGGCGCTGGCGGAGCCGGCCACCTATCGCCAGGACCCCGAGACGGCGTGGGAGAAGCTGCGCCCGCGCACCACCAATCGCCGCTTCCTCGGCGCCCTCCGCGCCGCCGCGGCGTGGCGGGAGCGGGAGGCGCAGCGCGTGAACATCCCGCGCGGCCGGCTGGTGAAGGACGAGACGCTGCTGGAGATTGCGGCCACCGCGCCGGAAAGCGTCGGCGACCTGTCCCGCGCCCGCGGCATCTCGGAAGGTTTTGCGAAGGGCAAGTCCGGCGCCTCCCTGCTCGTCGCGTTGCAGGAAGCCAAGGCGCTGCCGGATTCGGCGCTGCCGGAAGCGCCGAAGGAACGCGCCAGCGGGGCCAACCCCTCCCCCGCCCTCGTCGCGCTGCTGAAGGTGCTGCTGGCCGCCAAATCCGAGGAACACCAGGTGGCGCCCCGCCTGCTGGCCAATTCCGAGGAGCTGGAACGCCTGGCGGCCGGGGAGACGGATCTGGCCGCGCTGCAAGGCTGGCGGCGGGAGGTGTTCGGCGCCGCGGCGCTGGATTTGCGCGCCGGCCGCGTGGCGCTGGGCGTGGATGGGCGCAAGGTGCGGCTGATCCAGGCCTGAAATTCGCACACCGGCTGCAACCGGATCGGGTTGGCCACGTTCTCCCGGCACCTATCAAGCCGGAGGCCACCACCATGCCGATCGATCGCCGCACCCTGAGCCGCCATGCCCTGCTGAGCCTGGCCGGCGGCAGCCTGCTGTCCACCCTGCCCCGCCCGTCCCACGCCGCCAGCCGCGCCGAGATCCAAGCCGAGACGGACGCCGCCATCGCCAGCCTGCGCGGCCAGCCCAACACCGCGGCGCTGTTCGAACGCGCCCGGGCGGTGCTGATCTTCCCGCGCATCATCAGCGGCGGGCTGATCGTCGGCGGGCAGTATGGCGAGGGCATCCTGTACCGCGGCGCGGAACGCCAGGGCTTCTACCGCATCGCCGGCGCCAGCTTCGGCTTCCAGGCGGGCGCGCAGGTGGCGGGGCTGGCCATGTTCTTCATGACGGATGAGGCGCTGCGGGCCTTGCAGGCCGCCGATGGCTGGGAGATTGGCACCGGCCCGTCCGTGGTGGCCCTCGACCGCGGGCTGCAGGCCAATATGACGGCGACGACGCTGCGCGAGCCGGTCTACGCGATCAGCTTCAACCAGCAGGGGCTGATGGCGGCGCTGGCGGTGAACGGGACGAAGATCACGCCGTTCAACCCGAGCTGAGCGTTTCTAGCGGGTTAGTTCGTTCTCCCCTCACCCAACCCTCTCCCCGCTGGGGAGAGGGCTTTTCGAGTTGGGCTACACCCGGCGGACCTGGCGCAGCACCAAATGGCGCGGGCGGCGGGGGGCCTTGTCCACCAGGGGTGGCAGGGCCGGGATGGCGACGGGCTTGGGCGGCAGGCCGCGCAAGGTGCGGGTCTGGAGGCGCGGCATGTGGCGCGCATCGAAGGGCACCTCCGGCCGGCCCGGCTGCGGCTCCGGCGGCTGCGGCAGCTGGTCCGCCGGGCAGGGCAGCGCCGATTCCATGCCGAGGCGGCGCGCCATCAGCAGGCTGTGCGGGCTGAGCTGGCGGGCCGCTCGGCGGAAGGCGCGGCAGATGCGCCATTCCAGGCTCTCCATATCCGGCCGGGAGAAGGGATGGCGGGAGACGGCGAGCAACAGCCGGTCCAGCGTGCCGTTCCGCGCCTGGTAGATCAGGGCGCTGTGGGCGGTGCCGTGGTCGCAGTAGGATTTGGGCAAAGTGGTCCAGGGGTCCGTTCCACAGGCCACCCAGAAAATGGCATTCCAGATTTTCCGCCGGTCCCGGGGCGGCCTGCCACGGCCCGTTGGCAGGTAGTCACACATCGCCGCCCATTCGCTGTCCGTCATGGGAAACCAGGGATGCGGGGCGGTCTGGCGGAGGGGGAAATGGAGCTTCATGGGGGTGCTCCCGGCGGGGATTTATCGGGAAATCTTCCTATAGGAATTTATCCCGATCCGCAACCCTTTTTCCGGTCGGCGGCCCGCCCCGGTCAGATATCCAGGGTGGGCTGGCTGGTGCCGCGGCGGGTGGTGGATTCGCGGGCGGCACGGCGGAAACCCTCCTGCCGCCCCAAGGGGGGCAGTTGCTCCCCCTCGTCATGGATGTTGTTGAGCAATTCCTCGATCGTCTTGACCATGATCTTGCGGACCTGCCCCAGGCCGGTGGAGGCGAAGCCGGCGCTGGCGGCTTCGCGCATCATGTCCTTGGTGGGCTTGGCCAGGGTGACGAGGACACCGCCGAGCGCGCCTTCGCGCTGCACGGTGCCGACCAGGTCGCGCACGTCGCGGACCGAGACATTCTCGCCGCCCTTCACGGAGACGATGATGCGGTCCAGATCTTCCGTCCGCGGGCCGGTGCGGACCCAGCGGATGCCATCGATGCCGCGATCCGCGCCCTTCTTCTTGCCGCCCTGCGGCACCGCATCCAGCAGGGAGACGGCCCACCATTGGAACTGGTGCTTGTCCCGGCTAGCGAGGTCGCGGGCGGAGGCGAGGTCGCGCGGCGTGCCCAGCACCTCGAAGTCGATGCCGGGGAAGGCATCCTTCAACCGGCGCTCGATCAGGCTGATGGCGAGATGCGTGACATCCATGCCGATCCAGCGCCGACCGAGTTTCTGGGCGGCATGCACGGCGGTGCCGCAGCCGCAGAAGGGGTCGAGGACGACATCGCCGGGGTTGGAGGAGGCGGCGATGATGCGCTCCAGAAGGGCGAGGGGCTTTTGGGTGGGGTAGCCGAGACGTTCCTGGGCTTGCGAGTTGATCGGATCAATGTCGTCCCAAACATCGCTCACCGGTACGCCGTGCATCTCGTCGAGGTAGCGCTTGTATCGCGGTACGCCTCCGGGCTTTGGCTGGATCACGCGACCTGCCGCGATAAGTTCATTCATCCGGTCCTGTGAGTAGCGCCAGTGCCGGGAGACTCCCATGACCGCATAATACGGATTGCCTTTGGCGGCCCCACCCGGTCCGCTCATGTCCCAAAGACCAAAGCGCCGTCCATCCAAATCAGAAAACGGGTATTTGGCCTTCAAATACTCGTCGTCATAGTCCCCAAACAGCTGATTGAAATTTTGCTTCGCCCCCCCCCGCGAATAACGCAATATAATATCATGAACGCGTGGAAAATGCGTTGCGCCTTGAGCAAAGTCCGCTTTGGCCGAGGTGCGTTTCCAGACGATCTCATTCTTAAACCCGTGCAGGCCAAAAATCCCATCCAGCACGATCTTTAAATAATGGCTAGCGGTCGGATCGCAGTGCAGATACAGGCTGCCGGTCGGCTTCAACACGCGCCGCAATTCCATCAGCCGCACCGCCATCATCACCAGATAGGCGGTCATGTCGTTGCGGCCGAGCGCGGTCACGATGCCGCGCATGAGCGTTGCCGCATCGGTATGCGTCACCTGGGTCAGCACGTCGTTATAGGCGGCCTCGGCGCTGTCGCCCCAATGCCAAGTGTCGTCGAAGGCCTCCAACTGGCTGTCGCTCGCCTTGCCGTCCGGGGAGCGGAACAGGACGTTGTAGTTGGCCGCGGAGTTGAAGGGCGGGTCGAGGTAGATCAAATCCACACTCTCATCCGGCATCACCGGGCGGCCATCGGCGTCCCGGCCCCGCAGCACTTCAAGATTGTCGCCGTAGAACAGCTTGTTGTTGCCCATGCGGGCCAGTGTGCCGGTTCAGCGCGGCGCTGCGAAGGGGTTGCGCGCCGAACGCCCCCGCACTTCGCAACATGGCGCAATCCGCGCGGCACAGACCGCCCCTAGCCTGCCGCCATCGGGCCGAATCGGCAGCGGGGGACAGGCATCATGGAGATCAATCTGCGGCGGCATGTCGCGGTGGATGACGCGACGATCGGCACCATGACCATCGGCGACTTCACCTGCTACACGCTGGAAGACGTGATCCGGGACAAGAAGGTCTGGGGCAAGACCGCGATCCCGGCCGGCATCTACCCGGTGCTGATGACCGAAAGCCCGCGCTTCACCGAAAGCTATGAGAAGAAGGGCCTCGGCCGGATCGTGCCGCTGCTGGATGGCGTGCCGGAGTATAGCGGCGTGCGCATCCATGTGGGCAATGTGGCGGAACACAGCCATGGCTGCATCCTGGTCGGCGACGATTGGGACCGGAAATCGGCCCGCATCACCGGCTCCGCCTCCGCCTTCAAGCGCATGATGAAGGCGCTGAACGCCGCTTCCGGCAGCCACCGGATCACCATCGTCAACGACATTGCGGAGGCGAAGGCGAAGCTGAGCCACCCGCCGGCGCCGCTGTTCATGATGATGCAGGGGCGGGGGTGTTTTCCGGCGTGAGGGGGGGCGAACCCCCCACCCAACCAGCCTTCGGCGTTACGGCAGCGCCGTAACCCCCCGCAAACGGGGGAGGGCTTTAGATGGCGGCCACCTCCACATTCGCCACCAGCCCCACCGCGCTCGCCAGCGCGTCCAGCCGGCGCTGCACGCTTTCGCCGGCGAACACGCCGCTGCCTTCCACCAGGCGCAGCGCCAATTCGCCGCCGCGCTGGCGCAGCGCGGTGCCGGCGAGCAGGACGGGGGTGCCGCCCGAGAGGGTGAAGGCCAGGCGCAGCGCGGCGCCCAGGGTTTCGGCGCGCTTCACCGCGGCCGGGTCCAGCAGCATGCGCGCGGTGGCCAGGAAGGGGGCGGTGGCGTCGGCCTCGTAGCGCAGGGCGACGACCATCGCGAGGAAGGCGCGCTGGTGGTGGTCCAGCCCCACGCCGGGTTGGCGCAGCACGCGGAAGAAGGCCTGTTCGGCGCGGTAATCCGGGTGGTCGTGGCTGCCGATATCGGCGATCCAGCAGCTGGCCTCGCGCAGCACCGCCTCATCCGGGGTTTCCGCCTCGAACAGCGCCTGGGTCCAGGCGTACAGGGCGGGGGGCAGGTCCGGGTCGCGGCCCCAGCGTTGCGCCAGGTCGCGGCCGGCGGCCAGCATCGGGTCCTCGCGCCGCACGGCTTCGGGCAGCAGGCGGGAATACCAACCCTCCCGCAGCCCATTGGCGGAGAAGACGACGCGGCTGGCGCCGGTGGCGCGCAGCAGGCGGCGCAGCACCACGGCGGCGAAGGGCATGTCCCCCAGGCGCTTGGCGGGCGCGCCGGGCATGCTGGCCAGCATCTTGCGGTCCGCCTTGGCGACCACGCCGGCCAGGTCCCGCGCTTCCTCTCGCCGCAGCACATAGTGGTGGACGATGGATAGCGGGTAGCCGGTCTGGGCGATGTGCATGCGGGCCAAGGCGCGCCAGGCGCCGCCCACCAGGTACAAATCCCGCCCCTCCCCGCCTTTCAGCCAGGGCACGCGGGCGAGGTCCGCTTCCACCAGGCCGCGCGCCTTGGCGATATCCCCGCCGGCGCGGTCCGCCAGGCGGATGGCGCCGACCGGCAGGCTGGCGGCGGCCAGCGCGCGGCCGCGGGCCAGATCCACCACCTCCAGCGACCCGCCGCCGATATCGCCCAGAATGCCATCCGCGCCGGGGAAGCCGAGCAGCACGCCATCGGCGGAGAAATTGGCCTCCTCCTCCCCGGTCAGGATTCGCACATTCAGGTCGGGCAGGCGGTCGCGCAGCGCCTGGATGAAGTGCGGGCCGTTGCCGGCATCCCGCGCCGCGGCGGTGGCCAGCACCTCCACCGTCTCCGCCCCCATGGCGCGGGCGACGGCGGCGTAGCGGCCCAGCACGGTCAGCGCCGGGCCGATCGCGTCCTCGTTCAGCAGGCCGGTATTCTGCAGGCCGCGGCCGAGGCCGAGCACCGCCTTTTCGTTGAAGATGGTGAGCGGGTTGCGCGACAGCCCCTCGAACACCACGAGTCGGACGGAGTTGGAGCCGAGGTCCACCACCGCCAGGCGAGGTGCCTGGCGGGGCAGTGGGCCGTCGTTACGGGTACGGGGCATGGTGCGGTGCGGCGTCCGGACTGAGTAGGTGCTGCGTGGCGAAATCCGCGCGAGCCGTCAACGCCTGGAGGGTGTGCGGGATCAATCCTGCAACACGCGATCCTGCCGCCGGCGGGCGGGGCCGGTCGGGCGTTGCAGCGCGCTGCCGCGGCCGGACAGCGATGGGTTGGTCATGAAGTACTCATGCGCGGAAACCGGCTTCGCCCCCGGCGCCACGCGGCGATAGGTGCCATCGGCGCGCAGCTGCCAGGACTGCATGGTGTCCTGCAAATTCACCACCATCACCTGGTCCAGGATCTGGGTGTGCACGGTGGGGTTCTCGATCGGCACCATGGTTTCCACGCGCCAATCCATGTTGCGGGCCATCAGGTCCGCGCTGCTGATGAAGACGCGGGCGCGGCGGGATGGCAGGCGGTGGCCATTGCCGAAGACATAGACGCGGCTGTGTTCCAGGAAGCGGCCGACGATGGATTTGACGCGGATATGTTCCGACAGGCCGGGCACGCCGGGGCGCAGGCAGCAGATGCCGCGGACGACGCATTCGACTTTCACGCCGGCCTGGGATGCGCGGTACAGCGCATCGATCACCTGTTCATCCACCAGCGAGTTCATCTTGAGCCAGATGCCGGCGGGCTTGCCCTCGCGGGCGAAGGCGATCTCGCGCTCGATCAGGCCGAGCAGCGCGGGGCGGATGGTGAGCGGGGCGAAGGCCAGGCCTTCCATCGTCTCCGGCCGTGCGTAGCCGGTCATGTAGTTGAACAGCTTGGCGGCGTCGCGCGTCAGGGCGGGGTCCGCGGTGAAGAAGGACAGGTCGGTGTAGATGCGCGCGGTGATCGGGTGGTAGTTGCCGGTGCCGAAATGGGCGTAGCTGCGCAGGATGTCGCGTTCGCGGCGGACCACGAGCGAGACCTTGGCGTGGGTCTTGAGTTCCACGAAGCCGAAGACGACCTGCACGCCGGCGGCTTCCAATTCGCGGGCCAGCGCGATGTTGCGCTCCTCGTCGAAGCGGGCCTTGATCTCGACGATGCCGGTGACGGATTTGCCGGCCTCCGCCGCCTCGATCAGCGCGCGGGCGATCGGGCTGTCGCGGGATGTGCGGTACAGGGTCTGCTTGATGGCGACCACATTGGGGTCGCGCGCGGCCTGGCGCAGGAACTGCACCACCACGTCGAAGGATTCGTAGGGGTGGTGGACGACGATGTCCTTCGCCGCGATGGCCGCGAAGCAGTCGCCGCCGAAATCCAGGATGCGTTCGGGGAAGCGCGGCGTGTAGGGGGTGAACAGCAGGTCCGGCCGGTCATCGACGATCAGCT